>Ga0078972_1015921_pt1 | contig 11322 bp, 5 predicted proteins | sample YelNatPaOPGAMG01_FD_67568 | JGI IMG/M metagenome (GOLD analysis project Ga0078972, IMG submission 67568) | Hot spring thermophilic microbial communities from Obsidian Pool, Yellowstone National Park, USA - OP-RAMG-01 (SPADES assembly) (version 2) | ecosystem: Environmental > Aquatic > Thermal...
TCTAAGGGATATTTTGAACTTTATCAGAGATAAGATTAAGCATTACTAGGAATATCCAATAACTCCAAAAAAGTACGCCCAGATAAACAGGATGAGAAAGAGCAGAAAATATTGTGATATATACACTCTATTATCACAATTGTGTCCAGAATTATCCTACTCGACACCGAGATCCCTCAACAGCTGTTTAACTTTATCTGAGGACTCCTTTGCCTCCGCTAAAGCTCTGTCTACTATATCCTCTTCCGCCTCAATGAAGACATCTTGGGGGAGCTCCTCCAAAGGCTCTATCACAATTTTCCTGTCCTCAAGCCTTAAAGTCAGAGTAGAGCCTTTCTTCAAGCCTAACTGCGATCTCACCTCAGCTGGTATGACGATGCCCCTTGCCAGATAGCCTTATCCTCCACACGGGGAGAGTAAGAAAAAGTAAGATAAAACCTCACTTCCTTCGGAGTTCTGCTCTAAGCCAATAAATTCAGCTTCTTAATATTCATCTCAAAGGTCAGTAATTTTTAATCTGAAGGGCCTCTCCACGTAAGATTTTCCGTAGAAATGCGACAAAAGGAAATTTAAATAATGGGATCTGGCTAGCGGCGGTGTAATGAAAGGAGCGGGATGACCACAACCAGGAGCGCGAGAGGATCCTCTTGACAATGTCAGAAAGCTTTCAACTAATAAAAAGCTTTTCTCCGCTATGAGAATCCTCTTTAAACTCAGTTTAGAGGAAATTTTGGAATTATACATCCGAAGGATAGAAAAGGAGTATTTATATTTTTTATTATAGTTAGGAGAATCTAATAGATCTCCAGCTGAAAATTGAAGATAGAGATTTTTATAGACTAACTTCAACTCGAGTTATGTGCAAGCTGTTCTATTACGGCAACTGCGATCCTGAAACTGAGGATGAGGAATACTGCATATTTCACAGGCCAGATAAGAATGAAGAGGAAGCGGAGGAGTTCTGGAGGAAGTTCTTCGATAGATTTAAGCATGATGAAGAGGAAATAGAAATAAAAGGGGAGAAAATAAGGAGGTTTATCTTCAACGAGGATCTAGATTGTTCTGGTTATGTTTTTCCAACGTTTCCTGGAGCTGAGACTGATGTAAGCGCGAGACCCTTTTACTATTCTATTTTCAAAGGAAAAGCGTACTTTTCAGGGGCTACTTTCTCAGAAGCGGATTTTTCATCGGCCAAATTTGAGGGAGAAGCGATCTTTAATATAACCACTTTCTCAAAAGCGGACTTTTCAGGGGCTACTTTCTCAAAAGCGGAATTCGTTAGAACCACTTTCTCAGAAGCATACTTTTCATGGGCTACTTTCTCAAAAGCAAACTTTTCAAGGGCTAAATTTGAGGGAGAGGCAGACTTTACTAGAACCACTTTCTCAGAAGCGAACTTTTTAGAGGCCAAATTTGAGGAAGAAGTAAGCTTTAATGGAACTATTTTCTCAGAAGCATACTTTTCAGGGGCTACTTTCTCAAAAGCGGATTTTTCAGATGCTAAATTTAAGAAAAGTGTAATATTCTCTGACGCTAGATTCCATGATTTTACTAATTTCTCGAGGGCTGAATTCCCAACCCTGGAGGATGCTGATCTTCTCCCCTATGCCTCCTTCAGAGGAGCCTACTTCGAGCATCCCGAGCGAGTAGTGTTCGATGGTATAGAGGGGAAAGCGAAGATCTCATTCATAAATGCGGATATAAGCAGGGTCGTTTTCAGGAACTGCAGCTTCGATTTCCTTTACGATGAATATCTCCTCAAAAACAGAGAGGAGCTTGAAAAAGAGCTGAAAGACTTGAGGCAATCGATTATCCATATAGGAGGAATATCTGATTGGCTAATATTGGAGACTCTCTCCAGGGAGCTCGAAGGGATGCTCGCGGATCTGACGCTAGATAACGTCCTCAGCGTCATAAGGATGCTGAGGGAGAACTTCGATTACTACATGAAGTATGAGGAATCTGGGAGGCTCTTCGTGAAGGAGATGGACCTGAAAAGGGCTCATATGCTCAAGGGAGGGGCTAAGAGGGGGATCTTTTATAGAATATCCAGATGTGTCGAGTGGTTCGCTTACTCTCTATACAGGACCATTGGCTTGTATGGAGAAAGCATAGCCAGACCCATTTTCTGGGCCATTGTAACAATACTCCTATTTGGAATCCTCAGATACTTATCATCTCATCCCCTTTCTAATGGGGTTCATCTCTCCTCTCTTATGAGCCCTTCTCTTATGAGAGGAATTCAGGAAAGCCTTGAGGCATTCATGCAGCTGAGATGGGATGGAAGCTTTCTAACCCTAGTAGAGAGGATAGTATCAGCGCTGAACCTCGGTATCCTCTACATATCGCTCCATAGAAAGCTGGAGAGGAGGATAAGGCATTGATATGCTTCAGAGCTCTGAGATATCCAGAAGGGTATAAGGGCCGGATAGCGCATTCTTAGACATCGCTCGATCACCATAACCCAACAAATTTATTGGGTGCCATCATTTTATGTATAATTCAACTCCTTTGCAGTCTTCTCGAGGAAATCAGCAGCTTTATCGCTTCCAGCTTCAAGCTATTTCTGATAGCTTCATTATCAGCATTGTGCTGTCTTTCTCACGATTCGGCAAACTCCTCAATTGCCACTCCCCTTGCCCTCCTCGCCAGAGCGAGGGATGCGGCTGCAAAAATCAATATCCAAGCTGCTGTAGAAGCTAATGCCATGTTCATGTCGAGTAAGTTTGGAGGTTCTGGCTCCTTCCCCTGTGCAAGGGCCATCCAAAGCCACTCTCCCAGCCATCCTCCTGTTGCTGGCTTGATTCCCGTTGTTGTGCTCACAATTAAGCTCAACAGAGGTGCAAGTGGTAGTGCATAGACTCTCTCTCCTAAGTCAACCCAGAGGGTTGATAGAGGAGAAGGAAGGGAAGAATAAGCCTTATCTACTCAAGAATAAATGTCCTTATATTCGTGTTGGCTCAACTGATCGGTGTATGACAAGGTGGGAACTGAATGATCTCTACAGTCAAAAAATCAAAGAACGCTGGATAGAGACTCGATAAAGAGCAAAATAATATTATGAAAATTACCCTTCCTATAAAATATTATCCCTATTATGGGAGATTGAAGAGAGTAAAGGAGAGAATAAGAGATAATAAACTGGTGGAGCGAAAGCAGCCTTCGCCTAGAGCTCACTGAGAGAATGATCGGAAGCGGGGATGATGAAGTAGGGGATATCTGAAGAATTCGGAAAAGGCATCAATAAGCCAAAATTGGCCCATTTCTCGGGAAAAATCCTCTTATTGTAACTACATCTCATGAAATCCTTATAAATAAGGCCCAGCTTAGTTCTGCGAATGCTCTGCTATATATCGTGGAGCTAATGGCCGGGAGGAAATAGCTGATGATAAGTGAGGGGAACATAATAAAAGGCCCTTTCTGCGATGAGCCAGTCAAGATAGAGAAGATTGAAGAAATTGGCGATTATATCCGCATCCTTGGTTCAACCCTTTACTCGAAAAGTCACTTCAATCGAATCATAAGGAGGGATGAGCTAGCCAATCTTGAAGTGATAAAAAGGGTAATAGATCTCTCCTCGAATCCTGAGGACGTATTTTACACGATCGAGGCGATGCGATTCAAATACGCATCCCTCTTTGACCCGCTCCTCGCGATGAACGTATCGAAAATAGACCCGCTTCCCTTCCAAATAGAGGCTGTCTACGGGTATGTACTCAAGCAACCAAGAATAAGGTTCCTAATAGCGGATGATGCCGGTGCTGGAAAGACGATAATGGCGGGGCTAATTCTCAAAGAGTTGAAGCTGAGGAATTTGGCGAAGAGGATATTGATAGTAGTTCCGAGTCATCTGAAGGATCAATGGAGGAGGGAATTGAAGGAAAAGTTCGATGAAAAATTCATGATACTTGATAGAAGCACCTTCAATGCTCATTATGGGGAGAATCCATGGGAGAGAAACAGTCAAGTGATAACCTCTATCGATTTCGCGAAGCAGGATGATATAATTAGGACGCTAGAGTCAGTCTATTGGGACCTGGTGATCGTGGACGAAGCTCATAAGATGGCCGCTTATAGGTACGGTGAGAAGACGGAGAAGACAGAACGATATAAACTCGGGGAGGTCCTGTCCAAAACATCGAATCACTTGATTTTCCTCACGGCAACTCCTCATAAGGGAGATCCGGAGAACTTCAGGTTATTTCTGGACTTGCTCATGCCCGGATTTTTCGCCACACATGAGATGATCGAGGAGTCCCTCAAAAATAAGGATAATCCGCTGTTTATAAGGAGGCTGAAGGAAGACCTCAGGGATTTCGATGGAAAGCCCATATTCACGAGAAGATTTCCCAGGACAATCAAATTCCGTTTATCGGATATCGAGAAGGAACTTTACAACGAGGTCTCCCGCTATGTAGTAGAGCAATACAATAAGGCTCTAGTAAAACCTGAGGATAAGAGGAGAAATGTGGCTTTCGCCCTGCTCATCCTCCAGAGAAGGATGGCATCGAGCACATACGCTCTTCTTAGATCTCTGGAGAGAAGGAAGGCTAAATTGGAGAGAATGCTGAAAGAGGGGAGAAAGGAGGAGCTTCAGAGAATATCGATGCCCGCTGATTATGAGGAGACGGAAGATCTTGAGGAAATTGAGAGATGGAAGAGGGAGGAGGAATGGGAGTCCGTTACAGTTGCTAGGAGTTTTGAGGAGCTTAGGGCTGAGATAGAGACGTTAGAGAGACTCATTGAAAAGGCGAAGAGGATAGTAGATACTGAGGGAGAGGTAAAGCTCAGAGAACTGAGAAAGGCGATAGAAGAGGGATTCAAGAAGATCGAGGAGATGAACGGCAGGAGGAAGATACTGATATTCACAGAATCGAGGGATACGCTCGATTACCTCGTGAGGAAGATATCTGAGTGGAGATATAGGGTCAACTACATACACGGCGGAATGGGCTTAGAGGAGAGGATAATGGCGGAGAAAGTTTTCAGGGATGAGACGGAGATAATGGTCGCTACTGAAGCCGCTGGAGAGGGTATAAACTTGCAATTCTGTCACATAATGATAAATTACGATATACCATGGAATCCGAACAGATTGGAGCAGAGGATGGGGAGGATCCACAGATACGGGCAGCAGAAGGACGTCTACATGTTCAACCTCGTGGCGGAGGACACGAGGGAGGGTATGGTTCTAGCGAAGCTCCTCGACAAACTGGATGAGATAAGGGAGAAGCTAGGGAGCGATAGGGTCTTTGACGTCATCGGTGATGTCTTCGAAGGGAGAAACCTCTATCAACTGATCATAGATGCGGTAACCAACGCCAGAAGTATGGACGACATCCTCAAGGAGCTAGATATAAGGCCTGATGAGGAGTACATAGCGAGGATAAGGGAAGCCCTCGGGGAGAGCTTAGCGACGAGGTTCATCGATTACACCAGGATAAAGGAGATGGCTGATAGAGCGAAGGAGTATAGGCTCATACCTGAGTACGTGGAGGAGTTCTTCAAGAGAGTTTTCACTAGAGCCGGAGGGAAGTTCAGAGAGGTGAAGGGGGGCTTCATAGCTATAGAGTCCGTGCCTTATGAGATAAGGAGGATAGCGGAGAGCGATGAATTTAGAAATAAGTACGGCATTTTGATGAAGCAGTATCCCAAAGTGACTTTCGATAAGGATCTAGCCTTCAAGAATCCGGATGCTGAGTTCATCTCCTTCGGGCATCCTCTACTCGAAGCCCTCTTGGAATGGGTCCTGAGGGAGTTTGGAGAAAAAGCGAGGAAGGGAGCTGTATTCAAGGACCCCTCCGGGAAGTTAAATGGCTACATCTGGTTCTACGTAGGTGAGGTGATGGACGGGAGGGAGAAAGTAGCTGGTAGGAAGATCCTAGCGATATACGATGATGGGAAGAACAGGAGGGAGATAAATCCAGCTGTCCTCTGGGACCTTTCCCCCTATAATGCCTATAACGGCTCAGAGGAGATCTCCGACAGGGAAATTCTGCCAGCTGTGATAGAGGCTGTGGAGAGATATAAGGAGGAAATAGCCAATGAAAGGAGGAGACAGGCTGAAATAAAGAGGAAATATGGGCTCAAATCCCTTGAATATCTCATCAATGAGCTGGATGCCGAGCTCGTAGAGCTCTACGAGAGACAGGAGAGGGGAGAGAAAGTGGATTTAGCGATAAGGAATAAGGAGGATCGGAAGAGAAAATATGAGGAGGATAGGAAGATCTTGGAAAAGGAGATAGAGCGAGAGCAGAGTCTGAGCATATCTACCCCTGAGCTCCTGACCGTCATAAGGGTGATCCCAGAGAGGAACGAGATGGTTGAGGATGAGGAGATCGAGAGGATAGGAATGGAGATTGCGATGGAATATGAGAGGCTGCATGGGAGGGAGCCCGAGGATGTCTCAGCTGAGGATCTGGGGTTCGACATAAGGTCGAGGGGGGAGGGGGAGATCAGGTACATAGAGGTCAAGGCCAGGGCTGGAACTGGGGAGATAGTTCTCACACCCAATGAGTGGATGAAGGCGAAGAGGTTCAAGGAGCAATATTGGTTATACGTAGTTGAGAATGCTGCAACTAGCCCAGTCCTCTATATAATAAACAATCCCGCTGAGAATCTGAGGCCTCGGGAGAAGGTCGAGGTCGTCAGGTTCATCATACCTGTTGATGAATGGAAGGGGAAGGAGCAGGAGGTATGGAGAAGATGAAGCGGTTCATTGAGGAGAGCTTCCCCGTGAGAGAGGTAAGCGAGATCTCCGCAAAGGAGAAGAATATAAGGCATGGCCATATCTCTACTCTGCATATATGGTGGGCTAGACGCCCGCTAGCTAGCTCTAGAGCTACGAATTACGCTGCCCTAATTCCAGCTCCCGAGGATCCGGAGAAATGGAATGAGTTGAGGAAGTTCATCATTGAACTATCGAAGTGGGAAAACGCTCTCAATCCCAAAATTATCGAGAGGGCCAGAAATGATATAATTGAGGCTAACGGAGGGAAACCGCCCAGAGTCCTGGATCCCTTCGCTGGGGGCGGCTCAATTCCCCTCGAAGCTTTGAGGCTCGGATGCGAGGCTCATGCTATCGATTATAATCCCGTCGCTGTGCTCATCCTGAAGTGCACGCTCGAGTACCCGCAGAAATATAGAAATTCTTTACTAAAAGACGTCAAAAGATGGGGAAATTGGGTTTTGGAGGAGGCTAAAAAGGAGATTGATAAATTTTATCCCCCTGATAAAGACGGTTCAATCCCAGTTGGCTACATATGGGCTCGCACAGTTCCGTGCCAGAATCCTACATGCGGGGCTGAGATACCTCTGATGAGGCAGTTCTGGCTCGCAAGGAAGAGCAATAAGAAGGTCGCTCTCTACCCATATGTCGAGGGGAAGGAAGTTAAGTTCAAGATAGTTGGGGATGGATATGAGAAGATGCCGGCTGACTTTAACCCATCGAAAGGCACTGTCTCGAGGGCAATAGCTACGTGTCCCGTGTGCGGCTACACAGTCGATGATAAAACCTTGAGGAAACTATTCCAGGAAGGTAAAGCCGGGCAGAGGATGGTTGCTGTAGTTCTACACAGGCCGGGCACTGAGGGAAAGAGGTATAGGGTAGCTACGGAGAGAGATATTGAGATCTTCAGAGAAGCTGAGAGATATTTGGAAGAGAAGAGAGCGAAATTGATGGAAGAATGGGGAATTGATCCTGTGCCAGATGAACCGCTAGTTAGAGTACCAGTAACTTTCGGTGTAATCAACGTCTGGGTTTACGGAATGAATAAATGGGGTGATCTCTTCAACTCACGGCAGAAGCTTGCGCTGATTACCTTTATTGAGAAAGTGAAACTTGTTCACGGAAAGATTATCGAAGAAAGATCCAATGAAGAGTATTCAAAGGCAGTAGTGAGCTATCTAGCACTAATATTAGGAAAATTAGCTGATTGGAATTCTGTCCTTTCTATTTGGCGCCCCGATCAAGAAAGAAATGAGCATGTGTTTAATAGGCAAGCTTTACCCATTGTTTGGGATTATGGAGAAAGAAATCCATTTAAAGGTAGTTTAGTTACTCCTAAGGGAATCGACTCTATAATCTCCCATCTTTCTCAAGTCCCACCTGTAGAGATAGGAAAAGGCATCACTTTCATTCCAGAGATAAAACAAGCCTCTGCCACAGAACTCCCTTATCCTAATAACTACTTCGATGCTATATTCACGGATCCGCCTTACTATGACAATGTCCCCTATTCCTATCTCTCCGATTTCTTCTACGTCTGGCTAAAAAGAAGCATAGGTGATTTATATCCGGAACTTTTCATCACATCTCTCACGCCAAAATCTAAGGAGATCGTCGCCTATTCTCATAAGGGTGGCTACGAATCCGGTAAAAAATTCTTCGAAGAGATGCTCAAGAAAGCTTTCAAGGAAATTTCGAGGGTCTTGAAGCCTGATGGAATAGCAACGATCGTATACACCCATAAATCAACCTCGGGCTGGGAGACATTGATAAACTCCCTCCTGGAATCTGATCTCGTTCCAACTGCATCCTGGCCCATAGAGACGGAGATGAAGGCGAGGCTGAGGGCAAAAGAATCAGCTGCTTTGGCTTCCTCCATCTACTTCGTGTGCAGAAAGATGGAAAGGAAGGAGATAGGCTGGTTAAATGAGGTGAAGGAGGAGATAAGGAATTACATATATAAGAAACTTGATGATCTCTGGAAGGAGGGGATAAGTGGCGCAGATTACTTCATCGCCGCTATAGGATCCGCCATAGAGATATTTGGGAAGTACAGAAAGGTCATGGATTACGAGGGAAGGGAGGTAAGCGCTGGCGATCTCCTCAACTATATACGTGAGATAGTCACTGATTATGCAATAAGGCAGATCCTGCACGATAGTATTTCGGCTGAGCTCTCCCCACTCACGAGATTTTACGTCCTCTGGAGGTGGACTTACGGCGAGGCGAGAGTGAGGTTCGATGACGCCCGCAAGTTAGCTCAGTCCACTGGTGTGGATATCGAGAGAGCGTGGAATAGGGGGTTCATAAGGAAGGAGAAGGAGTTCATAAGAGTAGTTGGACCGCATGAGAGGAAGATGGAGGAAATAGGAGAATCAAGAGAGCTTATAGATGTCCTTCATAAGGTCCTCCTCCTCTGGAAGGATGGCAGGAAGGAGGAGATCAAGGAGGTCCTTCTGGAGACGGGCTACGGAAATAAGGAGTCATTTTACAAGATCGCCCAAGCGATATCAGAGACCCTCCCGGCTGAAAGCAAGGAGAAGAAGCTTCTAGATGGATTCCTAAGCGGAAGGGATAGATTGACTGAGGAGATAAGGGAAGCGAGCAGGCAGACCAGACTGTTCGAGTGAGTGGAGCTTTGATGAAAAATCTTATGTTGAAGTGGCCCTCAGCACGGGAAAAAGATATAAGGAAGCCGCCTCAAGTTACTTCGATGATCGGAGTGATCGAACCGGGGGGATGAAATGAAGGCATTCGCACAAGTGGCGATACCTCACGATGACGTTGTGAAGGGAAGACTGACGATGGACGTATTCGCTGCCGATCTGTGGCAGGTGGTGAACGGAAGAGCTCCCCTGGATTACCAGGATCCGGACATATTCTTCAGGAAGACCTACATGACTAAAAATCTGAGGAACATAATTGAAATTGCGAGAGATAGGCTTGAGGGTAGGAGCGGAGATTCCGTTATTCAGCTACAGACACCCTTCGGAGGTGGTAAGACCCACGCGCTCATAGCTTTATATCACAAAGCGAGGGAATGGAAGGTTAAAACAGCCGTATTCGATGGATCAGCTCTCGATCCGGAGGAAGTGAGGCCTTGGGAGGAGATAGAGAGGCAGCTCACCGGAAAGGTAGAGGTGATGAAGGGAAGCGTATCGCCGGGTAAGGACAAGATAATAAAGGTGCTCTCCGAGAACTCGCCCGTCCTCATACTCATGGATGAAGTCCTCACCTACGTGACTAAGGCCTCCGGAGTGAAGGTGGGGGACTCTAACCTGGGGGCTCAGACATTAGCGTTCATACAGGAGCTCACAGGAGCTGTAGCTACGATAGGGAATGCCCTCCTAGTCCTGGCTCTCCCTACTAGCGTGCTGGAGCATTATGATGAGAGCGCTGAGAGGGCTTTCCAGCAGCTTCAGAAGATAACGGGCAGAGTAGAGAAAATTTACGCTCCCGTTGAGGATGATGAAGTGGGGGGCGTGATAAGAGCTAGGCTATTCAGCAATGTGGATGAAAGGGAGGCTAAAGCAATTGTGGATGAGTTCATCGATTATGCTAAGAGGGAAGGCCTGCTCTCAGAGGAGGAGGTACCTATTTATCGAGAAAAATTCCTGAGGTGCTATCCATTCAAGCCTGAGGTCGTTGATACTCTCTATATGAGATGGGGGTCCTTCCCATCATTTCAGAGGAGTAGGGGAGTTCTGAGGCTCTTATCCCTGGTCATTCACGATCTTCTGGATAAGAATATACCATTCATCCGCCTCGGCGACTTCAATCTGAGCAACGATGAGATAAGGAGGGAGTTGGTGAAGCATATCGGATCGGAATGGGACAGCATCATAGCTCAGGATATAACATCGGGGGATTCTGGAGCTAAGAAGGTTGATGATAGCCTGGGGAGCTCTTACAGACCCTATAATCTCGGGACCGTGGTCAGTACAGCCATATTCATGCTCTCCTTCTCCGGGAGGGGAGAGAGGGGGGCCAGTATAAAGGAGATCAAGCTGAGCGTGGCTCACCCTGAGCTTCACAGCACAGTCATCGATACTGTTATAACTAACCTTAGAGAGAGGCTTTTCTATCTATCCGATGAGGGCCTCTTCTTCACGAACCAGCCGAATCTTAATAAGATAATAATAACGAGGGAGGAGAGCGTATCGGAAGAGAGTATCTTGGAGAAGGAGAAGGAATTGCTATCGAAGCATATTTCTAAGCACCCTAAATTCAAGGTATATGTGCACCCGGGGAATTCGAGCGATATTCCTGATACTCCCGAGCTTAAATTGATAATCCTCAATGATAGTAGACCGGGTGAAGAATTTCTCATGAAGCACGGTGAGATCCCGAGGATCTATAGGAATACACTCATATTTTTATGCACTAAGGAGGACGAAAGAAATGCCTTCTATTTATATTTAAGAAAATATCTAGCTCTCATCTCCATTAGAGATGATAAAGGGTTAAGATTAACGGAGGGACAGAGAAGGGAGATTATGAATAAGCTGAAGAGCCACGAACAGAGGGAGTATGAGGAATTGAGGAAGTACTACAGTAAGCTGTATCTTCCGTCGAAAGATAATCTTAAGGAAATT
>Ga0078972_1015922_pt1 | contig 11321 bp, 11 predicted proteins | sample YelNatPaOPGAMG01_FD_67568 | JGI IMG/M metagenome (GOLD analysis project Ga0078972, IMG submission 67568) | Hot spring thermophilic microbial communities from Obsidian Pool, Yellowstone National Park, USA - OP-RAMG-01 (SPADES assembly) (version 2) | ecosystem: Environmental > Aquatic > Thermal...
TCAAAATTAAAACAGATGTCACTTTAGAATGAATCACAAAAACTGGACAAAAATTTAAGGTGTAAAAATCTAAAATTAATAAAAGTCTATAGGCAGAGTTTTAGATAATATTTTCATTTATCAAATATTAAAAATTTTTCAACCATTTTTACATCTTCTTCGCTTCCGATAAATAAAGGAGTTTTTTCATGTAAATTCTTTGGTTGAATTTCCAGAATTCTTTGGGTTCCATTTGAAGCTCGTCCTCCTGCAGCTTCAACGATGAAAGCCATCGGATTACATTCGTACATTAATCTTAATTTCCCCTTTGGATGACGAATATCTTCTGGATACATAAAAATCCCGCCATATAAAAGATTGCGGTGAATATCTGCAACCATTGTCCCAACATATCGCGATGTGTATGGACGACCAGTTTTCTTATCTTCTTCCTGTAAATACTTAATATATTTTTTTACTCCGGGGTGCCAGTATAAATAATTACCTTCGTTGATACTGTAAACGTGTGACTTCTTCGGGATTTGTATGTCATCATGAGAAAGCAAAAATTCACCAAAAGAGGGATCAAGAGTAAAGCCATAAACACCTTCTCCTGTGGTATAAACAAAGATTGTACTTGAACCATACAAAATATATCCAGCTGCTACTTGTTTTAATCCTTTCTGAAGAAAATCTTCAATTGAACCTGGTTTACCATCTTGAGTAATGCGTTTGTATATTGAAAAGATGGTACCAACACTAATATTTACATCTATATTTGACGAACCGTCAAGAGGATCGAATAGTAGAACGTACTTCCCTATGTCATATTCATTCGGTATATGGATAATATTTTTTTCTTCCTCAGAAGCCATTGCACAAAAATGTCCTCCATGATCTGTGGCTTTAATCAGCATGTTATGTGCAAATATATCTAACTTCTTTATCCGTTCACCATGTATATTATTATTCCCAGTAAACCCCAAAATATCAACAAGTCCAGCTTTGTTTACTTCAAGAGAAATAACTTTTGCAGCTAAAGAAATATCAGAAAGTAACTTTGACAATTCTCCCGTTGCACCTGGATGTCTCTTTTCGCCCTCAATTATGTGCCTTGAGAGCGTCATAAATTGTGATTTTGCCATTAAGACCTCATAATCTTTTATATGTTAAAAACTCTTTCTAATTCATTTATTTCTATCTCCCCTATGGGTACAACTTCACCAATTGCCTTTGACGCAATAATTGACTTTGCTGAAAATTCAGCTACTTCTAATCTGTCATAACTTTGCAGAAGAGAATTTCCCGTCACTATTATACAATTGTTTTCACATAGAACTATCGGAGTTCTTTCTGATATATAATCTGTAATTCCGTAACTTCTAAAATTATTTCTCCCATATTCCAAACCAAATGGTAGTTTGGGTATTTCTCTTAATACAATATAACTTTCTGGTATTATACGGCTATCAAATTTTGCATCACTTACACCAAAGGCTAATATATTGGGAGGATGAGCTATCAAAATTGCATTAATGTTTGTATTCTTCTCATAAATAGCTCTATGTAAATTAACGCTTCGACTTGGCTTCTTTCCGGCTTCCCTTTTATTTCCTTTAATTAAAACCAGGTCTTCTTCTGATAAATATTTTCTGTCCATGCCCCAAGGAGTAATGATGAACTCATCATTTTGGATTCTTTCTGAGAAAGTGCCCTCGGTACTGGTTACTAAATTTTGTAAATAACTCCTTCGAATTAAAGCAACAATATTTTTTCTAACTTCCTTTTCCTTTGAAGAATGGTTTAATGGTTGAAATTCTTCGAGCTGAGATTCCTTGCGCGAAAGCTCTAAATCTTCATTACTTAAAACCTTAACTTTGCCGATTATCTTTGCCTTAAGCGTCAACCTTGCACAAAAGTCAAGCGTTTCTAACCTTTGGAAAGCTTGCATTAAACTATTTCCTACGGTTACTATTCCGTGATTTTCCATTAAAACCGTATCATGGTTCTGCTTGAAAATTTCAGCAATAACTTCCCCAAGTTTATCACTTCCAGGTAGGGCATATTTAGCATATCCAACTTTACCGCATATTTCACTTGCTTTCGGCACAATACGTGTGTCTGGTATTTCTCTTGAAATGGCAAATGAAACAAGCGCCGGAGGATGGGCATGCACAATCGCTTTTATATCTGGTCGTGCTTTGTATATTGCAAGATGGAAAGGAAACTCAGAAGAAGGCTCATGGATACCATCTACACTTCCGTTAGGCAAAACTCTTATTATATCTTTGGGTGTTAACGAACCTTTATCTACTCCCTTGGGAGTTATCCATATAGAACCGTCCTCGTCAAAAATGGACAAATTACCGCCGGAAGTAGTGGTCATTCCGTTTTGATAAATTCTATTTATTATCTCGATAATCTCATCGCGGGGATGCATAAATTTGAATTTCATTTTACTCTTTCTTAGTTTATTTATTATTAACTTTTGACAAAAATGATTTCCTTTATAAAAGATTTATTATGTATTAAATTTTGTATCAAATTAAATACAAGATGACTGATGGAAACAATTAGATTTAATGAAGATGACTATCCCATAAGTGAATTTCCTACTAATACAGCCAGTCTTATTGATAAAATAAAAAACACAAAACGCCCCATTTTGCTTACACTGAACGATTAAGGAACCGTTATCTTACTTGATGTAAAAGCTTTTGACGAGCTGATAGAAAAAACTGAATTTATAACAGGTATTGATAAAGGCTTAGAGAATATCCAAAAAGGTAAAATTATTAATCATTCAGAAGTTATCAGATGGGTAACGAAATATACAAGGTGAAATTAACCTGGTCGGATACAGCACTCAATCAACTTGAATCAATATTCTATAGTTTATATCAAAATAACCCAGATTCTGCAGCTAAGTCTGTTAATAACATAATGAATCGCATTTCAAACTTAAAGCTATTTCCTGAAAAAGGAAGAGTAGTACCTGAGATTGACAATAGATCACTTAGAGAAATAATATACAATAAATACAGGATCGTTTATAGATTATTGGATAAACTGAGATTGTTTATATTCAGCACAATGCAAAACCATTGTATGATACTAAGTTTTGTTAGCTAAATTCCAACCAATATACTCGAAATAATAAATTATCAACTTAACGTAGATACAAAAAAAGATGATTTGGTAATTTCAATCCATGTGAAAAACTTTTTCCAGAGGAATTGAAACTGGAGAAGAATCGGGATTTGTTTCCATAATATCAGCCATATATTTCCACCATTTCTGAACGATTGGGCTAGAACCTAAATCTTGCGAGGAAACATTACTATCATGATATTGAACGGCAAAGAGAGTATTTGTTTCTTCGTCAAGGAAAATGGTATAATCCCGTACTCCGCTCTCTGAAAGCAATTCTTTTAACTCTCCCCAAATTTCATCATGCCTGCGTTTGTATTCATCTTTACATCCGGGCTTTAATTTCATCTTAAAAGCAATTTTATCCATAATTTTTCCTATGCGTTTTTCATAAATTCTAATGACCGCCAATCTGCAGACCTAATAAATTACCATATCCCACAATAATTGTGGCAGCAACGAGGGTGAATATTGCCATCCCTAATAAAAATTTTGATAAACCACTGGTATTTTTCCACTCTTTAAGAAAAATACCCCACAAAGAGCCAAATATAATTATACTTGCCATGTGCAATGTCCAGCTCGAAAACCGGTATTTTCCCATTTGCGTTTCTCCCATTGTATAAAAGAAAAATTGGAAGTACCAGGTTGTTCCGGCAAGCGCGCTGAAGATATAATTCGTAAGTAACGGAACTCGTGAAGGAGGGTCAGCCGGTTCAAGTGCAGCAACAGTTTCACCCGAAACTCGAGCTTGAGCTAAACCTTCTGCCGGCAATTCTGTACGACTGAAATATTCACCGAATGTTCGATTTTTTACCAACAGATATGAACACCAAACCAAATTCGTGACAAATCCTCCAGCAGTTATTACAATGATTTTTGGTAATCCTGTCCAAATCGGATTTGCGCCAAGGTGTGCTGCAGTAACAGATATTGGAACTGCTGAATCAAGCCCAAATGCAAAGCATGAACTCATTACTCCCGAAAATATCGCTACAAGTATCCCTTTCCGAAGATTAAACTCTTTGATCGATTTGCGTTTCTGTTCCTCATTCATCTCTCTCTCTTTGGATAAACCAGCAGCAGCTGTTAGTGCAATACCCATCAACGCAAATACCGACCCTATAAGAATAACTTGCCCGGGAATTGCACTAAGCTTTGCTCCGATAGTTCCGTCAAATATTGGAGGAATATAAGTACCAAAGAGAGCCGTAAGTCCTAGAATTATTCCAGTCCCTAAAGATAGTCCAAGATAACGCATTGTCAAGCCGTATGTCAGTCCTCCAGCACCCCAGAGCATGCCCCAGAAGAACGTCCATGCTAAAACACTGAATGGCTGTTGACTTAATACTTGTGTTAGATGAGGAACCAGTATTGAACCAAGTATCCAAGGGGCGATTATCCAGCTAAAAACACCGCCTAATAGCCAATAAACTTCCCAGGACCATTTCTTTACAGCTTTGAATGGTACATAAAAACTGCCGGAAGCCAAACCACCGAGCCAATGAAAAATTACACCAAGAATCGGATTTGCTATCATTTAGGAACTCCTTGTATATTAAATTAAAAAAATAGTTGTTTTATCCCCCACCGAAACGTGGGTTAACAACATTATTATAAATTGAACCAAAAGAATATGAAATGCCAAAACTTCCCCAATAATTAAAACTTGTTGGTATCTGAACATTTTGCGTTAGAAGATTTTCAAGAGTTTCACTTGAGAGGGGTAATGAGATTTGATCTTGAATTTTTGAATAGCCAACATTAAAATTTATTGATAAACCATTAAATAATTCCATCGATAAACTACTGCTAAATCCTAAATTATATAAATTAAAATTATTCAAATAATTTGAGCCTGTTGCATTTATACTCATATTTCCCCATGGCTTTATTAAAGCAAGAGTCAAAATTAGCGAATTACTCCATAAGTCCTCTTCATTTTTTAAAAAAATTGTTTCCTGTATATATTTATTATAGATATGCTTTACCTGATAATCGATTCTAAACTGTCTTTCATTTGAAACTGAATACGGAAAAATGTTGAATTCAATGCCTGGTGCTAAATACAAACTTACATCGACATTTGCATAAGTGGAGGATACTATTCCACCCCAAAGCCCCCATGACCAATTATTGCTAATTGATTTAACATAATATGTACTAAAACTGTGTGCTCTTGTAATGTTTAAAATCGACGTACTTTCTGTTCCATTTTCATAAATATATTTATTTTGATTATATGAGGAACTAAGGCTAAAATTTATTTTAGAATTTTCTGTTGTTCTATCAGCCACAAAAGAACCATTGATGTATAGTGATTTATAATTTGCTTGCCCACTAAAATTTCCATTTAAACTGGTTCTAAAAAGCCAATAATTCCAATTGTCTTTTTTCTTAATTTCATTTTGTGAATTTGTGAATGAAATATTCATTTCATCCGATAAACCGGACTGAATAAGATATTCAACTAAACCCAATTTAATAGCATTAACCATTTTCTTTCGTAAATGATCTTCTGTGTCACTCTTGTTTGTTAAATAATTAATAGTATCTTTTAAATTTTTAAAATTATTCCGCCCTATAAAATATAGCGTAAAATAGGTGCCTCCAGTAGCAGTTCTTTGTGAAGTAAAAAGAATATGAATATCGGCTTCTTTCTGGTCGCGGACATAATTGACTATAGGAATCTGCTCTTTGACGTAATTTAAATTAACATGAGGATAATCAATAAAAACATTGGGAATATACCTTCGCTGAGAAAAAGAAAATTTTGTGTATACTATTATAATCAAAAAAGAGATACAAATAATTTTTCTGTACATAGTAATTTAAAGTCTATTCAACAAATTTTTACTACAGGAATTCCTAGCAACATTCCAAGTTTTTCGATCTTTCCAGCAATATGCCCCAAACCAATTGCACAATGATGTGAGGGCCCTTGTTTTGACCAAAGATTAATAAACTCACGAGCTCCTATTGAAAATCGATAACGGCTGTTGGTATTACCTATCTCAAGTACCGGACCGGCTACAGATTCCCCTTCTGCAGTGAGTAAAAAAATTCCATCTTTACCTTGAACAACCGATAATAGAGTAACCGGCCCATTTTTAACTCTCATTTGAATTGAAAGACCTTTACCCGGTTTACCGTGATATATCGGCAACGGCACTAACTTAACACGACCTTCTGCAATCTTAAAGTGAGCAGGACCGTCATGACCCAGCATTACAATATCATCATTAAAATCCATGGCATAAAACTCTGAGAAAGATCCGCCGGCACCAAATGAATCTATTATCTTCATAGCCTGGGCATTTTTAACCTCACATTCCCCTGCTACCGGAACGTGCCTTCCGGTTAAAAGAGTATTCCCGGCAATCACCGATGTCACGATATTCTCATACTCATTGCCTGAAGTTCCTTCGTAATAATATGCAAGCGCTCCAAGTTTATGCACTTCTACTAGCTTGTCAAGCGCTATAGAAGTACGGGCAGCACGGTCTATTTCTTTGAGTTCACATTCCGGAGATACATCAAACTCTTTATGAAATTCTTTTATCTTCGCTTTAACTTCCGATTCAGAGATTTCATCTCGGTATTTTTTAACTTCGCACATTTCTAAAAGCTCTATGTGAGTTCCAAAGACTGATGACTGTTGAGTTAAATCGGTATAGACATCAAGCATACCGTTATAGTAATGTCCAAGAATACCGAGGTTGTTTGTGCGCATTACTTCAGCAACCACGGCTGCCTCAATCCAGCCCTCTATTTCTTTCCAGGCTTTTTGATCTTTCATATAACCGGTAATAAATTCATATTTGATACCCGAACGATTAAACACGCTTGCAATTTCCGGAACCGAACATGCCTGACAATGTGCAAGCCATTCACCTGTCATTTTTCCCCTATCGCCTAATTTGTTGAATGCTGCATAATCAATAGCCGGCACCGGCTGAAGATTTAGAATGATCACCGGAACTTTTACCTTTTGTACTGCCGGCAATACTGTAGATGAAAGAGCATAAGTAGATACATAAAGAAAAATGAGCGAGACATTTTCTTTATTGAACAACTCACCGGCTAATCTGGCTTTATCAACATTGTCCACCATTTCAGCATCAACTACTTCAACATTTTCATTGCCAAGTCTTTTTGAAATTTCTTTTCTGTAACCTTCGAGTCTATCAAAAAGGCCCGGGAATTGTCCCCAGTATGTGTCAAGACCAATTGAAAATAATCCGATTTTTGTTTTTGTGTTTTTCATATCATTGAAATCCTTAAGTATTATTTAGTAATTACCTAATGTAATAGCAGCCTTTATCATTTCTTTTACTGTTTTGGTAGAAACATCGCTTTGAAGAATATGAGCCGGTGCCAATAAGTAACCTCTATCTTTTCCAAGAATTTGTATTCTTTCACTTATTTCTTCACGTATCCTTTTTACGTCACCTCCCGGTAATAAATTTTGCTGATCGATTCCACCAAAAAAACAAATCTTATCACCATATTTCTCTTTTAGTCCTTTTGGTTCTGATCCGGGAACATTTGGCTGAACTGGATTATAAACATCAACTCCCATCTCAATGAAGTCATCAATTAATGGTGCTACCGCCCCATCTGAATGCATAATTACTATTAATTCAGGATTTTCTTTCTTTAATTTTTCGATAATTCTTTTATGTCGGGGTTTGAAAATATTTCTCCATATTTCAGGCGAAATTAGAGTAGATGTTTGGCTGCCGAGATCTTCACCCAACCAGATAGCATCTACACCCGCTTTTACCAATTGAATCGCTATACCAGTACTCCATTCCTCAACTTTATCATTTAATTTTTCTACCCAGGGTTCTTCGCACATCATTCCCATAAGATATTTCTCTAATCCGGTTAGATGCCAGGCTAGCTCAAATAGAGTAATTTCAACATCTCCTATGACGAAAAAATCTTTTCCGTATTTTTCTATATCTTCTTTCGCTTTTTCAAATCGTCCGGGTGCATAAGGATCGGGGAATTGATAATTTTCTATATTCTCAATTGTCTCAGCATTGTCAAGCGGACATTTGACTACTTCAACATATAGAGGAGTAGGCTTCATGTGCATTCCAAATTCATTTTTTGTAATATCATCTTTGATAATTTCAGGAACATAATCTTTTGCAACTGTCCCGCCTACAACAACGACATCACTTCCTAATTTTGTACGGATTTCGTTTGCAGATATTCTATAAGTTAGATCCTCGTAATATGAAATGGCATAATCAGGTTTGATACCCATTTCCCTTCCAAACTCATCAGTCAGTTGTCTACATAAATCAAATTGGATTGGAATCCTATCTGGAAAACCTTCTTTCTTCTTCAAAGCCCTAAACACTCTTTCCTTTGAATTCATAGTTTGACCCTTATATTTTCAAATTTAAAATTCATACTTAACTTACCATTATTGAAAATTTTACTTTGTCTATTTTGCGAAGCAATATTTTTCATACTAACCGATTTCGTCTTTTAAGGATAAATTATAATCATCGATATTTCAAATTTTTATACATACAGCTCGAAGCATCGCATATATTGCATGTGTACCCGTTATATTTTACTGATTCTCCTATCCCGATAATCCCACTAACAGATTTTGCCGGCTGCATCAGGCATGAATCTGTTAACTCAATGCCGCAAAAATGTTCGGGCAGTAAACTAAAAAGTTTTTTCTGTTCGGCTACTTCCCAACCACAATAGCCCGGACTAAAACGGTTTGTTATTTTTAAAGCTAATGCTGCCATCTCTTTTTGGAGAGAATCTTGAATAAGATCCATAGCACTTTCAACCACTATCGAACCAAATAAGTCATACACATAACCTTTAAGCAAATCTCCATCTTTCATGATCTCTTTTGATATATCTGTTATTTTTTTGCCTGCCGTACAAGCAAAAATTGCTATAATATTTGATTTTTTTATTTGTTGAAAAATAACCTTGTGAATATCAAATGAAACTTCATCAAGAAGAATATTGAAATTACTTTTATCCCATTTAACAGAATCAGTTATTCTATATCCTCCTTCAATATCACATAGCTCATTGCCATTTTTCAATACTTCGTCAATTTCATCATTTAACATCGGAGGTAGTGATCCATCAGAATAGCCCATTGTCTTTTACCAAAGAATTTCTTTTAATATCCAATTCGTTGTACTTAAATGAAAATTTCTCGATGTTCATAATTTATTATGGGAATATTTATTTAGTCTATTAAGTTTAATGAATTCACAGCTTTAAAGAATGCTTCTATATTTTCAGTTGGTACGCCGGGCGGTGTATCGCAGCCGGAAGAAATTACAAAATTTCTATACCTGGAAGTCTGATGCAAAAGCTCTATTGTTGCATTAAAAACTTCTTCCGGCTTACCCATCTTAAAAACACCAACCGGATCAAGGTTACCCATTACAAGAATACCAGGCGGCACCTCTTTAAGAACTTCGATCATATCAATCTTATTTCCAAAATGTAAACCGCCGGCGCCGGTGAAAATCATTGATTCTGTGACCTTGCCTGTGTTGCCGCAATTATGAAGTATAAAAAGAAAATTATCATCCTGCACCTTATCAACTATCGGCTTGATATAAAACGATGAAAATTCATCGCACATTTCTTTAGACAATAACCCTGCAGCCGGTTCAGCCATAATAATTCCGTTGGCGCCAAGGTTTTTCATTTCATGTACATACTTAAGCAAAAATGCTGAACATCTTTTTAGAAGCAATTTAACAATATCAGGTTCGATATAAAGCGTTGTCATTATTTCAGAAAGATCGAATAATCTGCCGGCAAGTGAAAATGGGCCGATACATCCGGCAAATACCGGTTTATCAGTGATATTCTCAACTGCCAGCTTTACAGCTTTTAGGTATTCAGGTAATCGGGCGGTTTTGAGTGTCGGTATTCTTAGTTTCTCTATTGATTCCCGATCGCTGACTAATCTTTCTGCAACAGTAGGTATTTCATTATAAGCAAAATTTATTGTGCAGCCAAAAGCTTCTGCTTCAACTGTCAGATCCATAATCATCGTTGCCGCATCCGGATAATATATATCCTGAATCGCTTTGATTGCCTGAAACTGTACTTCTCCATCGGTAACGGCATCAATTGTTTTTTTACCAATAAAATCAATGCCGGGATGCGTCATTATCGGGATCGCTAACTTTTTATTCGAGTCGAGGGTAGACTCAACCCATTCATTTATATTAATCTTCGTACTGTCACCATAATTTATACAGTAGTATTTCAATTTGATTTATTATCACAGATATATTATGCCGCAACCTTCTTAAGAAATTCAACAGCATCCTGCGGATTTGGAGAATAAAAACTTGCACTGATTTTATCACAAAAATCTTGAGATAATGGTGCACCTCCAACCAAAATTACTTTATCAGCATATTTACTCTTTATTTCTTTTACTACTACTTCCATATTCGCCATCGTTGTTGTCAAAAGAGCCGATAATCCTACAATACAATCAGGATATTTATCTATTGCCTCCATAAACTTTTCGGGCTTTACATCAACTCCAAGATCAATTACTTCCCATCCGGCACCTTCTATTGTCATTGAAACAATATTTTTCCCGATATCGTGCAAGTCACCCATTACAGTCCCGATCACAAATACACCGTTCCGTTTTATTTCTCCGGTAGCAAAGAATGGTTTGAGATGTTTCATAGCAGCAGTCATTGCCTTGGCTGAGATTAACATTTCAGGAACAAATGCCTTGCCTTGAGAAAATTTCTCTCCGATTCTTGACATACCCGGTATCAATGCTTGATTCAAAATGACTTGCGGATTTATACCTTCATCTAAAGCTAATTTACAAAGCTCATCTGCACCGTCTTGCCCTTTGAGAGAAGATGGAAATGGAGATACCTTATTAATTTTTCCTAATTCTACACAATTCATTAATCTTTCTAATGTGTCGCTCATAAAATTTCCTTTATAAATTTAAATTATTTTTTATCCTTTCCTATAGCCCATATTCAGATGGAATAAATTTCAACGTCTCTATCTGGGACATTGTCTCTTCGACAAATTTATAAGCCTCCGGCTTAGAATATCGTTTTCTAAACATAGTCATCCCAGCGACTGATTCTCTTTGAAGTAAGTTGTCCTTTTTTCTCTCTGAATTTCAAATCTCAAAC
>Ga0078972_1015923_pt1 | contig 11320 bp, 10 predicted proteins | sample YelNatPaOPGAMG01_FD_67568 | JGI IMG/M metagenome (GOLD analysis project Ga0078972, IMG submission 67568) | Hot spring thermophilic microbial communities from Obsidian Pool, Yellowstone National Park, USA - OP-RAMG-01 (SPADES assembly) (version 2) | ecosystem: Environmental > Aquatic > Thermal...
CCGCTGGCTGGCGGCCTGCTGGCGGTCGGATTGGTTTGGATACTGCGAGGACCCTGGAGCCCTGCGGCCAACCTTGCCGCCCAGGGAGACATAGTCGACCAGGGGCCGACCAAGTGCTCCGCACCGCGAAGCGCAGAGGTTCCAGATGGTGACCAAGGAGGCAGCAACCCATGATGCACGAGCACTGCAAGGACAAGCCCGAGTCGCAGGACTACCCAGCTGCCCGAAACTTCTTGTCGCTTCTGGTACGGCCTAAGGTTGCAAAGAGCCTTGGCAAGGCGCTGGCTCGCAAGTCCTGCTTGGGTACTTACAAGGCAAAGGACAACCTCCGGGCGGCGGAACTTCCCCTGCTAGCCCGAGACGATCCGGAGGTGGCCAGGGACCTGGCCAAGGTCAAGGCTGGCATCAAGCTTTCCCCAGTCTTGCTCGTACGCGGGGTGCCACTGTGGGTAGCCGACGGCTACCACCGGGTCTGTGCCAGCTACCACCTCAACGAAGGCGCCGAGATCCCCTGTCGCATCGTGGCGAGGCCAGGCAGCTGAAGGCGCTGGCCCAAAGCAGGATCGACGATCAAGCCCGATCCCGCGAAGGTCGTTGAGCCGTGGCTACAGCGGGAAGCCTGCTACCTGGCCCCATCGTCTAGAGGCCTAGGACACCACCCTCTCAAGGTGGAGACACGGGTTCGAACCCCGTTGGGGCTGCCAGCCAGCAGACGCAGAAAATCCGAGTTCAGGTGGCACGTGGCCCGATCAGAGCGGGCCCGAAGTGTTGGTTCCTTCGCCCGAGATGACAGGATGGATGCGATGGACAGGGATGCTCGGTGCTCTCAATCGGAGGCCAAGGCTGCTGCGGTGCGCAGAGCTCGCTCAGGCAGGTCGAGTCGCCAGACGGTTTGGGTGATGGGCGACCAGCTCAACCGCTCGATTGCATCGCTTCGGGGCGCCAGGCCCTCTACCACGGTCGTCCTCATGATCCGCAGCCGACACAAGATCTCGTCACGGCCCTGGCACCGCCAGCGCCTCCACGCCGTCCTGACGGCCATGGCCCGTTTCGGGGAGGAGCTGAGGGCGGAGGGGTTCGAGGTCGACCTGCGGGAGGCGGCGACGTTTGCCGAGGGCCTGGCCGGTCATCGCCGCGATTACAGCCCACGGGCAGTGAAGATGATGGCTCCCGAGTCCATTGGCGCCCAAAGCCTGGCCAGAGCAGCTGGAGTCGAGCTGGTCGACTCCAACATGTTCCTTACCAGCAAAGAAGAGTTCATAGCCTGGGCCGGCGGCCGCGCGGACGGACGAGGGAGGCTCAAAATGGAGGACTTCTATCGGTGGCAGCGACGACGGCTCGGCGTGTTGATGGAAGGCGACAAGCCGCTGGGAGGAACATGGAACTTCGACCACGACAATCGCCTCCCGCCCCCCCGGCACGCCATGAGCTGGCCCGAGGTACCCACAGAGGACCTGGACCAGCTCGATGAGCAAGTGGGGGCCTCTCTACCTCCAGGGTGCGTGGGGGAGCCCCCAAAGGGCTGGTGGCCGACCAGCCGCCAAGGCGCTTTGCGGCGCTTGGCAGCCTTCGTAGAACGCGGCTTGGAGCTGTTCGGTCCCTACGAAGATGCCATGCTCGCCGACCAGCCTCGAATGGCCCACTCCATGCTCTCCCAGGCGCTCAACCTTGGCCTTTTGCACCCCCAGGAGGTGGTCGAGGCGATCGAGTCGGCCTACCGCAGCGGCAGGGTCTCGTTGTCCTCTGCCGAAGGCATGATTCGCCAAGTGATGGGCTGGCGAGAGTACGTGCGTGGCGTCTACTGGCTGTGGGGAAGCTCCTACCGCAACCTCAACGCCCTCGACGCCCACCGGATGCTGCCTCCGGCTCTCACGCAAGGAGCCACGTCGATGCGATGCGTTCAGGTGACCGTGCGGGACGTGTTGCGCAATGGGTGGGTGCACCATATCCAGCGGCTGATGGTGCTCTCCAACCTCTGCACCCTTGCGGGAGTCGACCCGGAGGCAGTGCTGGCCTGGATGTGGGAGAACTTCGTCGACGCAGCCGAGTGGGTGATGGTCCCCAACGTGCTGGGAATGGGCCTTCATGCCGACGGCGGCAGGATGGCGACAAAGCCCTATGTCTCTGGCGGGGCCTACATCAACCGCATGAGCGACTACTGCCGTAGCTGCCGCTACGACCCCAAGAGGCGTGTCGGCGATGACGCCTGCCCTTTCACTACCCTCTACTGGGCCTTCCTGGATCGCCACCGTGACGTCTTTGTCGACAACGTACGCATGGCTCGCCAAGTGAGAAGCCTCGGGCGACTCGAAGACCTGGCAGGGGTGCGCGCTAGGGCGGAGGAGGTCCTGGTCCGGCTGGACGAGGGGAGCCTCTGAGTAGGCCTCGAGCTTGGCCCAGGGTGTCGGGTGACCGACCGTTTGCAGCTTCAGACCCCAACGCCTCGTGACCAGGCTCGGTGTCGCACCCCCTTGGCATCATTGGGCTGAGGTGAGAATGACGTGAGTTGTCCGCGGGCGTGGGCGCGCCAGGTCGGGCTGCGGGGCGGAGCCCCGCTCGGGGCGCCAGGTCGGGCTGCGGGACGGAGCCCCGCTCGGGGCGTCAGCCCCGAAGAGGTGTGGCTCAGGCGGCGACCGGCTCGACGGTGACCTCGTGGCCGAGGCGCTCGATCTGGTCGGCGAGACGTCGAGCGTGTCGCTCGTTGTCGCCTCGGCGGTCGAACCAGTCAGCCCCGAGGTCTGCATAGTCGGACTCGTTAGCCAGCGTGCGCCAGATGGTGACCAGCATCGAATGGGCAACGACGAAGATCGCCTTGGACTCGCTCTTCTTGCCGAAGCGGCGACAGAAGCGCCGGTAGAGAGCGGCGTAGTAGCTGCTTTTCGAGCGCGAGGCCGCCCAGGCGGCCTCGATGAGCGCCGAGCGTAGCGCGGCATTGCCATTGCGGGCCTTGCCGGACCGGCGCTTGCCGGCCGACTCGTGGTTGCCCGGGCTCATCCCGGCCCGGCTGGCGAGGTGGGCGGCGGTGGGGAACCGGCCCGTGTCGACCCCTATCTCGGCCACGATACCCTCGGCGGTGACCTTGCCGCTGCCAATCACCGTGCATAGCCGCTCAACCTGGCGAGCAAATGGGGCGATCTCCACCTCCAGGCGCTCGTTGAGCCTGGTGGTCTGGGCGGAGAGGTGGTCGACGGTGTCGAGGTCGGTGCTAGGCATGAAGGCGTGCTGCTCGCCGAACCCGCCCTCCAGGGCGAGGCGCAGCTCAGGGATCCTTGCCCGTGAGCGGGTGAGGGCCGTGTCGGCGAGCACTTCGACTTCGCGCTCGCCAGCGATGAGCGCCTCCATCGTGGCGCGCGGCCCCTTGCCGAGCACGTCGGAGACGGCCGAGTCGAGCTTGATCCCGGCTTCTCTGCACTATTGAGATGCGGCGCTTGCCCTTCTCGCCTTGCAAACGCACCGCTGCCATGATCGTGTCCGTGTGGACGTCGAGCGCCGCGCAGCACTCCACGATGACCTCCATCGCAACCTCCTTGAGTTTGACGTTGTTGGTGGTCGCCCATGGGACCTGTGTGATATCTGAGAATCTGAGGTACGCGCTCCTAGCAGCAATCCGTGGTGCCTGCAGGCCCCGGCACCAGTCTGACCCGCGGGCTCTGTGGCACCAATAAAAGTCCGGGCTCGGCGGGCGACCGAGCACCATTCTCATCCACCGTGGTAGCCTTCGCCAGGGGCCATGTGGGTCTGACCCTGATATTTCAGCCCAGTCGGTCGACGGCTGTCCGAGTGCCGCTGTGGCCCCTGTCGTAGCCGCGATGACTGCTCGGACACCGACGCCGAGCCGGATGACGTCACCGACGCCGAGCGGAGTGAGCTGAAACATGCTCAAAGATGACTTCGGACATGGCTCCGCCGCCGGCCGGTCGATTCTCCGAGGGTCTTGTCGGTCGTCAGGCGAAGGTCGGTAACGCCCGGAGTTCGCCGAGAGCAGCGACGTGCCACCACAGCCAGTTGCCGCAGAAGTTCTGCACTGGGGCGTGGCAGAGACCGAAGCCACCCTTCAGCTGGCGGATCGCCTCTTCACCACCGCCGCCGCGCCAGCGTTGGTGACGCTCGACCTCCGCGCCTGAGCGCAGATAAGCATAGACGTTAGCGATGATCGCATGGAAACGCCACCCGTCAAAGTCGTCGAAACAGAGCCGGTCTCGCCCACGCCCGCCGAAGCATCGCCCAGTTGACCGCAGCGGCTTTCTGCACCCGGCCAAGGTCCGCACCGGCCACGAACCAGAACAGCGTCGCGTGGCCAGGCAGCGCACGGGTGCCTCGCAGCCCCATGATGGCCTCGCCGGCAAAGAGGTCCGCTATCACCAACAGCGTTACAGCAGTCCTCACCTGGTTCGTGCTCCCTCGCCAGGTATGAATGCTGGTTTCAACACTCACACTCCCCCAGGCAGACGAGCACCAACCGCGTCTACCTCAACCCCGCGACCCGAACGGATGAAACATCAGGGTCAAAGACCTTTTGCTTGCGCACCAGCTTGTCGATCGCGGCGCAATCAACGACAACCCCGCAGGTCTGCGGGGTTGTCCCAATCCTGCGGCTCGCCATCCCAACGCAATCAGAAGGGGGACCCCCGAGGGGCGCCGAGTCGCTCCGATCGGCGGTTTTACGTTCGGCGTTAAGAGGCCTGCCTGGCCTACCCTGGTCGGGTGGACACACCTCCCGACCTGCCGCCAGGCCAAGCGTTCGACCTCGCCGGGCGGGGTCGAACGTGGATGTTCGACTCAGGGCCGCCCGCCGCTTGCCCCCAGCCCGACGATCCCGCCCCGCTTTTGCTGCTCCACGGCTGGACGTCCAGCGCGGCGCTGAACTGGTACCGCTGCTTTCCGGCGCTCAGCGACCGCTACCGGGTGATTGCCCTCGACCACCGCGGGCACGGCAGGGGGATACGAAGCCGCAAGCCTTTCCGTCTCGAGGACTGCGCCGACGACGCCGCAGCTCTGATCCGCCAGCTCGGATGCGGACCTTGCACCGTCGTCGGCTACTCCATGGGAGGCCCCATAGCCCAGCTGCTGTGGCTGCGCCATCCCGAAGTCGTCCGTGAGCTCGTGCTGTGCGCCACTTCTTCGTCGTTCGCTGTGACGCAACGCCCGAAGGCCTTGACGACAACCTGGCTGGCGACGACCGTGGCCCTCTCCGTGACCCCTCGGACGCTCAGGCACCTGGCTATGGGCTGCGCAGCGAGTCGATGGCGGCGAAGCCACTCGGCGAGCGAGTGGGCCACCAACGAGTGGAGCCGCCATGACCCTGCAGCGGTATTGCAGGCCGGCGTCGCCCTCACCGGCTACGACGCCACGAAGTGGATCGGACAGGTTGACGTGCCGACCGCAGTGGTGCTCACCCAGCGCGACACGACAGTCCAGCCGTCACGCCAACGCAGACTCGCCGAGTCCATACCAGGCTCGACGGTGGTGCCCGTCGACTCCGACCACCGGGCGTGCGTCGACGAGCCGCAGCTTTTCGTACCGGCCTTGATCGAGGCTTGCGAGACGGTTCGGGAGCAGAGCAGGCTTCGCCTTAGACTGACCTCCGACAATCCCGACAGCGCCCTGGAAGGTTCGAAGCCGTGAGCAACAAAGCACTGACAATGGCCGAGAAGGTCTGGGACCGCCACGTGGTGCGCAGCCGCGCCGGCGAGCCGGACCTGCTCTACATCGACTTGCACCTCGTCCACGAGGTGACGTCACCCCAGGCGTTCGACGGGCTGCGCATGGCGGCCAGGACGGTCCGCAGCCCTGAGCGCACCATAGCGACGATGGACCACAACGTGCCCACCACAGCGCTCGACGGTCCCGTCGAGGATCCCATATCCGCTCGCCAGATGGAAGTCCTCGCCTCGAACTGCGAGGAGTTCGGGATAACCCTCCTCGAGATGGGGAACCCCAAGCAGGGGATCGTCCATATCATCGGCCCAGAGCTCGGCCTCACACAGCCGGGCATGACGATCGTGTGCGGCGACAGCCACACGTCGACCCACGGCGCTTTCGGGGCGCTCGCGTTCGGCATAGGCACCAGCGAGGTGGAGCACGTCCTGGCCACCCAGACCTTGCCGCAGGCGAGACCCAAGACGATGTCGGTCGACGTCGACGGGGACCTCCCAGAAGGTGTCAGCCCCAAGGACCTGATCCTCGCGATAATCGCCAAGATCGGCACCGGCGGTGGGATGGGCCACGTGATCGAGTACCGCGGTGAGGCGATCCGCAACATGTCCATGGAAGGGCGCATGACCGTCTGCAACATGTCCATAGAAGGCGGCGCCCGGGCAGGAATGATCGCCCCGGACGACACGACCTTCGCCTACTTGGAGGGCAGACCGTACGCGCCGAGTGGCGCTCTGTGGGAGCAGGCGCTCGACGACTGGAGAAGCCTCGCCACCGACCCCGGCGCCACCTTCGACCGCACGGTGCGCATCGACGCGCCAAGCTTGCGTCCGTACGTGACGTGGGGAACCAACCCGAGCCAGGTGGTTCCCCTCGACGGGTTCATACCGGATCCCGACAGCTTCGACGAGCCAACCGCCCGCGAAGCAGCGTCGCGCGCGCTGGCCTACATGGGGCTGTCCCCGGGCGCAGCCATGCGCGACGTGGCGGTCGACACCGTATTCGTAGGGTCGTGCACCAACGGGCGTATCGAGGACCTTCGCGCCGCCGCCGCAGTCTTGCAGGGACGCCGGGTCGCTCCAGGAGTGCGGGCGCTGGTGGTGCCCGGCTCGGGCTCGGTGAAAGCTCAAGCGGAGCGTGAGGGACTCGACCGGATCTTCACGGCGTCGGGTTTCGAGTGGCGCAACCCCGGATGTTCGATGTGCCTTGCGATGAACCCGGACAAGCTCGAACCCGGACAGAGGTCCGCTTCGACGTCCAACCGCAACTTCGAAGGCCGCCAGGGGCGCGGCGGGCGCACCCACCTTGTGTCACCCGCCGTGGCAGCCGCGACCGCCGTAGCCGGCCGTTTCGCCTCCCCAGCGGACCTGGCCTGAGCCCGGTGGCGCCGCAACACGCCGTCGCTTGCCACGGCAGGTCCCGTAGCAGTCTGACATCGAACCGACAGGAGTCCAAGCTTCAATGAAACCAGTGAAGGTCGTTTCAGGGACCGCGCTACCCCTCGACCGCTCCGACGTCGACACCGACCAGATCATCCCGAGCGACTGGCTCAAGAAAGTCGAGCGCACCGGGTTCGGCCAGGGTCTCTTCGCCGAGTGGCGCGACGACCGGGACTTCGTGCTCAACAAGGCGGAGCACGCCGGCGCGACGATCCTCGTCGCCGGCGCGAACTTCGGCACAGGGTCCTCGCGCGAGCACGCCGTGTGGGCTTTGACGGACTACGGCTTCGAGGCGGTCATATCGCCACGCTTCGGAGACATCTTCGCCAACAACTGCACCAAAGCCGGCTTGATCCCGGTCAAAGTCGACCCCGAGGTGGGCCGTGCCCTCCTCGAAGCGGTCAAGGCGGACCCTGGCCTGGAGATAACAGTCGACGTGGAACGTCTCACCGTCTCAGCCCCAGCGGCGGGGATCGAAGGGTCCTTCCCCCTCGACCCCCACACCCAGCACCGCCTGCTCGAAGGCCTCGACGACATCGGCCTGACCATGGTCCACGAAGACGACATACGCGCCCATGAGGCTTCCAGGCCTGCGTGGATGCCGGCGGTGGCTCCCGCCTGAGCCCGTGGCAGCCTGAGCCCCTGGCCGCCTCGACACCGCCCGGGGCGGGTAAGGCGGGAAGGGACTCTGCGAGGTCGCGGTCAGCCGGCCACGAGTTTGGCTATCCGGGCGATCCCCTCCTCTAACGCCGAGTCGGCCAGAGCGTAGGAGAAGCGGGCGTACCCCGGAGCGCCGAAGGCCTCGCCGGGAACGAAAGCCACTTTCGCCTCGTCGAGGACCAAGGCAGCCAGCTCGAGCGAGCTGGAAGCGACCCTCCCGGCTATCGGCGCGCCGAGGAGTCCTTCGACGCTCGGGAAGGCGTAGAAAGCTCCCTCAGGCTCGGGGCAGGTGACACCGGGGATGTCGTTGAGCATCGCTGTGATCATGCGACGGCGGCGGTCGTAGACCGACCTCATCTCATCCACCGCGATCAGGTCGCCGCTAAGAGCCGCGAGGGCTGCTCGCTGGGCGATGTTGCACACGTTGGACGTCGCGTGCGACTGCAAGTTGGTCGCGGCGGCTACCACGTCGGGTGGTCCGACGACCCAGCCGACCCTCCAGCCGGTCATGGCGTAGGTCTTGGCGACCCCGTTGACCACCACGCAGGTGTCCGCAAGCTCGGGGACGACGGCGGGCATCGAGGTGAACACTGCGTCGCCGTAGACGAGGTGCTCGTAGATCTCGTCGGTCAGGACCCAAACGCCACTCTCAAGAGCCCAACGTCCGATCCGCTCCACCTCGGCGGGGCTGTAGACCGCGCCCGTTGGGTTCGACGGCGAGACGAACACCAGCAGCTTGGTCCTAGACGACCTCGCCGCCTCGAGCTGGTCGACTGTCACCTTGAAACCGGACTGCCACGAGGTCGGAACCTCGACGGGGACGCCTCCGGCCAGCCTGATCGACTCGGGGTAGGTCGTCCAGTAAGGGGCGGGCATGAGCACCTCGTCGCCCGGGTCGAGCAGGGTAGCGAACGCTTCCTCGACCGCCTGCTTACCTCCGTTGGTGACAAGCACCTGCGACGCGGTGACCTCCAATCCCGAGTCCCTCTTGGTCTTCGCGACCACAGCGGCCTTGAGCTCGGGCAGTCCGCCGGCGGGAGTGTACTTGTGGTTCTTCGGGTCCAGGCAGGCGGCGACCGCCGCGTCGACGATGTGACCCGGCGTCGGGAAGTCCGGCTCGCCGGCACCGAAACCGATCACGTCCTCCCCGGATGCCTTGAGCGCCTTGGCTTTCGCGTCGATGGCGAGCGTGGCGGACTCGGTGACTGCGGCTATGCGTTGTGAGATACGGCCCATGGCATGCAATGCTTTCACAATGGCCGCTACCGTTGTGACAGATATACGAATTCCCGCGGATCTCCTGCCCTCGGACGGGCGTTTCGGGTGCGGCCCGTCGAAGGTCAGGGCCGAAGCGGCGGACGTGCTGCACTCGCTTTCGGCCACCGTCCTCGGCACGAGCCACCGCCAAGCGCCGGTACGTTCCCTCGTCGGGCGCCTGCGCAGCGGCCTAGCCGAGTTGTTCGGCGCGCCGGCGGGCTACGAGGTCGTGCTCGGCAACGGGGGTTCCACGGCTTTCTGGGATATCGCGACGTTCGGGTTGATCGAGTCCACCAGCCAGCACCTCGTGTTCGGGGAGTTCTCCTCCAAGTTCGCCGAGGCGGCCGCGACCGCCCCGCACATCGGCTCCCCGCAGGTGATCAGCGCCCCTTTCGGCACGCACCCCCAACCCGCCCCGTGCGAGGAAGTGGACCTGTACGCGTTCACCCACAACGAGACCTCCACGGGTGTGATGATGGCCTTGACACGTCCCGACGTCCCCGCCGACGCGCTCGTCGCGGTCGACGCCACCTCGGGAGCCGGCGGGCTGCGCTTCGACCCTGGCCAGGTCGACGTGTACTACTTCGCCCCGCAGAAGTCTTTTGCCGCCGACGGGGGCCTGTGGGTCGCTCTGCTGTCGCCCGCCGCCTTGGAGCGGGCGGAGCGCATCGGCCGGTCCGGCCGGTGGGTACCGGCTTTCCTCGACCTGCGCATCGCGATATCGCAGAGCCGCCTCGACCAGACATATAACACTCCGGCCGTCGGGACGATCATCTTGTTCGTGGAGCAACTCGAGTGGATGCTCGCCAACGGCGGCCTCGACTTCGCCGCAAGCCGCTGCGAGCGATCGGCCCGAACTATGTACTCGTGGGCGGAGCGACGCGACTTCGCCTCGCCTTTCGTGTCGGATCCCGCTAAGCGCAGCAACGTCGTCGCCACCATCGACCTCGACCGTGACATCGATGCGGACACGGTGTGCAAGGTCCTGCGCGCGAACGGGATCGTCGACACCGACTCGTACCGAAAGCTCGGCCGAAACCAGCTGAGAATCGGGATGTTCCCGGCGGTGGAACCCGACGACGTCGAAGCCCTCACGCGCTGCGTCGACTTCGTCGTCGAAGCCTTGTAGGCGTAGCCGGCCTGCTTGGAGCAGCGGGATCCGCAAAGGCCGACGGGCGCGCAACAGCGAGCGGGCTCGTATCGGCTAACTTGCCGCTGTGAGCTCACAACCAGGCCCCGTCGACGACGCCCGGCTCCCTGAGAACCCGGACTCTGCGCAGCAGGGCGCCGGGGACGCTGAGGGCGTGATGCGCTGCTCGGAATGGTCACGCATGGAGCAGGTCAACCCGGCTGGCACCGCTGGAAGTTACGCCGGCTTCCTGCTAATCGACTGGCCGCTGCCATGGCCGCGTGACGTCTCGGAGATAAGCCAACTCGCCGGTGTCGCCGCGATGGCGCGGGAGTCTTCCGTGCGCCTGCAGGCGGTCGTGCCCCAGCCGGAGCAGCCGCTGCGGGTGGCCTTTTACCGATGGGAAGCTTCGAAAGGCGTCTACGCCGGCTTGGAAGCCCCAGCGGGGACTGACAGCGCGGCCACAGCGAAGATGTTCCTCGCGGGTGGCGTCCCTGGCGGGACTGCACCGATCGACGTGACCGACGTGCTCGTGTGCGGCCACGGCCGGCGCGACCGCTGCTGCGGATCGCTCGGAACTGCTCTCGAGGTGGAGACGAAAGCCACCGGCCGCCTCGACGGGCGCTACAGGGTCAGGAGGACCAGCCACACCGGCGGTCACCGTTTCGCCCCGACAGCGCTGGTGCTCGGGGAAGGCACCTGCTGGGGGTACCTCGACACCGACACCCTCATCGCCGTCTTGGAAAGGTCCGGGTCTCCTTCGGACGTCGCCGGCTGCTACCGCGGCTTCACCGGGCTTGACAGCCCGCAGGCTCAGGCGCTGGAAGCTGCGCTCCTCGAAAAGGTCGGATGGGAGCTGCTCGCCTGGCCCCGCCGGGGTGTCCTCCTCGCCGACGCAAGGATGCGCTTCGAAGCGACTCCCCCGGCTGGACCGCCCAGAGCCTGGGAGGCGCGGGTTGTGCCGGGAAGGATCCTCACGCCGCCACCTTGCGGGGCGCCGCGAAGCGGATCGGAGAAATCGGACCGGGAGCTCCCGGTCGTCGAACTGGCGGAGGTCGACTGAAAGCCGCTCGCCCCGGCCCTTGGTAGGGCGAGACTCCAAGCGGGGCGCGCGGGTTTCGTCTGGCGGGTTGGGCGCTTTTAGAACTCTCTTTCCGCACATCGGGAGAGTGGTATCTAG
>Ga0078972_1015929_pt1 | contig 11319 bp, 6 predicted proteins | sample YelNatPaOPGAMG01_FD_67568 | JGI IMG/M metagenome (GOLD analysis project Ga0078972, IMG submission 67568) | Hot spring thermophilic microbial communities from Obsidian Pool, Yellowstone National Park, USA - OP-RAMG-01 (SPADES assembly) (version 2) | ecosystem: Environmental > Aquatic > Thermal...
TGTTAAAACAAAATAGAAATAAAATGGACAAACAAATCACGGTAATTTTTTTAAAGTTTTTCATCTGTTTTTTCTCCTCCTTTTTTTTATTTTTTGACTCTTTTGAATTTTTTAAAATCCTAAAGTAATATTTTTATCTTTGTTCAATTTTTTAAACTTCCAAAACTAAATCCCAGAGACAACTTGTGAGTATTACCTAATATATTAAACGGGCAATAGGCATAATCTATCCTTATATCTTTATACAAAACGCCTATCCCTGCTGTCAACCAGTCAGCATATTTGCCTCTGTATCCTATCCTTCCAAAAAATCTATTCTGATATCTGTACTCTAATCCAAATGTATACCGCATATTATTGTCAACAGGTTTATCTATCTCAATTGATGCAAGTATTCTGTCTTCTTTCCTAACATTTATCTCCTTTACTGCCCCCAAATTTATCTGCTCTGATATCCCTATATTAACCATACTTAATCCTATGTTTAACCCTTTTTTGATTTCATAGTATCCGCCTATATCAATACCATAACTGCTAACTGTATCTTTATCTATTGTGTTCTGCACTAGTTTCCCTGTTATACCTAAAAATATTTCCCTTTCTAAATTCTTTAATCTTAATCCCTTACCATATCCCATTGAGATCTTTATATCTTTCACTGAAAAACTACCTTCTTCTATCGGCACTCCATATTCATCCTGACCTACTACTCTTGAAAAATTTCCATAATCAAAATAACTTATACCTATACCTAAGCCTTTCGGATGACCAAATATTATATCACCAAAACTCGTATCTGCTATCCACATCCCATATGTTGCATTAAACTGATATTCATCTATCGTACCTAAACATCCTGGATTCCAACTTAAACAACTTATGTCCCCTTTAATTCCTACAAATGCTCCTCCCATACTACTGCCCCTCGCTGTAGATACCACCCTTAAAAAATTACTACCTCTAGTGCCTGCTTCTTCATTTATTCCACAATAAATACTACCAACAAATATCATCAATATAAAAAAATTGATGTAAATCTTTAACTTCATTGTAGTTATTACCCTCCTATTATACGAGTTTTGTGCGTCCTATTTTATCTATCTTAATATCGCTATCTTTTTTAAATACTCTTTATTTGGTAGTTTAAACCTTATTATATAAACACCTCTTGCCAGTTTCCGATTGCTACCTACTGTCTCTCCATCTTTGGCATTAAACTCTCCATTCCCTCCATTCCACTTCACCTGATGCCTGCCTGCTTTTCTGGAACCATTTACTAATACACATACTTTTTCTCCTGAAATTGTGTATATATCTATTGTTACATCTCCGTCTTCCTTCATATCATATACTATTACCGCTTCTCCTTTATCAGAATTATATGGATTGGGTGAAATATTATAACATTGCTCTTTAACTATACTGATTATATTCAGAACTTTACTTAACTTCTTGTTGAAGTATTTGGTATATCTGCCATCACCATCTGTGTCTATACCCCAATCTACCTCTCCATCGCCATCGTAGTCATTTAATTTAATCTCAGTTATTACATCATTGTCAGGATCCCAGTAGTATTCAGGTATATCATCCCCATCTGTTGATACTAAATAGTCATATTTGTTATCACCTTCTACATCTAACTTCAAAACAGATTTTGTATCTCCATATCCTACAAATTCTTCATACCCGTTTGTCGGGTCATTGTCTGTGTCTAATACTATCGCTCCAATGCTACCTGTATTATTAAAGTCCGCTGTCTTTCCCAATATTATATCAAACAAATCAGAAATAGCCTGTGTTAAACCTTGTGCTTCTGCTTTTAATCTATATCCCTGACCTGATTTGTCTATACTTAAATCATCAAATTTTGATATACCATTTGATACTGTCTTTGCTTTTGTACCTGATAATAACCCTCCTGATGGATTTACTGAAATAGAAATATTTATTTGTGTTGAATTGTCAGAAGTAATTGTGTTGTCATATTGATCTTGAACAGCTACTTCTACTGCAGGTTTAATTGTTTGATTACTTGGAGTATTTGTTGGTTGAACTATAAATGAAAGTTTAACTGCATCTGCAGGATTTATTGTTTGTTGTTGTTCCGCATCGGCCCATCCTTTATCAGGTGTCTCTGAACAAATTATTGTAGGTACGCCTGATTTGGTGTCTCTATAGTAGAAACTGGCAGAATTTGTACCACTTGAAATTTCTATACTTGTTATTTCTTGTGTTCCAGAACTATCACTATAAAACTTGCCATTTAAAGAGTTAGTAATTAAATTTATTGTTGTGGTTGATGTAACATTTGATATATTTCCAAAACTATCCTGTGTCTGTATACTCATAACAGAAGATATATTGCCTGCTGTAATTGTCTGTGGTGATGTTATAAATACAATCTTTGAAATTTCTGCAGGAACTATATCAAACAAATCAGAAATATCTGGATTTAAACTTACAGCTTCTGCTTTAAGTTGATATCCTATGCCTGTTTTCTGTATGCTTAAATCATTAAATATTGCTACTCCATTTGATACTATCTTTGTTTTTGTCCCTAATAAACTACTTCCCGAAGGATTTGCATTTGTAGAAATTGTAATCTGTGTAGAATTATCTGATGTTATTGTGTTTCCATATTGGTCTTGAACCGCTACTTGGACCGCAGGTGTGATAACCTGACCTGCGGTTGTAGTTGATGGTTGTACTATAAATGCTAATTTGTTTGCATCTGCAGGATTTATTGTCTGTTGTTGAACTGCATCTGTCCATCCTTGGCTCGGTGTCTCTGAACAAGTTATCGTAGGTACGCCTGCCTTTGTGTCTTTGTAATAAAAACTCACTGTGTTTTGGCCACTTGGTATAGTCACACTTGTTATCTCTAAACTTCCCACATTATCTAAATAAAACTTACCACCTGATGATGTCGTGTTTAAGTTTATTGTAGTATTTGAATTAACATTTGATACATTGTCAAAACTATCCTGTGTCTGTATACTCATAACAGAAGATATATTGCCTGCTGTAATTGTCTGTGGTGATGTTATAAAAACAATTTTTGAAACTGTTGAAGGATTAATATTAAATTGGTCAGAAATTTTGTAGCCAAAACCTGTAGATTCTGCTTTTAGTTTATATCCTTGACCTGATTTGTTTATCCACAAGTCATCAAAAATAGCAAAACCACCGTTGTTCTTCAATACTGATATGCTCCAATCAGGTTGATTACCAGCAATTATATCATTATCACCGTCATTGTCTAAATCAGCACAAAAAACTGACCAAGGTTCATTACCTGTAGGACAAGAAATTGGAGAGGAAAAACTTCCATCTCCATTGTTTTTTAGGACTGAGATATTATAACTATTATCTGCCCCACTTCCAACAACAAGATCATTATCACCATCATTGTCCAAATCAGCAATAAATACTCCGACAGGATTATTACCAGCTGGATAATTAACTGCACTTTCAAAAGTACCTATTCCAGTAGCTGCATTTTTTAACACAGAAACATTATTACTATCATAATTTGTTACTACTAAATCGTTCCATCCATCTTTATTTAAATCTGCACTAAAAACTGACATAGGGTGATTCCCTACATTATAGTTATACAAATTTAAGAATATTCCATCACCATTATTTCTTAGTATTGAAACATTGTTACTACCATAATTTGCTACTGCTAAATCATTATCTCCGTCATTGTCTAAATCAGCAACAAATACTGACCTTGGAGAACTCCCTGTACCATAATTAACCGCATTAGCAAATGTCCCATCTCCATTATTTTTCAATATTGAAACATTGTTACTACCATAATTTGCTACTGCTAAATCATTGTCTCCGTCATTATCTAAATCTGCAACAAATACTGACATTGGATAACTCCCTGTACCATAATTAACAGCATTAGCAAATGTCCCATCTCCGTTATTCTTCAATATTGAAACATTGTTACTACCATAATTTGCTACTACTAAATCATTATCTCCATCATTATCTATATCTGAAGAAAATACTGAAAAAGGAGAATTAGCAACTGAATAATTAACTGTATCATAGAAGGTTCCATCACCTTTATTTTTCAAAACAGAAATATTGTTACTCTCTCTATTAGCAGTAACTAAATCATTGTACCCATCATTATCTACATCTATAGAAAAAATTGATACAGGGTCACTACCTACTGAATAATTCCCTGCTGAAGAAAAACTACCATCGCCATTATTTCTTAAGAAAGAAATATTGTTCCCATTTCTATTTGCTACTACTAAATCATTATCTCCATCATTATCCAAATCTGCAGAGAATACTGACCAAGGACAATTCCCCGCTTGATAACCACCCACCAGAGTAAAACTTCCTATATCAACTTTAAATTTTTTAGTAAGTGTTCCACATAAAACTCCACCACCTAGATTATTATAAATACTTATGCTAACATCAGCGGTTGAAGTGAAAACATTGCAATAACCATCAAGTACTTGCACACTCACAGCAGGTGTAATAATCTGTCCTGCTGTTGTTGTTGAAGGTTGTTGAACAAACTCTATATTATAGGCAGAACTAGAAATTATTGTTTCTGCTTGATAACCATTTATTATCCAACCTTGAACAGTTGCAGAGGCAATTATTACTGGTTTTCCAATAGAATTTCTGTTTATATTGATAGGTGTCATTGCTTTTGTGTCTTTGTAATAAAAACTTGCAGAACTCTGACCACTTGGTATAGTAACACTGGTTATTTCTACTGTCCCATTACTGTCACTATAGAACTTACCACATAAGGAAGTTGTAATCAAGTTTATTGTTGTATCCTGTGAAACATTAATTGGGTTTCCATAAGAATCTTTAATCTGAATTGTAATTTGTGAAGAAACTGTACCTGCTGAAACGGTCTTAGGAGCACTAATAAAAACAATCCTTTTTGCTGATTCTTCATTTTCTGCGATTATTGATGGTTCAGAAGATGTGTATTTTCTTACAAAAACCCAGTTTAAGTATAAACTACCGGATAAAGACCCGCCTTGGTCTCCAGCAACAAATTTAAACTTTGCAGGTTGACCACTTGGTGTATAAGAACTTGAGTAGAGAACAGAATAGTCAGGATTTATCCATACCCAGGTGTTGGTTGATGTAGAAATTTGTTGTTGGTGACGATAAGTTGTATTAGTATACCATGTAACTTGAGTATAATCACCAAAATAAACTTGGGGATAAAACAATCCTTTATCAAACGAACAAGTATCATCATTGTCTGATTTTAAAGAATTAACCCTTTGTCTTGAATTGGGATAACCCTCAGGAATCATAATACTACACTCCATCATATATTCACCAGAGAAGTTTGTGTTTGTTATTGCATACCCTCCGTTTAAACTTAACCGAAGTTGACCTGCTGTTTCAGTTGAAGAAAATATTCCTGAAGTAGTCCATTTATTGGTATCTATTTGACCGTCTTCAAAATCGTCAAAAAACTCAAATGTGTTATCTCCATTACTTTCACTTGTAGCATCTGCTTTGCCATAATACATATAAATTATCTTTGTTGAATTTACAGGTATATTCGGCACTTTGACCCATATCCTTGTTGAACCTGTGTTTATTGTCCCTTCTTCTATCCAATAACTTAACAATGTCTCTCCATCTTCATCTGTGAACCTTATATCTGCACCATTTGACTTCATCTTACCCTGGGATATTAAGTTTGCTGTATTTGTCACAATTAAAACTTGGTAGTTAGTTAATGCGGTTGAATTTGGATTATCTATAGTTATCGGTATTCTATAAATGTATCCTGATAACCAATTCTCACCTACAGCAAACACTATAAAAGGAAGGAAAAACAAAAAAAGTATAACAAAAAGAAAGGAAGGCGAAAAAAAGTTTAAACTTACTTTAATTTCCTTCATTTTTCCTTTTTTCTCCTTCTTTTTTATTTCTTTGAACTCAACCAATCCAGTGGGTCTTCTGGCTGGCCATCTACTCTTATTTCAAAATATATTGTATTGTTGTTAAGTGAATCTGTCTTTCCAATTTGCTGACCCTTCTTAATTGTTGCTCCTTCATCTACAAGTATTTCTCCGAGGTAACCATAAATTGTATATACACCACCTTTGTGGTCTATAATGACTGTTTTTCTATAAGAACGAAACTCTTTTGCATATATCACTTCGCCGTCGTCTACAGAGACAACCTGTTGTTCACCGTCAGTTTTTATTTTTATTCCATTAGAAATCACATAAGTATCAAGTTCTGGATGTTTGTTTTTGCCAAATTTAGTAATAACTTCTCCAGTTACAGGCCACGGCAAATAATGTTTTTTCTCTGTGAACTCCTTTTTTGCAAGTTCTTCCTGTTTTATTGTTTCTAATGTCTCTTGTTTTTTCTTTTCAAGTGAATCTATAAGTTTTTTTAATTCTTTAGATGTTTCATTTAATCTTTTTATTTCTTCTTCCGCTGAAATTCTTTTCCCTTTCACAGATGACAAAATCTGTGTTTTTTCATTTTGAATTTTTTTGTATTCTGATTGTTTTTCCGATAAATTCTCTTTAAGTTTTTCAAGTTCATTTTTTGTTTCAATGTATTTATTTAGAGCCCTTTCCGTATATAATTTTCTTTCAGTAACAGATACTATTTTATTTGCTTTGGATTTTAATGTATAGACAATTAGATTTTCTGTCCATGGGTCAGTAAAAAGACAATATGTTCCGTAAAAATTTTTATACAAAAATCTCAAATCCTTACTTAAGATTGTTTTCCAGTAATCAATTTCCTTACTTGCAATTTTTAATTCCTGTTCTGTCTGTTTGAGTTTTTTTTCTGTTTTTCTTATATTGGACTGTATCTTTACAATTTCAGAAATTACTTTGTTTAAGTCCTGTTCAATTTTGGTAAGTTCACTTCTTATCTGTTTTTCTTCTTTTTCATATTTCGTTTTTTCTGCTTTTTTTTCCTCAATCTTTTTTTCTATCTGCTCAATTTCAGATTCTTTTGATTTGATCTCTTTTTTATATTTCTTTATCAGTTTCTCATATTCATTTCCAAATACTACATTTGGCCCTAATGAAAATAAAAAAATCAAAAAAAGGTTGGTTATGCTTCTTTCAAATTTTTCCATAAATTAAAAATAAGTATAATTATAAGAACAGGAAGTATTTCTTTGATGGATAGCAATGCAAAAAGACCATTTTGAAAAAATTTTTTTACATATATGATTGTCAAAATAATAGAAAAAATAAAACCAGATAATCCAGATGAAATTTTTAGATAAAAATCTTTTTGTTTTAAAATTGTGACAATTTCAGAACTTTTTACAGAAACTGAAAAAAATAATAAAATAACAATCAATGAAGGGGCAAAAACTAAAATAAATCTTAAGAAATTCACTATTATTTTCAATGTTTCAACAATTTTTACAAGATTAGCATCATATTTTATTTCTTCTACTTCATCAATCTTTTTTAGTTCACTCACAATTTTTTCAATTTTTTTTGAATTAGTTTCCCCAGGCACTAAAGAAAAACTGTCAGGGAATGGGTTTTCATCTGTTAACAATACCTCATCATTTAAATATTTCAGTTTGTTTTTTATTGCATCTTTTGATATAAATTCTGCTTTTTTGATTCCTTCAATTGCCCGAATTTTCTCAAAAACAACTTCAGGGGCAGAGACATTTTTCTTAAGAAAAACTGCTATTTCAAAGTTTGACTGAAGAACAGAACAATATATATCTGCGTTCTTCTTTATCAAAAAAGTGCTATTCAAGAATAAAGAAATAAGAAATGTTAAAATAAAATACTCTAAAACTTGAACCAATCTATCCATAGCAATAAGTATATAAAAAAATTTCTATTAAGTAAAGTTTAGAATTTTAAGCGCATGAAGTGTATTTAACAGGGCGCGGTACTGAAGTTTAGGAAGGATATCTTCAACTTTCCTCTTAAATTCGTCTTGCCACTCCCAAACATCAACAATTGCCTGAACTACTGAATCACAAGAAATTTTTTCCAACTGAAGAATCTTTTGGCCAAATTCATCAAAGAAAAATTTAAGTTTCGGGTCAGAGGAAATGCCCAACACAGGAATTTTCAACAATATTGACAAGATAAGGCCATGCAATCTCTGACTGACGATAAAATCCATTCCAGAAATTATATAAAAAAGTTCATTTGCTCTATTCCAGGAAGCGACCTGCGTTGGAAAAGAAAGTTGTTTTGCAATATCCAATGAAAAACTTATATCTTTGTCAAGATGAAAAGGTATAAAAAAAAGTTCCGCTTCTAATCTTGAAAAAAGCGACTCACAAAGTTCTACAAAAAAATTAATATTTTTTGGTGAATTTTTTAATATAAGTCCAATTTTCTTTAATTTTCTTTCCTTATGCCTTAATTTCACAACAGGATAGGACAAAACTATGTCTGCTGAAAGAATAACATTTTTTTTAATTCCGATATTATTCAGAAATTTTAATGAACCATTAGACCTCACAGCAATTTCATTTACAAATTTAAGAATTCTATTCAAAACAAAATGATTGAATTTGTATCTTATAGGCGTGAATTCACTACCATATAAAAAGACGGGTTTCCCAAAAATTTTTCCTATTACTATAGTTGCCAGGTAATAATAGATTGAAAAAAATCCTGTAATATCTTGAAAAAGTCCACCTGCTAAAATAACTAAGTCAGAATTTCTTATTGTCTTTATTATTCCAAAAGGATTCCATCTATTGACTGCTTTGACTCTATGATATGAAATAGTGTCTGCTGGATTATTCGATAAAACTTCAATGTCAATATCAGGAATTTCTTTTCTTAAAGAATTTATAATACTTTCAAGTATTAATTCATCGCCTGCATTTCTGAAACCAAAATAACCAACTATAGCAACTCTTTTTTTAAGCATCTTGATTAGACAGATAAGTATTTATTTAGATTTTTTATCTTGTTGCCATAATTTTTATAAAGTTCAATGACAACTAATCCTATAATGAATCCAGTTATCAACCCATATAAAGTTCTAAGCAAGCATATATAGAAAGGAGTGTGGGCATGAAGAAAAGTGTTTATTATGGATGTCTGACCTAAAAGTCCTAATAAAATAAATGCTTTTGAGTTAAAAGCAAGTCCCAAGAGTAACAAAGGATGACCTACCAAGAATTCCTTAAACCTTGGTCTTACTCCAAATATTTTCTCAAGTGATAATCTTGCCCACGACTCTGCTTTTGGAATTTGAGTTACATTTTCAGTCCTTACAGCAACAACAACTAAAAACAAAAATAAAATAACTGCTAATATTATGCCGCAAAAATTCACTGGCTTTGAAAAAAACTTTCTAATTTCTTCTAAAGAAAACAAGATAGGCAAAGCGAAAAATAGAGGCGATATTAAAGCAATTCTTACTCCTCTAAATTCATCTAATTTTACAAAAAATTCAGTCCTTGAAAGAAAAGCCGAAATTAAAATAGACCCAAATATATTGAAAAAGGAAATTGCGAAAAAAACAGTTATGAAGTTTTTATTTGGAATTTTTTTGAAAAATAAAACTGAAATTACAGGTATCAAAATAGAAAGAAATAAGGCAAAAAATTTACTTAAACAACCAAAAAAATTGGTTATCTTCTGTTGGGACTGAACCTGTGAAAGGTTAAAATTTTTTTCTTTAAGTTTTAAGGTTACATTTCTTAAGTAGTCCAAATTTTCTTCTATGTTTTTGTTCTCATAAAAATCAAAATATATTACTCTGCAATTTCTTTCTTTTACAGCGCGCATCCATCTATAAAAAGCATATTCTGGTGGCATTTCAAAATCAATTCTATGCATCCTGAACACATTTTCCGAGACCGGTATTAGATACTTTTTATATTTTTTTTCCTCTTCACTGAATTCCTGGACTGCAATCTTAATATTTCTATCTTTCAAAACCGGAATTATTTCTTTATCAAATTCACCGGTAAGTATCAAAAGAGAAAAGTTTTCGGATAAATCCTCAGGAACCCAGAATTGTCTATAAGGTTTAAATATGAGCCCAAATCCATACTTTTTTATAAATTCAATTTTGCCAGGATGATAACCCCAGCCAATTTGTTTTAGTCCCTCATTAATCTTAATTATACTATAATTTCCAGATTTTGTTATTTTTTGAGGCAGGCCAGTTTTAAATTCAATAATCCTTTTAAGATACTCAGCAAGATTCTTATCTTTAACTACAATTATTTCTGGAGATATTGTTACTGCAGGTGACAAAAGTCCTATAAGTTCATATTTCTTAACATCTTCTTCAGAAAAATACGCTATATTCTTATCCTGACATATTGAAGAAAAACTTTCTTCAGGAATGACTATAGAAGAAACTCCAATGATTTTAATTCTTTCCAGAAAATTTTTCAACTCATAATTTTCTTTCTTACATAGATTTGTAATTTGTTCAAAATCCACACATATTTCAACATTCTTGTTTTTTTTATCATATTCAACCCTAAGATAAATTTGCCTAATCATCCAGAATATAATAGTAAATGCTAACAAGAAAATGAGAATATTTTTTAGTTTCTTAACTGTTGGCTTTTTCATCTATTTTTTTGTTGCAAGTTTATATATTCTTAAATACTCCTGAACTGAACTGGTCCATGAGAAATCCTGCTTCATATCATTTATAACAATGTTTTTCCACAAACTTTTTTTACTGTAAATTTCAACTGCTTTTTTTATTGAATTCAAAAATGCTGAAGGACTATATTCTTCAAATAAAAATCCTGTTCCTTTTCTTGTCTTCGGGTCAAATTGTATTACTGAATCAGCAAGCCCACCTGTTTTGTGAACAACAGGCACAGTTCCATATCTCATTGCAATCATCTGACCTAAACCGCAGGGCTCTGACCTTGATGGCATAAGAAAAATATCAGACCCAGCATAAATTTTATGTGCTAAATTATTGTCAAATTTTAAGTTAAGATTTATCTTTTCTGGATATTTCTTAGAAAGGTCCAATAGTGCATCCTGATAGATTTTATCTCCAACCACAAGAATTACTAACTGCACAGGCATTTTTACAATTTCAGAAGCAATTTCTGTAAGTAAATCAAAACCTTTTAATGGATCTAATCTTGACACCATACCCATTAAGGCAAAATCTTGTTTTGGCAGTCCACAGGAATCCTGAAGATCTTTTTTACACGAATTTTTCCCAGATATATCAGAAATACTATAGTTTGACTTTATAATTTTATCTGTTTCGGGATTCCATTCATCACAGTCAATGCCATTCAAAATCCCGTATAAGACGTTTTTCCTTGTTCTTAAGACACCT
>Ga0078972_1015933_pt1 | contig 11316 bp, 19 predicted proteins | sample YelNatPaOPGAMG01_FD_67568 | JGI IMG/M metagenome (GOLD analysis project Ga0078972, IMG submission 67568) | Hot spring thermophilic microbial communities from Obsidian Pool, Yellowstone National Park, USA - OP-RAMG-01 (SPADES assembly) (version 2) | ecosystem: Environmental > Aquatic > Thermal...
AGTTTTGATCTGATCTGTATGGTGGAGTGAAAAATTATTCATGGTGTGAATGAAATTTATTCACAACTCTTCTCCGGATAACTCCGTAAAACCAAGGACGGAAGCCATAGTTTCTTAGAATCCTAACATGTGATTGCAGCCTCTGGATCCAATAGGGCCATTTTCTTTCCTTGTATCCCTGCCAGATTTGGTCGAGCAAGTATGTTACGTCCACTTCGAGAGAATCGGCTATGATGCAGAGCTGTTTGTAGTTCAGCCTGAGGTTTAGTGCTTCCCTTCTGAGCTTTTTAATCAGTCTTTGTTCTATCATCAGGTAAAGGAATCTCCAGCCCTCTTTCCAGGTTGCTTTCAATCCATCCCCACATCGCTTCCCTGATTTTTTCCATAGCTTCTTCTTCGGTGTCGCCAACTGTGGCACAACCTGGAAGCTCTTCCACATAGGCGTAGTAAGTTCCATCTTCTTCGGGCATGAGTTTGATCGTGTATGGCAGCTCCATATACTCAGCAGTAATTGCATCAAAAGAAGCTTGAAGTTCATCTTCAGGTATGGGCTTAGGTTGAGGTCGTATTACGTTTACAATGTCCAGCTCCACTTTATACTTTTTCATGTAAGCGCCTTCAAGTAAACTTGGTAGGTCTGCTCGGCCATTCTCTCAGCGGAGAACAGTTTTGCTCTCTCTTTGCCGCGGGCTCGCAGCATTCTGTTTGTGGTTTCATCATAGACCAAGCGCTCCAGTGTGCGAGCGATGGCTTCGTGATCGTAGTCTGTATACAAAGCTGCGTCCTCGCAAACTTCGACCAGAGCTGGCTGTGTCGAAACTAACACCGCAGTGCCACCAGCCATAGCCTCGACTGGTGGAAGGCCGAAACCTTCGTGCAGCGATGGAAACACAAACGCTCTTGAATTTGCGTACAAGGTCGGTAGATATTCACGAGCGATATAGCCCAAGATGTGAATTTTGGATTTCGCTGCAGCCTGTTCGTATTCGCAGTAGACCTTCTTCGAACCCCAGTAATCCTTTCCTACGAGCACGAGCTCCGGAAAATCGCTGTGCTTGACAGCCAGCGAATCGTAAGCTCTGATCAGTTGATCAACGTTCTTGTGCGGAGCGAATCCACCCACATAGAGGACGTAAGGTTTGTCAAAACCGAGAATAGCCGCAGCATCTTTTGCTGTGCCTGCATTGGAGAAGAACTCAAGATCGATGCCGTTGTGCACCACGGTAATTTTGTCAGTTGCCTGCGGGTAGTAATAGCACACTGTGCTGGCTGTATACCTGGACACTGCAATGACGTAATTTGACTTTTTAATGAGATCCCCTGCTAGGAAGTTGGCAGTAAGCCTCGTGCTTGCCTTTATGTGTTGAGGACACAACTTGAAATAAACATCATGCGCTGTGAGCACATTTACCGTATCCTTGGCAGGAAAGCTGATGAAACTGTGGTGGTGGTAAAGATCGACGTCGTACTTCGGGTGCTCCAAAAGCATAGCAATTGTTGCCAATTTGCGTTCCAGGGACGAGACCCGCGCAGAATGGTTACTCAACACTTCCTCAGCTGGATACATTTTGCCGTTCCAGCAGCCATAAAATTCGTCCTTCGGGTGCAGTCTAACAAGTTCTTGTAGGAGTGTGTACGTGTACCACCCGATTCCAGTCTTCTCTGATGTAAAGCTTCTTATATCTATTCCTACTCTCATCCGAGTTCGAAAACGGCGTGTTCCAGCAGAGCCTCAATTTGGGTCTCGCTGAAGTGAATGCCGCGCTTGTCTGTCAGGGACAAAAAGTACTTCAAGGCTAACTCGCGTTTCTGTTCGGAGGTAAGGTTTTCTTTTTCTCCAACCTGCTCAGCAGCTTTAACCGCGATGTGGGCGATATCAGCACCGATCTTCACCTGGTCTGGAGAAAAGCGGTCCGTGAACTTCTTCACCAACCAGGAAAGAAGTCCGGATATGACAAGGATGATGCCGCTCTGGATAATGGTCTGCACGATACTGCTCATTTGACTTCCAGTCCCCAATCCTTTGGGTTTACCAGCCACTCGTCCCAGCCCCAGCGCAGCACTCTAACCTTGTAGTATCCGGTCAAAGTGTAAGCCTGGGCATTGGTTTCCGTCCACAGATCGATGTGCAGTCCTTTTACTCCTGAGCCGCAGTCCACGGCTAGAGCGTACCGGCCGCACATTTCCGCATAGTGAGGAACGTAGAGGATTGACCCATAAGGAATGACACTCGGATCAACAGCGCAGATCCCCCAGCCTGGAGGATAACCCAGTGAGGTTCGTGTGCTCTCAGCTGCGTATCCCTGCTCACCTGTGTAACCGGTAACGTAAACCTCAAGCCATTTATCGTATGTTGGTTGTATGTTGGTGGTAGTGGTGGTAGTTGTCTGTTTCGTGGGCGTGAAGGTTGGTAGACTGCCAGCAGTGCTACTTGGCGCTGTTGGACTGCCATCTGGCAGTGACACTTGCAGTGGGTGTATGATGGCAGCAGCGAGAGCAGCAGCTGGCACAAGCACGAACAGAAGCAGTAAAATCAGTCTGCGCTTGACTGTCACTCCTTAAGTGTGTTCCAGAAGTCGTTGCCGACCTTAACCGCAGCTTCGATTAGGCCCTTGATCTGCGTATCGGTAAACTCCAACCCAGCCTTAGCAGCCATATTCTTGAAGAAGTTAGCTGCCTCGTTGTACAATTCTTCTGGGGTCATCTCCTTGCCTTTACGGATCTGCTCGACATAAGAAACAGCTTGTAAAGCAAGCTTGGTTCCAAATTCCAACATCTTTGTGGCTTCCTCAAGCTTCTCCTTGGGCACGTTTTTCTTGAGCGATTGAGCCAGCATTGTCAGCAATCCGCCAACGATGAAGGTCAGCACGAACAAAATTATTTGATACCAGTCCATAGCACTCTCCTTGTCCTTGTTATTGTTTCTATTCTAACACAGTATTTGCTAAAAATCAACAAAATGTGGTATTATTCTTGCAAATGAAGGAGTTTGATGCTTCCTATCTTGAGCCTTTTGCTAAGCTTGTCGACATCTATGGGTTTATCGGCATTAAAAAGACTAGTCCTCGGTATACCCCCAGAACATACAATCCATTTTACAGGCTTTATGTCACGCTTAGGGTACCGTGCACGGAAAAAGATATGATCGTAAAATTCCATGAAGTCTTTGGCGGCCATCTCAAGCAGGACGGGATAATCTATTTCTACACAGCTTACGATAGGCAGGCTGAGCAGATTCTGCTCACTGTCTACAACCTCCTCAAAAAAAATCACAAGCGGGCCAAAGTAGCCCTGGACTTTGCCTACACCAAGAGACAGGGCTATCTCCACAAGACGAAGCAGGTTGGAACGCGCAGGTTTGTCAACATTCACGGGATTGAGTACGAGTTTCCAGTGTTCGCATACAGCGATGAATTCGTGGCCCAGCTGGAACATTACTACGTGCTCCTGAAGGAAGAATTGCCCAACATCAAGATGGATTCTTTTTTCCAGTTCGATGGTCTGAACCGATCCCTCAAAATGTATTCGTAATCGTTCAGATCTATCTTGCCGTCGTGCACAGCTCTGTGGCACCTAAAGCACAGTCTGATCCAGTTTTTGGGATTTTCCTTTAGTTCTGGCGCTCTGGATCTCGGTATGATGTGGTGTGTGTGCAGGTTCCTGGTTGCTCCGCACAATTCACATCTTCTGTGGTGCCTCTCCCATTCAATCTGCAAGTCCGATTTCCTCCTGGGCTTGCTCCGCAGTGGAGTTTTTCTTCTTAGATAAGTTCTTCTGCGCATATATTTTCTCGATCAGTGTTTCCCATTCGTCGTAAAACCTCTCGTAAGAAAAGTACTTTACTGCTCGTTTTCTGGCATTTCGCCCGAATACCGCTCTCTCTGGCGAGGTAAGAATGTTCATGATCGCTCTTTCCAGGGCATAAGGATTCCTGGGATTCACCACATAGCCAGTTGTGCCACTGATATTGTGGAAACTCGTTCCGGTGCCCAGCTCTGTTGTAATCACCGGCACACCGCAGGCCATCGCTTCGCAAACCACCAGCCCGAATGCTTCGCTTCTGGCAATGGAGGGCAGCACGAAAACATCTGCTCCTCTGTAAAGGGAAGGCAGCTCCTCATCCTCCACAGGATCGATGAACTTCACTTGCGTGCTGCGGCTTAGGGCTATCAGTTTCTCTTTTTCTTCCCCATCTCCCACGAGTACAATGCAGACATCTTGCGGCAGAAGTTTGCCTGCTTCGATCAAGTACTCAAGCCCTTTGTAGTAGGCGAACCTGCCGAGATAAAGAACGATCCTGTAGCCCTGTTTACGTAAGTTCAGCATTCTGGGATGAATGGGGCCGTCAGGGGTAAAGAAATTGGTGTCCACAGCCAGAGGTATGATCTTCAATTTGCGTCTGAACCTACGCAGATTTGGCGATGTTTGAGTATAATCCGGTGAGGTAGCCACAATGCAGTCCATTCTGGAGAGAAAGAGCCCGGTCTCTACTGCATAAAATGGTTTTAGAAATTTCTGCCTCACGATATCCGAGTGGTAGAGTGCAATTTGCGGCCGGTCGGAGCGGACTAAGATCTCCGATACTTCACCGATCGGGTTAGGGTAATGGTGGATGATGATGTCAGCTTCTTTGACATATTTTTTGTAATAAAAAGGGAACAATTTGCTGAGAGGAGCACTGGAGACTTTCAGGTCCGTTTTAACGAACTGTACGTGTACGCCGTTAACTTCAGCTTCCCTCGTCTCTGGCCCGCAAACTAATGCAGTAACTGAGTGCTTTCTCTGTACCAGACCCTCGCCAAGTTTCTGGACAATCCTCTCTACTCCCCCAATGTGTGGTGGATAAAGCTTGTTCACTTGGAGGATCTTCACTTTTCTTCTCCTTCAGTTTTCTCTTGATTTTCCGTTTCGCTGCCACGCTCATCTTTTCCCGCAGTCTTATTCCAGTCTGTTCGCTGTTGGTCGAAAGCTTGACGATGATCCTCGCTAAATCGTTGATCAGCTTCTCGTAGATCATGGACATAGTCGATAAGATATCATCCTGCCTTTCCTCATCGACGAAATTCTCGATGATGTTCTCCAGAGATTCGACCAGATTAGCGAACAAGCAGTGCAGCAGTTCGTGCGTGACGATGCGATCCACGGTGTCCTCGCTGACGAATTCGTTCTCATTGTCGAAGGTGATATCGGACAGCTTATATGACCAGTAGGTTATGTTGCATGCCGCAGCGCTGCTCAGCTTCTTGAACGTTACGTAGATCAGCCAGTTGTTCAGCTCAAGTACGTCTACGTAACGGCGGAAAACTTCCAGTACTGTTTCTTTGTCCATCAGCACACCTGCTCAAAAATTGGCATGTCCTACAGTATTTGTTTGGTGCGGGTTCGAACTCTTCGCATGTCTCCATGTAATCGGCGATCGCTTCGATCAGCTTGGCTTGCTGGTCGAGCTCTTGAGGGGTGAAATTGTGAGTGATGATTTTGCCTAAGGTAATGTAGTAGAACCTAAATAAGGAACCTGGATAGGCCATGGTGTAAATTGCTGCCTGAAGATGGTAGTCGTCGTTGACCTGCTTACCTGTTTTGTAGTCTGTGATTACGGTTTTGCCGTCGATCTCCTCTACTCTATCGACAACTCCGACGACCGTATGCTTACCAAGATCGAACTCAAACTTTTGCTCTAAAGCGATGACTTTTCCCAAAGGCAGATCGAACTTGCGCAGAATGTTGCGGCTGGCTGCGATTTCCGATGGTGTCTCGTCCTCCACACAAAGAGGAAGGGCCTCGAGGATGTCTAGGTCTTCCTCGACGGCCCTTCTCAGTGTGCGATGAACCAGATCCCCAATTCTCAGAGGCGGTGTAAGCTCTAATGGTTCTGTTTGCAGCCACTTCCATCTTCTTGGGCAGGTTAAAAAAGAGTTCAGCGAAGAGAAGCTGATGAACATTCTGCTTATATTATATCAAATTGAGATGTGTATGTCTTTCTGCCGCTTGGGATCACATTCCAGCCTGATCCTGGGTGCGCCAACGCAGATCGGCTCATACATTTTCTGGGCGCCATATCCCTCAGCTGGTTCATTTGGTGGCGGAGCATAATCGAGGAACGAGCCGGAGATTGTGAAGGCCACTTTTCGTCTTACCAACCTTCCCTTAACTGGTGACCATTTGTCCTTGCGGTAGGGAAGAACGTCGTGCATGTGGCCGCAGACGTAAACATCAGCGTCGCAGATCAGTTCCATATCGGATAGTCTGTTGATCTTTGAACCGCGCTTTCTGCCTCCGCCTGAGCCGTGCGCGAGGTAAATGTAGTACGTTCGCTTGGCTGTTCCGGGAAGTTGGATGTTCATCATGACGTAGGCATCCACACCGCAGTAAGGTATCCCCAGCGCTACAGCGATTTCCTTTGACCTGTTCAGTTTTGAACCGACTGACTTCTCTAACTGCTCTTCGTGGTTGCCCTTGATGATCCCCAGGATCTTGTTAGCCTCCGCTAGTGGGCTGAAGGTATTCATTGCCCAGATGAATTGTGAACTGCTGTCGACTTTCTCTTGATACGGTTTGCCTGGTGATGTGATTGTGCTGCAGTTCAAGATGTCGCCCATCAAGAACGTGTAGGCATTATCGTGGGCCATAATCCAGTTGATATAGCCCTGTAGTTTTTCTTGGGAGTATTCTGTGAATTCCCAGGAGCCGTAATGGATGTCGCCTAAGGGAACAAGATAAACACAGTTCTCGACGGGCTTAACGGTTACGTTAAGCTGGTACATCTTCCTCGTAGAGGATCAGAGCGATCAGGGCGTAGACGGCCAGATCCTTGAGTGTGTCCTTTACGGATTCCTCGCTGACCTCGAATCTCTCCTTCTTGGCGAAGGTAAACAGACGGGACATCTTGTCCGACATTCTGACCAACACGCCCTTCCAGGCTTTGATCCCGGCATGCTCGCTCAGTCTGAAGTTGGCAAATGGATCGTGCTTCTTGTCGGTTGTAAAATCTGAGTAGTCGGCGTTCTTCCTGTCGTGCAGTTCGGCGATCTCCTCCAGCAGCTCGTAGAAGCGGGGGTGCCCTCTGCGCTTTGCGCCCAGAAATTCTGTGTACTTTTTGGCTTCTTTGTAGACTTGTTCGTAACCAGGGTAAACTGTGAAGCAGTCAGTGTGATAGTGGCCAGTGCTCCATGTTCCCGTGCAGGAATCTGGGCTGTTAGTGACTTCTTCGTTCATCCTCATTCCTCCTTAAAATAAAAATGAGTGCTAACGGTAGAGGATGACTTTAGGCATCTGCATCGTGGCTTGGCCGGTTTCCTGGTTCCATTCGATTGTCGCACCGATGGCCTCGAAAATTGATCGGGCTGGCACGTATAATCTTCCATCAATAAGAGTTGGCGTTCCGGACAATAGAATCGCTTGACCACCGATCACTGCTGTCCTCTCGCCGACGGTCAGAGTAATGAGCAGTTTTCCAGTGCCCAAATACCAGCCAAAACCGATGGCCAGAATGAGGAGAACTAAGAGAATCTTCCAGAAAGCAATGTTGTTCCAGAGCTTTGTTTTGAGCTTATCCAATACCCCCAGCAAAAAAGCCAGGAGCTTCTCGGAGGCTATCTTAAACTTCATCTGAGTATTTCCTGCAGCACAGTGCATGCCTGAGCCCTGGTTAAGTAATCGTCGGGATGAAATAACCCATCGCTGAATCCTGTCATATAGGAATTGGAGTAAATGTATGCTGCTGCCCAGTAAGACCACGGCACGTCGACATAATATCTGAAGGTGTCCGTAGTGGGCTTGAAGTTGTAGGTTATTTTGGCGGCCTGTGCTCTTGTCACGGGCTCATCAGGGTGAAACAATCCATCTGCATGACCGTTGATTAAGTGGTTCTCCAGGGCCCAACCGATGGCTTTCTTCGCCCAGTGATCAGCTGTATCCGCAAAATAGGAAACAGAATCAGGTGAACCGCTGGCCTTCCAGAGCATATAGACAAACTCTGCCCTCGTGATGCTGTTTTCTGGCCTGAAAGATCCATCAGGGTAACCAGTTACAATGTTTTTCTGCCCGGCAAAAGCGATGGCGCTGTCTGCCCAATAAGAATAATCAACGTCTGTGTACAGTCCAGCGTACCTCCTGCAGTCGGTAATAAATCTCGCTAAAGGAAATGCGTATCCTGGACACGACTTATTCGCGTAGTAGCTGTGCGGTCTGATCACAGTTATCTTGTAAAGACGCATCAGGTAGGCTACTTCTCCAACTCCTGCCCAGTACTGAATGCTCGAGGGTTCGTGCAGGTCGAAACAGCCGATGAAACAAACTCCCAGGGACCTGACGTTTGCTTCCCAATTCGAGGCATGCCAACCAACCGTATCGAACCTTCTGCCCTGGTAAACGTTGCCGTCTGTGCCAATGAGCACATGGTAATCGATGTCGTTGTAATTGTATCCGTTCGGACCCGATACACCATCGTAATAACCTTCCTGGGCTGGCATTTGATACCAAGTTCCAGTGTATTGGTCAAAATGCCATGCCCAAGTATTTTGGTCCGCGTAGATACCTGGGTGAACGCTGTTCTTGTGATAGTTACGGTAGCTCTCGACAGCAGCAGCGTTCGCCTCAGGACTGTCGTCCGCGGGGAAAGACCCGGAGTGATGGATGACGATCTCCGTGATCTGCCGCGGTTCGTAATCGTATTGAGTGTGCGGTGGGGAAAAAGGAAGGTCAGCCAGGGTAGCATAATCGGAAATATCAAAGGCCGGCACTGAAACGAATACAAACACGAACGGCAGTAGAACGGCTAGCAGTTTTTTCATTTTGACCCTCGTTAGTTTGAAAAGAAGGTATACGAGGTGGCCAGCGCTTTTTAAGCTACTGGCCACCCAGAAAATGTCTCAATTACGTAAAGGTTTATTGTGAGGCAATGATCCCGAAGGCTTCGAGAGCGGCCAAAATGGCGTTAATTTTTGCAGCCAGATTGTTGATTGCAGTGACCAACGCTGAAAGGCTAACAGTATCAGTCCCAGTGATGTCGGTAGCCGTAACAGTGCTGACATCGGCTATGTGCGCTGCAGTGCCTTCCGCAGCGGCGATGACTTTTTCCGTCAGATCAACGTCGTTGACGGTGAGTGTTGCCCCGTTCTCGATAACCAGTTTATCGGCTTCTTTCCAGATTTTAGTTGTGTAATTGGTCATTTCTTCCTCCTAGGGTGTTAAAACTGGTAAATCAGCCAAGGTAGCTGAATCTATCAAAGGTGCCTGCGGCAAGCTGGACAGCATAATGCAGCTTACCAAAAGAATGCAGAACAAAACTAGAACAATAACCGCCAAAATTCTTTTCGTTGTGCGCTTCATAGTCTTAAACTCCTTGCCAACTTGTATGTCAGTCTATAACCTTTAAAAAGATCTTGTAGCTGTAAACCAACTCAGAATTCCGGCTAACACTCACTTCTACTGTGTAGTCGCCTGCACCAGAAATTTGGTTTCCTATCGGAAGCAGACATGTGTTGCTGCTGACCTGTGCTGTCTCGGAGCAAAGTACAGCTCCATTAGAATCGAATATGGTGTAAACGATGTCGCAGTCCTCTACGGAGTATGCGGTGTAAGAGGCCACCTTACCAAACGTATTTAGCATTTCTCGGTAAAAATGCAGCATAAAGGTGACCGGTTCTCCACTGCAGGTCAGCGTTCTCCTGCTGTAATTGGCTTGCACTGACTTTGGGACGTTCTGGATCGGTTTTATATCGTTAGATAGCACGGCAAAAATGCAGCCAGGTACCAGAGGCTGCACAATGTATCTTTTTGTGTCGATTAATGAGTTCATAGTTCGATCACATCAAAGCTGAATCTGGTAAGTACCGTTCCGCCGATTGTAACAAGTTGTGCATCGTATCTTCCTAGATCAAGCTCGTCTGCTGCAAATGTCACATCACAGATGTTGTTGAAACCTGATTCTGTTTTTGCAATAGCATCTTTTGTATCCAGATTGCCTTGGCTGTCTTGCAGTATCAAATACGGAGAGTCTTCTGCGATGTCGTAAGCATAGGATAACACCTTTCCATCAACATACTGCAGCGAATTGACCACAAATCTGATAGTTGTTGTCTGAGACTTAATTACTGGTCCAATGCGGAATACAGAACTGCTAACATGGGTCCTGTCCAGCAGTACTGCTGCATAAACTGCGATGCATCGTTCCGTACCGCGTACTGCATCAGCCAGGGCATAAAATCCTTCGGATTCATACATTATTTCATTGTACATAATTGAACCGTAGCTCACATTAATGGCCTCATTTAGCTATTAGTTCTGTTACCCAAATCTCCTGCTTATCCATCCAGACCCCGATACCGATTTTCCTTGCTTGTGGACTCATTAAATTAGTCCTGTGGCCTGGTGAACTCATAAAGGCTTGGTGGATTTGTTTCACTCCGAACCACATTCTTGCCCACACTCCGCAGTTCTAGCCAGTAACTGTATAACCTAATTTTTGAGCCAGGCTTACTTGCTCAGCAAAACCATCGTGAGAAAGAACTTGAGAGCTTCCCATTTCCGCTGAATGGCGGTAGGCGATAACTGACAGAATAGGCGAATATTTTAATGGCTCCAATCCCGTTGCTGTCCTATCCTGGTTTATACAGTCCATCATCATTGGTGCCCCACCAAGCAGGAACTGGTTCGGTTGCTGGAACTGGAACCAGAAGAGACAGAAACAAAAGTATTAGGGACCAGAAGAGTTTAATCAAATATCCTCTGCTCCGTCAAAATCTGGGAAGGCCTTGGATACTATTTTTATCTCCTCTAACACGGGGTTGCCACTTTCGTCCAGTATGGGATTCCCAGCCTCGTCCAACTTTGTTTTGTATTCCACAGTTTCCCTTTGGGCGTTCTTAAAGGCCGTATAAGCAGTGGTCAAAACATTGCAGTCATAAGTAAACGGAAAGATTGGCGGGTCGAAATAATAAGTTCTAATCAATAGAGGTTGCTTCTCTTGTTGGCGAGTTTCTTGGTTTAAATAGGAACAGACAAGAACGGAAGCGGTTTTTTCTTTCCAGTTAATGTGAGTTTCTACAATCTTATGATAGCTTGCAGTAACCCCGTATGGAGTTTCTGTTTCTTTATATAAAGCCATTTCATCATCTCCTTAGCTTAAAAACATTAAGAGCATAGCGCCGAGATTTTCTATTTTTTCTGTTATCTTGTAGATAGTGATATAGGGAGAAGTATAGTGCGCTACAGCGAGATAAGTTCCATCTGGGGAAAAGGCACAACCATAACCTATACCCCCAGGAAGAGTAGCTGGATCGGAGAGTTTAGTAAAGGTATCCCCACTTCTCTTGT
>Ga0078972_1015936_pt1 | contig 11312 bp, 20 predicted proteins | sample YelNatPaOPGAMG01_FD_67568 | JGI IMG/M metagenome (GOLD analysis project Ga0078972, IMG submission 67568) | Hot spring thermophilic microbial communities from Obsidian Pool, Yellowstone National Park, USA - OP-RAMG-01 (SPADES assembly) (version 2) | ecosystem: Environmental > Aquatic > Thermal...
CTACGCTGTAACCACTTCACAAGCTCTGGTATAACACCACCTATTAGACCTATTATTGCTCCTGTAATCATGGTTTACCTCCTAAGTAGATTTTAATTTACTCCTGTAGCAATTCATTTTTGCTTCTGTAATAATTTATTGCTCGTGTAGTTATAGGTTGAGTTGCAGTTTACCTCCTTCTATAGAACTGTACGATACATCCAGCTAAGCACATTTCCCCACTCAAACCAATCCTCAGGAAAGTGAATCAAATTTTCTGGGTCATTGAGAAAATGCAGTCTCATAGCGTTACTATAGAAACAAAACATTGAATCTGTAGACCGAAAAAGTTCAAACGAACAACTTTTTGTGTTACCTGTACTTGCATCTTTTAGTTCAATGTTCACCTGAACTACAAGATCCCTTGGGTTCTTTTTGTGAGGAGATTCCTCTAAGGTAACTCGTAGCTCTCTTTTCTTGGTCATGTTTTACCTCCTTAGTAATCTATTGCTTTTGATTCTTATACTCTTTCAGGTAGGTCTCAATCTGCTCTTTTAATAGTTCGTTCTGCTCTTGTAATAGTCTATTGTACTTCATTAGATCTTCATTTAACTGTTCCAAGACTTTCTTTTGCTGTAACTCTATAACCACCTGCTTTATTTGCTCCTCAGATAAGCATATTAGATCAGTAGCATATACTTGGCCAACTAAAAACAAACAGATTAGTAAACTACTTAACAGTCGAGTCATGGTTTGTCTCCTCTTTCATAGATTTACTTTCTTCTCTTTTCTTAAAACCTCGCTCGATTGCCTTTCTGTACACTGGAAGACCTATGTTAAATCCAAATGCAGCAACACCTATAAGGAAGTCAGCCTCTTTACCAGGGGGACATTGTGAAGCCATCATTTCTAAGATCTGTGCATCGATTGGCTTGCCCTGTTTCATTTATACCTCCTTTAGGTCGTATTTTTGTTTTTAACACACGTTTAAGAGGGGGGATATATAGGGTAACCTCCTCTAAGCTATATATACTCCTACCACTAACAACTGTCAAGCTCTATTTTCATCTTTGCGTCTACAACCAATGAATAGTACTATTCGAGGGCTTTTTGTGAGGGAGGATAATCCTCCCTATAGCTACCTCGTCTAAACGCTTGACAAACCCAATGAATAGTGCTATTCTAACGAAAAAGTAGGAGGTCAGCAAGCATGTTCGTTAAAAGATGTATTGTTTGTCAAAAAGAATTCACCACATTGTACAATCATCAAAAATATTGTAGCCAAGATTGTAGAATCCAATACCTTGGCAGAACCACATCATTTTCTCATCTTCCCACTGGTACTGTTGGGGCAATAGGAGAACTAATAGTAGCTACCGATTTGCTTAAAAAAGGCTATGAAGTATATCGTTCATTATCTCCGAGTTGCAGTGCTGATTTGTTAGCCGAAAAGGAACAAAAAATACTTAAAATAGAAGTTAGAACAGGCTACGTCAGTGGGGACGGTAAATTAGCATATACACCTTACAATGTTCATGCTCCAATCTTGGCTATTGTTGTCCATAGCGAAAACAAGATTTATTACCTTGAGCATCCAAGTGGAAAAGAAGTAGATCTTTAATGCTCTGAATTGAATATCCTAAAACTCATGACTATCTGGACGAGTCATAATCTTACTATCTCGGTTTCCTAAACCACTTTTTGCATCAGACCAGAACAAAACTTCGTTTTGAATATCTTGATCCTATTGAATATCTTAGTTCTAAATATCTCAGTCTCAAATATCTTAAAACTCATGACTATCTGGACACCACTCAAACTCACTACACTCCTTACAACACTCATAACATATCCAGCAGTTAGGTTCACACATTATACAACTTGTACCAGTTAGATGGAATCCAACACCTGTTTTAGGACTCACTGTTTCTTCACCTTCTCTTACACCACACAAAACACATCTCTTCTGTTTTAACTCTTCTGCTTTCTCTTCCTTCATCAATGTTACCTTCCCGTCCTGTTTTACAGCAAGAGTAACATTACCTATCCTAAGTAGTCTTTTCCCAGGAGTCATAAAAGGACAGGTGTATATATCTCTAACCTTCAGTTCTGGAAAGTCTGGTTGTAGTATCTTCTGTAGATCATATACTGTAAATCCTACTCTGTTCTTGTAATATAGTCCTTGTCGTGATATTCCCAACCTCTTTGCCATCTCAGTTATAGATAGTCTTGTACCTATACCTCTGTGTTTCTTATGTTTCTTGTGTTTTCTTTTCATAACCTATTCCCGATTTGCCACTTATTGCATATATATAAAGCTCTTATTATATGCAAAAAGTGGCAAGCTATTATAACCTATCCTTAGTTTGCCACTTATTGCATATATATGAAACCTGTTATATGCAAAAAGTGGCAAGGTAGTGTAGTTTGTAATCATTATAACCTACCTACTGTCTGCCACTTATTGCATATATATAGGGGGATCTATTATATGCAAAAAGTGGCAAGCTCATATACTCTCACCCACAGGAAATAACAAGTCCATGTACTATATATACTCCCACTACTGACAACTGTCAAGCTCTATTTGACAGAATTTTCACTTTTTTGCATTTTTCTCTTGACAAGTATGTTGACATGGAGTATATATTATGTACCAGCAAAAAGGAGGTGAAAGAAGTGGAAGAGATAAGGAGAAGTTACCTGAATGATTTTGAGAGGTGTCCTCGTAGGTTCTATTATATCAGAGAAGGCATAAAGGTAAAGCCCGCCTTACAATCTATCAATATTAGACAGGGGTCTTTCTTACACTCGCTTATCTCTGGTATAGAAGAACCTGTATATTTCTCAGAGGAAGAAGAGGTAAACAAAAGGACAGTGGAAGTAGTTGCTAAGGTTATGAGAGAGTTAGAATTACTTCCCGAAGACGTGAAACATGAAGTAGAGTATAAGAGGAACAATGCTACAGGTACACTTGATATAGTAAGTTCTAACGGAAGATGGTTTGCTGAGATGAAGTATACAAGTAAACCTGATTTCTATCTTAACTCTTTCGTAGCCCATGCACAGTTAGAGTGGTACTTCTTCCTCAATCCTGATTTTGAGTACTGCTATATTCTTCCTATAAGAGTACCACAACTGAAGATGCAAGAACTGAAAGAATCAGTAGACAAGTATCTGGACAGACTGTATGTAGATATTATGAGAAGACCCTCTTTCTACTTTCCAAAATACAATCCAGATAGAAGCGAATGTAAGTGGGGATTAAAGTTCTACCGCTCAGAATTTGATTTAGGAGAGTTACAGTGGAGGATAAACTTCTGCTTGAAAGTAATAAACTACTTAGACAAGCTTGGAAAGTTCCCACAGTACAAAGCTAACTGTCTATCTCCATCTGAATGCGAGTATATGAGTATTTGTGAGTCTGGAGCTATATCAGACTCACTGTATATTATAGAAAAGGAGGTTAGCCATGAAGGAACAGATTAAAGAAATTACTAAAGTAACAACAACTGTCAATGGCCACAGTTCTGTAGCTTATCAGGTTGGACCAAAAACCTTCGACGATAAGGTACTCGTACTCAGAGAAATCTTTAGAGACCAGGGAGAACTGTATGAGAAGATTTTTGGTGTCAGTAGAGAAGATGCTCGACTTGCTGGATGGCATCCTGATGATGGTGATTTTTACACAAGTTGCAACGGATGGGTTGAGTTTCTTAAAGCTAAAGGGAAGATTGACAAGCAGGTACAAGTAGAAACTATTAGTATTGAAGACTTTGTACACAGTATTCTCAATTTTTAAAAGGAGGTAGCTATGGCAACAATAACAATTGACTTATCAACCATCCATGGTGGTCAAGCTAAACTAAACGAACTCAGTAATTACATTAGTCAAGTCCTTGATCTTGCTGGTGAAGGAAACACTGTCATTCTTACTGGTGGTGCTCCTATCTGGATGTATCTTGCCGTTGCTCATGCCTTACATGGTAAGGCTACAACACTTAAATACTCATCTCCAGCAACAGGTGAAGTAACAATATTTGACCACAATCCCTATTAAGGAGGCTACTATGATAGTAAGAAAACCACAAAAAACATCAGGACTTATGGCTCTGATTTATGGAGAAACTGGAGTAGGAAAAACTGTATCTACACTCAGTACACTACCTAAACCTATACTCTACATTGAATGTGATCCTAAACCAGTTGAAAGAACAGCAGGCCATATGGTAGATTTTACTGACATTGATATCTTGCACCCAGAGAGCTTTCTTGATCTGTTTAACTATCTGAATCAGCAAATGGAAGAGATACCGAAGAAGTATAAGAGTGTTGTTGTCGATCCTCTTTCCTTCTTGGTTAACGTTGTCCTGTTAGGAGATATAGAAGACGAAACAGCAAGAGCGGAAGTCTTTGGGAACACAAGACCTTTGGTATCGCTTGGTAGAACTGATATAGCTGGATACGGAACACTGTCTTCTCTTGCTAAGAGACTATGCAAAACCTTAGGACTAATAGCCACACAGGGAGTTGTTGTGGTTTGTATAGCTCTTTTGGACGAGATGCCCAAGTGGAATAGAGAACTGAGTGCAGCACCAGCGTTTGTGGGGAAAGATTTCAATAAAGACTATCCTGCGTTCTTTGATCTCATAGGTTTGGTACAACAGAGGGTAGATGGAGATGGGAATGTTCTATATCCACCTATGGTAACATTTACATCTGATGGTTCGTTTATTGCTAAGTGGTCTGGAAAGAGAGTTGGAAAGGATGTGAAAGGTTTACTAAACTGGACCAAAATACTTGCGTTTGAGAAGGAGCAAAGAGAGAAAGAAAAGGAGGGTAAAAATGACTGAGGAAGATTATGGCTATTTAGATAGTTTACTTGGCGAGTTCTATTGGTATGATGAAGAAGATAACTGGGTAGATGAAGAGTACGTACCGAAGAGGAAACGTAAAAATAACCTGAATGATGATCTTGAGTGGTACAACTCTATTGCAAAAGACGTAGAAGAAGATCTATTTGAAGAAACAAGAGGTATGCGTTTAGATGACTAAAGAAGACCTAAACAGTAGCCTAAAAAGGTCTCCTTTGTGGAGACGAAAAATAAACAAACAGGAGGTATAACATGAAGTACACAGCAGCAGATTGGAAAATTGGGTTTAGTTTGGTTTCAGAGGGTAAGCATACGTTTAGTGTAGGAGAAGGAAAATTTGCTCAGGATGAGAGTGGTAACTCCACTGGTAGGCTGTCGTTTCCTCTTACATGTCAGGATGGTGAGGAAATGGGTATCAATACCTTTATATCCTTTGATCTCACCAAACCTGCTGGACGTAGAAGCTTTGCAATGTTCTTAGCAGCAGCAGATGTGGTTGATAAGCTTGAGAAGAAGTTTAATCTCAATCCAGATCTTTCTGTACAGCAGTGGGCTGATAAGTATCTTGATGTTAACAATCCTAAATCAGCACAAGTAGTTGCTCTTGCTATTGCACAAGTTGCGGGAAAGATGGTAACAGGTATAGTAAGACACAGGACATATAGAGACAAGTTGGGTATAGAAAAAACAGTAGCCGATGTCTATGAGTTCATACCACCATCTGGACTAAAAGAATCTGTAACTGAGTTTGCAAAAGAGATAGATGAAGACAGCTGGTAAAGTAACAGTACAGGGAGAGAGTAGATATTCTCTCCCCTGTACTATAATAGGAGGTAGATATGCAAATAAAGATCTCACTGTATTATGACGTAAAAGAAGATATTAAGCTTATCGGTGATGTGGAGTTTGAGTCTTCTAAGAGTCAGATCTCCCTATATTTCCCAGACGTGCTTGAGGGAGATGAGATGCTAATGGATGATGTTATGGGTTTCATTGCAGATGTAATAGCAGTAAAGAAAGAAGTGGAGAACAATAAAGTGTTTCAAGACGTTATAAGGAGGTAAGCTATGATAGACATTGCAAACAGAATAGAAAAGCTTACAAGATTTTGGAATGTAGATGAGGTACTTAGCAAGTTCAGAGATCTATACGAAAGCTATATTGAAACATACAGAACAAAAGAAGAAGCGGTAGAGAAAATGAAGAGTAGGTATGGACTTTATGCAAGTGAGTATTTTCTTTCAAGGGATTACAGGACTGCTGAAATATACGCTCTGATATGTGTTTTGGCCGATGTTGTGCGAAATGGGAGAATAGAAGATATAGACTCCCAGAAAATAAAGGCTCTGATTGCTGATGTTTATGCTATAGAAAGAAGATCAGATCTAAACAAAACAGGACAGGAAGCACGAGTATGATTATACACGAATTCAAACCTAAGATAGAGATCCCTGATGGTTTCATACTTGTTGTGGATACGAGAGAGCAAACTCCCTTATTTGTTACAGCAAGACCCTGGATTGTTTATAAGAAGCTTGACCAAGGGGACTACTCTATCTTAGGTTTTGAAGATATGATAGCAATAGAGAGAAAAAGTATTACGGACCTATTGAATGTAATAGGAAGAGGTAGAGCAAGATTTGAGAAAGAGATAGAGAGACTAAAAGACTACTGGTGGAAGGGATTACTAATAGAGGGTACAGAAAAAGACGTGTATGATGTGAGTAGGTATTCTTCTGTTCATCCTAATACAAGATACCACAGTTTAGCAAGCTGGGAAATCAGAGGTTTTCATATATACTACGCAGAAAACAAGAGAAAAGCAAGGTGGTGGGTACTATCAAGACTAACTAAACTTTACAAGCATCTACGGGAAGGAAAACATATCGAGGGACTAACAGATTGATAACCAAAGATAAACTCGCAACTAAAGGCAAACTTGCAGGCAAGAAACTAAGAGATGTACAGGTAGAAGCAATCAACTTTATCAGAAGCAGTAAGAAGAGGTTTATCGCTATTAACGCTCCTACAGGTACAGGAAAATCTCTAATAGCTTTTGAAAGCGTAGATCCTCCACTATTCTATCTCTGTTCTTCAAAACACTTACAGATGCAGTTACAGAGAGATTTTCCTTTTGCTTCTGTTCTCTGGGGTAGATCTAATTATCCCTGTTATGGTGGGTTTAGCAATGCAGAAGATTGTATTGCTGATACCAGATGTTATGATTGTCCTTACGAGCAAGCAAAAAGAAGAGCCTTGAATAATCCTTCTTCTATCCTGAACTTCTCTTATTTCCTAACCGCATGCAATTACGCAGAGTTTACAGAAAAGGATGCATATGGAAAGAGAACAGTAATTATAGACGAAGCAGACATGATAGAAAACGTGCTTGTCGAGTTTATATCGTTTGTATTCAATGTAGATACACTGTCAAGCTTGGGGATAAAAACGTTACCAGAGAAGAAGACCGTAATAGATAGTTTTGTGAAATTCTTACAGGAAGCCTTGCCAACTGTGAAGCAAGAGCAGAAGAAGTACTCAGAGAAAATAAAGAAATTCTCAAAACAACGTGACAGGAAGCTAACTAATGCTGAAAAAGCAATAGTAAGACATTACAACATGCTGTTAAGACTACGTAACAAACTGATATTTCTATCGCAGATTGCAGAGAAAAATGAGCTAACTGAAGATAACTGGGTATACTACTACACAGGGAACATGATATATTTGAAACCGAAATGGATTACAAGAAAGTTAGCAGATCAGTTCTTGTTTCAGTACGGAGAGAGATTTATACTTATGTCAGCAACGTTACCGAATAAAGAGGTTTTATGTGGTTTATTAGGAATACATCCAGATGAGATAGATTATGCAGAGTTTCCATCTATCTTTCATACCAATAACAGACCTGTGTATTTTATCCCTAAGTGGAGTCTATCACATAACGGAACTACTGATACGGATCTAATAAGACAAGAGGTTCTTAAGCTTCTTGAAATGGAAAAAGAAAAGGGAGTAATCCACACAGTAAACTATCAACTTTCATCTATCTTGAAAGATCTATCTCCTCGCCTATTTGTCCATGATCCCTATAACAGACAACAGGTATTTGAAGCTTTCATGAAATCTCAAGATGGAGTATTCGTTAGTCCGTCATCTATACGAGGAATAGATTTACCAGATGACAGAGCAAGATGGATACTATTCCTCAAATGTCCTTTTCCTGATCTTGGCGATCCTCTTACAAATGCTCGATGTTACTCTGGAAAGTGGGGAAGGTTATGGTATCTCTCTCAATGTGCACAAGACATAGTTCAAGGTTCAGGAAGAGCAGTAAGACATGAAAAGGATTGGGCAAGAGTGTATATATACGATGAGAAAGCAAAAGAACTGGTAGTCAAATATCCACTTCTTTTCCCACTGTGGTTTAGAGAAGCAATAGAATTTGAGTTAAGACCAATAAACCCAATAAAGGAGGTGCAAGATGCAAAACAAGATTAGTCAAGAAGACCTGAATCATTATGTCAACTTAGTGAAGCAGTACGCAAAGAGTATAATCGCAAAGCATAGTGAAGTGTACCACAACTATGATGAGATTGTGAGCTATGGAATGTATACTTTAGCCCAGCAACTGAAAGCTTATATCCCAGAGAGAGGAGGATTTGTACCGTTTCTCATCAACACTTACCACAACATGCTTAGTTTTGCAAAGAAGTTAGAAGTAGAAAACACATTGTACTGTGATTTTGAAGACAAAGAGGACCAAAGCTTTATCTTCCATACTTCTCTACAGGAGAATTTGGAAGATGCAGACGATAGAATTACAGTAGATCAGTTATTATCGTTCTTAACTGAAACTGAGAAACAAATAGTTACGATGCGATTTTATGAAGGTATGACATTACAGGAAATAGGAAAAACGTTAGGAGTATCAAGGGAAAGAATTAGACAGAGATTGAATGAAATCCTTGAAAAACTGAGAAAGAAAGCGAAAAAAAGTGTAAGGTTCACATACACAAGAGAATTGCAATATTAGAACAGGAAGTACAAGAGAATTTTAACCTTGACAAAACTACACAACACAGCTATATATTAGATAACTCCTTCCTCTAACACCTCCTTTTCCCACCCTTATTAGGGGTGGGTTTTTTATTTTTGAAGCACAGGAGAATTTAAACATTAACTGTGGATGAATAAACTTCTAACAGGGAAAGAGAAGACAAAAAAGGGATAAGGGTGTGTTCCCTTATCCCTGGAAGTTTTAATCCCAACAAATATCCAACCCTTCTTTTCGAGCTATTTCCGTCAATTGCTTGAATACTTTCTCTGCTAAGTCGGTTTCGTCAATGTCACAAGAGTGAACTTTTATTATGCCATGTGAATAATACCCATAGCCTCCATGAATGGCCCATCCGTCTTGTTTACACCCAGCCTCAATGTGCCATAAGCGGGAGAATTTCGGCTTATACACAAAAAAGCAATGAGCATAATAGTTACTGTAACCAGGTAGAGGGTAGCAGTACCTACTAACTTCAAGATCACGTTCTCTTAAAGACCCTGTCTTTTTGTAAACAATACGCATGTTACACCTCCTTTATTTATTTCCCCAAGTTAGGGATTCCTCGTAGGTATAGGTTTGCAAAAAAGAGAAGAAAAGAAGGGAGACCTTAAGCCTCCCTTCTGTTAACTTCTCTTACAATAAATCAATCTGAGCATAACAACCGCCCATACCCCGAAGAAAACTGAAGAATTTGTCTGTTGCTTGAAGTAGCTTATCCATGCCAAAAATGTTAGGATTAGGCCGAAAACAGAAAAAGGGTTTACTGTTTTCTTCCTCGTTTATATATGCCCCTATCAAGTCATGAATTCTGGGCATCCACACATGCCTAATAAGTAAGTCATCAACGTACACTATTGAGTAGTAATTTCCCCCACTTATCTCGATTCCATAGACACCTGCATTTTGCAACAGGTTATCGTTTACTTTCATGAACTGATAGCTATAGTCCCTCAATGTCCATTTGCTTAGCTCTGGCTTTAGATTCCTTAAAAAGTCAAAGATTTCTTCTTCTGTCAATTTTTTACCTTTCTTAACGAACATGTTGCACCTCCTTTTTTGATTTTTTTGTTCCCACCCAAAGGAAGGGTTTTATACCTTTCTTCCCACTCCCAACTACTAACATCATACTTCTTCCCAAGCGTCCAAACAATCGCACCCGAGTCGAGTTCAAAAATCCTGTCCAAAAAGTGCCCGTGAACATGCCAGCATGCATGTCGTAATCGTTTACCTGTGAAGCCCCTCCTTGCTCCTGGACCCTTAGAGTCTTTTACCACTAACCGCACCCTGTAGCATTTCCCTTCTGCTTTAACACTCATGTATTTTTTTATTTCCCCTCAACAACGAGGAGATCCCTCATAGGTAGGCTCGCAAAAAAGGGAAGCTATAGTGCTTCCCTGTTTCTTGCCATCCGCTCCGCTCCTTCGTAGGACGGAGTATCGAAAATTCTTTGGGTTCGGAGTTCGTATTGCGTTAGCTTTCTACACGTACCCCTTCCGTTCCCCTTCAGGAAGTACACATAGGCCACGCCCTTGACCTCGAAGGCAACCCGCCAAGCGGGCTTGCCCTCGACAAAGAGAATTTTGAAAATGTCCCTCGGATACTGGACCTCTTTTGCCCAGTATCCTCTGAACATCTCCCCAACCTTGTTGGGGAGCATAGCATAGTTTTCCCTTTCAAGGTCCCCCTTGTGGGGGCAAGGGTAAATACTTCTACATGTCACGAGATTGAGCCCGAGGGGGCCTTGGAACCCGAGGTGGTGACATCCTCCGCATGTAGGAAGTTCTTGGATACTATTTATAAGGTTGACTTCGATGGGCTTTCCAAAGACTGTTATTTTCATGGTTCCCTCCTTACAATGTTGCCCGAGAATTTTTCATTTACATACGCAAGAGCCTTCTCCAATACTTCTTAACGTGTTTTGATTTTCATGAGATGTCCTCCTTTTTTGTTTTTGTTTCATCTTGCACCTTTTCCATTCTCAGCCCTAAGGAGAATTTCCGCCAGTTTTTCGCTGACTTCAGGCTCAAACAGGAATTGCTTGATGAATCTTCCACTTGCGTTATAGAGCCTAAGGCTCAGATATATTTTTCCGTCAAAGGTACGAACACGTACCAGCCGGTACGTGCGCCCCCCGTATTCAACACTCCCCAGGCTTGCAATGACTTCCAGCCTGTATTTTCCGAATTTAAATCCTGCCTTTTGTTTTTCAAGCATTTCCTACCTCCTTTTGCACGTATTATCGCATTGCTTAAAAGCTTTGTCAAGAGTTTTTTTCATCAAGCAAAAGACTTGCACAAGAGAATTTCGATTTTCTCAAACTTCTAACCTCTGAAGCGCAAGGGAATTTAAACTTTGAAGTGCTGTTCCAACTCCTCATAAGTAGACCCGCAACAAAAACA
>Ga0078972_1015937_pt1 | contig 11312 bp, 5 predicted proteins | sample YelNatPaOPGAMG01_FD_67568 | JGI IMG/M metagenome (GOLD analysis project Ga0078972, IMG submission 67568) | Hot spring thermophilic microbial communities from Obsidian Pool, Yellowstone National Park, USA - OP-RAMG-01 (SPADES assembly) (version 2) | ecosystem: Environmental > Aquatic > Thermal...
CTTCAGCTAATGTCAATTCTCTTTATTTTTATTGTAAAGCCACAGGAAATGTAAAAATTGCAATTTATAATGCTACAAAATATCATATTGAAGGTTGGATAGGAACAGATTATCATCCATACGGATTAATTACCAAAAGCAATGCAACACCTTGCATTTCAAATTCTTGGGTATTAATCAATGTCACACCTGTTACTTTACCAGCTGGAATTTATTTCATAGCTATAAAAGGTGACACAACTGGAATAATAGGAGCAAGTGGAGTTCCTCCACAGCCAGTAGGTGGAGACATCTACGGGTATAACCAATTCATTACTGAAGATTATGATACAGCTTTCAAGCAAATATTCCCTACTGTGGAAGGTGCGATGGGCGAAGAGCCTTCGGTCTATGTTCCAACAGCACCAATGATTTTAACAAATTACAATTTTTCTCATTGGGAAAATGGAGAAACTTCATTAAGTCGTTATGTAGATGCAAATGGAAATAGAACAATCATCGCTTATTATACAACTGAAGTATCTCTCAGAAGAATTTCTGGAAAACTTACAGATAAAAACAATACTCCAATCAACGCAAAAATAATTGTTTTTCGGCAAGGAACTGACAGTATAATAAGCTCGAATCAAACAGATTCCCAAGGAAATTATAATTTATTAATTCCTCCAGGAATTTATGATATTCAGCTTAATTTAACAAACTTCTTCATTAAAATTCTTTCAGTAAACATAAGCCAAGATATAGTAAGTCCAATAAAACAAATAACTTCTGAAGAAAACAAATTAACAGTTTTATTAGAAAGCAATCATTCGAATAAGGTCGGTGTTTATAGCATAAAAAAACCTTTAAGAGTAAAGTTAAATGGAACTATAGTTCCTTCATGGAGTTATGATGAAGTTAGTAAGCTGTTAAACATTAATTTATCTGTAGCAGAAGCAAAGAGTGGATATTGGAAAGATGTACAGGAAGCAGTTGATTTAGTTGCTAGTATGGGTGGAGGTAATGTTTACATTCCAGAAGGAAATTGGACATGGAACAATGAAACCGTCACTATTCCCGCAGGTGTAAATGTTATAGGCACAGGATTAGCAGGTTGCAAGGGACACGAAGACAATTGGGAAAACTATACAGCACAAACAATATTACATAATACTGCCTATCCAGCAAAAGTTATGTTCCAAGTAAACACTTTTAACCCACCACCTGGCACTCCACACACTCCTACACGAATTTCAGGAATACAGTTTGAAGCAAAACCCCCTCCTATAGGAACTAATGATACTGCAAGTACAGTTGCCATAGCAATACACCAAGTTTACGATTTCAGAGTTGATCACTGCACCTTTATAGACTTTACTGGGGCTAGCATTTCTATAGATGCGAATAGCGGAACAAATAGGAGCGAGTATAGTTATGGTGTTGTGGATCATTGCCTTTTCGTTCAACCTTACAAAACAACACCAGGTAGTTGGTCTTGGGGTTATGGTGTAGACGTGTTTGGCGCAGGGGGTTATATCCTTTATACAGATCCTGGATGGACGTATCCTGTCACGAGTTTCTTTGGAAAGTATGGTGGAGTTCCAGGATATAGTATAGTTTATGTTGAAGATTCTCACTTTAGATATTTACGTCATATGACAACCGCTAACCAAGGAGGTTATATTGTTAGCAGGTTCAACCTTGAAGAGTATCCCGCCTGTACTTACTGGATTGCGATGTCTGATGTCCACGGAAACATCGCTGGTGGTTGGAATAATGGCGGTAGAGGACAAGAAGTATATAACTGTACATTTGTTGCACCTACAAAAGAAATGCTTCAAACATACACATGGTGGGCCGGATATACTACGGCTGTGTATTCGCGTGGAGGAGCAGCTTTAATTTATAATAACACTTATTATGGGAATGGGAAAACAGGAGGGGGTTATCCTGCTTTTGTTACATTAAGTAATGGAGATGACTATTATTCAAACCCATCTATGGCCTATTGGGCTAATGGTATGGACTGCAATCAAATATACATTTGGGATAATACATACTATAATACACCTTTCATGGCTTTTGACTATAGAAACATAAGCTATAATTTTACGGAAAATGTTAATTATTTCTTAAGAGCTCCTAATCAGCAGCAAGATGGCTTTACATATACCCCATATCCTTATCCACATCCACTAACAATTGAATAATACATTAATCTTAAGTTTAGATAAATTGATAAATATGAGAAAGTTGTTAATCTCTATTCTAATTTTCTTTCTATCTATTTTGATTATTAGCAATGATGTAGAAGCTATAACAAATAGAAGCGAAATAAGAGGTTTATACCCAGCAGATAAAATTACTGATTGGGACGCTTTTCTTCAAACAGCTAAGGATTACAATTTTAATCTAATAGCTCCAGGCTGTGTATGGCTTTATGGAGCCATGTATCCAAGCAAGTATGCTTATCAGTTTTATGATTCTGGGCGTATACCTTCAAAGGACGAGCTTGCCTTAGCTTTACAGGCTGCTCATTCTAGGGGAATAGAAGTTCATTGTGTGATGCTTGTATTTTTTATATGGTCGGGATTTCCTAAAGATTTGCCAATTCCTGAAGATTGGAAAGCAGTAAATTGTAAAAATCAAACAGTTAACTGGGCAGACCCTTGTCATCCAAAAGTTAGAGAACTTATTAAAAATTTGACAACAGAGCTAGCTACAAATTATGATATTGATGGTTTTATGTTTGATTATATAAGATACGATGAAACTGGATATTCTGGTCAAGAATCTTATTCTCAATACTGCAAAGAATGGTTTGAAAATGATACTGGTATAAAAGTAACAAATTGGCCTACTGATGTTTGCGAAGGTGGAGCTTACCATAGGCAATGGATGGAATGGAGAGTAACCCCTATAACCAAAATGGTTGAAGATGTTAGAAATTGGATGTTAGCTATTAAACCTAATCTAGAATTTTCAGCAGCAGTTTTTCCTATATTTTCTAGCAATGCTTATGCCTACTGGCGTTGGGATATAGGACAAGATACCGCAAACTGGATAGGTAAAAATTATTTAGATATGGTAAATCCGATGGGTTACACAACTAGTATTTCAGATTACAAAACTTATATCTCGAACAGTACAAGATACTTCATTGGAACAAAAGAAGGAAAAATACCGCTAGTACAATGGACAACTACAGATGCACTAAAAAAGGATGCTACTCCTGAGGTTATAAAATCTCTTGCAGAAGCTTGTAGGGAAGTTGGTTGCGATGGTTGGATTTATTGGGGATATGGAGGTCCAGGTAGTCCAACTTCACAAGCTTCTGATCTAAGAGCTGCACTTCAACTTATAAATCTTCCTGAGACTTTTTCTTTAGGAAGTGTAAAAGCATTTCCTACTTCTACAGAAGTAACAATAGCTTGGATTACTGATAAACCAACAACAAGCAAGGTAGAATATAGTTCTTCACCCTTATTTATTCCAAACTATACTTCAGGCTCCTGGGGAAGTGGTTTTCCCTATTGGGATATAATTTATCAACCTGGAATTGTAATAGGAGATAATTCGAACGTTACTACCCATTCCATAACTCTAACTAATTTGCAAGAAGGAACAACTTATTATTTCAGGATACAAAGTCAAGGAGATTCTGGAATAGTTACTAGTAAAGTTTACAATTTTACTACTGGTACTGGGAGTTATCCTATAACTATAAGTGGAAGGATAACTGATTCAGAAAATGGATTGCCAGTAAAAGCTATTGTTTCTTGCAATAGTTATGGAAGTGTTTCTGATAGCAATGGAAATTATGCTATAAGATTAAAGTCTTCTGGTTCTTGTGAGCTTACTGCTGAAAGCTTTGGTTATAAAACCAAAAAAATACCTATAAGCTTTTCTGGAAGCATAAATCAGGATATAGTATTAGAATCAGTAAAAGCAAGCTTAGAAGGAAGGATAACGAATAAGACTAATGATCCTGTAAATGCAGAAATAAAAGCTTATAGGCAAGGAAACTTAGTTTCTTCAACTCAAACAGATTCGCAGGGAAATTATAACTTACAATTAAGGCTTGGAAGTTATGACGTAGAATTTAGCGTTCCAAACTTTTTAACGAACTTTTACTTAAGGTTCCCTTCTTTGAGCATTCTTTCAAACATAAAGGATAAAGTTAGGGGAATTACTGTCGAAGCTAATAAAATTTCTTTTATTGCTGATATAAAAACAAATGAAATAATAGAGATTAATTCGGAGTTAAAACCCAAAAAAGTATTTTATAATGGGACAGAAATTGGAAGTGCATCTTCTCTTTCAAGCTTAAAGCCAAACCAATGGTTTTATGATTCTGCTAATAAAAAAATTTACGTTAAGCTAGATCCTTATCCAAAAACTGATTGCATATTTGAATGTTGTAAGAATGAAAGTGGTTATTATGATAAGAATTGTTCTTCAAGCTATTACTGTGAAAATAGAGTTTGTAAGCCTAAAACTAATTGTCCTTTTGAGTGTTGTGTGAATGAAGAAATTTATCTTGATAAGTTATGCTCTTCACCATACAAATGTTTTGATCGCAAGTGTGTGGATATTACAGGATATTGGAAGTTTGATGAAGGCTCTGGTTCTATAGCATACGACTCTTCTAGACTTGGAAATAACGGAACAGTTTATGGAGCTACATGGACTACTGATTGTATTTCTGGTTATTGTTTGAATTTTGATGGGAAAGATGATAGAGTTAACGTTCCACATTCAAACTCTTTGAATTTTGAGGGAGATTTTACCCTTGAGGCTTGGGTTAAACCACTGGGACCTTGGACAGGGGGTTTTCCAGGAGTGATAGCTAAATATTATCCTACAGGTTATTTGCTTGGAATCGAAAATTCTACTAAAAAATGGGCATTTCTCCTAAAAAGTGCAGAATCTGGCTGGATGACAATTCATTCTGATTCAGAAGTGGAATTCGGTAAGTGGGTGCATATAGTTGCTTTGAGAGAAAATGGAAAGATGAAGATGTACATAAATGGAACTTTACAAGCCGAAACAGCTACTCATAATTATCCCCTCGTCCCAACAAATAGATTTGAAATTGGAACATGGGATAATCTTCGCTTTTTCAACGGCACAATAGATGAGGTTAGAGTTTATCAAAGAGCTTTGACAGAACAGGAAATATTTAAACACTCTCACCCTAGCTATCCTGAATGCTCAGACGGCACACCTTACGGCCTTTGCTCAGAAACAAAACCATTGTACTGCGATAATGGAAATTTAGTTAACAATTGTTCCTATTGTGGTTGTCCTTCTGAGAAAGCTTGTAATTTAGCTGACAACAAATGTTATTCTATGCAGCCTACAATTAAAACTTTTGGAAAAACTGATGTAGGTGCAAATGGTTGGGCTTTAGGAGCAAACAATATTACTGGATGTAAATTTAATCTTCCAGAAACTGGAGCTCTTAGAAGTGTTAGTGTTTATTTCTATTCTGGCTCAGGTGATAACTATAAGGTAGCTGTATACGATTCAGAAGGCAATTTAAAAGCTTTTACAGGGCAAAGAACTTGGCTTTATGGTAAAGAATGGGGATGGGAAACTTTTAATTTTTCTTTGCCTATTCTATTGCCAGCTGGGGATTATTATCTCACTTTTTGGGGTGATGGGGGCTTTATAGTGAAGTACGGTAGTAGTCTAACAAATCAAACTTTTATAAATACTTCTATTCCCTATAATAACTTTCCTGCTCGATTAGTCAAAGAAAAAGAGTATAATTACAACATAAGTATATATGCAAATTATTCTCCTGTATGAAACATCAGACTCGCTATTATTGCTACACGCCTATATATCCTCATCCATTAAGTTTTTAGCAAACTTTCTAGCCTCGTTACAGGAATTTTCAAAAAATTCCTAATTTTTAATTTTCTTTTTGATTGTAGCATGAACTAACTAATAGTAGCCTTTAAAAATAAACTTTGAGTGACCCCTTTTAAAATATGAAAACAAAAATTTATTTATGAACAAGTTGGTAATCCTTATTTTTCTCTTAGGCCTCCTCACGATAAAATTAGTAAATGCCCAAGATAACATTCCTCCTTCAGCTATAACAGATTTAAAAGTTTATAGAACTTTTTATCATTCTTCTAACAAGCTAATTCTAGAATTCACAGCTCCTGGTGATGATGGCAATGTTGGAACTGCTAGTGAATATGATATAAGATATTCGCTTGAACCAATAAACGAGAGCAATTGGAATTCGGCAGTCAAAGCTAATATAAGTATTACTCCTTCTCTTGCTGGAACTAAAGAAAGAATTTTAATCGAAAATTTGAACAATAATACTAACTATTACTTTGCTGTGAAAGCTAAAGATGAGAACAACAATTGGAGTGAATTAAGCAATGTAGCTAACGGAAGCACTTTACCGGCTGTTTTAGCAAACAATGGTTCAGCAAAAGCCATACAAGAAGCTGTAAATAAGATTGTAGCTTTAGGAGGAATAGGAGATGTTTTCATTCCTGAAGGTGTGTGGGATTTTTTAGAACCTGGAGAACAATGGGTAAGCGTTAATGTTCCTGCAGGAATAAGTATCTATGGAGCTCCTACCGAAAAGGATGAAAGAGGGCAAGTAAAAGAATGGAAAACCGTGCTTCGCTTAACATGGGATGCTGGAACTAATGGCTCTGTTTGGTTTACATTTACCGGTAATGCTGATCCTAAAAAACCTTCAAGGTTTTCTGACATTAAGCTTGTAGGATACAGAAGCATTAATTCAAGCTCTATTCCGTGTCATCGTTCAGTTGTTATGCAAAGCGTTGTAAACTTTCGAATCGATCATTGTTATTTTGAAAATATTGCTTGTGGTATAGTTTCAACTTCAGCACCTGCACATAGCTGGACACCAATTACAAGTTATGGTGTTATTGATCATTGCTACTTAATAAATACTCATGGCTATCCTGCACCTTATCCTGGAACTGTAGGTTATGGTGTCCAGCCTTCTAGAGGTTATGGGGATTTTTGGGAAGATAACGTAAGTAAAGTTTTAGGAAAATATAACGACTATACAGTTATAATAGAGGATTCTTACTTTGAGAAATGGAGGCATGTTGTGGCAGCAAATTCAGGAGCTCATTATGTTTTTAGATATAATATCATTAAAAATGATTTCGGTTATGGGTCTTTGGATGCTCATGGTTGGTTCCAAACAAGATGTCGCCTTCCAAATAATACCGAAGTAGCTAACCCTTCTGCTTTTTATGATGAAAGACTTAATGTTTGGTTTTGTAATTTAACTGTTAATGGAAATCCTTACAATCCTATACTTGGTTCTACGTCTTCTATTTCAAAATTTTATGTCACTCAAGTAGGAACGAGAGCTGTAGAAATTTATGGAAATCAAATAGTTGATGCGATTCGATATGGGTGGGGTACTATGATTAGAGGTGGTTCAGGAGTAGCTTTTAACAATACATTTGGAAATGGGACTTACAGTTCCTTTATTTATTTTTCTAATGAGTGTGGAAATATGGGGAAAAAATGTTGGAGCTATGATTGGTGGATTTGGAATAACACTCTGTTAAACAACACTCAAGAAATAATTAAGTACGATCCTTATAACCAAATAAATGAAGGAGAAGATTACTTTAGGCATGCTCCACACACTTTTAATTATACTCCTTATACTTACCCCCACCCTTTGACGAGAGAAGATTTGCCTGAATATTTTGAGTTTAAAACTGAACCAGAGGAGAGAATTAATATTTCTGAAAGATTAACTGACAAAAATAATAATCCACTTAAATCAAACATAATTTTTGCAAAAAAAGGTATTGCCTATGGAATTTTGTCTACAGACGAGGAAGGCAGGTATAACTTATCAATAGTTCCAAGTATTTATGACATTTTCTTTAATACAACTAGTTTTCCAAACTTTTGGATACGTATGCTTTCTGTGCCTATAAAATCTTTAGAATATAATAAGTTGGTTAGTGCAGCTCGGAATGAAAAAATTTCCTTAATCTTCAACATAACAGGAAATCAGACAGTTCAAATCTACAGCCCGGAAAAACCAAAGAGAGTGTTAAAGAACTCAACCATATTAGCAGAGTACAATTCTACTTCTGGCCTATTTTCCGATTACGGCTGGTTCTACAATGAAACTGAAAGAATAATTTACATAAAGTTTAATGAAACTAATAGATAGACGAAGAAAAATTTACACATCTTTTAGCTTCTAAACCAGTTGTAAGAGTAGAAACGAATTTCTTGTTAGAATCGTTAGGCTACAATAGCAGCCCCTCCTGCATGCCATGAAAGTCTTGGTCTTATGTTGACTGTGAAGATCCTCTCCAAATTATCGTCAAGAATTATTGCAGCACCAGGCCATCTTGGCAACCTATTTATCAGCCTTTCCAGCTCTTCCTGCATGTACGTTTGATAAACAGCATGCAAAGCTTGTAAATCATCCCTGCTAGTAAGTCTGAAAGAAATTACAAGATCAGTTTGTGACAAAACATCTTGATGCACCTTGTTTGGCATTTGGGTTACGCATACTAGCGATATACCTGGTTCTCTTCCTTGTTTTGCCAGTGTGAGCACAGGCTCTGTAGAAACTGTTTTCTTATCGCTTGGTATGAAATTGTGAGCTTCTTCCAAAACTACCCAAGTTAAAGGAAAAGTTTTTTCAGGCTTCCTTCCTTCAGTTTTTGCCAATTCTTCCTCCTTTCTTGCTAACACTCTTTCATGATAAATGTTTCTAATAATCCAAGCAGCTAATAAATTTCTTACACCCCATTCTTCCCCCTTTACTCTAGACAAGTCTATCACGCTCACTTGATTTGGCTTTACTATATCGCTTATGCTCATACCCTGCTTAGAAAACAATCCCCAAGAGCTTGCTACTTGCAGAAAACTTGTCAGAACATTTTTCACATGTTGAGAAGATTGTTGGTCTGCGTTTATTCTTTCCATAAGCTCGTTCAAGTCAAAGTCTCTTTTTTCTTCTAACAAAGAATTAACATTCTTCTCAAGAGTTATTGCAAGTTCGCTAGTTCTTTCGAGATTAAAAGCTAAAGCCCAATCTTCTGGAGAAAATTCTTTTGGAGAAATTGACAAAGCAAAGTCAACCGGTATTCCTGCTTTTTCATAAGCTTCTTTTAGTCCAAGCGGTACATACACTTTAACTCTTTCAAAACCTTTTGGCTGCAAGTTCCAGCTAGCAAGCAAATCTTTCTGTTGCTCATTAGGTAGCTTCATACTCCAGTATATCCCCATAGGGTCGAAGACAATACAAGCTGTTTTTTCTGCATACTCTTTTTCAAGAGAAAGTATTTCCTCTAGTAGTACTGCTATGCTGTACGACTTTCCGCTGCCTCTTTTACCGCTACACAGAATTACATGAGGCTTTAGCAGGTCTATGTAGGTTTTTGTTGTCAAGTGAGTGTCTTCACCTGTCCCGACTATATGCTTTCCTAAGTAGCCAGCTCCAGCCAAGCCAAATTTCTTAAAATCTTCTCTGCTCCTGCCAACAACAGTTTCTGTGACTATGGAAAATTCTTCAGGCATATTTAAGAATTGTGTTTTTCAAATCAAATAATATTTGATGGGGAAGTCTGCTAGCTTGGTCAAGGCACCCGGCTTGGGGTGCCGGTAACCCGGGTTCAAATCCCGGCTTCCCCAATAAACCAAGCCAAGCTACACATTTCCGTTCAATAGAATTTTACTCCAATAAATTTCTGTATTCTCTTTTTAGTTTTATTAAAGCGATGGGAAACAGCAACTTTTGAAATCTAAAGGAAAAATTATAAATTTCAAATAACAATTGAAAAGGATTTTTAATAGATTTTATTTTATCTATTGAAATTTTACCGCATAATCGCTCCCATAAAAATCTGTTTACTACAGATGCTTTTAATTGTTTGGAAAATCTTTCTTCAATCAACTTTTCGTAGTCCTTTCCTTCTACGATACTCTTCGCAGCTAAATAACCTGAAGTTATTGCATATCTCATTCCAAACCCTAAGAATGCGTCTTGAAGACCTGCAGCCTCGCCTACATACAGTTTATCGTCCTCGCTCAGAGTAGGTTTATAATTAAAGTACCCGCAACCTCCCACGTTTAGCTGATTTTTCATATCTAAATCGACCAACTTACTAAAAATGTTTTTAGTTTCTTCAAAACATTTATTGACAAGCTCTGCCTTCCCAAAAACGACTGTACACATGCAACCATACCCCTTACTTACTAAAAGATAAGAATATCCGTTGTATGCTGCTTTCTCGTTAATCAATCCTATCGCTACGTTGTTCATGCTAGTTTCGAAAGATATTCCTTTAGCAGTTGCAACAGGTTTTTTAGGACCAGTCGCAACAATATGAACATCTTTCGTCATGCGTTTAGAATTAAAATAGAACTTTACTCCAAGTTCTTCTGCCCGTCTTTTCAACCCTTGATCAATGCTGTCTTCCATAGTCCCTCTTTTTACCAAATAGAATATAGGTCTATTGAACTTAACTTCGACTTGGTTTGTACCATCTGATAAAATTATTCTTTTAAAAGGAGTGTAACTAAAGTTCAACTTTAAGTTCATCGACTTCAAGTCATTGAGTATGTCTTTTCTGGAAGACCAATTCTCCAGGCCCTGTAAGTCTCCTCTAAACCTAGCACCACAATCATTTCTTAATTCGAAAATTTCTACCTCATATCCATTTTTAGCAAGATTTATTCCCGCAACCAAACCTGACAACCCAGCGCCAAGAATTTTTACCATAATTGATATTAAGTATTTGAAATAAAGAAAACTAATTTAGTGAAAGAAATGATTAAGATAGAAAACGCTAAAACAAAACATGTAAATTTTATACTAAAAGGAATAGAAGAGATTTTTAAGATAGAGAAAGCAACCCTTACAAAAAAACAGAGAATAGAATTGAAAAAATTTATTCTTAAAGATCTCAAGAAAGGAGAAATAAAAATTGCAGTCAAAAATGATGAACTAGTAGGTTTTATATGGTTTAAGTTTAGCGACGAAACACCGTTTGGGGTAAATTATGGAAAATGGGATGAAAAATATTGTTGGATCAATTGGGCTTATGTGACTAAAAAATTTAGAAATCAAAGGATAGGTTCTACTCTTTACAAAGAAATAGAAAAAATTTGCAAGAAAAAAGGAATAAAAACAATAATGTTTGATATTTTCAAGGTCAACAAACTTTCAGAAAAAGTCCACAAAAAATTAGGATTTAAAGAGCTTCTTTCGATATACACAAAGAATATCTAACTTTCTTTAACAAAAAGTGCAATAATAGGCAGAATTTCTATTCTACCGA
>Ga0078972_1015938_pt1 | contig 11311 bp, 13 predicted proteins | sample YelNatPaOPGAMG01_FD_67568 | JGI IMG/M metagenome (GOLD analysis project Ga0078972, IMG submission 67568) | Hot spring thermophilic microbial communities from Obsidian Pool, Yellowstone National Park, USA - OP-RAMG-01 (SPADES assembly) (version 2) | ecosystem: Environmental > Aquatic > Thermal...
AACTCCAAGCATTTCAGCCAGCATTTGCTTGTCGAAGATGCCCCCCACATACTTAAAACGAAAAAGCTTCCGCAAAACCTCAGGAGGGCGTTCAAGCATTTTACTTCTTCCACTTCAAAGCATTTTGCCACATTTCCTCTAAAGTCTGCTCGTTAGCTGAACAGATGAAAACATCAAGAAAATCTTTCGTGCGTTCCCTTGCCACTCCAATAGTGGCATCGTAGCCTATTCGCTCCAAAACAAACTTAATCAGCGGGTCAGGATACCATTCTGACAACGCCTTGATTAAGCTGGCTTCCTTGGACCCCTTAGCCTTCTCTCGCTTTTCCCTTTCCTGTTGCACCCTTTCCTGAGCCCTACGCATAAGCTCCTCTTCCGACAACTCCTCAACGCTTGGAGGCGTAACCGCATCCACAACATCCTTCACTTCCCTCGCAGACAACTCGTGCTTGACGGCAGTTTCAACAATTTTAGGCTGAATGTCTGGCGGGGCTCTGCGCACCTCACGGACAACCTTCTCAGGCAACGTTATCACCTGGGTGATAATGTTGGAAGGCACAGCCTTCTTCAACTCTTCAACAGACTCATAGTGGGCAATCAACATAGAAACATAACTCTGAGGCAAGCATATCCTTTTGCCCAAATCCGCCTGTGTCGGAAACTTGTCTGGATACTTCTCCAACATAAACTTGAGCCATCGGCCCAACTCGTAGTCTGAAACGCTTTCCCTCTCTTTATTCTCGGTGAACATGGCAACGATGGCTTCAAAGTCATCCATCTCTCTGACAACGCATGGAACAGCCTTTAAGCCAGCCTTCTCGGCAGCCCTTAAACGACGCACACCGCAGATAACTTCATACTTTCCCACTTCAGCCTTGGAAGGACGCACAACTAAAGGCTCCAAAACCCCGTCAACCCTAATTGATTCTGCAAGCGTGGCAACAGCTTCTCCAGACTCAACCCTTATGTTGAAAGGCATAGGCTTGAGTGCTTCGACGGGAATTTGTAGCAAAACATGGGGTGAATGTTCACTTTGCATCGTTTCTCCCTCCTTTGAACCCATCACTCTGTTAAACTTTACAGTATTTAAAATTTTTTATTATCAGTTTAAATCAAAACATTTATATTTTTTCATAGCTATGAAATTTCATAGGTGTGAAAAAGGAGGGATAGGAATGGGAGAGAAAAAAATCGTGGAAAGCGACGAGCAGATAATTCTCAGCGGGCTTGTGGTGGATTGGACTTTACCGAGTCGTTCGGCGCTGGTTGACTGGATAAGCCAGAACGTGGAAGATGTCCGCGTTAAGGAACTCGTGGAGCTTTTTCCGAAGGAAGTCTTTGACGAGCTTGAAAACCTACGACGTATCTTCTATTATCGGCTTCAGGACTTGACGATTCCAGCGTATGGGCTTAGGATTTTGCCCATGTCGTCGCTACCGAAGTTTCAAAAGGTGGTAGAGCTAACGAAGCAAGCGTTGGAACAGTTGGACGAGAAGATAAGGGAAGCTTTGAAAAGCGAATACACCCAAAAGGCTATCGAATACTACATAAGGATGGCAGAGAGCAAGCCAAGGCTTGTGGATGGCATAAGCAAAAGGTTCACCGTGGCTCTGATACCGCTACGGATAGACAAGCTGTTTTGGGACGAGTTTCTCAATGAGCAGATGCAGAGGGAAATGGCGCGGATACGTGCACAATACGACAAGGAAAAGCAGAAACTCGAGGAGCAGTTGGACAGCATTCGCCAGGAGTTGGAGTTAAGCTCAAAACGGCTCGAAGGAGCGAGAAGGGATTTGGCTGACGCTGAAGCCGAGGTTGAAAAAGCCTATGAAGGCGTAAAAGCGCCAGTTGACGTAGCGCTACTGCGCGTGGAAAAGTCAGAGTTGGAAAACAAAGTCAGAGAATTACGGGCGAAAGCAACAGACCTTCAGCACAAAATCCAGCAGTTGGAACGTGAACAGCGAGAACGGGAGTCTGGTGTCACAAGCGCAAGGGTTTGGGCTGGACAACAAACCGAAGAAACGAGCAGACGCTTAACATTCGACGCTTACGCCATTCTAACCCAGCAACTCCGCGATTTGATTGACGATGTTCTACGGGTTTTGGAGGAAAAAACGGCTCCAGCGAAAGAGCTTGAACGCTTGAAAACGGTAGCTCAGCAAGCGATGGAACGGGCACGTTCACTTATGCCAGGCTCAACGCTTGCCAATACATACGAAACCGTCTATGTATCCATCACGGATGCCCTTCAAGGCAACGTAGAAAACGCGACAAGTCAGCTTGAACAAATAAGGAGGGAGCTATGAAATGAGTAGGCGTATCATGCGAAAAATTCTCGAGGAAATGAAGCTACGACTCACAGAGAAGGAAGAAGACGAGCTTCACAAGGAGCTGATACGACACTTTGGCTTGATAGGCGGGACAAACGAGTGCACGGCTCTTGAGAACGCGTGGATGGACCCCTATGTCAAAAACCGCATAAAAGAGTTCATCGAAGCTTGGCTCAAGCACCGCCAGAAGAAGGAGCAGCAAGTCTACATTACATAGTGGGAACGTGGCTTTTCTGCTTCCTGGAGGGTGAAGAACCACGAGGATGTTGAAACCCGTTCAAGTATATATTTGCCCGAAGGATGGAAGCTACACGGACGATTCCACATGCAGACATTGCAGATACTTTAAAAAGGCTGAATGGCACGAGGGCGAGTGGACAATCTACTGCAACTATGAAAGTGCTCACCTTACATAATCTGGAAACTTGACTGGCGAAGGCGCTGGCTCAACAAGCCTACCCAACACTTCAGTTAGACGCTCCAGCAACCTCTCGCTTCTCTCAGCCCAGTCTGGATAAGCAAACTCGACCTCCACGGCTGTTGGATGCGACAGATCTCCCAACTTAATTCTCACGCCATTACTTTTCTGGAACAAGTCAATAGTTAGCCTCGGAAGCTTCTGTCCCACATCAAAAACTGCATGAGCCCCCTTCAACTTAATACTCTTCAACAAAGCCTCAACAACACGAATATCACTAATCAAACCAGTCTTAACAAACCCGTTACAAAACAACTGATAAACATGCCCAATAGTCCCAGGCTTCCGCACAAACAAATTAACACGCCCCGTCGTAAACCACTCCATACGCCCAAGCTCATCCCGCCAAAAAGCAAACCTACAACGGGCCCCAGCCTTACTCAAACGCCAACCAACCCTAATAATACGCTCCAAAAACCCACCATCCCCAAAATCCAAACCCAAAACCCCACCAACAAAAACCCAACCCCTACGACAATGAAAACAAACGCTCCGAACGCCTCGCCTTTCTATCGTGTTACGCTTCCACTGTGAACGCAGATTTCTAACATATTGTCCATGTTGCTCGTAGCGTAAACCAAGCAGTTGGCAAATGTATTTTGATGTTAAAAGCGGATTTTTATCCAACAACTCGAAAACTTGCTGTTTAATATTGCCGTCACTGTAACCAGCGTAACTGTTACGCTCATCTGCCAAAGACATCACCGTCAAACTAAATGACGAAAAATCATTTTATGCGCCTTTACGGAATTTAAAATTTCTGTCTAAAAAATTTGATAACTACTCTAATTTTTGTATTTCTGGTCAAATCCACGCTCTAAAATGATTAGCCAATCTTGGTTTCGCCTCTTCCTTATTTTTTCCGCATTTTTCTTCTGCTAAGTCGTAGCAAAACGCTATTAACCATAAACATAATAGGCAAAAACTACTAAAGGCTATGACGAAAAAGAAAAAGCGCATGGAATAGTAGTGTTCAAATGGGTTGTAGAAGATAAATGGATATATTAGAAGAACCAGTATATATGGAAGCATTAATAAGAATGCAACGTGGTCTAATTTAGACCAATGACTACTCATGGCTTGTCCCTCTTGTTGATTGCTTTCTTTAGTTTGCATCCCCAAAACGGATTATAATGTAAGCAGGCGTATCCGTGTTCTGGTTTAATGTATTCTTGGCATCCTTCAAAGCATGTTTTTTCTTTATTCCATTTTGCGTGGCATGGAAAAGGCAAAGGCGGTCTCTCAACAATTAACCTATCACTCATGTTTCGCTTCCCTCCCCCTCTTCCAAGTCGTAACTTAAAGCGTAAAGCCACAGAGACAAGAGCACACATCCCGATAATTCTATCCAGAACAGTATCCAGAACAGGTTCCCAACCAAGCAAAGTATCAAGACTGTCAAAATGAAGGGAAGCATAAGCAGAAAGGCTACATCTTTGTTGCTTTTTTTCGCTTCCTTCTGGTTTGCACATTTTAGCAGGTATGAAACTGGGTCTCCTTCTATCTTCTCGATGTGATATTTCCCAAGACTGTCACAGTTATGCTGCTTAGCAATAGGACAGCCTACACAAATGTCCCTACCGCAAACTTCAGTAATCAATTCTCCTAATGTTTTTGCTTTCATATTTACACCTCACATGGTTTCTTTAATCCTAAAAATGGATAGGGGCAAGACCAACAGATTGGGGTTTTACATTGTTTTCTTTTCAAACTACTCATTTCCGCTCAACCTCACTTTTAATGGTTTAAGAACAGTGACAGTTTCGGTGCGGTTACTATATGGGCACTTGGCAATGTGCAGTTCGCCATTCAAATAGTAGATGTGAAAACGTCCGTCGCAGCATACGCTTTTACACTCGCCCTCAACCTTTAACTTATACAACTTCATTTCGCTTCCTCGACCATTTTTTCAAGTTTCGGCAAAATATCAACAAGACGCTGAAGTGGACATCTGGTTTTCACGCTGTGGCAACAAGAATCCAACGGACATTCAAAACAGTTAGGTTGTCTGGGTTTCGCTTTCTCCTTATTCCAAGCAAAGTAATCTTCACTCATGCTTTTTCACTCCTTCTTCTCTAAACACCAGAGCTTGGCTTCACTTCCATGTTCATTTTTTATTCCCCCTTCCGTAAATGTATCCAGTTATGAAACCAACCCAAAATCCTATGAGGGCAATTATTAAATTAAGGTCGGCGACCATTCATGGCACCTCACATGACATATTCAACTTGGAATCCTTTTTCTTCGAGACTTAGAAATCTGCGTCCAAACTGGTCCAACTCTTGAATGGTCATTATTACTGTGTGGCTGATTTCAGGCTTGACACTATGCAATAAGCGGTAAGCTCTCTGGGCTTCCTGCCTTCTTGACCCGCCTAAAAATTCCACTTCTATCGTGCGTTCCAAGTCTTTGATGCTTATGCCCTCGTCTCCCACACGGCTTACAACTGTTACCAAATTTTTGTTTATTATTTCAAGGCGATCTTTCGTGTTGCCGTAAACGAATGGCAAGCCAAAATGTTTGCTGATCTTCTCGCCTGAAGCAATAAGCTCAACGAAAATCAACGTTTTCATTGGAACTTTAAGCATGTCTTCAAGCACATTCATTTTTTCTCGGTCGTTCTGCACCACCTTAACTGTGATTTTGGGTTTTCTAATGGCTTTTGCCTGCATGAAATGTTCCCATGACAAACCAACTGGGTAGCCAGTCAACGCAATAATCAAGTCCTCTCGCCCATCTTCCCGATAGGGAGTCGCTGACAAGCCTAATCGGTATTTGCTGTTTATGGTTGCGAATCTGCTCCAAATAGGAGCTGGAAGCCTGTGGCATTCGTCGAATATGATGAATTTGTAATCTTTTTGGGCTTTATGGTAGGCTTGGTAGGTGAGCAGGTCGACTTCTCGGGCATCAAATTTTCTCAAGTAAACAAGCCATTGCTCTTTTTCTGAAATGTTAGGCACGACTACGAGTTTAGGTCCTTTAATCATTCTGCATAAGGCAGCGCCGAAATACGTTTTTCCCATTCCTCCTGGCCAGTAGATGCCTATTGCGCCCCACTTCATAAAAGCATCAAGGGCTTCTTTCTGATGAGGCAGCAGCTCAAAGTTTTCTGGAATTGGATTCAAATCTTCTGGATCCACGGGTTGTGGAGTGAAAGGTAAGTAGCCGTCTTGAATAAGCGAACTTATCAAGTGGCGTTCGTAACCATGTTTTATTCGTAATCCAAGCTGGTCTCTTTTGGTTAAATATTTGCGGTAGCGTTTCCAAGCTTCATCTTCTAAACCTGCTGGAGCCTTCAGCAATCCGTCAACAACTTTCATTTCAACTGTCGGCTGCACGCCAAGACGACTTTCAATATCTTTGGGAAGAGGCGTTAACCAACGCACATACTTGTTAATAACGAAAACATTAAAGCTGGGCGTTTGATACTCGAGCCAGCCTACTTGCATGTCTATGAATCGTGGAACTATGACATACCAAGTGTTTTCTTTTCGAGGCAAAAGCAAATAGGGCTGCTTCAAGAATTCTCGCAGTTGGTTTTGGTCAAACCTTGGAAGAACAGGCAGCTTCAAAGCTTCCATCTGTCGTGCATGCTCTTCTTGCAGTTTAACAATCATGGACTGAAATGCCTCTATGGCTTGCTTGGCAGCTTCAAGTTTCAAGCGTGCTTCATTCCATTTAGCGAGAACATCTTGGCTCATATTTTAATCTCCATTCTATCCACTTTTCTAATTTTCTCGCTTGTTTTTTCCGCTTCAGATGGCGACTCTGCTTTGAATCCTTTCCACATGGCTTTGATGTCGCTTTTTGAAGCTAAAACTTCAATGGGTTTGCCACAGTGTGGACACTTGTGTTTGACTCCGACAGCTCTGTTTCTGGCTGAAAGCTTGAAACCGTGTAGCAACTTCTTAACTTGCTTCTTTGTTAGGATTACTTCGGCTGATTCGTGGCAGTAGGGGCACACGCCAACCAAAGCTACGGCTTGAGGCTTACCCGTGTTTTGCTTCCTTCTTTTCAATTTTTGCATTAGTCACTATGCGAATGCGACAGATTTTGTGTCCAAATCCACTATTACAAAACGGTCTTAGAAACATTCCTTTCTGCTGTAGCAAGTATTTTTCGCAATGTTTCCAAAGTGACATAACAGTTCACCTCGCCAGCTATACTTTTGAATTTGATTTCTACAACTTGGTCTTGCGGTTGAACATCCATTTTTTCTTTGTTTTCAACATAAATTTCTGGACAATCTATTCCATCGTCTGTTTCGCAACATAGATTCCCACACTTGAGTTCAAAGCCTATTGTCGCATCGCCAAGAATTCTTTTCTTTTTAACCATGCACATCTCCCTCTTTGAAATCTTCGCATACTCGTGTTGTTTGAGCTAAATTTACGAAAACGCCGAACTGGTATTTGCGACAGAAAATCATGTTTTCGGCTACTTTCTCTTTCTCTGGGCAAGTCATGCATGTGGCAACTTTCGCCTGTTTTCCCTTGGCTTCTCGGCTCCTGCGGTGTCCACGGCGAAATTCAACAGCTAATTCATGCAGTAGGCTGGCAGCTTCACTTTTTGACATTTGAACCCTCCAACTCGTTGTAGGTTTCGGTGATGAGAAGCCGAATGACGTCGGTGTTGTTGGCTATGCCTTTTTCACGTTTTATTTTTTCAAACTTGCGAGCTAACTCGCCTTCCAAGTCTAATCTTATAGAAAGTTTCGTGTTTTCAGTCATTTTGAATCACGCAGAGTGATTTTATGTGCTTTTACGGTATATAAAACTTTTTTAAATTATGACGGAAAAATTTCACTTCGGAAATTCCTGAAGTTTTCCAATCCAGTCTTTCAAATTGTTTTTAAGGAATAATGGTATGTTGTAAGCTCTTGCTTGAAGCATTAGGGATTCAACCCATTCGGGCTCTGGCTGTTTGTTCGGTCTTGTTTGTGCGCCGATTATAATCCAGTCTATGGCGTTAAGGTTTAATTCGCCTAAATCCTCGAGTAATGGTTCGAAACTTACGAATTTAGTGTTAATGCAACCTTTGAGGTCTCTTGTCAAGTAGCTTATGCGCCACAAGTCGTTTTTGGTGTTTACGGTTACGCCAATCCACAAGTTAGGCGGGTAAGGTTTCTGAATAATATTTTGTGGTTGCTTTGTGAGGCAGACGAAAGTGTGCCAATAAGTTTTATGTATAGAATCTAAAACTGCCTGTCTCCATTCACCTTGAACTTCCACATCAAACAAGTCTCCACTAAAACACACTCCAATTTTAGCATGCTTCCACCGTTGCATAGGCTCAAACAACCGCTCCTTATGAAAGTGAGGAACAAAGCTGTAACATAATTGGCAATGTTGCTTCTGCCTTTTAGCCTGTGCTCTCGCCCAACAAACATCCCTAACAGCACAACCCAGACCGCTACAGCCCACGATGGGATTCCATGTAAAATCCAAATATTCGATTTTTGTTCTATTCATTTTCCCATCCTTCCAAGAGGCTGTTTTTGGCGAAGATGTGGACTTCACCCACCCATTAAAATGGGTGATCTTCTTGCGAGTGTTTATAATCTTCTAACTGAGGCATTTAATGTTTTCTGAGTGAGTATGCGCTTAGCCATATTATTAGGGCGATTAATAGCAATAGCAGTATTGGGTTGCCGAGTATGCGTGTTATGGTTTCCTCAAATCCGCCCGCCGTTATGGCTGTTGTTTCGGTTATTTGTGTGGGCGCTGTTATCGTGAATGTTAGGTATGAGGCTGTTGTTATTGTCGTGCCGTCGCTTGTTTTGCCTATAACCTTGAAGGGTATGCTGTAGTAGCCCTGCGTGTTCTGTGGGGCGGTTAGGCGTGCCTGGATTGTGGCTGTGCCCATGGCTTCGAGTCCACGTGAAGCTTGCATGGGTAATGTGTCTGTAATTTGGAGCCATTCGCCTCTCGCTTGAAACTCGACTGATTCGATGCTTATGGTTGTGGCATCAAACATGACTGTTATGGCGAAGTCTTTGCTTGTGCCTGCTGGAACCGTGCCCAAATCTACGATTTGAGCCTTGAATGTCATGGGGGGTGGGGCTGGAATCTCCACGGCTTTGTAGGCAAGTTTGATTTGCGTGTTGTAGCTTATGTAGATGTTGGCTGTTGAGCTTGAGCCTATGTAGATGTTGTCCACATACCACCCGTAGAAGGTTAGAATGTGCGTGGCATTATAGTATAGTTGCGTGTCCAAAGCTTCAAAGTTGTAGTAGCCTGAACCCCGATAGATTGTCGCCGGCGTAGTCACCTGCCAACCGTCAACCGTGAGGCGCACATACATTTCTGGGTCGCTGACGATTGTAACATTGTGGGCTATGTAGACGATGGTTATGTCCGTGGTGCCCGCTGCCAAGTTGAAAGTGTAACTCTTGTCGAAGCTCACAATTTCGCCAGCCTTCTTCCAGCATTTGAACCCGTAAACATAGGTGCTGTTAACCGTTATCTTCGAGTCCAGAACCGTCAAAGTATGGCTTCCCGTGTTCAAAAACGAACTCCAAGGCGCAAAAAGAATCTGCGTCGGATAATCCAAAGTGAAAGCCACATAAGAAAGCCACGACGGCTCAACATCAACATTCAGCTTAGCAACCACCGTGGTCACCTGCTCCTCAGCATACCAAGCACCATGCCCAGGCTCAGGGTTCACATACTTGCGAACCTTAAAAGCTGAAAAAGTGACAGAGCTTAGACCACCAGTTCCTCCGATTCTTAAATAAATCCTATCAGGAGTTTCCGTGTTATACTCATTTACTCTCCAATCGGCGTTCCAATAAATCTGGACAAAGCCTGAAGCATTCCTTTGAATTATGGCGTTGAGAGTGGCTGAGTAGTATGCTGGGTTACCGTATCCTAACTGAACCCAGTAATCATCGTTATGTCCCACGCCTGCCTTCGCACCAAAATTATGGTTGTAGGGGTCATTCTGGTCTTCCCAAAAGCTTACGAATGCCACTCCAGGGTCGTTGTAAACATAGTTGTGGATGCTGAAGTCCGCTCTTATCCACAGGTAGTATCCACTAACATAGAGGGAACAGCTTATCGGGAAAGCTATTTGAGATACATTAGTTTCGTATTGCGGGGCGCTAAACCGTTCCACTCTGTAATAGCTTGGGAAATATAGTGTTGTGTTGCTTTTTATCTGTGCAGTCGCCCCACTTTGCCCCTTCAATTGTATCTGGTGTTGACCTGGGTCAATAATGTATCCGTCTCCTTGGCTGTCCACTGTCCAGCGACTGTTCAAGCTCGGACTACTCCAGTCTTCAGCAAAAATGAAAGTGTTGTCGAGGCTTGACTGGTCTTGAGCGTCTGGATTGCCATAGTAAATGTAGATGTTCTGGTCTGTGCTTAGGTCGAGGCTGGGTTTAATCCAGAACCATGCTTCGTCAGAAGACTTGTAGGTTATGGCATAGGGGAAAACATTTCCGTCGGCATCTGCGAACCGCACATCACTATAGTCTGCTTTGCATTTTGTGCTCACATAAACTATGTTGTCGGAATCGTTGCCAGAAGCCCTACGCACCTTAAACATCATCTGATAGTCTACTCCAGCGTTCGTGGCTCCCGTTATAGTGTGCTTTTTGCGGTAAGTGTAGCCTGAAAGCCATCCTGGCGGAAGCTCACCATCATAGGCTTTGACCGTGGGAAAAGGAACCGCCCAGAAAATTGATAAAACTATGGAAGCAACCAGAACAACGGCGAGAAGGCGACATGATTGCATGGACGATTCCTCAATTGATAAATTAGCGTCTCCTTGAAGCTGCAACAACAGCCAACATTAGCAACAGCAAAAGAATGACAAGCGGGTCGGAGAAGTATCCCATAACCTTGTCCAGAGCGCTAACCTGCGCAGCCGTGCCAACCGTGAATTTGACATAGGAGTTAGCCGTCAAACTTGTGCCTTCAATCATGCCGGTAACCGAAAACGGAATACTGTAGACTCCTTGGATGTTTGGAGGCACGGACAGAGAAGCCCTAATTGTGCTGTTTCCCTTAACCACGTCGAGGGGCAACTGGTCCAGAACCGTGAACCACTCCGCCTTTGCCTTAAACTCGACATTAACTATCTTGGCTGTCTGGTTACAGTATAACACTATTGTGAAGTTAGCCGTGGAGCCTGGGCTCACGCTTCCCAAGTCCACCACATCCAAGCCGAGGCTGAAAATGTTCACATAATACGGTTGCTCTTGCGGTTGCTCTGGCGGAGTAGGCGGGACAGCCCAAGAAACGATTACATAACTTGCGAGGTTGTAAATGTAGATTAGCGATGCTTCTTGTGTCCAATTAGTCCAAGTTTGGCGGTTGACTTCCACTTTCTGCGGTCGACCCATGCCTGGAGCCCAAACGACAGCCGTGCCACTCATGCGGAACGAGAGTTTGCGGTTAGTCCAATCCCAGAAAAATTCGGATATGGATGACTGCCCAGCCAACCAGAAGGTGTCGAAGGTTTCCTTGGCAAACTGCACACTTAGGCTTTGGCTACAGTA
>Ga0078972_1015939_pt1 | contig 11311 bp, 7 predicted proteins | sample YelNatPaOPGAMG01_FD_67568 | JGI IMG/M metagenome (GOLD analysis project Ga0078972, IMG submission 67568) | Hot spring thermophilic microbial communities from Obsidian Pool, Yellowstone National Park, USA - OP-RAMG-01 (SPADES assembly) (version 2) | ecosystem: Environmental > Aquatic > Thermal...
TCACTTCATCATAAGGTATTCCTATCTCATCAAGTATTTCTTGGGCAGGACCTCTGAAAGTAGCCTTATTCATCAGGTATCCACCACCCCAGAAACCGCCACCAAGATAGTTGTTTCTCTCAACGATTAACACTTTTACTTTATTTAATGATAGCTCTCTTCCTGCTATTAAACCGCTTGGACCAGCACCAACAATTATAACATCGCTTTCAGCATATTCGTATAACTGTTTAAGAAATGTGCCAATAATCGCTCTTGTTACTTCCTTTTCTCCTACAGGTTCAAATATTGACATTTTTCCTCCTTGTTTCTACAAGACTATAAATCAAATATTCAATCCCGAATCCTTAGCTTCTTGTCTATCTAACATGTCTTTTAAAGTTATGGATTTAAGCAATTCCGAAATTTTATCGGAGACTTCGCCCCATATATCTCGTGCCGAACATCTCCCCGATCTTTCGCATATAGACGGATTATCAATACATTCTACCAATGATGGCTTACCTTCCAAAACGCTCACTATATCGTTTAAGTTTATCTCAGAAGGGTCTTTAGCTAACATATATCCTCCATGAGAACCACGAGCAGAATTAATTAATTTCGCTATCTTCAAGAGATTTATCAACTGCCAAAGATATTTCTCCGATATATCCTGATTTTGGGCAATATCCTTTAAGAGTACAGGACCTTTTCCATAATGTTTAGCTAATTCCATCATCAACCTTAATCCGTATCGTCCTTTAGTGGATAAACGCATAAATTCTCTCCCCTTTTATTGTCTATTTATTCTATTTATTTAATAGATATTATATACGAAGTTAAAATATTTGTCAAGCAAAAAATTCCAATATTCAAATATGAGTTCAGTCTCGCTTGTGTCACAAAATAAAACATTTGAAATCATTTGTCATATTGAAGGCTATTACTTTGTTGCATTTTCTATCATGGAGAATAGATGGATAATCAAGATTTTTATATTTCATCAGTTGTCAACATTGAATTGATGACCATTATTCCTTATCAATAGAGAAATGGCATGATCTTAGCATGTCTAATATATAGTTTTTGGATTTGCACATTGTATTTGTATATATCTGTTTTATATCTTATATTGTAAGGAAAATGTATATGGAAGACCGAGAAAAAATAATTGAAGTATTAGAGCGAATAAGGGCTACAATTATTGAGGTTCAAAACAAGTTTTCTGAGGCAGCGGATAATCTTAATCGGAGAAAATCCTATGATTTAAGCCAATTCCCTAAGGGAAAAGAGATCATCAATTATATGAATTATATGAATCAAAAAGAGCAAAAGGATCAGGATATGCAAATTTTAGATGAATCTCTAACAGAATATGATAAACTTATACGAGAGGGAGAGTATATAAAGGATTTTATCACTATCGCACAGGCAAAATTCCTAAACGCTACGAGGATTATAAATCAAAAGTACTCAACTGATCTTACAGAAGCACAACTAAAAGAGGCACAGAAAGAAATAACGCAAGCGACATTAGAGATGATTAGTTACAACGAATTATTGAGGCGATTATACCAAGCGATAGGAATTGAGAGAGAATCACAAGAAAAGTGATAGTTTCGCGGACAATATGTAAGATTCTTCGTTGACACTCAAGATGACAGAATTGAATTTAAATAATAATTTTTCATGCTGAATGATAATTTGTCATGCTGAACGAAGTGAAGCATCTCAATTTTACTTATATTGTCCGCTATTAATTTTAGAGAATATAATTTTAGAAAGCGTAAGTTAAGCAGATATTGGTAGCGAGATTGCTTCCATCTTTCCCAGACCCACTGACAAAGTATGGTCCTCTATAAAAGAGGTCTCTTGCCAATATCCAATCAACGATAAACCCGCCATACAATATTCTAATGCCAGAGTTATAATAATATTTTACATCCGTTGAACTTAAATCGTTGCTTTTTGACGAGAATTCAACGTTTGCGCCTCCTCTGACAACGAGCCATTTGGTAAGCGGTGCTTCACAGCCTGCGACAAATTTGGGTGCGATAACTGTTGTTTTTACTTCATCTCCGCTTGATGGTGTTGTTTTAGTTGAATTTAATGCGGCGACAAACCCAGCAACAACCATCTTTTTGTCAAACATCTTTCTCATACCAAAGCCGACATCTCCAGCCAAATATGAATTTTCGGTGACTCCGCTTTCTGTTGGATCAGAGCCGATTTTAAGGCTGGCAATTGGCACCCAAGTTATATTTTTATCTTTCCTACAAGGCATATTCAATCGTGCATCAACTGCCAAAGAAAATCCGCCGGTGCTTTCGGTAACTTTATTGCCATCATCGTCTTTGAATTTTTGAATGCCGACACCAACGCCAATATCAAGATCGCCTAATGACATTGTTGTTGTGATACCAGCGTTCACGTCAACTGCCATTGCGCTTGTTGTCACATCAGTTGTATTAGCTTTATCCATTGCTAATGCACCTCTGAGAGCAAAAGCTGTTGAGCCGGATTTCATCGCCCAGAATATATCTGGGAATACTCTTGGTTCTAAACCTACCAAGCGGTCATTTTTCTTGTCATAAGCTTTAAGTGCAGAGGATAATTTGCTTACACCCGCAGATGGCAAGTTAAAATGATATGCCCACATCATATTGTCCTTAAATTTCATAAGGACACCAGCCATGATGTCATTATCTCCATAAGCTGATCTTGGTATTAGCCATAAGGCATTGCTGAATTGATAGACACGGGCAGGATATACTCCATAGTTTGAGGTATCAATAATGAACCTATGCTCATTGCCCAATGCTTGCCAGCGGGCACTTGCACCATAAGCCACAGAAGAAACAACCACACAGAAGATAAGACTTAGTATTACTATCTTCTTCATAAAAAATCTCCTTTCATAGTTTAAGTTTTAACTCACAAATACAGATCACAAACCTGATGCTCAAACGATTTGAACATCACAACACCATTTAACCTGTTCCCTCCCAGTTGGAGTAATTTAACTACTAAGAGATATAAAACATAATTGAATTATAATATATCATTTGCAAAATTAAATTGTCAACAGAAAAATTTAATTGGTTAATTGGTAAAAAATTATTTTCATTTAACCTTTTTCATTTCTATAGTCATTCCGCTCTGATTAAGGATTGCTTTTGTGACTTTTCCGCTATCATCTTTGACAAATTTTATGTCTGCAACAACGACTTTCAGGAAAAACTCCGTCTCAGAACGAGGGAATAACTCAACTTTTGGCTGTCCTGTCACTTGAAGATAAAGACGGTCATCTTCCTTTGTAATCATTGCCGGCGTTCCATTTAGATCATATTCGCCCACATAAGTATCAAGAATCTTGGGATCAACCTTAATGGATGTTTCCTCTTTGAGTTTAGGGGCTTTTAATATTCTGCCCGATTGACGATGTAATATGTGCGTAACTTTTCCGCTTTCGTCTCTGACAAACGTTGCCTGAGCATCAACTACTTTCCATAAAAACTCATCTTCGGATTTTGGAAATATTTCAAATTCAGATTGACCAGCCAATTGTGCGAATAATCTGTCTCCATCACGTCTTATCGTCATTACAGCCCCACCATAATCATATCGCCCAATATAATCGTCATACTTAGTTTTGTCAACCTTGCTTGATTCCATTGGTTTCATATCTTCCCAGAAAAATATCTCTGCTATTTTTTCAGCAAGTTCGTTCGCACCCATACCTGATGCAGGAGGCAGACAGTTTTGAAGGACAACAACAGTCGCATTAATATCAGGGTATCGTCTCAGATCAGTATTGAATCCATTTAACCCGCCTCCATGCCATAAAATTCTCAAACCTCTATTCTCGGAGATCATCCAACCGTATCCATACTTGCCACCCGTTTCTGACTCTGTGCCATCGTTCAATTTTACAGGTGTGAATGCTAAGTCAAGACTATGTTTGCTAAGGACCTTGCCATTAAAAATTCCCTCATTCCAAAGGTAAAGATCACCAACGGTTGAATACATTGCTCCTGCGCCGCCAGCCCTTGACATATCCCAATCAACAGCCTTTTGAAATCTCTTACTTTCATAATCATAAGAATATCCGCGGGCTTCGTTTTCCAAAATCTGCTTTGAATTATGTATCCCTGTATTCTTCATACCAAGAGGTTCAAAAAATGTGTTTTTTAGATATTCGTCAAACGATTTCCCTGATATTTTTTCAACAATATATCCAAGAAGAAAATAGCCTGAGTTGTTGTAAGACCATTTTTCACCAGGATTGAAGTTAAATTTATCATTTTTAAACGATTCAATCACTTCTTCTGGTTTAGCTTCTGTTGTTACTGATTGCAAAAAGTGTGGCTTATCTGTATAACTCTGTATGCCAGAGGTATGAGTAAGTAGATGATGGATTGTTACCTCATCGCCTCTTGGAAAATCGGGAATGAACTTTGACAACTTATCATTGACACTTAATTTGCCTTCTTCTTGGAGTTTTAGGATCGCCGATGCTGTGAATTGCTTTGTAACTGAGCCAATTCGGGACTTTGTATTAATCGTAAAAGGGACATGATTTCCAATATCCGCGTAGCCAAAACCTTTTTGGTAGATTATCTTTCCATCTCTTGATACAAGCACCGCGGCACCGGGAGAATCCCCTTTGAATACGTTATTAAAGATAGCATCTGCCAATTTCTCTTTATCAGGCATTTTGATATTTGGGTCTGCTCCATTTTTGATCAGTAAGTTTGCTATACTTTTATTTCCGCTTATTGTAGCTCTATGTAATGGGGTCAATCCGATTTCATCAGTTGCGTTTACATCTGCGCCGTATGCCAACATCAACTCTACGTCATCTAATAAACCTTTACTTATGGAAAACATTAACTTGCTGTTTATTTCGGGCTTGCCTAATTCACGGCAGATAAATCCCCATTCGCCTTGAATATTCTGAATCTTTAATAAGATATGATTAGTGCCTTCCCGCAGATCAATCGCTATTACGTCATCATCTTTGTTTACCCCGCGACCAATCCAATTTTCATGGATCAACTTGCCATTTAGCCATATTTTAATCGCATCATCACTGCCAACTCCAAGAAGTGCCTTTCTTGCAGATGGCATATCAATTTCAGCATAAGCATAAGCGATGGCATAATTTTTCTGCCCGAATATTTTAGTAAAATTAATCGTATTATCAGTAGAATTTACGGTTTTCCATTGTAAATCCATATCGCCGATTTTGCAGGTCATCTCTGGTGTTGGTTTAATCCCTGCTTCTCCGCCACATTGAGAAAGCAAATCATCAGAAAACGCCTTCTTCTGTAATTCTTCGGTCTGGTCTTTGTCATCTTTAAAGATAGAGATCGGTCCTAAAATAAGCCATTTTTTCATAAATTCGCTAGGAATCAAGCCTTTGTAATTGGCGGAATTAAGGTTGTTTTTCATATTCATAGGTTCCCCTTTTACGTTGCTTAATCCAAAGCATAAACTAAGCGTCAAAATAAACACACAAACATAAAAAAGACAATTTCTTGATAGCATGTCTATCCCCCTTTTTGCATTGTTAATTTATTAGAACAAAATTTGACTTCAAGACGTATAGATTGCTAAAAAGGTTTAACAAAAATGATCGCACAATAATTTATGACGGATATTTTGGGCAATAGATTAAAGAAAATGCCCCAAATGGTGCAAATATTTAGCCTCTGCTTTATTATAAAGTGCCTTAAAATGGTGTGTTTATATAGTTTTTAATAGGTTTTGACACTTGGTATAATATTTGCTCTAACTAAATCGGCGGAACTACATAATACCAAAACCGTCCTTATAGTAGTCAGGAGAAATAAAGATGTATAGATACATTGCTTTATTATCAATCATCATTGTCCTTAGCGGTTGTGGATTCAAAAAGGTCTCAATATTACAACAAGAAAAGCCCGTAAAAGCAGAAGTTGTCAGAACTGCGGAATGGAAAGTTGATTTCAAAGATGTTTTCTTTGTAGATATAAATAATGGCTGGATCATAGGCGATAACGGGACAATTATCAATACTACAAACGGAGGGAAAACTTGGGAAAACCAGAACAGCGGAACAACTGCAAATCTAAACAGGATACAGTTTGTGAACAATAAAGAAGGTTGGATAGTCGGAGATAAAGGCGTTTTACTGCAAACAATAGATGGCAGAAATTGGAGATCACAAACACTTACCCAGGGAAATCTTGTTGATCTGCATTTTCCTGATAAATACAACGGTTGGGTTATTGGCGAAGCAGGAGCTTTATATTACACATTAGACGCAGGTAAGACATGGAAATTTATATCATCAGGAATTGGCGAGGCACTGCATAGCGTTTATTTCAAGAGCAAAAATGAAGGCATAATCACAGCGGAATTTGGCTTGATACTACAAACCTTAAATGGCGGAAAAAACTGGCAAATGCAAAGGATCGACACGCTTCATAGCCTTTTAGACATAAAATTCTCCAAAGATGGCAATTTAGGATGGGCTGTTGGGACAGGTGCAACTATCTTTGTAACAAAGGACGGCGGAAAAACATGGGAAAGTAAAGACGGAAAAATTCCCGATAATCACTATGCAGTTCGGAGCGTCCACTTCGTAAATGATAAGATCGGTTGGGCGGTTGCCCAAGATGGGACGATAACTCATAGCACTGATGGCGGTGAGACTTGGACATTACAGAAAACTAATACTCACAGCGACTTGATCTCTATTTATGCAATAGATCAAAACAATGTCTGGGCTGTTGGGACGAGAGGGACAATATTATATACCAAAGACGGAGGTAAAAATTGGAATATTCTATCAGAAAATACCGCTGAGCCATTAAAAGGCGTTGACATCGCACAATCTGGTAGAGGTTGGGCGGTCGGCGAAAGAGGGACAATTCTCAGAACAGATGATTCTGGCAGGACATGGCGAAGGCAGGAAAGCGGAACTGTCGCTGGATTAAACAAAATCTTCGCAATTAGCGATCAAGAAGCATGGGCGATAGGTGAATCAGGAAGCATACTTCATACGGCAGATGGCGAAAAATGGAGCGTCCAAAAAGGCAATGACTGGCTTGGATTGCACGACGTCCAATTCCTTAACAAGAAGATCGGCTGGGCGGTCGGTGATCTCGGCGGAATATTTTTTACAAATGATGGCGGACAACATTGGATTGAACAACAAGGGCTTAAATTTCAGTCTTTATTCTCATTATGTTTTGTGTCCGCTGAAGATGGTTGGGCGGTCGGTTGGCCCGGTGTAATATTACATACAAAAGATGGCGGTATGACTTGGGAAAATCAGACAAGCGGAGTTTATGATGAGCTTTATTCAGTCCACTTCATAGATAATCAAAATGGCTGGGTCGCAGGGCAATATGGGACAATACTACGAACAAATGACGGCGGTAAAACTTGGAAACAACAAAATAGCGGAACAGACGTAACTCTGCGGAAAATCTATTTTGTTGACTCGTCAATAGGTATGGCGGTTGGAGATAAAGGGACATTATTAACAACCGAAGATGGCGGTAATACTTGGAAAAAGCAAAATAGCGGGACAACTGAACGCATCAGAGATATTAGCGTAGGTGAAAATAAGCTGATAGCTGTCGGTGATAATGGTGTGGCGATTGAATATAAAATCCCTGTAATCACGAAAAAGCCTCAGAAGAAGTTATTTGTGGAAGAACCAGAGCCGATCCCTTATGAATCAGATGTTAAATGGGACATTGTGAAAACTCCCGTTGATGCTAATCTCAGAGATTTGTCTTTTGTGGATAATAAACAAGGTTGGTGTATCGGCGACAACGGGACAATACTCCAAACAACTGATGGAGGCAATACTTGGGAAGTGCAAACTTGTCCCGGCAATGTCAATTTAGTCGGCGTGCATTTCATATCACCTAAAATAGGTTGGATAATGGCAGAAGACGCAACTTTCTTGGCAACCAGTGATGGCGGTAAAAAATGGGTCATCTTAAACGAAAAAAATAGACCTATGATGATAGTTGAGGAAAATTTCTCATCAAGAAAAATCCCTTATAACCTTAAACATGCCTTTTTCCCGATCTCAAACGAGGGATGGGCTGTTGGACAATATGGAGCAATTTTGCATAACATAGATGGCGGTCCTGTTTGGACTGATCAAGATAGCGGAAGTAATGCACTTCTAAAGCGAGTTCAGTTCATTGACGAAAAAAATGGCTGGATCGTTGGCTCATGGGGAACAATTTTATACACAAGTAATGGCGGTGCAAGTTGGAATCCACAGACAAGCAATAGCGGTTATGATCTTGAAGGACTGCATTTTATCAATGCTAATGAAGGTTGGGTTGTCGGCAAAAATGGGATAATACTTCGGACAAAAAATGGCGGTCTTACTTGGTCATCTCAAAAAAGCGGTGTTATAGATAATCTTTATTCTGTCTATTTCATCAACGAAAAAGAAGGCTGGGTCGTCGGAGATAGGGGTTTAATTTTACATACAACAGATAGCGGAATTAGCTGGAAACGTCAAAACTCTGGCATAGATAAAGACTTGTATAATATAGTTCGCTTTGGTAAAGATTTAATTATAGCGATAGGTGCTGATGGAACAATAGTTAAATTAAAAATTGAAGGGAATGTTTGATAATGTAAAAAACTACTGATTTTAATTATTTTATCACTGTTAATCACTGGACATAGTTTTATAATAATCTCCAAGTATGAGCTTGCCATATTAGCCTACCATCTATTTTTCACTTCTATTTTTTAAGCCAATATGTTATCTTAAAGACAGATAATAACAATCTATTAGAATAAATCTATGAATAACTATGAGTTTAAATGAATAAAAGTATTAAAATTGTCCTTATATCTTTTTTGGCAATAATTATATTAACTTGCTTTTCTGTATGTTTTGCTTGTGCTGATGAATGGTCAGCCCTTGAAAGTGAAAATTTCTTTGTCCGATATATTCACGATATAAAGTCAGCAGAGGAAATACAGAAGATCGCTGAGGACTTTTTGCCAAAAGTAACTGCCAATATTGGATGTCCAATAGATAGAAAGATTGATATTTGGTTTTGTGAGACAAGAAAAGAGTTCAACAGGGCAGTCAACGCACCAATACAGGATTGGGCGATAGGATGTGCCTATCCATTGCAAGCAAGAATTATTATACTTGATCCAACGCTATCAGAATATAGAAGGCTTGACCTAAAACGTATAGTAGAACACGAGATAACCCATGTAGTCTTTGGTCTATGTATCGGCGAAAATATTGTCAATGTGCCAAAATGGTTTATAGAAGGTATCGCGATGTTTGAGTCAGATGACTGGGGATATGGAAACTATTGGACTATCCTTACAGGAACTATCGGAAATTCAATTATCCCTTTGTCCAATATCTCAGAGAATTTTCCTATCAGAGAATATCAAGTAAGGCTTGCTTATTCACAGAGTTTTAGTATAATATCCTTCGTATCCAAAAGATATGGAGATGATGCGATCAGAGTTTGTATTCGTGAACTTGCAAAAGGCAAAAGCTTTGATGAAGCTCTTGCTATTGCTACTGGTGCAAATATAGATTGGATTGAAAGTATATGGCTAAAAGAGTTAAAAAAACGTTATAAATGGTTTTCCATACTTAGCAGTGGATTTATACTTTGGGGTGGAATTGTATTTATCCTTTGGATCGCCATTTTTAGACAGAAATGGAAAAATCGTAAAATTATGAAACAATGGGAAGAAGAGGAAAAAGAATTTTATTGGTTGGAATTTGATTATAACTCAGAATCAGAAGAAGAGCAGGGGGAATCAGATGAAGAGGAGAAAGGAGATTAATTGAAACCGCTTAAAATTTTGTCTATGTCATTTGTTACAGGATTATCTGGTGCATTAATGCCAGGACCTGTTTTGGCAGTCACAATATCATCAGTTATCCAAGTTGGATTTATCGCAGCTGTTTTGATTATGATAGGTCATAGCATTCTTGAACTTGTTATGGTTTTAGCTCTCGCATTGGGGCTAAAAAATATATTAGGAAATAGATATGTCACAGGATTTATCGGCGTAGTTGGTGGAACTGTTTTATTGTGGTTTTCCTATGGAATGATAAAAAGTGCCTATATGGGTATTAGCGTTCCAGAGGCAAATGCTGTCACTCAAGCATCTACAATTACTAATTTTGATCTAATATTAAAGGGAATTGTAACAAGTGCATCTAATCCATATTGGGTTATATGGTGGGCAACGATCGGGGCAACCTATATGCTTGTTTCGCTTGAAAAAAGCGTTGTCGGCATATCAAGTTTTTACATAGGGCATATATCATCAGATTTTGTATGGTATATTGCAGTTGCTATTGCGTTAGTGCTTGGTAAAAAAGTATTATCTGATCGTGTCTATATGATATTGATCATCGTTTGTGGGCTGTTTTTAGTATATATGGGCGTTTATTTCTTTTATACAGGCATCAAGAAGTTTGTCAAATATGGAAAAATGGATAAATTAAAGGAGAATAAAAATGTCTAATGCGTTTATAGCGATACTGATGATTACAGAATTAATCGGTGCAACGGATAACACAAACTCCATTCTTGATCTGAGCGCCAAACCATCTCATCCCCATCCATATTTGATGCCCCCTGCCGAAAAACAACGATTACTCAAATCTATCAATGAAAATGAAATGGTCAGAAAGCAATTTGATAAGATTAAAGAGCGTGCAGATCAGGGAAATTTCTATGATTCTGCGTTAGTTTTTGCAATTGAGGGCGGAGAAAAATATGCCAATATCACGAAAAATCATCTGCTTAGGCTTGTTGAATATCGTAGTCCACGTCTTGATGAGGATATTTTAGCAGGCGGACATCGTGAAGGGAATATGGACTTTTATTGGGATACTTTGGATATACGCGCTTATGACTTGATATATCCTGCACTCACAAAAGAAAAAAGACATACCATAGAAACATTTTATCGTAAACTTGGCAATTACTGGAAAGAAAGTCTTAGCAGATGGACGACTACCCCTAATCTCGTTTTTCCAATACATTATCATTCGGCGGTGATTGGATTTTGCATTGATGATAAAGAGTTAATAGAATGGGGACTTCAAGACTCTGGGGGCAAGTTTGGTCCTTCCAAGGGTGGGCTTTTCCCTGTATTAGATTCAATGCTACGAGATGGTGCGATCTGGGATGAGGCGACTATTTATGCAGCAGTAAACGTCCTTCAACCTATGGTGCAACTTGCTATTCTATATAAACTCTATTATGGTAAAGACCTGTTTTCGTATGAATCCCCTAAAGGCGGTAGCATCAAA
>Ga0078972_1015941_pt1 | contig 11311 bp, 10 predicted proteins | sample YelNatPaOPGAMG01_FD_67568 | JGI IMG/M metagenome (GOLD analysis project Ga0078972, IMG submission 67568) | Hot spring thermophilic microbial communities from Obsidian Pool, Yellowstone National Park, USA - OP-RAMG-01 (SPADES assembly) (version 2) | ecosystem: Environmental > Aquatic > Thermal...
AGCCCACCACCGCGCGCAGTGGGTTCGACGCCAGCAGCTCCACCGCGCCCTGCCAGATCAGGACGCGCACCCGCCCAGTGCCGCCCTCCGTCTCGAACACCTGGCCCAGCCGCCCCACCCCCGGCACCTGGCGCAGGGCGGCCAGCGGGCTCCGGGGCAGGTTGAAGGCCACCAGAAAGGCCAAGGCCAGCACCGCTTGCAAGCACCAGCTCAACCACAACCAGCGCCGCCCACGCCGAGCCAGGATCAAGCCCACGTAGGCTGGGATCGCCCCCACCAGCGGGCTGAGGAGGGCGAAAACGGCGGCCCTGACCGCCTCACCGGGCCTGAGCGGGCCGCGCTCAGCCGAGCGCCGCAGCCCAACCAACGTCACCAGCATGAAGAAGTAGCAGCCGGCCAGGAGCCCCAGCCACGGGCCACGGCTCTTGGTAAAGTAGATGGCGGCCACCTGCAGGGCCAGGATGAAAAGGTAGCCGGCGCCCAGCGCGGCCTCGCCCAGGGTCGAGCCGCCCTCGGCCAAGAGGCGGCGAAAGCGCGCCACCGTCCGCTCCAGGGTCACGAAAAAGGCCAACATCAGGTAGGCCGCCATGAAGATGGCGTTGCCCAGGTTGCCCGTCACCCGGTCCTGCACATCGCCGGCCCAGGGCAGGGGGTCCATGCCATAGTGCTGCAAGACGCCGTAGAACGCCACCGGCAGGCTGGTGAGGACGACGACATTGAGCAAGCGCTCCAGTTGGGCGCGGGTACGCAGCCTCTGCCAGGTGACGAAGAAGATGACGATGTAGGCCATCAGGGTGTAGGCGCCCTGCAAGCGCTGGTACGAGCCCCAGATACTGGCGCGGGGCGCCACGGAGAGGCAAGTCGCCAGGAGATACGCCGCCACGTAGAGCAGCACCAGGGGCAGAAGGGGGGCCGATGCCAGCGCCTGTCGCAGGTCCGGCAGGCCCAAGCCCTGGGCAGCCCCCAACAGAGGGCCCTGCGCCTCCTCCAGGGCCTGCACGAGCCAGGCTGCGGCCATGACGAGGGCAATGGAGCGCAGCAGGGTCAGTTTGTCGGGCTCGAAGACGCGGCTGGAGTAGACGTTGAAGAAGAGCGGCGTCAGGATAGCTGCCGCCAGCCAGCCCGCTTCGAGCACGCGATCGCAGTAGCGCGCAAGGCGAGTAGTCATACTCCAAGCCCTTGGCGACCAGCCCTCAGCCTTCAGCGACCAGCTTGCAGCACGCCGAGCGGACTGCGGAAGCTGAGGGCTGACCACTATGTGCCCCGGAACCACGCAATCGTGCGCGCCAGCCCTTCGGCCAGCGGCACCTGCGCGCTGAAGCCAAGCAAGCGGCGCGCCTTGGCTACATCGGGAAGGCGCCGCTGCGGATCGGCAAAGTTGGGCCCGTACGCAGCTTCGTACGGCTGGAATGACACAGCGCTCGAAGAGCCAGTGAGGGCGACGATGGTGCGGGCCAGCTCGACGATCGACGTCTCGGCGTCCCCGCCGATATTGAAAGCCTGGCCCAACGCAGCGCGCTCGGTGCCGGCCAGGATAGTGCCGCGCACGGAATCGGCCACATACGTGAACGCGCGCGACTGCCGGCCGTCACCGTGGACGGTGAGGGGCGCCCCGGCAAGCGCCTGGCCGATAAAGCGCGCGATGACCGAGCCATAGCCCGCCGGGTGCAGGCGAGGGCCGTAGGCGTTAAAGTAGCGCACGATCGAGACCTCCAGCCCTCGCTCGTGGTAGGCAAAGCAGAGATGCTCGCCCAGGGCCTTGGCGGTGGCGTAGGACCAGCGCGCGATCCAGGTGGGCCCCAACACGCGCGCCGAGTCCTCCGCAAAGGGGACGGCGCCACTCTGGCCGTAGACCTCCGACGTCGAGGCGAAGCAGACGCGCGCCCCACACCTGGACGCGGCTGCCAACACATTCTCCGTGCCGTAGACGTTGGTGCGGATGCCGCCGAGGGGATCATCGAGCACGTACTTGACCCCCACCACCGCCGCCAGGTGGTAGACAACCTCACAGCCGCGCACCAGGCGTGCCACGAGCTCGCCGTCGCAGACATCCCCCTCGACCAGGCTCACGCGCGGCTCACGGGTCAGATGCGCCAGGTTGGCCAGCCGGCCTGTGGAGAGGTTGTCGAGCACCACAACCTGCCAGCCGGTGGCCAGCAATCCGTCTACCAGGTGGGAGCCGATAAAGCCAGCCCCCCCGGTCACCAGGGCTTTCATGGCGGTTATGTTACTGGAGATGGGGAGAAAACGCAAATGTCGCCGGCCGGGCCTGCCTACTCCGCCGCCCATTGGGTGGACTCTTCGGCCTCGGCCGCTTCCTTCAGCGCCAGCCGGCGGCGCGGCGAGAGCAGGGTAGCCACGCCGAAGAGCAGCGTTGCCGTGAGCACGATGGCGGCCCCCGAGGCAATGTTGAGCCAGTAGGAGAGGAAGAGCCCGGCCACCGCCGAGGCGACGCCGATGCCCACGGCCACACCCATCATGCGCGGGAAATCGTCGGTAAGCTGGTAGGCTGCGGCGGCAGGCGTGACGATGAGCGCCTCCACAAGGATGATGCCCACCACCCGGATCGAGATCACCACCGTGAGGGCGATGAGGGCGAGCAGGAGGTAGTAGAGCGCCGCCGCGGGCACGCCCACCACCTCGGCCATCTCGGCATCGAAGGCGATGAAGAGGAACTCTTTGTAGAACAGGCCCACCGTGATGAGCACCAGCAGCCCCAGCAGGGCGCTCAGCCACAGGTCCGCCTGGCTGACGGCCAGCACGCTGCCGAAGAGGAAGCCGAAGAGGTCCACGTTGTAGCCCTGCAGGAGGCCGATGAGCACAACGCCCAACGCCATGCTGGCGGCGAAAAAGATGCCGATGGCCGTGTCTTCGCGCACCTCGCTGCGCCGGCTGACCGTGCCGATGCCCAGGGCAGTGAGGAGCGAGAACAGGGCGGCGCTGAAAATCAGGTTCCAGCCCAGCAGGTAGCCCAGCGCCACGCCGCCGAAGGAGGCGTGGGCAATGCCGCTGCCGATAAAGGCCAGGCTCTTCAGCACCACATACACGCCGATGATCGCACAGATTGCGCCGATCAGCGTCGAGGCCACGAGCGCGCGTTGCATGAAGGTGTAGCCGAGGATATCGAACATGGCCCTACTCTCCGGCCTGCTTCCGCTGGGAGGCAGGCGAGACCCTGGCCACCAGCCCCTTCTTGCGGTGTGGGCCCACCACGATGTGGGGCAAGTCGCCGTGAGTCAGGAACATGGCGCCGCAGCCGTAGCAGTCCTCCACGACCTCGGTCGTCAGCACCTCTTCTGGCCGGCCATGGACCACCAGGTAGCGGTTGAGGCAGGCCACCTGATCCACATACTGCGAAACCACGCCCACATCGTGGGAGACCATCATGATCGTAATGCCCTCCTCGTGGAGATGGTTCAGCAGTTCATACAGGCTGCCACTGGTCACCGGGTCGACGCCGGTGGCGGGCTCGTCGAGCAACAGGATTTCCGGCTCCACCGCCAGGGCGCGGGCGATGAGCACGCGCTGGCGCTGCCCGCCGGAGAGCTGCCCGATCTGGCGGCCGGCCAGGTCGGCCAGGCCAACGCGGGCGAGGGCCGCACGAGCAGCCTCGCGGTCGGCCGCCGACGGGCGACGCAACAAGCCGATCTGGCCATAGCGGCCCATGAGGACCACATCGAGCACGTGGACGGGGAAGCGGGTGTCGATCGCGGCCAACTGGGGCACGTACCCCAGGCGGTGCCGCACGGCGCCCAGCCTCTCCACCGGAGCCCCCAGCACGCGCACCTCGCCGCGCACCGGCCGCACCAGGCCCAGCACCGTGCGCAGGAGCGTCGTCTTGCCAGAGCCGTTGGGGCCCACGATGCCCACGAACTCGCCCCGCCGCACACGGAGCGAGACGTCCTGTAAGGCCACGGTCCGCCCAAAGGCCACCGTGACCTTCTCCATCTCGACGGCCCATGGGCCATCAGCAACCATGGGTTGCACCCCCTTACCAGTTCGCTGGCCTGATTCTATGTAAACACGAACCTGCGTCAAGGACGATGCGCGTCGGGGGGACACGCCGCTCTTGACGGTCCTCTTGCTCCTCATTATACTATACCGGGGTAGGGAATAGGATCAAGAGAGGGAACCCCATGCTCGCCGGCCATGAGACGAAATTGGAGGCCCATCAGGTGCCCGTTGTCGACGCGCAGCGCTGCCACGCCTGCCGCAAGTGCCTGGCCCGCGAGATCTGCCGGCCCAAGGCCATCGTGCGCGTGGACCGCGACGAGCCCCCCTTTGTCGACCCCAGCCGCTGCTTCGGCTGCCGCGCCTGCATCGTCGCCTGCCCTTTCGGCGCCCTGCGCATGGAAGGGGCAAGCTAACCGCCAAGACGCCGGGGAAGTGCAGGCTCCCCCCTCGGCCTTCGCGCCTTTGCAGCTCAACCTCAGCCTCTCCCCAACACAGCAAAGCCCGGCTTGAGCAGGGGGTAGAGTTCGCGGTAGACCGCGTAGAGCTCCTGATAGCGAGCCACAGCGGCGGGCTGGGGCTCGACGGGCGGCTCGTAGCGCACAGCGCAGGCGCGCGCCTCGGCGGGGTTGGCGTAGATGCCGACGGCCAGCCCGCCCAGGAGGGCAGCACCGACGGCGGTGCGCTCTGCCCCGGCGGCCACCATCACCGGCAGGCCGAACACCGACGCCAGGATGCCTTGCCACGGCTGCCTCGAGCCGCCGCCGCCCGCACTCACGACCTGTGCCGGGCCCGGGCCCAGGGAGCGCATCAGCTCCAGGCTGTCGCGGAGGGCAAAGGCCACCCCCTCCATGATGGCCCGCACGATGTGGGCGCGGCCGTGGTGCAGGGTGAGCCCAATCAGCGCCCCGCGCGCGCCGGCATCGAAGTGGGGCGTCCGCTCGCCTACAAGGTAGGGCAGGAAGAGCAACCCCTCCGCCCCCGCCGGAACCGCCGCCGCCTCCAGCGCCAGATCGTCAAAGCTGGCGTCGCCCGGCGCCAGGCGCTCGCGGAACCAGCCGAGCGACAGCCCGGCCGCCAGAGTGGCCCCCATGGAATACCAGCGGCCGCGGATGGCGTGGCAAAAAGTGTGGAGGCGAAAACCGGGGTCATAGAGCGGTGCTGCCAACGGGGCGAGCAACTGGCCGCCGGTGCCGATGGTGCAGGAGGCCAGGCCCGGGTCGAGCAGGCCCGAGCCCAGCGCCTGGCAGGCCTGGTCGGCGCCGCCTGCGGCAACCGGCGTGCCCGCGGCCAGGCCCAGAGCCTCCGCCGCCTCGGGGCGCAGCTCTCCTGCCACGGCGGCAGATTCCAGCACCTCGGGCAGCAACCAGTGGGGCAGTTTCCACTCCACCAGCAGGTCGGTCGCCCACTGGCGCCGCACCACATCGAACAGCAGGGTCCCCGAGGCATCGCTCACGTCGGTGGCCACGCGGCCCGTCAGCTTGAGCCGCACATAGTCCTTGGGCAGGATCAGCTTATCGGCGGCAGCCAGAGCGTCGGGCTCGTAGCTGAGCAGCCAGAGGAGGCTGGCGGCGGCAAAGCCAACCGCCAGGCGGTTGGCGGTCATGCGGCCCAGTCGCGCCAGGCCCACCGCCCGGGTGGCCTCTTCCACCTGCGCGGCCGAACGCTGGTCGGGCCAGATGATCGCGGGGCGCGTGGGGGCGCCGGCGGAGTCGAGCAGGACGGCGCCATGCATCTGCCCGGCCAGGCCGATCGCCGCCACCTCCGACCCAGCCACCCCCGCCTGCGCCAGCGCGCCGCGCACCGCCTGCACCGCCGCCCGCCACCAGGCCTCGGGGTCCTGCTCGGCCCAGCCGGGGTGGGGCTGGTCGATGGGGTAATCGGCAGCCGCCACACCCAAGAGGGCGCCATCGGGGTCCACCAACACCGCCTTGGCGCGCGAAGTGCCGATATCGATGCCTAAGAGGTAGGGCATGGGTCGAACCTCCCGCCAGAGAGCACGCCATCCACTGCCCGCAACCGGTCAACGCTGCAGGTAATAGTAGCACGCCCCAGCGGGATTGTCCATCGCCCCCGGCAGTGCTCTTCAGAAGGTCATGGCCGGGCGCGCGCCGCCGCCATCAGCTCGCGCACGCGGTTCACATCGACGGGGTTCCAGGTATGGCCGCCCTTCTTGAAATACGTGCCCACAATGGCGCCATCGGCCACGGCCAACTGGGCCGCCACGTTATCCGGTCGCACGCCCGTGTTGGCAAAGACCGGGGTGTCGCCGACAGCCTCCTTCACCTGGGTCAACAAGTTGCGGTCGGTCTCAGCGCCAGCCGTCAGCCCCGAGACACAGATGGCATCGGGCATGGCGTTGAAAACCGTGCTGCGCGCGATGTCGGGCAAGCTTCGGGGCGCCAGGTAGGCAGCCGCCTCGGGGTAGATATTGAACAACAGCTTCACCCCTTCCGCCCCGATCGCGTGCTGGTGGCGCACCACTTCGCCGCAGTTGGTGTTCCAGATGCCGAAATCCGAGGCATACGCGCCGGTAAAGATCTCTCGCACAAAGCAGGCGCCGGTGGCCACGGCCAGATCGAGCGAGGCCGCCGCATCCCACAGCACATTCACACCAAAGGGCACGCGGATCTCGGGCAGGAGCTCCCCGATCACACGAGCCATCGCAGCCACGGTCACCGTTTCCACTTTAGTGAGGTAGGGGCGGCTGAACTCGTTGGAGAACATCACCCCATCCACGACGCCCTCCTGAAGGGCCAAGAGGTCGGCGCGGACCTCTTCAATCACGCGCTTCATCCCGCCCACACGGTCGTAGCCCGGGTCGCCAGGCAGAGCCTGCAGGTGGCACATGGCGATGATAGGCTTATCGACCCCAAAGACCTCACGCAACCAAGACATGAAACCAAGCCTCCTCATAGTCGGCGTGGCACCGCGCACCCAGTGAGACCCGTAGAACTGGAGTTACGCGGCCTTACCATAGCCTTGATGATACCGTCCTTCGTGGGGCGTCACTGGATGCTCTTGGCTTCCAGCCTCCTCAGGCCTTCCAGCACGGCCTGGAGCACCTGCTCTTGGCTCCGGGCAGCCGCTACCTGGGTCAGGGTCATGCCGTCTTGAAAAAGCTCTGCGAGTTGCTGAAGAGCCATCACCTGTGTGTTCGGGTCAGATATGGCCAGCATGAAGACCGCTTTGGCTTCCACCAGGCTTTCAGGATTATCCATCCTCCGGAATGGCACCGCCTGACGCAGAATACCGATGGCGACCCTCGATACGCGCACGTACTCGGTCTCTGCGTGCGGCAAGGCGATGGGTATCCCTTGCGTCGCCAGCCCGGTTGGGAACTTGGTTTCACGAGCCAACGCCGCGGCCACAAAGTGCTCATCCACATAACCCCGGCGGAACAGTAGTTCTCCCAGGCAGGCAATCGCTTCGGCGGCGTCGCGCGCCTCCATATCGATCAGTACCAAGCTCGGATCGAGCAGAGCTGCCAGTTCCATTGTCATAGCCTCAACGTCCTCGAGTCTTCACCCTGCCCGCTCAGCACTCTTGGCCCCGGCAGCAGGCCGCAGCGCGGAGCTCGGCAATCGCTCGGGAGGGATCCTGGGCGCTCCAGATCGCCCGCCCGGCCACCAATACCGTCGCCCCAGCCTCAACAACCAGGCGGGCGTTCTCTGCATTGATGTTGCCATCCACCTCAATGTCGATCGGCCTGGGTCCGACCAAGCGCGCCGCTTCGCGAATCTTATCGACAGTCGCCGGAATGAAGAGTTGCCCCTCGCGATCGGGGTCGGCAGTCATCAGGTGAACTATCTGAATATCGTCCACCACAGCCGCCAGGGCAGCCACTGGCGTCACAGCGTTAAAGGCCACGCCGGCAGCCATGCCGAGGCTCCGGATGTACTTCACAGTGCGGTGCAGATAGGGGCAGGCTTCCACATGCACCGATACGCTGTCGGCCCCGGCACGGGCGATGGCCTCCAAGTACGGCTCGGGGTTGGCCAACTCTACGTGCACGTCAAAAGGCAGGCTCGTGTACGGCCGCAGCGCCCTCACCATCTGCGGGCCAAACGTGATGTTGGGGAGAAAGACCCCATCCTCGAGGTCCAGATGTATGGCATCGGCCCCAGCCCGCGCCGCCGTTTCGACGGCCCATCCCAGCCGGCTCTGGTCGGCGCTGGCGATCGAAGGAGCGATCCTAACTGCGCGTGCCATGCGTGGAGTCATTCTCCTCGCGCGCTGCGGACTTGGCTCATAAAGGCCACTACGCGCTCGGCATCCACCGGGTTCCACGTGTTGCCGTCGACTTTCAGGCTGGTGCCCACAATCACCCCATCTGCCACCGAGAGCTTTTCGGCAACGTTGTCGACCCGCGTGCCGGTGTTGGCAAACACCACCATATGTGGCACCGCTCGTTTGACTTGAGCAAGGTCCTCGCACGATACTTCGGCACCCGTCATCGCTCCAGAGATGCAGAGCGCATCGGGGATCGAGCTAAAGCTCACAGACCTGGCAACATCGGGGAGTCCCCGGGGGGCCACGGGCGCGGCGAACTCGCCGCAGATGTTGAACAACAGGCGCACATGGCTGGCATCGATGTACTTGCGATAGCGAAGTGTCTCGCCGCAGTGCGTATCCCATAGTCCCATGTCGCTTGCATAGGCGCCAGTAAAGACCTCGCGCACCCATTGCCCGCCAGTGGCCTTGGCGATCGCAATAGCTGCGACCGGGTCCCAGATGACATCGATGCCGAAGGGCAGTTGGATTCGGGGCAGTAACTCGCCAATGGTGCGGGCCATCACCGCCACGCCGACGGGGTCGGCCTTCATCACATAGGGCCGATCGTTCTCATTGCAGAACATCAGGCCATCGACGCCGCCTGTCTGCAGCGCGTCAACGTCGTGGGCCACGCGCCTCAGGATTGGGCTCAGGCTCTCTCGATCGTCGTAGAGGGGCGTTCCCGGCAGCGGAGGAAAATGCACCATGGCAATGACCGCCTTGTCGTGCCCCAGCGCCTGTTTCAACCAGCTCATGCAGTATCACCTCACCGTAAGCCTGCCAAGAACGATACGGCCTCCTCGAGCGGGCCCTTATCCCCGCGACAGGTCCAAGCCCGCAGCGATCCCCTCAACTGCCGTCGCCAGCAACACGATCAGTTGTTCAATATCGGGCAGCGACGCCACTTCGATAGGGGAGTGGCTATAGCGCATAGGGAAAGCCATGTCAACCGAAGGGATCCCCTCGCGCACCACGGCCACATAAGAGGTGTCGACCAGCCCGCCCAGGAACACCGAATGCTGGACGGGCATGGTGAGGCGCGCCGCCACATCGGTGATGTATTGCCTAAGCTTCGGGTTCGGGATCAGGCCGTTGAGCGTACCACGGCCGTGGAAGGTGTAGTGGCCGATCACCGGCCCGCCACCAAAGTGGATATCAGACTCCGGCTTCAGGTCGGGCGTGTCACAGGAGACAGCGCCGTCGATGCCGATCGCCAGGTCGGGGTTGATCGCGAAGGCCGCGGTCTGAGCGCCGCGGATGTTAAACTCCTCCTGGACGGTGGCGACATAGTAGACTGTCGCGGGTATCTCCTTTTCGGCCAGCAGGCGAAGCACCTGCAACAACACAAAGCATCCGACACGATTGTCCAGCGCCTTGCCTGCAACCTGACCGCCCGGCATCTCGCGGAAGAAGCCGTGGTAGGTCACCGGCGTCCCAGGGAAGAGCCCCATGGCTTCGGCCTCGGCCTTCGAGTGAGCGCCGACATCGACGAAGAGATCCTTGATCTCGACCACCTTGAACTTCTCTTCGGCAGGCGTCAGGTGGTGCGATTTGGGGCCAATGACCCCCCACACGTCGCCTCTGGAGCCACGCAGGATGAGGCGCTGCGCCGGCAGGCTCTTTTCGGGGATGCCGCCCACGCGAGTGATACGGATGAATCCATCTGGCTCGATCTTGCGCACCATGAACCCGAGTTCATCGGCGTGCGCAAAGAGCATCACCCGCGGGCCCTCGGGGTCGGCGCCTGGCTTGCAGCCGATCACGTTGCCCAGGCGATCCACCCGGCATTCCGGCAAATAGCGCGCCATCTCACCCTTCATAAAGGTGATCATATCCTCTTCGTGCCCTGAAAGGGCAGAGATGTGGCACATGCGCTCCAGCGTTTGCAGGCTCTCGATAGGCCTCATGGTTTGCCTACTTTCTTGCTGCGCTTTCTGGCTTGGTAGCTCTCCTTCGCCCGCGCGATAGCCTCGCGATCCTCAGGTGATGGCGCGAGAGGTCCTCTGTTCCATGCGCTGCTCAAGGCGGCCAGGACGCGTGCCCTCTGCCTCGGGAACAGTATGGCCAGAAGGGCGAGCAGAACGACAGAGCCGTTGACCAGCAGGGCATGGTCGACACACCACTGTAGGATCTTCATGCCCGATGGCCCCAGCATCCAGGCAATGAGCTGCTGCAGCATCAGTCTCTATCCCTCCTTGCCACCGAGGGCGCCGGCACGGCAAGGCGCGGGCAGGCTTGTGGGATAACGACGAGAATTTGTACGTGAGGGCCTAGCTCCCACGGGTTCACAGACGCGCCGACCGCCACTGCAGGCTACGCTAGAAGCTGTGTTTTGGGGGCCGCATAGCGGCCCCCCAAACACAGCCAAGCCTCACTTTCCGAACAACAACTTGGAGATCATGACCAGGATCCAGCCCAGCGGGTTGGCGAACCCGCCAATGTTGGCTGTGCCCTCGGGGAAGGCATAGCCAACGCTCTTGGCCGCCTGGGTGAGCAGCGGGCTCCAGATCGAGCCCATGTACATGATGATGATCATGACTACGGTGCCGGAGATCAGAGTTCTCCAGAAGCGTCCGCGCGACATCGGTGTGGCCAGGCAGACGAAGAACGGTGTAGCCGCAAGATCACCAAAGGGCAGCAGGTGGTTGCCCGGCAGGATCACGGCGAGGATCAGGGTGATGGGCACGAGAAGGAAGCCGACGGTCAGCGTGAGTGGATCACCGATCATCAGCGCCGAGTCCATACCGATGTAGAACTCGCGACCGGCGAAGCGGCTCTGGAGGAACTTGCGCGCCTGGTCCGAGATGGGAACCAGGCCTTCCATCAGGATGGCGACCACGCGTGGCATGAGCAGCATGGTGGCAGCCATCGACATGGCCGTCGTGAGGATCTTGGTGAGCAGGTCCTTGATGGAGAGGCCAGCAGGCACAAAGGCCATGGCGCCGACGATCAGGCCCAGGATCAGGCCGATCAGCACGGGCTCGCCCAGGATGCCGATGCGCTCCCGCAGCTTGGCCAGGTCGCTCTCATCGGTGGCTTCGGCGCCCTTGTCGATCCCCAGCAAGTCGCAGAGCTTGAGCACGGG
>Ga0078972_1015942_pt1 | contig 11311 bp, 11 predicted proteins | sample YelNatPaOPGAMG01_FD_67568 | JGI IMG/M metagenome (GOLD analysis project Ga0078972, IMG submission 67568) | Hot spring thermophilic microbial communities from Obsidian Pool, Yellowstone National Park, USA - OP-RAMG-01 (SPADES assembly) (version 2) | ecosystem: Environmental > Aquatic > Thermal...
AATATGTAACAATCTCGATTCCAGCGGATGTCAAAAGGATTCTGGAAAAGGCCAAGGGCAGAGAAGAATGGGGTGTTTTCCTCCTAAACCTATACAGAGAGGCTAAAAGGCTGAAAAGTGAAAGCGCGTTTAAAGAGTTAACAAGCATACTCACAGAAGAGGACTTAAAGGCTATGATGGAATCCAGTAAAGAGTTCAGGGGAAGGTTCAAACTCAGATGACCCTGCTTGACACAGACATAATCATAGAAATGCTGCGAGAAAGAAAACACGAAGTCGGAGCCATCTCAATCATAACACTCATCGAGGTGCTGAGAGGAATAGAAGCGGACAAAAGAAAAAGGGTTAAGGAGCTACTGGAAAAAAGCTTCGACCTAATAAACCTAAATAACAAGGTGGTAGAAAACTACTGCAACCTATACCGCAAACTCAAAGAGGACGGCAAACCCATCCCAGACGCCGACCTTCTTATTGCAGCAACAGCCATATCCAACAACATGGCGCTAAAAACAAAGGACGAACACTTCAAAATACTGAGACACTATGGCCTAAAGCTGGAATAGGCACCTAAAAGTGGAGAAAATGTTAAAAGAGGTCGCGAATCTCGAGATTAAGGCTAATAATTGTTAGTGCAAGTTCATCCCTTCTTCGAGCGCGCGCATGCTGAGGTTTTAGGCGTATATGCCCTTAGAAGGCTTAGGCTTAGAAGTTGACCGCAACAATGGAATTAAGGAAATCCGAAGCCATACCAGCCCTCTACACGCAAAGTGACAACAAGCATAATTGCTGAGTATCAGAAATCTCCGCTTTCCACAACAATTAAAATTTTGAAGTCAACCGTGTTAAACCATTATTAAAATGCTAATATTGATTTTAGATTCAGAAGATTTACTTTCCAGTTTTAATTTGTAAATGATTTGAGAGTTGCGTGGCCACATTGCTTGTCGAGGACTGGATGCATAGGAGAGCAGAGGAATGCGCCCACAATGAGATATTAGCCTTCCTACTAATAATTCTGGGCGTTCAATTTTTAACCGCCGGCTTACTGGTCACAATATTTATTTCCGGGCAGGAATGGTGGCTTTTCGCCATTTACACACAACTTCAAACAGCATCAATAAGTTTAGGCTTAATCCTAACCATAATAGGCTTTGCCATATCAGCGATAGGCTTCATACTAGTAATACATTATGACAGGAAAAAGTCATGGTACAGAAAGCAAATCGAAAAATCATCAGTTATTGAGAAATGGAAAATGAAGCCCAAAAGCGTCGACGAAATACTGGAAGAATATGTTGGGAAGAGAAGAAAAGTAACTTAGCACACAAAACATTAAAAGCGTATATGTATGGGGCTTATCACATTAATTGGCATTACTAAAATCTGATTTTTCTTAGAACGCCAGTTCTGTCAACTGAACTTTTACCCTTCTCCCCGCCTGTTTGAAAAACCTCGCAAATTTCGAATATGGCGCCACAATGCTTACATTGTACGTATTCAGCGTCTGATTTAGCGCTTAGCCAAAAGCCTTCCTTTGACCCACATTTTGGACAACTTTTGAAAGTTCTGTAAACAGCTTCAATTTCCTCCAAGCCATTCTCCCCACGTTATTTTTGTCAAATCATTAATTTATCTATTTTTGTTCTTTAACGATTTTAATGCGAAAGTTGTAATATTCCAGTTTTAACACTATTATTTTTTAGAAATACCAGTTTTTAATTTGCCAACCCTAAAATTCTTGGTTAAAAACATGTATCCAACAGTAAGCTTCATACTGCCAGTTCAAAAAAACACGGATTTTCTGACGGAACAGATAAACGCTGTTTTCAAGCTTTCTGAACGTTACCCGGGTTTCTGCGAACTCATAATTGTAAGCGACGTGTTAGAAAACGGAATATTCCAACTTATCTGGTTAACTGTCAAGCTAAATAAAATAGGCCACCCCCATGTGAGAACGAGAATTATAAGATACGCCTCCCACGTTGAATCAGAGGAACTTGTAAAAATGGGCATAAAAAACGCTTTAGGCGAGAAAATTGTAATTGCAGCAAACGCTCCCGTAATCAGTGATGATTTTGACGGTTTTGGCAAAAAGGACATTATAATAGCAAAGTTTCTCTTTGATGAAGATATTTTCAAAAACTTAGCGTAATATAAGCGTGTACCACAAAGGTTTTAATGGACAATCATTCCAGCGGCGGCTGATATAAAACAACTATTATGAACATGTTAACATATATCTGGCCGAAGCCAGGATGATAATACCATGCATCTTCCGATATAGGTCCATAGAATATTTCATCATTTTGCGGTTCAACGTAAACCAATCCTTCCCTACATCTTATCGCGTTAAAGGCATGGTCAAATTCTCTTCCATCAGCGGTTGTTCCTAAAACGGCTACGACGCCCATATCCCAATGGTTAAGTTTAGCATGCATCGAGAGCATAACTGCAAAGTCCCCACATACAAAATCGGGATAAGTATAATTAATCTTGTCAGTTTCATCCTTTTCCAGCCAACTGCTAAGCTCATCAATGGATGGCGTTTCAGTTTCATTTGAAAGCAATGGTTTGTAAACTGCAAAGTAAAGCCTTTCAAATTCGCTTTTAACCTCTGAATAGTTTGCCAAAAGTGTCTGGTAGGCGCTTGACAAATTCTCATATTTGCTTCTCAACTCAAATGTTTGCCCTTCAAGATCTGTGTAGTTTTGAAGAAGCTTCCAATAAGTTAAATTAAGAGAAGCATAATCCACAGTCAGTCTAACATACTCGGCTAAAACCTTTTGATACTGCTCTGTTAAAGCCGTATAGTTTTGTGATAATGCAGCATACGACTGGTTAAGCGTCTTAAACTCTTCAAGGAGCCTGCTATAATTCTCCAGAAGCTCCCTATTTTGGCTTTCAAGCTTCTGCACCAGCTTAGCCGCTGATTCAAAATCAGCCTTAAACTTTGCATTTTCAACCTGAACAAAAATGTCATGACACCCAATTGACACGGCCCCAATTATTAGGGCGATTATGGCAATCGTTTTAACATTTTCAGCCGGCATTGTCTCTACCTCTTTTTCAAATAAGGCAGCCGTTTCTATAAGTTTTCAATATTAATAAGTCTTAAACGTGAAATTTTCAGTTTCAGTCTTCCCAACCATTTACAGGCGCTGGATTTTCAAAATTTAACGCTTTTAAACAACCAACGCTAAAAGAATCTTCTATATTAAAACTCCATCATCCTTATTTGCTTCCTTTAAATTTAAATTAGTAGGTGAAACTCGTTGAGCGTAAATAGAGAAGCCTTAAACGCTGTATTAACGGCTTTGAAAAAAATTGAATCTCAGCTCGAGAAAATTCTTGGAGGCGAAGAGCTAACCGACGAGGACCGCCAAAATCTTGAAGGCATAAGGGTTAACCTTTCAAACGTGGAAGATAAACTCTTCAGAATTTTGGGCACAGGTTCAAGCAGCATGGAACAGACGCCCAGGAAAATTGTGCAGGAATACGCGCGGGGACCCCCACTAATTATAAGGTGCAAACATTGGGAGGATTTTAAAGCTCAAGCATCAGGATCTGAAGCAATTTCCTTTCTTTATAAGGCGGAGGATAAAACATTTCAAGTTGACGCTTTGAAAAATGGAAGAGTCTACACGTTCAGCGGCCCAATTCCAAGCGATGTCACCCTTCTAAAATCTTGGCTGGCAAAAGCGCTTAACACAGACGAATCAAAGATTGTGGAAGGCGTCCTTGCAATAGGATAAAACCTAAACCTCAATTATATCATCTGCTTTATACGCCCAGCTTACCCAACAGAACATATTGAGATACCATAGGCTTCGTAGCTTTTCTCCTCTTTCGAAGATAGTAAAGCAGGATTATAATTAGAAATGCCGCCAACCCAATTATAAAAGGAAGAATTAATAGGAACAGGGAAACGGCAAAAACCGTTTTTAAAGTTACTTTCCCATCTACAAACACATTGTTAGCCGTATCTGTTTCCCCTTCAACAGGCGGTATTGAAGCGCTTAAAATGTAGGCTCCAGGTTTCACATTTGAAGTGTTCCAGCAAATTGTTATCTCCCTCGTTTCATAAGGAGCCAACGGGCCCACGGAAATTGTGGAAATTGTTCTCGAGTCATAACTAACCGTCACATTGAATTTTTCGTAAATGTTTCCAAAGTTTGCAACCACAACCTTTAACAGTAAAGCTTCTCCAACATTTATTTCGTATTTTTCTGGGCCCAGCCATAGAACTGCAACATCATGGGTGATAATTGGCGGAGCCTTAAGTACAGCCACTTTCCCGTCTATGAACAAGTTGTTGGCCGTGTTAGTTTCATCCTTCACAGGCTCAGCATAAGCCTTAAGCGTATAATTGCCCTCAGCAACATTAGACGTATCCCACTCAAAGGTAACAGACCTTTCAACCCATGGCGGGAGATCACGAACTAAAACTCTACCAATAACATTTGAGTCATAATACAATGTTAGGTTGAAGCTTTCCGTAGCGTTTCCAAGATTCTTCACCGTTACGGTTATGTTCAATTCCTGTCCAGCATAGGCGATGTGGCTGCTTGGATAAAGAGATGTCACAGCCACGTCATGGAAATAATGTATCGGTGGAGTTAAAACGAGTAATGCGCCATCCACGAATATGTTATTTTCAATGTTTGTTTCCCCAGTAACATTTTCAGCTTTAGCCCAAACAACATATCGTCCGACACCTAAATTAACTCTCCACGTAAAGCTTAAGAGTTTACTATCACCCGCCTTCAAATCAACTTGACAAGCCCAAACAGTGCTCATATTTGCATAAACAGTTAAACGGAAAATCTCATCATAATCTCCAACATTAGCAACATTAACATAAACCATCAAATCCTCGCCTCTAAAAACTTGACTTTTAGAAATGCTCAACGAATTAACCGCCACATCATGCTTCTTGACTGGCGCCTGAGGAGCCCTAACCCACACCTTCCCGTCAACAAACTGATTATTGGCTAGATTCTCCTCACCCGCCAGGGGCGGTACAACCGCCTTAATAGTGTAATTGCCCTCCAAAACATTCGATGTATCCCAAACATAAAACAACGTTACATTAGCTCCCGGAGCAAGAAAACCAACTTTTAAAATGGCTAATGGAAAACTATTGTAGTAAATGGTTACGTTGAAAGATTCCGGTTCTGTTCCAAAGTTTTTGATGCATAATGTAATATTTACGGGCTGTCCCACTTGAACCTGCAGAGGCTTAGCGTTTAAGGATGTTATTGCCACATCGTGGACTATCCGAGGAAGCGATGGCAAAACAGTTAATGGCCCAACTTTTAATACATTGTCTTCCACCTCGATTTCCCCTTCAACAGGGCCGGCCACAGCAGTTATCATGTAATCTCCCTCAGGAACACCAGTTGTGTTCCAAAGGAAATCAATGCATGTAACTTCAAGCGGAGGAAGCGAATCCACATACTTTTCCATCAAAAAGGTTTGGTTGTAAAAAACTTTAACATAAAACGATTCGGTGTAGTTACCCTTATTCTTTACATAAACCCCTATTTTTACGGTTTCTCCAGCTTTCACAATGTTACTTGACAATGAAATTGAAGATATGGCTATGTCTCTTGTGACAATTTGAAAAGTTGTGGAATATTGGGGACCATATGGAGCTCCGCCCTGAATTGGCGGGGCTGTGTAAACGTTAACGTGTACTGCAGCGTCTCCAATTCTTGAGTTTGGTGGAATCTGGCATGCAGGTGTCTGTAAATTGTTTTGACCTGGAGTTAAAGTTTGTTCAAACTCAAAGTGGATTATAGAGGTTGCCGAAGCGTCAATAACATCCACTGTGAAGAAAGCATATTTTGAAGTTAACCCGGTGTTTTCAGCTGTTATATTAAAAATTATGTTTTCCGCCCTTAGAAACGTAGTTTGCGGGTTCAGCCGCGAATCTAGTGTGGCAACACTTATTATTCTAACCCCATAGTCGACCCTAAATGTTAAGGTATCGTTTACCACAACCCCCGCTATATCAACAGTAGCTATTGCGAACCATTCGCCAATAACAATGCCTTCACTCCCATTTATTGGAGTGGGTATACGGAAGGATACACTTGCTATTCCACTCTCGTTTGTAGCTGACGAGAGAATAATCCTAATAGGATCATTAACTTCTGGTGGGCTTGGACCATCTATCTGGAAGGCTACCAATTTATTTTGTATTGGGGCTTCATTATATGTTACAAGGGCATATAAAATTACTTCCTCTTGAGGTTGAAACGAGTCGCTTGGCTGATTTGGACCTTTCCCGCTGTAGGGCTGCTTTTGTGTAAAGAGGTCTATGTTCCTTCCTTTTCCACTATACACGGTTGATACGAATAAAATGGTTGCAGCTATTTGAAGGAATATTAAAGATGTAATAAAAAAATATTTTTTCACTTTCACACTCATTGTAATATCCTCAAGGAGCGATTATTAAGAGCCAGTTTGCTATTGAATATGCGTAAATGATGATTATTGCTACATAAACGCTGATGGGAACGGCAATGGCGGCTAAAGTTGAGAATTCGCTTTTAGGCTTGATTCTTTCAGATAGCTTTTTTGTTGCAAATAATATTATGCAGATGGTTAAGAAAAATATTGGAGAGGCTATGTAAGGCGTTATAAACTGGGAGAGTAATACAACATATATGTTTGGCTCAATGTATGGAGAGTATCGTAAATAGCTTATTAGGCGAAGTATTTCTTCAATCAGCACCAATGTAAAGGTGCATGTGAAGAGGTTTTTCTGAAAATTTAGAATTTTGGGCGAGTATAGCCTTGATTCTGCAAGTTCTTCTTTGGCCTGGGGTTTCTTAACTTGTGTTGGCGTGGTTGGTATGCCTACGCCTAAGCCCATTTGCTGGTAGACTTGGCAGTTGTGGGATTTTGGATCCCTATGTTCCATGCAGTAGAATTCTTTGCAGTAGGGGCAAATGTGGGCTATGTAGACTTCTTTATGGCAGTATTTACACTGCATTTTTCGAAAGACCCCCTCGAATTGTTCAAGCGGATTATGGTAAGCTACCGGTTAGCCAACCCATTAAGGCTGACCATAGGGGCATGTAGGCTGTGCAGTCTATCTTCGCCAACAGTTCCTGATACCTTATTGTGACGGTCATTGTGAGACTTGCAAAACCCATGTTTAATGTTCTCTGCGTGTCTCTATAATTTATTAGTACTTTGCCTAATAGAATCTTGCATGTTGTCACGTTGGCTGCTGTTTCGGTAGCTGTAACACTTGCGTAGTCGGCTGAAACCTGAAGCTGCACGCTGCCCTGAGTATAATTTAAACTGAACTTTGATATGGTGAAGTTTACAAGCCCTATGTATGGTAGTATATCCTTCACAGGGTCTATTGAAACCTGTGTGGCTAAAACCTTCACTGGAACAGGTATTTGCATAACTGAGGCTAGAATTAATGTGGCAATCATCGTTGCTGTTCCAATGCGCCACTTCCAGATGCCGCCTCCATGTCTTGCACGGGATGCAAGTTTTGTGGTTGGCGGCTTTCCTGCTTTTATTTGGCTGGTTTGGGTTGGAACGTTACCGCATGCTAGGCATCTGTAGTAAACTTCGTTCACAAAGCCGTCTTGATCTCTTCTGCATAACAACCACATATCTTCATTGCATTTAGGGCACTTCAATCTTTCTCCCTCTCTGTCGTGATAAAATTGTTTATCCTTTTATTTAACTAGTTATGTAAAATAGTTCTATATTTTTCTCAATGAAATATTGTGTCCTATGAAATACGAAACAGTTATTCACGCTTCGGCATTACATGCCTATAATATATTTCCGACGCCGCAGCGCATGTGGCTATTCCATTAGTCAGCAATATGATTTCAAGGCTTGCAATTAACGGATTATTTTCAAATGTAACAACCCTTATCTGGCTGAAGTTCAAGCAAAGAATGAACAAGAGAACAGTTGATGCAGCCATTGCTGTTGCGATTCCAATACAGAAGAATACAAATCTTATCAAATTCCTGTTCATGATGGCAAAAGATGATTAAAAGTTTTTGAATAAGCTTTATGAATATTAAATACTTATTTCAAATTCTATTACCGCAGAAAAAAGAAGGGAAGGTTACGCGTACAACTTTCTGAATATTAGTATGGCTGCTATTATAGCTGCGATGGCCGCCACCAAAGATAAGGCTAGATTTGTGGGCTGCAGTCCAGTCTCAGTTTTTATTGAATCTATCTTCGTGTACAAATCCCCAACATTTGTCGTTATTGTTGCGGTTTTTCCGTCAATTGAGGAGATTTTTCCCTCTAAGTCTCCAACCGCCGTTTTTATTTGAACAACATTTTGCCCAACAGCCACAACCTGCGTGTTTATGCTGTCCAAGCTTGTCGTAAACGTTCCTAAATCAGTTTTAATTGTTGCAATATCTCCAGTCACGCTGACCAATGTGCCTTTTATTGTTGCCAAATCTGCTTTCACATCCCCTAGACTCGTCTGAATTGTTGCAATCCCATTTTGCACATTCGTTATTTTGGCGTTAACTTCATTTAAGTTAAGAGTTATTTCACCTATTTTGGTGTTTATTGTTGCCAAGTTGTCTTTTATTGATGTTAATGTTGCGTTAAACCCGTCTAGTGTGGAGCTTACGGTGAAACTTGCTGTTCCAAAGCCGCTTAAAGAGAATCCTTCGAACATGAGTGTTGCATTTACGACTATGAAGTAGTTTCCCTTCTCCTTGGGACACGTAAAGGATGCCGCATACAGGCCTGTTGTTATCTTTTCAGCAGTGAGGGCTTGCAGAACTGTATTTTCACGGTAAAGTCTGAAGGTAATGGTTGATGGGTCTGTTGCCGTTCCATCAAGGTCGACTTCAGCATACACTCTCACAGATTCCCCGCTGAAATATATTGTTCCACTGTTAACTCTCACATGTAACGGGTCTTTTAGAACCTGGAATTTCGTTGTTGCCAAGTGTTTAAATACGTCTGATTGGGTTGTTGCATTAAATTGGTACAATTCTATGTCGTACTGCCCTGACATGAGGGCTGGAACTTTAAGGAATGGTGAGCCTATATGATATTGGTTGTCGGCGTCCTGCCAGCATAATTTTCCATTCCACACTGGGCTTGAGGGGTCTGGGTATTGCTCAGAATCGATAGGATAGCGATATGCAAACGGATAGTATACCTTACTCCACCATGCATAGTCAAGCTCATTGTTTAATATGAAGCCCTTTTCAAAAACCCAATACTTATTCATTCCAAAATCAATCACTAGGTAATAGTCATGCACTTGCGTTTTTGTTGTCTTTGTTGAACAATCGTAAATCTTTTCAATGTATTTAGGCAATGGTAAGCCTTCCCCAAATATTTGTATAAATTGTCCGCTCAAACCTATGGCCGGTTCAGTCCATATCTTTGTCAAAACCTTGAAAAGTGCTGCTTGTGGGTAGTTAGGCATCCAACCGCTTCTAACGCCCGTCTTCCGTTCTCTCGCGAAAATTGGGTGATAACCACCATAGCTCTGTGGAATCTTAAATTTGAATGAAAATGTGCCTTTCGAATCCGTTGTTGGCGGATTAACCGTTGGAGTTAATGTCGAATTGTCTAGGTATGGTCTCCATTCAAGCTTAATTCCATCGCTACCCCATTCCAAAGCCCAAGCATCAAAATATCTGCCCAAACTTATGTCCCTATAAATGACGTCCATTTCGGTGTTCGCTGCAAACCCTTTACCCGTTATTTTTACTTCATCTCCAACGAAACCTTCGGATTTATCAATCCAAACCCATGGAATGACTGTGAACTTGGTTGTTATTGTGTTTTTTCCGTCGGTTGCCGTAACATCATACGTGCCTCTTGGCACTTCAGGCACCTTGAATTTTAACGTGAACTGGCCGAAGGCATCTGTTTTATTGCTGCCCACAGGTATTGTTCCAAACTTAACTGTCACATTTGTGTATGGAAGGAAGCCCGTGTGGACGTTTACTTTAACATTTGAATCTACATGGCCGACTGGCTGATTTTCTAAGAAACATTTGTCTACATCATTGATTATGATATTAGTTGGCGGCTTATACCAGAAGAACATTACTTCTTGAAGCCTTTTAGTGTCTTGTCTGTTTTCAGCGTAATCGTAGGCTACAACTGTAACGTTGTGCCATGCCTCGTTCTGTAGCACGGTGTATTCTGGCGTACCGGGTGCTGCTTTCCAATAATAGACATCTTTTTTACTGTCATATTTCATTAAGCCTATGAACTTTTCCCATTTCCTTGTCTTATTGATGTAGGTGAACCACAATTCAACCCTTTTTATTTTTGATGGATGTAGCCCCTCCTTGTCGCTTGCCGTAGCGTTCACCCAAACTGTTTCGCCGTCCTGATATACTGTGCCGTTTTTGGGATGGATTATCTGAACTTTTGGCAAGGTTTTATCAATTAATATGAAAAGCTCGTAGTAGTTTGTTGTTGCCGGTGAGCCTGTGTCAACAGTCCAGACGTCAATGTTGTAGCTGCACTCGCTTTTTGGGCCTTCAGTCATGTAAATGTCGAAGCGAGCTGTTTCTCCCTGTTTTATGGGATTAGTGTCTGTTCTGAAGTAAAGCACGGTTGGCCTTTTGTTTGGTCCAAACTCGTCCGGCGTTGCATACCATCCTGATCTCTGGTTTGTTTGGGTAAAGTTGAAGTAAGAGTTTCCATTTTCATCTTTTTTAAATATCAGTTTAACTTCCTTAATGGGATCGGGACCATTGTTTGTCACTGTGAAGTTTATCCATTTCGGGGTATAGCCGTTCCAATAATACTCGTTTGGCGCTCCTGGATGTGGCGGATAAGTGGGGTCTGCAGGAGTTTCCTTTGCCCACTGCACAGTGGCGGTGTGCTTTGCAAAAGAATCGTGGACAATTGTTACACCCGAAAGCACAGTAAGCAATAGTATTATTAGTACAATTTTCCTCATAGTCTCCTTTCTCCTCGTCTTTAAGTATTAAGCAATTTAGAATTAAACGTTATGGAAACAATTTATAGAGGATTCTTCTAGCATTTATGGCAACAGCATCATCGTAATTACATATTACAATTTTGAACACTTCTTGCCCTTGAAATTTAAAAAAGCTGAAGTAGAGAGGGAGTAGCGCATTTATAAAGACTGTAGTCTTCGCGCACGTAATAATGTTTAAATTAAAAATTTATGTGGACCGACTGTACTTGAACCTAACTCACATGAAATCAATATTCTGATTTCGCAACCCTTATGAAATTAACTTAACATTACAAATTCATATGTCCCAAAATAGATGCACAACATACGAGGCTATTCCATC
>Ga0078972_1015945_pt1 | contig 11307 bp, 6 predicted proteins | sample YelNatPaOPGAMG01_FD_67568 | JGI IMG/M metagenome (GOLD analysis project Ga0078972, IMG submission 67568) | Hot spring thermophilic microbial communities from Obsidian Pool, Yellowstone National Park, USA - OP-RAMG-01 (SPADES assembly) (version 2) | ecosystem: Environmental > Aquatic > Thermal...
TGTTTAGGAAAATTAATATTAAGGTTATTTGAAATTGATTTAATAACTTCTTCTGGATTTTTCAACAATTCATCAAAAGAAACAAAAGTGCGATTTAACCCTCTTGTATAAAACTCTCCATTTAACATATATCTCATCCATAAGATCGCTGATTTTTCCATAGAAAAATCATTTCGCTTATAAAGCGATTCTGCAACCTCTAATGGATTCCTAATTATGATAATAAAATATGGATCTATATGAAGTTTATTAAAAATCTTCTGCCATAAGGGTAGAAGTATACATAATCTTGGGTCTTTAACCCCAAACATTGTGCTGGAACTAAACTCCATTTTAATAAGTTCTGTAGCTTCACGAACATAGTCTTCTATTATTCTACTTTCCCACCATCCATCTGGCAGTAAGAAAACATCATCCCAAGAGGAGTGTAATGCGTTTAAAATCTTATCATTTAAAAAGGTAATATCCCTGTTTTCAAAGAAACCTTTAGGGTTATCCTGTGCAGGATTTAAAAAATTTGATCCTAAATATAGCCCTAAGTAATGCAAGACACCCATTAATGCCGAGGTCCCACTTCGATGCATGCCTAATACGGAAATAGCTTTTGGATGCTGGTTTTTATTTAAAAATATAGTATCTTGAGCGGTTTTTTTGCTGTCAGTTTTTAAAGAGTTATTAGGTGGAAGATTATTAAAATCATTTATAAATTTTCTTTTTTTTATTTTTTTAATCATAATTGTAGGATCAATCCTTTTTGTAATAGTGCATTTAATAATAGTCTAAAACTATCTTCAATACTGAATTTATTTGTTTCAATAACTATGTCAGGTGCCAAAGGTTCTTCATAAGGGTCGTTTATGCCTGTGAAATGTTCTATAATACCTTCTCTTGCTTTTTTGTACATACCCTTAACATCTCTTCGTTCACAGATCTCTACAGGACAGCTTACATATACTTCAAAAAAATTTTCGATGAGTTTTCTTTGTTCTTCTCTAACGTCCCTGTAGGGTGAGATTGCAGCAACAATAGTGTTTACGCCGTGTTTGTTCAATATATGGCTCAGCCAGCCTATCCTTCTTATATTCTCATCCCTGTCCTGTTTTGTAAAACCAAGTCCTCGAGTAAGGTACTGCCTTACAACATCGCCGTCTAAAAGCTCCACATTAGATACGCCCTGTTGTAATAAATGATTATATAAGAGACTGGCAAGTGTCGTTTTGCCTGAACATGGTAAGCCTGTAAACCACACGGTAAAAGCATTCATTTATAAATCCTTTCTGCAAATGGCATAAGACCTATTAAATAAAAAATAATACAAAGATGAATCAAGTATTTATTTGTCAATACTTTTTTTAAATTATTGTCTAAAATCTCAGTTAGCATCCGATATCCCAAAATTCTTTTGAAGCAAAATAAAATCGTTATTACCAATATGTCCATCTTTATTCAAATCTGCATATATGTTCCAATTTGGACTACCTGGTGATGAGCCGTAAGCCATACACAATGCGATCAGGTCTAAACCATCTACCCTCCCATCTCCATTTATATCCCCAATAGTAAGTAAAGGCAACTTAATAGCAGGATCCCCAAACAGGGTTTGCTCATCAATAACTGCGTCATGCATATAATTTGCAAATACCTGGATCTTTGCCTCTGCAGCGGCAGAGCCTATTATGTGATCATTGTCATTGAAAAATGCTGAAAATAATGACTCTCCAAATAATTCATCAGACGATGTATCAACAAGGTTTGTTGAAGCAAGAAACGCAATAGCACCACTATCTTTTGCTATCACTGCCTGTGTAGCAATATTGTCCTTTATGGTCGGATCGTCGAACATGCCATTCTGACATGCCATTGCTGCAATAAAGGGATATTTTTGGTAGTTGTTTAATTGAGCTAAATTAGAAGACAAAAACATTCCCTCATGTGCCCACCTTCTTGGACCTCCATGCCCATAATATGCTACAATAATTTGACCATTATTTATAGCATTCACAATAACCTGCTGTAAAGGATTAGTATCTGATAGTATCTCTGTTGGACTTCTTGGCTGATATATCTTTGAAATATTATAAGTATTTGGTAAATAACTTGCAAAGCTATCAGTACCATATTCAAACCAATCATCGGCTACAAACAAAGCATTACGTTCCCAGCTATTAAGAGGAATAGGAAATTGCTTATTGGTATCATATTCTATTATTTTATTCACTATGTTGTCCAGCGCTTCAGAGTTATCTACAGGTAGGCGTCCAAGAAGCATATCAGGCAAGAAATCACCCGAACCATTTACAGAAACAAACCAGTTATCACTCGCAGTGTATCCGCCATAAGAACCATAACTGTCTGAATAAGTGGGTTCATAAATATAGTAGGTTGGAACAAAATTATTATTACCATATCCAAGATAATTTCTATAATCATAGCTCGCACCTCCAACAAAAAGAACATAAGTTGGAGAAGGAGGCTGCCAATTAAAATAAGCATAGGTCAAAAAATCCTTTATTGCCTGAGGGGTAAATATCCCATAGCTAAATTCATTATATATGTCCTCTGTCGTTGCAATGGTAACTCTTAGTCCTTCGCTTTCTCTGAGCTTTACCAGAGGTATAATATCATTATAAAAAATATCAGGTGTAATTATTATATAGTCAGCCCCATTTGCCGGAGATATTAAATTACCAGTTGAATTAATAAGTTCTACTTTATCTGGCACAAGATAATTATTCGGCGATAAAGCTATATATTTTTTATTTATACCATTATATTTCTCATCCTGGAATTGAAGTGTATATTGTGCCCCAGAAGGAAGTAAGGAAAAATTGGTTAATATTATCGGATTCATCGGATTAGTTATATCAAAAAGATTGAGGGATGAGGTCGAAAAATCAGAAATATTAAAATTATAATAGCCGCTTTCTGGCAACTGGTTGCTATAAAAGGTAAGTTCATTGTTAAAAGCGGTATAGCTTTGCCAATAGGTTATTTCAAAATCTCTTAAATAAAATACATCAACACTCACATTCAAGTCCCCAGGCTCTTCCAGTGTTAATACATTGTTACCTGTATTTAAGTAACTTTGCGGTATGTTTTGAGTAAACATATAAGGTGTTTGCCCTGACCAATATGCATCCCCTACAAAATAACCATTTAGATATATACTGCAATGGTGTGATGGAGCGGAAGAAGCAGGATATGATGCACCAAACAGATTTACCTCTAAATTCGCAGTAGCAGAAGTTGTAGATACGCCTTGTAGACTAAAACTATATTGGGAACTAACAGGTATAGAGCTATTACCTTGAACCCATATTATTTGATCCCAGAACCACGGATTACTTAGTGTACCATTTATCTCTGGGACTTCAGGCCAATAATACTTATTTTGCTGAAATGTAACTGTATTTGAAAATACTGATAAAGTGGTAGAAGGGTACTGTATATTAACCGATCTTTCCGACATTCGTAATCCTCTATAACCACCAACCTGTAGCCAGTAGGCATTTTCATTACTATATTGAGTATTAATACCTGTCCCATAGAATAATATATAATCTGATGGACCAAAGGTTCCATTGGTTGTCTCGTGTACGAAAATGGGTATTTCAACACCGTCACTTGTCATCATTAATCTATTCGGATCAATTCCGTTAAGATTAAAACCGGCATTAACAAGAGTTTGATAATCTAATTTATAGATACCATCTTTAGATACCTCTATTTTTATTCTTTGGGCTGTTTGCTGGGTTGTATGTGGTGATAGTTGTGTGAATTTATTGAGAGTTGATGAAATTGAGATACTGCTTAGATTTAAGCTACGTGCCTTTATAGATTCATAGTTCAGGATCACATGCTTATAAATTTGGTCATATTTAGTTAATACATTATTATTATAAGAAATGGGTTTGACATTGGATGTTAATAAGTTATTGTCGTAATGGTACTCTATTTTGACAGTTATTGTTTTATATACTCTTAATTTATGCAGAAATGGATTAAATTGAAATGGATAGAAAACAATCCTTGCTACTTGCTGGTGCCTTAATATTCCTGTATAATCTATTTTAGCAGGTGCGGATGGATAGAAAATATTACTTTCATAAAAACTTTGATTTATATAAAATACATGTTTAAGGGAAACAATTTTATTCTTCTCTGAGTTACCCATTGGTACAGGAGCAATGACTGCAGGAACAGGATATATATTATAGTCAGTATAGTCGGTATAATCAGCTTTTACTATTTTTACACTTATTGTTGCACTATATGGTATACCTATGAGTGTACCCTTTACCGGTAACTGTGGTTTACCTATTTCATTAGTATACCCTGCATCGGGGTAGATTATTTTTTGATAAGCTATACCCTCATGTTGTACACTCTTTATCTTAAAAGTTTGTGATGTAAATTCAATAAGGGTATAATCGTTGGTAGATTTTAATAATTGTATTTGATGGATTGGATACGAGGATGTGTAATTAGGAATTACCCCCTCATTGCTAAGAGATGTTGCAGTTATGCCGGCATTACCTGTTACATTTATTATTGCATTACCAATGGTATTGATTGGTATGTTTTGACCATTAGGTCCTATCAATGCTGTGTTTTTTAGCGATAATTTTGTTGAACAATTAGAACCTATAACCTTAAAGGTTATACTTGCTATTTGTCCATCGCCACTTACAGCTTCTGAACCTGCAAGTTGGGAAACTCCAATAACAACATCACCTTCTGTACCATTTTCCAAAGCTGATAGAAATCGTGTAGGCGTAGTACCGCTACCGCTAAAAAAACTACCTTCTGTTGATGTTTCATACTGGAGTATAGAAGGATCATAAACAACATCCATTGCTGCACCAAATACATTAAGGATACGTTTAGCATCTATGTTTATTGTTACTGTATCTCCACTCTTGACAGTTTGCACTAATGGAGAAACAACAACAGTTGGAAGGATAGGATATGCATTCCTTGAACAAGAGCTTAATATTGATATTAGAAAAACAGTTAATGTAACATATATAACTGTTTTTTTCTCATAAAAATGGCTTATCATTCCAGCTTCGGTGCTTTCATAAAATAAATGGCTGAAATAATATGATGAATTTCACAGCCCTTATAGATAGAAAGGGCGTGGTTTTAAGCCACGTCCTTTCATCTGTATAGTCTAGTCTTCCATCAACCTTTAATGATTTATTTGATGCTGTTGAGGTATAGCAACAGTAGGTGGTGCTGATATGTTTGTATTTGCTATAGGTAACAATGAAACACTGTTCAACATATTGTTTTCATACTGTGCAGATTGAAGGCTGGTATTTGCATTGCTATCAGCTACACCTGATAACTGGTCACCAAAATATTGCTGTAATATCTGTAAGTCCTTTTCATCCACTACTCCGTCTCCATTAAGGTCTGCCTTTGGATTCCAGTTGCTCATCCCGGGCTTGCTGCCCATTGCCTGCGATAAGATTATCAGATCATTACCATCAACTACACCGCTCCCATCTAAATTTGCCGGTGATGGTATTGCCCATGCAATAGTATTGTGCATGGTTGCAGCCCCACTAAGAGAAACATCTTCAAGCTTGTAATAATATTTAGTCCCATTCACAACATTGGTATCAGTATATGTGTAGTTATGTTGATTAGGTGCAATTATAGTGGTATTCACCTTTGCGTAATGCACATTATCCGTGCTTCTATAGATATTAAAACCAGCATTACTGTTTTCTTGTGATGTCTGCCATTGGATAGTAATATGATTGTTTCCAGAAGTAGCAGAAAAAGAGGACAATATTACAGGTATCATCGGTATTCCGTTGTAGCCGAAGCCCATGTGAAAGTTATTATACCCCGCAGCCATAAAAAAAATAGGAGCACTATTTATATTTTTTTGAGTGAACAATGTATGCCATGTACAGTCAGCAGGGAGAGTTGTTTGTGCACCCTGTATGTAATCATTTGTCTCATACATATAAATTCCTACACCACTACTCTGGAAAGACTGCCATACACCATAAACATAACCATCGCCGACGTAGGAACCAGTACTGCAGTTCTCTATCATAAACGACGTTTTATCAATTGAAGATGGACTTCCATAATTGAAATCAATGTATCTATTATAACCTCCACTGCTGTTATTCCAATAAGACCAGCTTGTACCTGTATTAGTTGGGGCAACTGGCTCATAGCATGAAAGTCCAACAGCAGCAGAGTATGTAGTACTATTATCACTGGTTATATAAATAGACCCCCTCGTAGTTTGGGAAGAAGCTCCATAAAGAGCTGGGTTATATACTTTTATAAAGTTAGGGAAGTATTGGGTTAAAGAACCAAATACAGTATAGTAATTGGTTGCTGGATTATCAATATCATAAGTCCCATTACTCATATCTATTAGAACAAATGAACCTATGTTAGGGCAATTATTCTGCTGAGAAGGAACAATAGATAAGCATACCCCTTTACCAAGAGTATTTATGGGTCCACTAATACTAACAGGTATTATAGGATCACCAGGACCAACATTATAACAGGTTGATGTCCAATTATTACAATTATCCACAGGAATGCCATCTCCACATGATGCAATTGCTATCTTTGGCATTGCAATGAGAAAAGTTAGAGCTATAATTATTAAATAATATAAACGTTTCATGTCTTCCTCCTTAATTCCCTACATTTATTGAAGGATTGACACTGCCGGTGTTTATTATGTTTCCCTTTGAATCCTTCAATACAATACTGGTTATTGTCACAAGTGAACCTGCTTTGTTCAGCACACTAAAATTAACATTCGCAATTGTGCCGCTGCCGCTTACTCCATTTTCTATGCCCTGTCTTGAATATCCAAGAACAACAACTCCATTAGCACCAGCTTCCTCTGCCGCTAAAAAGTTTGTCTGGGCGTTGTTAGCATTCAGTAAGCCGCCCGCCTCGGCATTCTGATATTTCAACACTGTGGGATCATAGCTTAATGTTACTGCTGCACCATATAAGTCTGAGATATTCTTTACATTAACAGATACAACCAGATTTCCATTATTCTGTTGAGTAGATAGAAGGACAGTAGAATTAGTATTAGAAGCTGATTTATTAGTTGAAGTACCGCAGGCCGTAGCCAAGAAGACCCAAAACCCCGCCACCATTATAGTGGCAACCCATTTCGTATTTAATTTACCCATATCAACCCCCTTATATAAGCATATAAACTTTTTTAATACACCTGATAATTTTGTCAAGTCTTTTTTTTATTAATACCATTGCAACGAAGATTTTTTGATAAGAATAAAACCTATAAACATAAGTAAATATACTAATATATCAGACAAATCGCCCTTTCCTGAACCTGAAGAAATAGAACAGCTATATCCGTTTGAAGATGAGGAATTTGCGGTAGATGTTACTATAAGTGTTACAGGAAGTGTCAATGGTGAATTCACCGCATTGTCAGCAGTAATTACTATACTTCCTTTATATGTTCCAGCCTTTAAATTAGCTGGATTTGCTATTACTGTAATGTTGGATGGTGTAGTACCGTTGGTAATCGATGTCTTAATCCATGGTGTATTACTCTGTACAGTCCATATTAATGTACTACCCTGGGGTCCTGCACTATTTATGGACACATCTTGCGTTAAATCTTTACTACTGCCAACTATTGCAGTAAAGTTTAATGAATATGGTAAAACAGCAATAGAAAGTGGTGAAGGAGCGACAGTAGGTGGTGTAGCTGATAAGTTTTGTATATCCCCGCTAATTACAAGTGCATACGGTTGATCCCCTGCAGTGGACGTGCCTTGTGGTACATTGTAACCAGAAACATATACTGTATATGTCCCTGTTGACGGTGAAGGTAAGGTTATTTGTTGTACATTATCAATGTCATCGTATGTGGATAGACCGTTTGGATAAAAAATACTGTTATTGGTCGTCGTCATGCTAAAATGCAGGACATTCACAATATTAACACTTGCAGAGGGTGTAGACGGATAATCAGTCCATACAAGTGTCAACTTTAATGGATCACTGGTATTATTTATTGTAACATAGCTTATGCGCATACCGCCAGTTGTAAGTCCGTTACCGGCAGTGTAATCAAGCATGTAAATCTTTTTCGTAGTGCCCGATATAAGCGAGTTGACAAGATTAATCCTACCGAAGCCCTCAACATTGTTTGGTGCCTGAGGCATTTCCAGATACTGACCAGTACCGTATTGTCCTGGATACATATCAACAGCCCCATTGATCAATACAGCTTTGACGAGCGCGGCACTTGGATCAGATATGCCATTCTGGACAATTGCCTGCCTTACATCAGCTGCTGCACCTGCGGCCAGCGGTGTTGCCATACTCGTGCCGCCGTCGAGTATATAGTTCTCATCCTCCTGCGAACCGTACGTTATAGTCGGTGCAAGTCCGCTTGTCAGCCCGAGAATCCCCCATCCTGAAGGGCATACCCTGACATTATCAATATCCACATAAGCAGTACCGGCTGATGTGCTCAAACTTGTAAATTGTAACGAAAAATTAAAGTACTTTGCCTGGTTTAGTGTCATAGCATAATTATTAGTGCTGTTGTAATTTATAGCCTTGTTGTGAAGGTAAAAATAATAAGAAACAGGTATTTCAAATATACCAGAACCAGAAGCGTTACTTAATGTATAAATGGAAAAAGAAACATTGTTATCTTTATCATAAAAATAGATAGTGAATTGATCTGAAGTTGTTAGATTACAATTAATATAAAAAAAGAGTGCAGAATCTATAGATGTTCTTATATCAATAGGATTTATAGGACTGAGGTTTCCTGTAAGATTAGTACCGTTAGAAATGATCTGTTCATAGCTGTTACCAGAACCATCTGTAAAGAGTTTCCATGTATTAGCAGGTGTTACCGACCATTTGCCAGCGCCGTTTTGGAAGTCATCATTGAATGGGTATTGGTGCGACCGTGCGGATATAATGGCTGTTCCAGGTGCAACAAGATCAGGCTTGATACGGCCGTCGCTTGTTGGTCCCCTGCTGGAGAATGCAGCCATGCCGTTGATATTATTTGCCACTAAATCAGAATATATAGGGTATGAGATAAATCCAAAACTATAATACGTTATCGGTAAACCCGATCTCAGGTTCTCGGATGCACCCACTGTTATCACATCCTTTGCCGTTGCTGGCGAGCCTACAGAGCCTAAATCCACAACACCATCCCCGTTTGCATCGACACCGGCATTGCCCGCGGCAAAAAGAATAGCCATGTCAGGATGGTCCCACAAAAAGGTATCCACTTGCTCTGCCGATGTATCATAAGCACCATTCGCATTTGAGCCCCAGCTATTAGATGCTATTCTTGGTGATAAGGTATCGGTATATTCCTGACCAAAAAGCGTATTCAGATCAGCAGGTAAACCACCAAGTCCGCCGGTTGCATCCAGAACAGACATGAATACCACTTTATCTACGCCGTAAGCAGAACCCCAGTATGGTGTGCTTGAAAACGCGGTTTGCGTATCATGACCCAATAGAGACCCGGCAACATGCGTACCATGTCCAAAAGGATCGCTGAAATCACCGGTCCTTCCAAGGGCATAGGCATGAATGGCCTTTCCGATAAATGCAGGATGGAAAGGTGCTGTTACATCATTGGTTTCATAATCGCCGCGTGCGGCATTATAAACAAAGTTACCGCTTGAGTTCCCTATATCAAGTCCTGTGTCAGCTATAGCAACAGCCTGACCGACACCTGTGAATCCATAATTCCATACGCCATTAGGATTTAAGGATGTATTGTTATTGCTTGCACCGATAATATCGGTTGCTACGTTATTCATAAGCCTTGGTGCTCTATATAACTCTATCCATTGTACATCAGGTATGTTTGCTATGGTATTTATCTGACTGTATGTTACCTGTGCCCTTATAAAACTGCCGGTACTTGTTACACTCATGGTAATGATTTGCCCGGATACAGATTTTATAGCATCTATCACAGCCTGTATATCGCCGGACCGGAATACCTGAACAGTTACGGTAACAGCACTCCCTGAATTTGACAGGGCAAGGTTCGTAAGAACTGGAGAGATCTTGTATTGCGATTTGTACATTCCAATCCATTTTACTGTATTTATTGAATTTAATTTTGTCAACGTAGATGTATCTGTCACCCTTATGATAAAGGCATTTTCTGGCAGATAATTGAGTATATTTACACCTGTCTGTGCAATAGATTGCTTCATAGACTGGGTGATTGGTACCTGTAATTGTACTATATAATATCCCGGTTTGATATTTTGTGAAATGGGCTTGTTTTGTATAATAGGTAATGATGGGGTCTTGTCTGTATCAACTGTAACGGCTTTTAAAAAAAGCTTATTGGCCTTATATGGGGCTGCTGTTTTAACTTCTGAATTTGAACAACTATACAATCCTATCAAAACTACCAATAAGATGGATAATTTTTTCATAATAACCTCCTCCATGTTTTTTAGCTAAATATCCCTAACTACAGATAGAAGATACGATAATTCTAAAATGCTGTCAAATAAATGTAGGAGTCCATGCCATATTGCACCGAAGCAACTGTTAGGTAAACCCATTCGCACAACATTTCAGTAGTTGTTTGTGTGAAGAAAGCTTCGCAGATTTTTAGCTAAGGTTTATAGTTGCTTCCACTATTATTTTTTGTCTTTTATACCTTGTTTGATTGGTGTTTTCTTATTTTATCCTTCCAGCCCATTTCACAGAAGAACCACTATCCCCAATTCCAGCTAACCTTGGTACACCATCTTTGCTTGCATCCCACCTCATAATACAAAAAATTCCTGCAAACACATCGGAATGTTTCTATTCATGTACAAAAAATTCCAGAAATTCACAGGGATTTTTAAAACCCCATTTACAAATTCCATCTTTTGCTCAGGATTTTTATAACATACTCATAAAAATCCATCCCTTTTCAGGGATTTTATACCCTAAATTCCCGAATTTCCCCTGGATTTTGGTATAAGTAATAAGGAGTAGAAGGTTGTTTTCAGCACCATCCATGAAAATCCTTCTAAAAATCCATATCTATCTTTGCAATTTCTATCCAAAAAGGGGGTGATTAGCAATGGCTGAAAAGTCTTTGAGCCATCACACACCTGAGCCATCAGGCACTACACAAAAGGTTTCTGGCTCGTCTATTGGTTCAGCTTTTACAGGCTTAAGCTTAAGCATCACCAAAAAGGCAGTTCCCATTGTTCGGGTTTTGTAACAACAAAAAAATCCACATAAAGGAGGTGAAATTTATATGAAGATTAA
>Ga0078972_1015646_pt1 | contig 11305 bp, 11 predicted proteins | sample YelNatPaOPGAMG01_FD_67568 | JGI IMG/M metagenome (GOLD analysis project Ga0078972, IMG submission 67568) | Hot spring thermophilic microbial communities from Obsidian Pool, Yellowstone National Park, USA - OP-RAMG-01 (SPADES assembly) (version 2) | ecosystem: Environmental > Aquatic > Thermal...
CGACGGAACATTCAGAGGCGACAGACTTGCCACTCGTTATGAGATGGCAATGGTAGTTGCAAGAATGCTCGATATGTACGAAAAGGGTCAAAACGCACAGGATCAAAAGATCCAGTTAAACGCTAACGACATCGCAACACTTATGAAGTTAGCAGAAGAGTTTAAGTCAGAGCTCGCATCACTCAATGTCAGGGTTGCAGCGCTTGAGAAAAAGGCAGCTCTTGACACTGTGAACTTCACAGGCGATGCACAATTTAGACTAAATACGGCAAATCAAGACTATTATGCTCTTAGCCCGTTTGCAAATGGTAAAACTGCATATTCGGTAACTCAAGACGAATATGACTATAACACCAGCACCAACGGAGGCATAATAGGCACAGTATCACCAAGCATCACTAATGCAGGCAATCCAGCTCTCCAGGATACAAAGAACGATACTTATATGAAGTACAGAATCAGACTGAACATTGCAGCGCCAGTTGCAGACAATATTAGCTTCAACGGCAGACTTGTAGTGGAAAAAAATGCTGGTCATAATACTGCAGGAGGATCCAATAATCCTATAATTGCAGCTACATCTGGTTATATGGATAACTCAAATACGCTCTTTGTTGACAGATCGTACATTACATGGACTCTTAACCCGTACCCTGTAACGTTTGTCCTCGGCAGACTTCCTACTATGGATCAAGGTCAATATTACAACAATATGTTTTTAGACGAAGGAACTGAAGGCGCACAGGTAATATTTGATATGTCAAACTTCTTGCCATCCACAACTGTTTCAGCAACCTGGGCAAAGGTATTTGACGATGGTCTTGTTACATCTGATCAAGAAGCAAGCGGTTACAAGGATAAAGATATGTACATCTTAAACCTTAAAACCAAGGTATTTAACGCCTTTAACTTAGAAGCAGATTACGGCTATGTTGATAAATTAGCATATTATGGCAGCCTATACTCAGGCGCTAATGGAACTGGAGCTCCTGGTCTTCCTACAGCAGGCGCTACAGCACTCACAACAGGAAACAACGGCCAATACGGAAAGTATAGCTGGTGGTTGGCACTTGGAAGTTGGAACGTCTATGGAATAGATATGTATGCAGGCTATGAAGGTACTTCTACCGATATGCCAGTTCTTGACGGTGGTGGAAATATCAATAGCATAAATAGCGTAAACGGTGGCGCATGGGGACTCGGTGGAGATATGTCATTCCTCGTCGGGACACTCGGAACTGATTTGTGGTTTGGAGACAACAAGTGGTACAATCCATTCATAAATAACACAGTAAGCACAGGCTATAAAGATTATTTCGACTTTTACTACCTTATACCAGTTGCAAAAAATGCACACCTATCTCTCGTCTACCTGTATCAGAAAGGTCAAAAACCATATAACACTGACGCAACAAATGGCTATTACTATACCTTTAACCCAGCTCAACAAAACAACTACAACGAATTCGAATTCGAACTTAACGTGAAATTCTAAAAGGTTTTTTATCTCTTAGCCCTCGAGAAATCGGGGGCTTTTTTATTACGAAAAACCGCAAACTTACAATAAATTTTTATTTTATTGTATAATAAATATACTTTATATGTAAGGGGGTATATGTTTATGAATAGCGTTGTGATCCACATCGATACCGATGATAGCGTTCGGCTTATGAAAGCTTTCTTTAGTGCAAAGAACTTGTTGGGAGCCTACAAAGAAGATGGTATACAAATTGTATTTATTGCAAATGGAGATGGAGTAAAACTGTTTACAAAGGATAGAGAGAATTCTCTAAAAGATGAAATGCTTTCCTTGTACAATCAGGGCGTAAAGTTTATGGTTTCACAAAACGCCTTAAGGGAAACCCATATAGGGTTAGACAGCGTTCTTGAATTCGTAAAGATCGTCCCTTCTGGAATCGTAGAGATGGTAAGCCTTTCTAAAGCGGGCTATCAATATATAAAGGCCTGATGACTTTGAACGAGGCTGCAGTGCTCATTTGCAGCTTTATTTGTTATACTATTAATAAAATCATTAGGGAGGCACAATATGTGTTCAAATAACGAATCGTATATGACGGTAATGAAGATTGAAACCAAACACCTGATAAATAGAGTACAGCTTCTTCGAGAAGAGATAGCGCGCTGGCAGATGATGGGCAATATGCTCGGTTTTGATGGTATGGAGAAAAGTCTGGATGAAGCTGGAGCACACCTAAAATCAGCAACCTCTGCCATAGAAAGGGCACAGGAAAGTCTGTACCAGGAAGACACCTTTACTGTAGAAAACCTGCACTCTCATGAGCACACCCACTCTGATGGCAGCATGCATTCTCACCCTCACACCCACCCACACGAACACGAGCACACCGATGTATAAAAAGATTATTGTTGCTATTGACGGTTCTGTACACACGCAGATGGTCCTTGACAGCGCCATAGCCTTAGCAAAAGCCTTTGATAGTACTGTTGAGATCTGTCACGCCATTTGTATGCCACCTATGCTTCCCGATCTGATGGGCGGAGAGGTTGCATTTATGCCTCAGATGATAGAAGACCTTGAGAAAAATGGTCAAAAGGTGATTGACGACGCGAAAAAATATTTAGAAGAAAAGGGAGTAAAAAATATAACTACTTTTATGGACATAGCAAACCCTGCAAATATGATCCTTGAAAGGGTAAAAAATGAGAATTTCGATCTGGTAGTCCTGGGCAGTAGAGGACTAAATGAATTTGAAGGCTTTCTAATGGGGAGCGTATCAGACAAAATCAGCCATCATGCAAAATGCTCGGTATTTATCGTTAGATAAATTACTGTGCATTGCTCTTTTTATAATTTCAATCGTAGGATGCCTGTTTCACACAGGAAATAAAGCTAATGCCCTAGTCTTCTACGATCGAAATCAGGTTTGGTATTCTGATGTCGGTAAGATGGAATCAGAGTGGATTGTAAATATGTTACACGTAAAGGATATCAATGTCGAAAGATTTAGTTCAGATTCGCCGTATGCAGCAAAGAACCCAGATATTTTATTTTACGAGGGGACAAGAGCAATGCAGTTTATCCCCGAACCAATCGTTTGGAGGGCTAAAGCAGAGAAAGAAACTACATGGTGGATTGGCTCCAACGAAGAAGCACTAATCAATGGATATGGAAAGAATAAAGTAGGATTTCAGTATTCAAATGCTCAGTTTAACTTTGACAAAATTTTATATAGAGGGTTCACATTTGACACACAGCCGTTTTACGTTACCCCTATAAACCCAGAAAGATCAACCGTTTTGATATCAGCAGAAAACAACAAAAACGATATTTTGCCCATACTTTTAAGGTCAAAGAATCTATTTTTTATGGCTTCTCATCCATTTTTAGGAGCTGATAGAAAAAGATATATGGCTCTTTGTGACTTGGTAGCAAGGTATTTGGGCGTTCCAGAGCAGCCAGAGCCCTTAGGTCTTATCAGGTTAGAAGACGTTCATCCAATGTACGACATCCCAAGACTAAAGGCCGTAATAGATCTTCTTGAGAAGAGGGATATTCCCTTTTCTATCGGTGTAATACCAATATTTGTAAACCCATCAAGGGGCATTAAGGTAAAGCTAACCGACGATCCAGAACTAATATCAGTCCTAAAAGACGCCCAGATCCATGGAGCCCAGATCTTTATACACGGCCTCACACACCAATTCTCAGGCGAATCGGCTGTGGGATATGAATTTTGGGACAACAGAACTCAAGAGCCATTTCCTGATAGGATTACCCTGGAACAGCTCGAGGACCGAATTAAGGAGGCAGAAAATATTATAAAGACGGCAGGTCTAAAGATAGACGGTTGGGAGACTCCTCACTATATGGCCACTCCGCTGCTCTATAAGGCGCTTAAAATTGAAGGAATAAAAACGATCTACGAAAGAATGCTTTTAACAGACGAGGTTCAATTTGGCAACCCTTTGATAGTTCACCAGATGCTAATATATCCATCAACTTATAACGGTATGTATTGGATACCAGAGGATTTTGGTTATGACGGATATAACTTTACGCAAAAAACAGTTTATAATGAACTCAGAAAAAATAGAGCCTTTTCAAGAGGTGTCGCCTCATTTTTCTTTCACCCATATTTAGGCGCAGATAAATTAAACGAATTGCTAAACAGCGCTGAAAAAGACAATGTTTTATTTGTAAGCATTAAGAAGCTTCTACAAAGCTATAAAATTAAAACAAACTAACCAGGAGGCAAATTGGAAGAAAAAGAGTTTGAAAAGTTAGAAACGCGAGTAAGGGAATTGGAAGACCTTGTGACCAGGTTGATAAAAAAATTAGGACTTGAAAAAGATCTATTTGAGAATTATCAGATCTCAAAGGATCACGGCAAGGTGCTTGAAGTTTTGGGATTCTCTGGCTATACAATAGAAAAAGAAAGGTCAAAAGTAAGTAATTTTATTGTCGAGAACGAACTTCTTGAACCGCTTCAAACGTTAGGAAGAAAAATATGGAAGATCTTTGGCTCCAGCGTTCGCGGTATTGAGATCCTGAACAGCACAGAAGGCTTAACGATTTTGACTAAGTTATCAAAAGAAGACAAAGAAAAAGAAGACAAGCTAAGTTCTATCTGGGTCAACCTTTCGGGAGAGAAGTGTAATCTGATAAAATTCACCTATTTATCGGAAGCTTGAGAATCATTTTTTTCGACAGAAATTTGTTATAATAATATTTATTATCACTCTGGAGGTGTAATTGATGGCTACTGATGGTTTACAGATTTACAAGTGTGAGACATGCGGCAATATAGTAATGGTTCTTCATTCTAGCGTTGGACAGCTCGTTTGCTGCGGAAATCCAATGAAGCTAATGGAAGAAAATACTGTTGACGCCGTTGTAGAAAAGCACGTTCCTGTTATAGAGAGAAATGGGAAGGAGGTACTTGTAAAGGTAGGCTCTACTCCTCACCCGATGACAAATACCCACTGGATTGAATGGATCGAACTGCACGTTGATGATTCGTACGTGCTGATAAAAAGGCTAACATATAACGATAAGCCAGAAGCCTTATTTTCACTGCCAACCGAACCAAAAAGCATAATGGCACGAGAGTATTGCAACCTTCACGGCCTTTGGAAAAGCGAAGAATAATAAAGCTCTTTTTTAATAAAAAATCCGCGCAATGCGCGGATTTTTTATTTACTTACCTCCAAGATATGCTGCTCTAACATGTTCTGAGTTCAATAGCTCCTCAGACGTCCCGGACAGGGTTATATTCCCGGTCTCGACCACATATCCCCTATTCGCGATCTTAAGAGTCTTTACAGCATTTTGCTCAACAATCAATAAACTTGTGCCCGATTCATTTATTTCTTTTATTATCTTGAATATCTCGTCAACCAGGACTGGCGCAAGACCAAGCGATGGCTCATCTAAAAATAGATATTTAGGCCTTGACATCATTCCCCTGGCAATTGCAAGCATTTGCTGCTCCCCGCCAGACAGAGTGCCTGCTTTTTGCGTCAGTCTCTCCTTCAATCTGGGGAAAAGAGACAATACCTTATCTATATCTTCTAAAATACCATTTTTGTCATTTCTGAGAAACGCCCCCATCATAAGATTCTCATGAACGCTCATCCTTGTAAATATTCTTCTGCCTTCCGGAACCAGACATAACCCCATACTTACTATCTTATCGGTTGAAAGCCCTGTTAGAAGGACGTTGTCTAAATATACTTCTCCGCTTGAGATCTTTTCAACTGCCATTATCGACTTTAGGACAGATGATTTTCCCGCTCCATTGGCGCCTATCAGGGCCACTATCTCGCCCTCCTTTACCTCCAGTGAAACGCCCTTTAGAGCAATTATGCCGCCATATCTTAACACTACATTATTTATCTTAAGCAATTTCGGCTTCCTCTTTTCCGAGATAGGCCTCTATTACTTTGGGGTTGTTTCTAATCTCAATAGGACTTCCTTCAGCAATCTTTTGTCCGAAATCCAACACAAATATTCTCTCAGAAAGCTTCATAACAAGAGACATATCGTGTTCTATAAGGATTATCGTTACCCCCATTTCTCTAATCTTCTTAATCAGTGATATAAGCTCCTCAGTTTCTGACGGATTCATCCCCGCAGCGGGTTCATCAAGCAACAATATCTTTGGCTCGGATGCCAAAGCTCTCGCAATCTCTAACTTTCTCTGAAGGCCATAAGGAAGGTTTACGGAAATCTCTGCCTCTCTATCAAGCAAGCCCACAAAATCCAACAGATTTCTGGCTAACAAAACCCCTTGCTTTTCTTCTTTTACAAAGGCTGGCAGGGTCAAGAGTATCTCCCATATCTTAGCTCTAAGCTTTGGATGTCTTCCAACCAAAACGTTTTCGAGGACTGTCATATTTTTAAAGAGTCTGATATTTTGAAAGGTTCTCGATATCCCAAGATAAGCTATCTTGTATGCTGGCACCCCCACAATATCTCTGACAACTCCATCTTTTTTATATAGGATCTTTCCCTTTTCAGGGGTATATACGCCCGTTACACAGTTAAAGAGAGTAGTTTTGCCAGCTCCATTGGGACCAATAACTGAAACTATTTCGCCCTCATTAACGTCCATTGAGACATCGTTTACAGCAATAAGTCCTCCAAATTGTTTGGTGACATTAGCGATTTCTAGTAACAAAAGAATTTTCCTCCTCTGCAACTTTTAGAATTCTTCTTGGCTTTATCCATCCCATAAAGCCCTTTGGCATCACGATCATCATAAATACCATAAGAGCGCCAAATATGAGCATCCTGTATTCAGAAACGCTCCTTAGAGCCTCAGGCAAAAAAACAAGGATGAGTGCACCTATCACGGGACCCTCAATAGTGCCCATACCGCCAATAACCACCATAGCAAGAACCATAACTGATTCCATAAAGCTAAAGCTCTCAGGCGACACAAAGGTAGCATAGCTTGCGAAAAAGACTCCTATAGAGCCGCCAAGCATTGCGCCTATTATAAATGAGATTAATTTGAAATTTTTGAGGTTGACCCCCATCGAGACAGCTGCGATCTCATCTTCCCTGATAGCCTCAAGGGCTCTCCCTATCCTTGATGCCTGGAATCTATAAGTCAGAAATATGGCTAATGCTACAAAAGCTAAGGCCAGAAAGTAGTATTGGGACGGGTCTTCAAGTTTGAAACCAAAAATGCTTGGCCTGGGTATGCCTATAATGCCTATCGGACCATTGGTTAAGAAAGTAAGATTGTTTGCAAGGATTCTGATTATCTCACCGTAGCCCATAGTAACGATTGCAAAGTAGTCGCCTCTGAGCCTAAACGCAGCAGAACCAACCAAAAGACCAAAAAGCGCGGTTGTAAAACACGCTATTGGCAATATCTCCCAAAAGCTGAGTCCCAGCTTAATCGAAAGAATTGCATAGGTATACGCCCCTACGGCATAAAAGGCTATAAAGCCTAAGTCAAGAAGTCCTGCCAATCCACAAACTATGTTCAAGCCCAATGACAAAACAATATATATAAAAGCCAGATTCATAATGTGAACGTAATATTGAGATGAAGCAAGAAATGGGTACGCACAAGCAATCAAAAACAATATGCCCCACTTGAGGCGCATATCCATATTGTTCCATTGTCTTGCTGCGGTCTTAATCCTTCTTCTAAACCTGATATCCATCATACTTTATCGGGAACCTGCTGACCCAGGAGGCCAGAAGGTCTAAGTAACAGGATAAATAAAAGCATAAGGAAAGCAAACATATCCTTATATTCAGACGATATATAACCAGCACCAAAGCTCTCTATGATGCCCAGACAAAAACCTCCAAGCATGGCGCCGGGTATATTACCTATACCACCAAGCACAGCTGCCGTAAATGCCTTCAAGCCTGCAAGATATCCCATATCGAATTTTGCCACGCCATAATACATCCCATACATAACCCCGGCAGCAGCAGCAAGAGACGAGCCTATCATAAAGGTGATTGTGATAATTCTATTGACTTTTATGCCCATTAGGCTTGCTGTAACATAGTCTTGCGCAACGGCTCTCATTGATCGACCTAGCTTGGTCTTGTTTACAAGAAGAGTTAAACCTAACATCATCAATATACAAGTTACAAAAATAAATATCTGGATCAAACTTATCCTCGCATGAAAAAGGTCCCACCCAAAATCAGGAAATATTGCAGGATATACTCTATTTGTAGAGCCAAATGTAAGCATAGCAAAATTTTGCAGAAAAATCGATGCACCAAGTGCGCTAATTAATGGTATGAGCCTGTTTGTCACGCTCCTTAGCGGGCGATAGGCTATAAACTCAAGAAGCGCCCCCAGAAAAGCAGTAGCGATCATAGAGAACACAAACATCAGAAAGATAGCAAGGGGGATTGGTATAACCCTTGACAAGCCTGTCATCTCCAATATCCACCAGAAAAGGAGCCCAAAAAAGGATCCCATCATAAATATTTCTCCGTGAGCAAAGTTTATAAGCTCAAGTATGCCATATACCATTGTATAGCCCAATGCAATCAGGGCATATACCGCCCCCAAGGTCACTCCATTTACCAATTGTTGTAAGAAAATTGTAAAATCACTCCCCTCATATTAGTTGACGCTTTTCCAACTACCATTTTTAACAATATAAACGATAACTTGATTATTACTTGTATCGCCTTCTTTGTCAAAAGAAGTACTACCTAATATACCATCAAATTTCAAATTATGCATTGCATTTGCCAGTATAGCCCTATCTGGTTTGCCAGATGATTTGATAGCATCTATTATAGAAAGAGTTGCGTCATATGCAAAGACTGAGTAGTCAGTCGGCTCCTTCTTAAAGGCATCTCTATATCTCTGGACAAAGTCAGCTCCCTTTGGAAGTTTGTTCAAGGAGAAACCAACCGATGTAGCCATTGTACCCTCTGAAGCTATGCCTGCAACCTTTATAAATTCTGTATCCTTTATGCCATTGGCGCCAAAAAATACAGATTTTATCCCCATTTCTTTTGCCTCTTTTATTATTTGGGCACATTCTGGATACATCCCAGCAAAATATATCACTTCAGGATTAAGAGATTTTATCTTTTCAAGGGAGGTTTTGAAGTCCTTGTCGCCCTGAGAGATCTTCTCCTCGGCAAGAATTGTCCCCCCTAACTTCAAAAATTCACTTTTAAAAGTATCTATCAGCTCTCTTGCATAGTCGCTATTGTCCTCAATTATGGCTAATCTTTTGAATTTCAAGCTGTTTACTATAAAATTAGCCGCACCCGATCCCTCTGATGAGTCGTTAGCGCAAACCCTGAAGACGCTGTAGTATCCCTTATTAGTAAGCTCTATGCTTGTAGTAGAAGGAGAAACCATTACTACGTTGTTCTTTGCATAAATTTTGGCAGACATCATAGTGTCTCCTGCTTTTGCCCCACCGACTACAGCCAAGATTGAGGAATCTGCACAAATTTTTTGCGCAATGATTGCAGATTCCACTGGATCGCCTTTGTCATCCATCTGTACAAGCTCAAATTTTCTGCCAAATGCACCCCCATTGGCATTTGCATCTTTTATGGCAAGGAGGGCTCCGTCTCTTTCCTCCTCACCAATCTGAGAAAGCTCTCCCGAGAGGGGGACTGCAAGGGCGATCTTTAGTACAGGGCTTGATATACCTATAAAAGAGCATCCAGAGATAAACAAACTTAATGCAAACATAGCTAACAGTGAAAAAATAAAAATTATTCTGCGAATATTCAATAAAGAGCCCCTCACTTTATAACTGAAATTTACTTATGTTATCACAAAAATTGTTAGTCGTGAAGGAGAGGGCTATAAGAAAATCTTAGGGAAAAAATATTTTTATTTATAAATAAGAAATAAAAAAGCCCCCGATCTCTCGGGGGCTAAAAAGGCTTTTTTAGAACTTTACGTCCATCTGAATGTAGTATCTTTGATCCTTGTCGACCTGATCTGGGTTAAAGGTATAGTAATAGCCACTATTAATATTATAAGGCTGCTTGCCCTTCCAGTAGTCATAGTTCAAGGTTAGAGATGCGTTCTTTGCGACTGGGAGAGTGTAGTATACGTTGTAGTAGTCCTTATAATCTGTAGATGCCATTGTGTTAAGTATGAATGGGTTGTACCACTTGTTGTTGCCAAACCAAAAGTCGCCTGTAAGTGCGCCGACTGGTAGAGGAACAGTAGCTCCGACTCTCCATACGCCACCGTTTACAGTACTTGTGCTGGTAAGATTTGGTCCAGTAGCTGTAGCTGATGGCATATCGGTAGATGTGCCGCTGTAACCTGCCCACATATTTACGTTATACATAGTCCAGTTGCCCATTACTGTCCACCAGCTATACTTTCCATAAATACCGCCTGTTCCTGAGGTGTAGCCAGGAACTCCCGAAAGGCTACCAAAATAAGTCATCTTGTCTACATTACCGTAGTCTGCCTCTAAGCCAAATGTGTCAAAGAGCTTGGTCTTAAGGTTCAATACGTATGCGTCTTTGTCCTTTAATCCATTTGCTTCTTGGGTAGATGTAATTGAACCTGCGTCAAATAACTTTACCCATGCGGCTGAAACTGAGGTTGATGGGAGGAAGTTACTCATATCAAATACTACCATTCCGCCTTCTACTGATGCATCAAGGAAAATAGCATTATAGTATCTGCCTGCGTCCATAGTAGGAAGTCTACCAAGAACGAAGGTTACAGGATATGGGTTCAGAGTCCATGTGATGTAAGATCTCTCAACGAATAGAGTATTCTGGTTGTTATTATAACCTGTGTTTGCAGCTGTAACCAGATTGGAGTTGTCTCCTGTGCCGTTTACGCCTGCATTCTTCTGCATGGTAAGTCTTGCATTGAAGTTGATGTTGTCAGCAACTGGCGCTGCAACGTTTAGTCTAATTCTGTAACGCATAAAGGTATCGTTGTTTTTGTCGGGTGGTACTGTAGTTTGTGTAGCAAAAGCTTCTCCGCCAACTCCACCGTTTATATTGTTACTAGCTACTGGTGCGACTATGACTCCAGAATTCATAGCATAATAAGTTGCCTTTTCGCTTGCAAGTCTAAACCTTGCGTCGCCTGTAAAGTTCACGGTGTCAAGAGCTGCCTTCTTCTCAAGTGCTGCAACTCTGACGTTTAGTGATGCGAGCTCTGACTTAAACTCTTCTGCTAACTTCATAAGTGTTGCGATGTCGTTAGCGTTTAACTGGATCTTTTGATCCTGTGCGTTTTGACCCTTTTCGTACATATCAAGCATTCTTGCAACTACCATTGCCATCTCATAACGAGTGGCAAGTCTGTCACCCCTGAATGTTGAGTCC
>Ga0078972_1015949_pt1 | contig 11305 bp, 24 predicted proteins | sample YelNatPaOPGAMG01_FD_67568 | JGI IMG/M metagenome (GOLD analysis project Ga0078972, IMG submission 67568) | Hot spring thermophilic microbial communities from Obsidian Pool, Yellowstone National Park, USA - OP-RAMG-01 (SPADES assembly) (version 2) | ecosystem: Environmental > Aquatic > Thermal...
ATTTCGTCCTTTTCTCTCTCGGTTTCCGCTATTGATATAGCACTTTGTATAATCTTTTGAAAAATTTGTGGAAATTCGGGCGATTGAAGTATAGCAATTTGGCGGGGGTCAGTCTTTAATCCCATCGTCAGCCCAGGTATAGCCTTTACGGGGGGCGATATCATTCTCATTGCCACAACAAAACTATACCTACTACCTTCAGGCACTTTTCCAAGTATGATATTAACTTCTTTTTCTGTCCAAGTCATGGGGTTGGTTCTATTCAACATTTCCCACACTCTTTCGGCTACTTTCATACGGTTTTGAAGATTATAGAGATATTTCGGTTTATTTTTGCTACGGTTATATCCCCTCATACAATAGTCTATAATCCATGGATATGGGCTTTGAAAATTCACGCCCCCCGTTGTCGGGTCTTCTATTACTTTAAGCAAATATCGGGCTTCGGTTATTTGGCTTATGTATTCCTTATATTGGTTATAAAGAACCTCATTGGTAGCGAAAGTATCCTTAAGTTTTTTCAAATTTCGGCTTAAATTTGCTTGGTCTATCGTTAATTGAAGTTTTTTAATAATTTGTTCCTGCGAAAGTCGTTTATCTATTGGTGCGTCATAATAGTAGTAGTAGGCTTCAAAAAGTTGTTGCGGGCTTAAGGCGGGTTTTCTAGGCATCTTCTAAAACACCCCAATCAATAACCCTATATTCATCCAACTCAATTATCATATTGTATTTAAGGCTCATCAGTTTTAGAATTGCTTTAAGTTCATGTTTCGCTTTTTCCATTTCATTTAGTAACTCAAGTATATCTAAAACCAATTCTTTAATTTCTTTTTTTTGCATCATGCCCATGATATCGCATAAAAAGGTATTTAAATGCATAACTCAACATTTTTAAACAAAAAAAAGTAATGATATTATGAAGCCTATAAGGTATTCTATAAAATCGCCTAACTTATGATATACGTCTTCTTTTTCATGTATTTGGTAAATTAAAAAAATTAGGAATATAATATAGCCTAGCCCATCAAGTAATGGGGTTATAACACCTAATAGTAAATGCACTATACTTTTTAAGTTATCAAATATGGGAATATCCCCTAGTAGCATCATTTACCTTTTACGCTTTTTTCTTAAGCCCATCAAGTTTATAGCCAAATTTATCCTTCTCTTTGTTTTTGCGTCTAAACGGTCATAAAAGTCGCTTCTCCTTAACTTTTCAAGTGCGGATTTGTTTATGTTACCCGCCTTATCAAAAATATTATCTTTTATTGCACCCACTACCTTACGCTCATTTCTTTTTAGCCATTCGGTTAAAGCCCCTCTTCGCTTAACCGCCCTTTGTATCCAATACTTTTTATTATTTCTTCTTTTTCTAGCCAAGTAACTCGCCCCGCCATGCGTAAACGTAATACAATAATAGCCCGAATAATGCCCCCGATATTGCGGTAGCCTTACTTTTGAAAAATGTACCTAATATTAAGGCAAAAGCGAAAGACAATATTAGGCTTAAAAGTAGGTCTTTTTTAACCGCTTCAATATCCCCCTTTTCTTTAACCAAATTTCTGGCGGTAAAAGGCGAAGATAAAAGGTAAGTAAAAATATGCTCTTCGGCTATAAAACTTATACCAATACCTACGGCATCCTTTAACTCCATTTACTTCGCCCCCCTATCTAATACTATGGCTAAAATTATAAGAATAACCAAGCCCACCACTATATAAGGCAAATAGGGTTTAATTATTTCAAAAACGCCCTTTTCTTGGGTTGTTGTTGTAGGTGTAGTTATTGTGGTTGTAGCACCACCCCCGCCCCCGCTTGATATTGTAACCGTTGGCGTTGTAGTTGTAGTTGTTGGCGTTATTGTGGGTGTTGTTGTAGTTGTCGTTGTAGGTGTAGTAGTAGTTGGCGTTGTAGTTGTTGTAGGTGTTGTTGTAGTAGTTGTTGTAGTTGTTGGGGAATATGTGAAGTAAACGCTAAAGCCTGACATGGTGTTAGGGTCTATAATTTTAGCACCATTGCTTATTTTCCACCCCCCTTCTATCTTTTCTACCGTCGCACCCCCGTTATTTGAACAATCAACCAAGTAGGGGTTAATGAATGTGATAATATTTGTTCCCACGGCTACGGGCATAAGGTAACTTTCGTTAGCCCCTCGTGTTGTGTATTTGCTTGAGGCTAAAACTATATTGTCTTTGTAATAGATTACTTTAATATCTTGCTTAACTATTTTTTTGTTGGTATCAAATACTAGAACGTCTAAACCTCTATCTATCCACTCAACCATATTACCACCCCTACTATAACCAATAGGGCTATAAAAAAGTAAATGAAATTAAAATTGGCTATTGGTTGAACGATTACCGTTGGCGTTGTAGTTGGTTGTTTTACTTTCGGGGTAAAAGGTTCTAGTAGGTCTAAATATACCGTTTTATCGGTTTTAAAGTCTTCAAATACACTATAACTTTTTAATCCTTGATATTCCGCATGGCATAAATACATGTTAGGATTATATTGCATTGATATTTTACACTTTCCGCTTTCATCGGTTACCCCGCTTTTGTAAACTTGGGTTTCCCACACGTCCATAACTTTAACGGTAGCACCTTTTACGGGCTTTAAAGTATTATCTCTTACTATAAAGGTTATTGTGCTATAATATTCCCCGCTCATAACTTTTTCACACCCCTATAATATGCGAGTTGTGTTAAGAACGCTATACCAAAACCTTTTAATGCATTCAAAAGATTGTTTATGTCTAGTGTTCCGTTCCACGTAGAAAAAAACACTATTCCGCCTACAATAAGGCTGTCTAGTATCATGTCTTTTATCGGCTTTTCTTCTGTTGTTTTAGTATATGTTGTAGGTGTGGTTTCATTTGCTACGCTAAAGGTGTGAAAGTCTAGCATTTTTATCCACCTCCACTTGGGGCTACTTCTTTTATCACTTCTTTTACTAGTGTAGCGGGTGTTTTATGCATTAGACGTGAAATTATGATAAATATTATTGCTATTATGATTAGGGCTATTATTACCCATATATACCACGGGATATCTTCTAGCCTTAATGTTGGTAGTTTAATAGGCTCTTTTTCTACAACTTCATCCGCATCAATTCTTAAAGCCACATAAGCCGTTCCAGCATTTTCCCACGGGAAAGCCTGCGGGCTATCATATTCTAAACTTACCGTGTTTTCGCCATCTTCAATTAAAAGAGTTGTTACTTCTTGCGAACCTTTAGGGCTTTCGCTTACTAGACTACCGTTAAATTTAATCGCCTTAAAACGCCCCGTAATCCACCAACGGATATTAACATCCCATTCTAAAACCGCTTTCCTTACGTTGGCGACATGTAATATTTTGCTTACGCCTACACGTTGGAGTAGCGGTAAAGGTTCATAATTCCAAAAGATTATAGTATATGTAGCCATTTTTCAACCACCATTTATGAATTTGTAAAGGTTACGCTTTCGGTTCGCCCCCTATTTTCGCCTATTGCATTTAAACCAATTTGGCTATTGCCATTAAGAAAAGATACGCCTTCAGTTTTCCCCCTATTTTCGCCTATTAGACCTAATCCTTTTTCGCAATTGCTATTAAGAAAAGATACCCATTCATTTCTTTGAATTTTGTCAAAAATACCGCCATTTATGAATGCGGCGGTATTATAAATTTCTTTTTTAATCGTGTTGTAAATGCTTGGAATAATAGACATTTTAGCCCACCACCAGCCAATAAACCTTATCGCCCAAATTCCCATTAATATATGGTTCGCTTTCCTTTGACACGGGTATTGCTATGGCGTCATTAGGCTGAAGGGGATAACCGTCGCCTATGCTTACACTAGCATCTCCAACCCACACCACACCGCTATTATCCACATCAGCCCTAATCACAACTTGGCTACACACAACATTGTCGGGTAAAACCTTTTGCGGTTGAGTTGTAATAACCCGCTTTTTCGCACTAATAACAGTGTAGCCCTTCGCTTGAGTATAAATAAGGTTGGGGAAAGTTACCTCTACACGCCCCCCACCTTCCCGTATAACTTGTATTTCTTTTTGGGGGGCGTATATGGGTATCTTTCGCCCATCACGGGCTACAATCCACCCTATTATTACACCTAATCCAAGTTCTAAAGCCAATTCACATCACTTATGAGAAGGTAAACGAAAGTTGCCAATTCACGGTAAACGGGTAACTAGTATTTATTGTCTGCGGTTGAAAGTCGCCGTCGGCGGCTGAAAGCCTACTAAATAGTGCTATTTTATCCCTACAATCCCACGTTCCCCCAAAGTTCATTAAAGTATCCATACTTTGTAAATATAATCCTACTTCGCCAACTGTTCCGCTTATTGTTGCTGGGTTCCATGTCGCCTGATATATAACATAATAGCCATTGCTTAATGTTCCTGTCACCCCCGTCTGGGAATTGGCTTTCGTGCCTGGGGGTGTTCCAATAGGGCTAACTAATTGCGTCATACTTTGCGTTGTTGGGTGTGTGGTATCTGTTCCTAAAACCATGTAAGTTGGATTTATTGAGGTCCAACCTCTAGCAAGTGCTTGTTCATATTGGGGTGAAGTGTTCATGGCGGCGAAAAAATTTGTTATACTTAATAGTCCTCTACCTACAAAATGGTTCCTATACCATTTTGTCTTTTTTTCTCCATTTATGAATTGCACGTATCCCCTTATTCTTATTTCTTTTATCACTTTATCTAATTTTTTCGGTTTTAGTGATGGTATTATTTTGTTTAGGCTTGGTATTTCAAATTTTTTAAACAAATTTAGTTTTTCCATTTACATCACCTTAAATTATGAAGTATCCTCCTCCTATGGGGTATAGGGGTTGTGTTATGCTTTTTACGGTAATGTTTTTTAGGTCTATGGCGTTGAATTTTTCATCAAATATCCCAAATTGTATATTTCCAACAATATTTTCGCCGACATAATAACTGCCTACCGCATTAGGAGAGTTGGCGGTAAACTTATCTCGGCTTTCCACGTAATAGACTTTACCATTTTTTAATGCACCCACAATATAGGTTTTACCGTTTACCAAATTTGAAGCACTCCATTTTATCATTTCGCCTACTTGGTATTCGCTTTTGTCCGTGCTTATGCTTGGCGGTTGTGTTGGAGTTGGCGGTTTAGTAGTTGTTGTAGTTGTTGTTCCTTCGCCACCTTTTCCGACACCTTTTAGCCATGCTTCTATTTGGTCTTTAAAAAAAAAGTAGATAACCAACCCTACTAATCCTATTGCAATTAAGACTAGTAGGATTTTTTCTAAAGTTGTCATTTTTTCTATCCCCTTACTCTACCGTGTGATATACTCTTACGTTTTCGCCTGTTGAATATGTGGCTACTAATCGGGTAACGTTGGTCTTATAGAATGGTAAGTGTGGTATTACAACTAGTCCGCTTTGGTGTGTGTAGTCGGGGAAAAGTTCCCCTTCTAGGGCTACCAACTCGGCTGGGCTAACGTTTTCAAATTCTAGCATTCCCGCACTAGAAAAGACTAGTTTTGTAAGGTAACTTTCCAAGTTAGCGGAATATAAGCCCGTTAGTGAGAGTTTTACGCCATCGGGTATAAACTTGTCTAGTGAATTGTCGCCAGCGGCTATTCCCGTTACATTGTATATTTTTGTTCTTACTGTTGGCTGATTAACGGGGTCTTGATATACGGCACTTACTTGGAGTTGAACGCTTTGTGTGGCTGTTCCTACCGTGCTTAATGTTCCGCTTAATGAGTTAAAGGTTACGTTTAATGATGCGGGTTGGTCGCTCATAGATATATAGCATGGTAAAAAGACTGTTCCGCCCCCATCTCCGTTGGTGTCTAGTGCTAGGCTTGGTATTGCTTTAGCGTTAGCACCCCTTAAACGCATGTTTAAAAGGTTACCCATGCTTATTATGTCATGTTTTCCATAAGAGATATTTGAAAGGTCTATTATGTTGGTAGCGGATTTATCTTTTACCGTAAATTTGCTTATTGTGTTCCATGCACATGCACCCGTTCCTAAAGCCCCCGAACCTAGGGTAGTGTCCACGGATAATTTTATAAGAAAACCTACTATGTCGCCGAAAGCCTTTATTTGTTCTTCGGGTTGGGGTTGTTCCGCTCCACTTATACTAACCGCTCCAAAATTCTTAACTATCGCATACTTCATTTTTGCTTTTCACCCCCCTTTTTACTTGAATTGTGCTTTAGCCCATTCATATAGCCACATGCCTACGATTACGCCTATCACCAATATGATGAAATCTACTATCCTCTTATCCATTTTTTTACACCTTTTAGGCTTAAGAAGAATTTTTAAAGTTTTTAAAATTATAGTTTTAACGCTTCATGTGTTTTTAGCCTTTTAAAAGTTTTGAAATATAGTATAAGTCTTTTGCACACGAAAGGCAATAGTAACGTGTTTTTCCATGTCCTCTAACACTAACTATTTTTTCGCCCATGTTTAATTTTTTTCTGCACCTATAACATTCCCAGCCAAATTTTTCAACATAATTTGAAAGTTTTGTTAGCCTTAAATAGTTTTTATGGTCTAATATTATTATATGCTTCATTTTAGACCACGGGTATTGGTTCGCATACTTTACTAATTTGATATTTGGGGCTATAATAGTAGAAGTAAAAATTAGGTAAATTTTTTATTGTGTCTTCGCTACAACTAACCCATCGCTTTAGATATTGAATGTCGGGGGGTAAGTCTAAACGGAAAATAAATCTGTGGTGTGAATTGCTTATTATTGCATTATGCACCTCTGCGGGGCGTTGGCTTACCGCAATATATGTTAAGCCTTTTCCCCGTCCTACCCTAACAATTCTTGATAAGGGGGTTGGAAAACGGAATTTATTAGCGTATTCTTGCACCTCTTCAATAGCAATAGTTAGATTATGTTGTTGTAATGCGATTAAGCAAAATTGGTTAAATTCGTCTTCATCTCCACTACTTGGGCGGTAAACTAGGTTACCATAATATAGTTGGTCTAAACTTTCAACTATTGGGAATATTTCATGTTGTAGTCCGTAATCCCAAATCCATGTAGGTTTTTTTTGTCCGATTTGCCTAACCAAATATTTTAGTAGGGTGCTTTTTCCCGTTCCACTTTGCCCAAAAATTACTATATGCTCATCATACGGATTTATTTTTATTTCCATTACCCGCCCCCTCTTTTTTTGTTATTTTTATGTATAAGATTAATGTGTTTTCGTCTTCGTTTTCCCAATCAACCTCAATATTTACGTTTTTGAATGCGTCTTTAGGTATAAGATTTGTTAGGAGTTTTATAAACATTGGTTCACTCATGTTTTACCGCCTTCTTTTTTCAAAAAGGGGATTTTGAATATGGCGGGTAATATTGGTAGTGCATGCAATATTATAGCAATTATTAATATAGTGTAAAAATCTACTTTGAATTGTTCTACCTCAACATTTATGGTTGAACCGAAAATTTTGCTATCTATTTCGGATAATAAACTTATCATGTCTTCGCTATAAATGTCTTTTTCGCTTTTCATTAATTCTTTTACTGTGTTGTTTATGTTCTTTAGAATTGTTTTAAAATTCTCTTTGTCTAGGGTTAAGGGAATATATGTTTTTTCTTCGGGGGGCTTTTCTTCTGTTGGCGGTTTTTCTTCAGGCTTTTCTTCGGGTGTTATAGGGGGTAATTTTGGTTTTCCCTCTATTGCTATTTCTATTCTTTCGGCCGGGGGTTTTTGTTCTGAAGGCTTTTTTAGGGCTTCTTTTTGAAGTTGTTTAACTGCATATAATACACTATATTCGTTTTTCGCCCCTACGTAATTGGCTATTGCTCGTTGATTTTCATAAGATAGTTTTTGTCCAATATCCCATAAGCCTTTTTCTTTCAACCCTACTAATATTTTTTTGATTTTATTTGTTAATGTCTCTTCTTTTGATATGTCTATTGTTTTCATATAAGAGATTATGGGGTTTTCTTCTTTCGGTGCTTCTGTTGGGGGGGCTTCGGGTTGTTTTTGTTCTGTTGTTGGGGGCTTTTGTTCTTCTTTTTGTTGTTCTTTCGGTGCTTCTTGGGGTTCTTTATTTTCTAAAATTTTTTCTTCTGACATATACTTAATGGAAATTATGTTAGGGTATTTAATTTTTTTAGGTTATGCGTTATTTAATGCTCATGATTATAGCATGAAATAGTCTATATCGCATTATGCGATATCAAAAAAATAAAAAAATGAAGTTAAAAAAATTTTGTGGGTGCGGATATACTTTTTTATGCATATCCGCCTAGTATAGTTTATAGTCGGGTTCATATTCGTGTGTTTTGAATGTTCCATATTCGGAAAGGTATTGGCTTTGCTTTTTCTTTTTACGTTCTTTTTGTTTTAGGCTTTTTTCTTTCACTATACACGTGTTACATGCTTTCATTAAAACGCTTATTCTTTGTTGTGGCGGTAATTGTAGTAGGTCGGGAAAGGTTGATAATATGGGGCATTTGCTAACCTTTTCCCATTCTTCTATTTTGCCATATTCGTCTTTTTTTGGGCGATAATAGTAGTAATCCCATATACATGAAGTTATTTGTGGTGTTGGCTCTTCTTTCGGTTCTTCTTTGTGAAGTAGGCTATCTATTATTTCAATTATGGTTTTATTATTTTCTTCGGCTCTTCTTTTCAATTCATCATATTGGTCTTTCTTAATGTGTATTTTTTGGTATTCCATTATACTTTCGCCTCTTCATATTTTGGTGCTATTATCAAGCGTATAATCCATTTCACGGGAATTAATGTAATTAGCCAATAGTCTTCGGGTAATTCTTTACCGTCCTTCGTGCATCGGATTTTATAACTGAAATATGTATATCGGTTTAGGCTTACCATTTGGGGCTTATTTTTTTCTTCTAGTGTAATGGTAAAAAGTTTTTGTCCTGTTGTGTATTCAACTATCACGTAGTCTATGTTTTCAAATTTGGATAAGGTTATTGCGTCTTCTATCATGCGTATCGGTTTATATTACGTAGAATGCGTATATAAATTTATATCTTATGCGTTATTTAATGCTCTAGGATATAATATGAAATAGTCTATAATGCATTATGCGTTATCCTATATGCGTTTTATTTCATATCATTTTTTTAATATTCCCGTAATCGTTAATTAAACATAAGATATTATTTAACAAAGGGAAAAAAATAACGCATAAACGGTTTTTGCCATGAAGTAAAAGTAATACTTTTTTAGTATATAAAGACGTGTTCCCGTTGCATGAAGTATGAGCATGTTCACATGCCCCATATATGCCCCATGTAATACTTTTTGCATGAAGTAATCGCATATGCCCCATATATGCCCCATAAAAATGCCCCATAAAAATTAGTTTACATGAAACATAAAGGTTATGCGTTATTTTTATTGTGCATACCAAAAACTGATAACGCATAATATAACGCATATCGTAAGTTATGCGTTATCCATATACCTATTAAACACTTCATATATAACGCCATATTGCTATAATATTGTTCCAGAACACTTGTTTTATGCGTTATTGTCTTGATAAACTACTATTGAAAGAATATAAAACACCTATAAGGGCGTTCTAAACCCTTTATGCGTTATTTTTAAAAAAAATTAAAACAAAAAAATAGGGGGAAATTAGAAAAAATGTGGGGTCGGGGTTCACGCACATCCCCCTTCATCCCAACTTTGCTTTTTAACAAATTATCGTTAGACATTTTCTGCCCCCACCTTATTACCCATCGCCTTCTTTAAACATTCTAGGCTACACACACGATATTTAAACACCAAGTCTAAATGTCGGTCATATATGGATATGCGATATCGTGCGAATTTACCGCATACCTCACACCGATAACGCCTATATTTTTGCTTCATAAAATCACTTATACACCGCCAATATTGTGAACAATCTTGACAATCTTTATCACATTCACGTTTTTTGAAATTTAAAGACTTTATCGTCATTCGCCCCACCTTGATGCACTAATAATAATATGTAACCACACCCCCGCTTTAGAAGGTAAAAAGGTAAACCATATCTCCTTATGATAACCTAAATTATGAAATACGCCAAAAATCCAATCCATGTCCACATCCGCCATAAACCTTGAATAAAAGACTTTAAGGTCTATACGTTCCCACCCTTTTTGATGATAAACCCGCATTTTCGGATAAAGACCCATTTCCGTAAGTTCTTTTTTGAGAATTTTAGCGTGCTCTTTCAAAATTTTACCTTTAAGCATTTTTATCGCCTCACATACATGAGGCAATTTTCCTTTACTTCACGCATATACTTATCTTTAGCACGGCAATAGAATAGCATGTAAGGGCTATAACTCATATTCTTACAATTCATGCAATTTTTAACATTCATTTTCTACCACCGCTACAATCTAGTAGCACATCATCTATTATACTTTTTAGAAGTATCATATTAGTGTTTACATCTCTTTCATAACGCCCTATTTTTATTTTTTCTAATCTAACGTAAATTTGGTTATAGTCTTCGCCTAACAAATACCCGTAATATTCCGTTTTATCAAATACCTTAACCCATACCCTTTTATCTAATAAATGTCTTAAACTTCTTTTTTGCATTTTTTACCACCTATTTATTAATGAATGTTACACCTTCACTTCTTTGTATTTCTTCGCCAAAAATATAGTCTAATTGGTTAAGATTTTTTCTATACCTTACAACATTCAAAATTATTAGTAGCCAAAAGTAATAGAAAAGTATAGGGTTTAAAAGTATAAGATAAGTTAAAAGCCTTTGCTTCTTAACACCAAAAGCCAAAAGAATAAAATGTTTAATTTGCATCCTAACCACCCACGGAATTTAGGATTTTCAATAATTCCTTTAATTTCTCGTCCACTTCTTTTGCTTCATTCATGTAAGCCTTTTTCTTTTCTTCGCTCAACTTTTCCCATTCCTCGCTTAACATAAGCCTTTGTAGTTGTAGCCTTCTACTCCTCAACTCTATTATTTCTAAAGCCAAATCCTTACTTTCCGCCATCATACACCACCCATAAAGAATGAAGAGAATTTATTTAATTTCTCGCCTACGTCTTCCCATATAGCACTGAACATAAGGTAATGGCGGTTGGCTGTCCCAATATCTTTCCACCCCACATTTAGGCGGATAGCCCTTTCTAGCGGAATGCCCGCTCGCACTAGAAAACTAACATACACTTTTCTTAAGTCGTGAAGTTCTAGGGGAATAATGTTATTTTGCTCACACGCTTTACGCAAAATTGCCCCCGCCTTTTGTGGCGTCATACTTAAAACCCAATCTCCTTTTTTCAA
>Ga0078972_1015950_pt1 | contig 11305 bp, 12 predicted proteins | sample YelNatPaOPGAMG01_FD_67568 | JGI IMG/M metagenome (GOLD analysis project Ga0078972, IMG submission 67568) | Hot spring thermophilic microbial communities from Obsidian Pool, Yellowstone National Park, USA - OP-RAMG-01 (SPADES assembly) (version 2) | ecosystem: Environmental > Aquatic > Thermal...
ACGCCAACCTGGTCTCCCAGTTCCTCTGGTGGATGGAGGAGGGGAAGAGGCCCGTGGTGTGGGGGGACGGGAGGCAGACCAGGGACCTGGTGTACGTGAGGGACGTGGTGAGGGCCAACCTCCTGGCGGCCAGGGCCAAAAGGGTCTCGGGGGAGGTGATAAACGTGGGGACGGGGAGGGAGACCTCCCTGAACGAGCTGGTGGGGATCCTCAACAGGATGCTCGGGACGGACCTGAAGCCCAGGTACGTGAGGATTCCGGTTAAGAACTACATCTTCAGGCAGAGGGCGGACCTGAGGAAGGCCAGGAGGCTGCTGGGTTACCGGCCGGAGTACACCCTGGAGGAGGGAATAAGGGAGATCCTGAGGCTGAGGGGGAAATGAGGCTCTCCGTCATCATCCCCACCAGGAACCACGTGGCCCTCCTGGAGGAGTGCCTCTCCAGCCTCTCCAAGCAGACCTTCAGGGACTTGCTTTACTAGCCCCCTGCCAGAAACATGTTTTAAAGAATGAGTTCAGAATCTTAAGGTGAAGGCCCTTATCACGGGAGTGGATGGATTCATCGGAAGTCACTTAGCCGACTTGCTTGTGGGGAGGAATTGGGAGGTTTGGGGGACCACCCTCAGAGGTGATCTTGATAATGTGGCCCACTTAAAAAATCAGCTCATCGTAAGGAAATGCGATGTAAGGGAAAGGGCGAGGGTAGAAGCTGTCCTCAGGGAGAGCAAACCCGATGTGATTTTTCACTTAGCTGCCCAGAGCAGACCGGACCTTTCGTGGAAGGACCCCCACCTTACTATGGAAGTTAACGTACTGGGAACGGTTAACCTTTTCGAGTCAGTAAGAGAACTTAGAATGGAACCAAAAATCGTGGTTGCATGCTCCAGCTCCCAGTACGGATTTCTGGAGAAGGGAAAAATGACGGAGGAACATCCTTTCCACCCCTTAAGTCCATATGCGGTGAGCAAGGCGACTCAGGACTTGATGGCTTACCAATATTTTCAGAATTATGGAATGAAGACCTACCGGGCGAGGATCTTTGGTACCATAGGGCCTAGGAAGGTGGGAGATGCTTGTGCCGATTTTGCAACTCAAATAGTAAGGATCAAAGCGGGCAAAAAAGAGCCGGTAATACGCGTGGGTAACTTGGAGGCGAGGAGGGACCTTACGGATGTCAGAGATACGGTGAGGGCTCTCTGGCTCATATCTGAGAGGGGAAGGGAAGGAGAAGCTTACAACATCTGCTCCTCAAAAATCATTCGGATAGGCGATATACTTGAGGCGATGCTGAAAATGGCAAAAGTAGAGGCTGAAATCGAAGTGGACCCCTCCAAACTTAGACCCAGTGATGAGCCCATAATCGTGGGGAGCAATGCCAAGATAAGGAAACACTGTGGATGGAAGCCCAGAATACCCATGAGTAAAACGCTTTCAGACATCTTGGAATACTGGCAAAATTATTTGGTGAAGGTCTAGGTTGATAGGCATTTGCCATTATCGATATATCTAACTTGCCAACATATGAAGTTTCCTAGTCTAGACCAAGTTAACGTGTCTTCTTCCGGCCAGCTACTTTTCATCTATTCGAATTAAATTAAAATAATGGATTTTAGGAACGATGAGTCCGGTTTTTGGTCAAGAAATTAAAAGTTAACTTAATATGCTTGACGATGGAAAAACACAAGATGAAGATTATTCTCCTCACAGAACTTTTTTGGCCGTATCAACTGGGAGGAGGAGAGAAACAGTTTTTTGAGCTGGCCAAATTCCTAGCTAAGAAGAAGCATGAAGTGCATGTATACTCGGTGAAATTACAGGGCGCTCCAGAGCAAGAATTGCTGGATGGGGTTCATATTCATCGGGTGGGAGTGCTCAAGCATCCCCTGAATAAGAGGAGTCGCGCCCCACTACCTTTTTATTTCTTGGCCCTTTTATTCACAAAATTCCCGGATTATGATTTAATTCACTGTAATGCATACCTTCCTTGCCTCGCCGGTTTCATTAGAGGAAAACTGACACGAAAACCCGTAACGGCAGTTATCCACGATATCTATAGGGGTAGCTGGGGAGCAGCTCTGGGTCATGGTCTTCTCGCCCCGTTTGGTGATTTGTTAGAGGCCTTGATTTGTAAACTACCTTATTCAAAAATCCTAACGGTCAGTAGTTACACCAAGCATCGGCTCGAGCGGGTTTTTGGAATCTCAAAGGGAAAAATAGAGGTATGCGGAAGTGGCATTGATGTGAGTTTAGTGGACTCCGTACGAGCGCGGAAGGTTAGAAATAGGCTTATATATGTGGGGAGGTTGGTGCCGCACAAGCATGTGGAAGATCTGCTCTTGGCGGTAGAGAAACTCTCAAAAGAGTTTGTAAACCTAGAATGTTTGATAGTAGGCGATGGGGTTCTAAGGGAGAAACTAAAAGCAATGGCTAAAGACCTAAAGGTGGAAAAAATGGTAAAGTTTACAGGAATGATCGCAGAATATAGAAAAGTGATTGCCATGATAAAATCCTCAGAGATTTTGGTTCTACCTTCGACGAGGGAGGGGTTTGGCTTGGTGGTCTTAGAAGCCATGAGGTGCAAGACCGTACCCGTGGTATATGAGTTGCCCTGTTATATGGACTTCTCCTCGAGGTCTGAGGTAGTTTTTGTGCCTCCTCGAAATGTGGAAGCGCTGGCGGATTCCATAGGGGATTTGCTTAGAAACAGGAAAAAATTGAGGAAAATGAGGGAAAAAGGATTCAAAAGAGCGGGAAGGTATGACTGGAATGATTTCGGCATCAGGGTGGAGAGAGAATTTTTGAAGTTGGTGCAAGAGGATCCGGGAACTTTATGAAAGTTGCTCTTGCTTTTGACTATATCCTCGCAAGGGGGGGGATGGAGCATACTCTCATAGTTTTGGCGAGGGCATTAAGGGCAGACATCTGGACCACCACCTATAAGCCCGAGTGCACTTACCCGGAGCTGAGAGAACTCCCAGTTTTTTCGAATCCCTTGAAGTTCCACAAGAGGGGATTTATGCATACCGAGGCTCTCCTCAGGTTCAGGAGGATGGATCTGAGTGATTACGACATCATCCTCACCATGGGGGATTGGGCCAAGCAAGTAGGTGTAAGGAGAGAAAATCATCCACAAATACACTATGATACTCCTATTCGCATGGTTTATGATTTATATCGTCCAATCAAAAACATGCTTTCTCCCCCTGCCAAGATAGCTTTCACGTTTTGGGTTCAGTTTATAAAAAAGCTGGATTTACAGGCGGCCACCCTAATCGATCTCATGCTTGCTCCTTCAGAAACAGTTAGGGAAAGGATAAGGAAGTACTACGGAAAAGATGGGGAAGTAGTTTGGGCTCCAGTATCAACAAAGAAATTTAGATACCGACCCGCCAAAGATTATTTCTTATCAGTTCAGAGGATAACCACAACCAAGGGGCTTGAGTTGCAGTTGGAGACCTTCAAGAGACTTCAGAAGGAAAAATTGATAATAGTCGGTTCGGTAACGGAACCTTTGAGGTCCTACTGGGAGGAGTTAAAAAGGAGGGCTCCCCCTAACGTGATTTTCAAGGAATCCGTTTCTGACGAGGAACTGGTGCAGTTATATTCTGAATGCAAGGCAGTCCTTCAAACCTCTATGGATGAAGACCTCGGGAAAGTGCCGATTGAGGCCATGGCCTCCGGCAAGCCTTGCATAGCGATTAAGGAGGGAGGTTTTAAGGAGACCATCATTCATGGAAAAACCGGGATTCTTGTCGATAAGCCTTACCTTGAAAATTTGGTAAATGCTATCCGGAGTTTGGATGACTACAAGTTCGAACCCTCTATCTGCAGAAAAAGAGCCGAGTTTTTTTCAGAGGATAAGTTCATAAAGAGAATTAAAAAAATTTTGTCCAAGGTAGCTCGAGAGGAGGGGATATCAAAATAAAAAGATAAATGTAGAAGGTGGAAGACATGAGGATAGCAGTTCTCGCTAGCGATCCCGTAGCTCGCGGATATAGAGACTATGGAAAAGCTCCAGTCGTGCCAGGCTTATCTAAATTAAAGAGCTTTAAAGATGAAGGATACGAAGTAATATTTGTAGGATTTGGCGGGGAAAAAATCTCCGATGAAAAAACACTTCAATTCTTTGAAAGGAATAATATTGAATACATCCATTTTAGGACCATACCCACTTTTTTTCCTACCCAGTCCATACCGCTGATTGGGCGCAGGCTAGACGCAGATGTGGTCTTGGGAGGAGAAATCTTCGATCTATTTCCCCTTCTATTTAGATTGGCTTCCACACCAAACTATTACCTTTACACTCATCAGAACCACCTGAGTGGAGCCCGAAAGAGATTCTATCGGTTTTTCACGCCGATTTTCCGCTTCGCAACTAATCGTTTGTTTAAGCGAGTGGTGGTACCTGTCGAATCCACGAGAAGAATTTGGCAAAGAATGGGTATCAAAAACTTGGCAGTCATCCCTCCTGGGATAGACACAGAGGCTTTCAAGTTTTTCGAGAATAATCCCTCGGAGGAACTGAAGATTCTTTTTGTGGGTAGAGTAGTGCCCGAGAAGGGAGTGGACTATCTTTTGAGGGCGATTTCTAAGTTGCGTTTTCCTTATTCCTTGACTGTAGCTGGCGATGGCATGATTTCTTACTATCAGGGGTTAGCTCGGAAGCTGGGTTGTAGGGCTTCGTTCATAGGCCCGGTAAAGTACCCGGATTTGCCCGATCTTTACAGAAAGCATAACGTAGTGGTCCTGCCCTCCGTTACCACACCTTTATGGAAAGAACAATTTGGACAAGTGTTGGTGGAAGCCATGGCCACGGGGAGAATTGTGGTGGGATCAGATTGTGGGAGCATCCCAGAAGTGATTGGAGAAGCAGGATTTATAGTTCCGGAGCGAACAGTAGAACCTCTAGCTCAAGTGCTAGAAAGTATTTGGCAAGACGAAAACCTCTTCAAGGTAATGTCCACGAGGGCTAGGCTTAGAGCCGAGAAGTTCGATGTAAAGGTCGTTACCAAAAAATGGATTAAAATGTTTGAAAAAGACCTTACTTAGCTTTTACCCAACAAATTCTCTTCACCGTTATATCGTATTTTTTTGGGTCTATTTCTTTCACCGTCCTCGTAACTCCTTCTTCTATCCCATAGTCATGAAAAACTACCACCGTATGTTTGTGCATCAGTTTCTTGGCGTTAATCCAGTCAGATTTCACAACATCGTACGAATGACCACCATCTATATAGATAAGATCCATCTTGGGAAGAATTTTGACAACTCTAGGTAAAACGTTTCGTGTGTCACCTTTGAAAAGTCGGATATTGGCACCGGTTTTTTTAGCCTCTCCATAACATCTTTCTTTTTTGTAGTTTCAAAGAGGTCAAATCCATAGTACCTTATATTTCGAGCCCCCCGCTTTTTACAAGTGGTAATTATCAATTCGGCTCCATCCCCCTCGGCCACTCCTATTTCCATAATTTTGGTGGGTACGGTTTTCATCCTCAAAATGAGGAGGGATAAAAGGTTTTTAAATACTAAGTTAAGGACGTATCCTGCCAGGGCGTTGTACATGTTATCTGGAGGACCACCTAGTGATTTAGGGAGAAGTCTCCTGACAAAACCTTTGCCATCCTTCCTTTCCTTCATCAACATATTGGAAAGTGTTTTCCAGTTTTCTTAAAGTTGTCGGTAAGCCGAGTTACCTGTAGGCTTTAATAGCTCCGCAACGGCGATTTCCAGAATCAGGGCAAAAGCTTGGGAAGACAGAGAACCCAAGAGGAGAAAAGCCAATATCTTCCGTGTCGTGCGGCTTTAATACAAGAATCTCCAAACTTAAAATGAAGATATTCTCTTAGACGAAGGAGGATGATGCGCATCAGGCAGAGTTTGAGACGGATCGAAAGTTTGTTACCTCTCTGGTTTTCTCCTTTCCTTTCCCTATTATCTTTTTTCTTCTCTCCTCGGCTAAGTGCTTTTTGGGAGGCAAAGGAAAAGGTAAAGGTTTTCTGGCTGAAATTGCCCTCATCCGACGAAGATTACTTCCGCTTGGTGGCTCCAGCGGAGGGGGAGAGGGCTTTGGTGGTGGGAGGGGGATACGGATATTGCGCTCTTCAGTGCTCTTACAAAGTGGGGCAAAGAGGGGAAGTGATTGTGGTAGAACCCTGTCCCAAGTGTCTCCATTTTCTTGCCACCCTTTTCCGAGGAAAAAAGAATGTAGTCTTGGTGCCAAAGGCGGCTATGGACAGAAAAGGAGAAATACAGATGTATCTGGGCCTATCGGATGTTAATCTTTCCGCCTTTGGTGAAGGGATGCCGATAAGGGTTTGCGCAGATACTCTAGATCATATCTGTGCCGAGCTGGGTGTGGAAAGAGTGGACTACATGGCGATGGATGTGGAGGGAGCTGAGGTAGAGGCCTTGAGGGGAGCCAAAAGGATACTACGCTGTACGGAAAAAGTGGTAGTTGGGGCATATCATCAGCGGGGGGGAAACCCACTTGGTTTTGGGTCGAGAGATACTTGAAGAAGATGGGTTTCAAGACGAAAGTAACGGATGATGGTCTGGTCCACGCTTGGAGGACTGGAACAAGGAGTCATGCTGGGAGTTTAATATAGGGCAAGGGTGAAGGGAGTAAAGCTTTGAGGGCTTTTAACCTCGAAAGGGATAGCGATTTCTTATTCCCTATTGGGTAAGTCTTTTTGGTCAGAAAATTCGAGACCTAAAAACCTAATAATCTTTTGAGTTATAACCCTTAATGTGAAAATCTGCATGGTAACGGAGAGCTTTTCGGGCTATCATGGGGAGAGTAGGCATGTTTACCGCCTAGCTATTGAGCTAGGCAAAAGAGGGCATGATGTGACTGTGCTCGCTCCTAAAGGGGTCTCTTACTGGCCCGGAGTAAGAGTAAAATCCTTTCCTGCACTGGAGGGTGTTGGATTGATGAAATCCAAAATCATACCTTCCTACTATTTTGAAGTGGGCAAATACGAGATAGTACACTCCCACTCGGTTGGAGTCCCAGCTTTGTTTGCTCGTCACGCAGAGAATTTTTTCGTAACCGTGCACGGGCCTCTTTGGTACTCAGGTAATACGCGCTACGGTGTGCTGGGGTGGATCTACAACCAGCTGGTGACAGATTCAACGCTTAGAGCGGCAAATAGGAAGGGATGTATTTTTTGCATCTCCCCACAAGATCATGGGTTGTGTTTGGGAATGGGTTTAAGAAATTCTCATCTTTTGCCGGTCTATGTGGAAATCGAGGCGATTCGTGAAGCAGATGGAGAAAGTTTTAGAAAAAAATATGGCATACATGGGCTTATGGTTCTGGAAGTCGCCAGATTTTTGGAGTTCAAAGGGCAATTAAGATTTCTAAGAGATTGCGCGGAGAAAATTCAAAAAAAACTGGATGTTGCCTTTGTTTTCGCGGGAACTAAAAGTGATGAGAAGTATTTAGAAGCCTTGCGACGAGAAATAGTTGCCAGGAATCTTAAAAATGTTTTTCTCCTCACAGATCTTACAGATCAAGATCTTTGGGCGGCCTACAAGGCTTGTGATGTTTTTATACTACCTTCCGAATTCGAAGGACGCCCACATGTTGTTTGGGAAGCTTTTGCGGCGCGGAAGCCTGCCGTGGTAACGGATGTGGGAGGCATAAGAGAATCCGTGGGAAATCTGTGTAGGGTAGTCCCTTTTTGGAAACCTCAAAAGTTCGCGGAAGAAATAGTCAAATTGCTGGAAGACACTAAACTTCGAAAGAAAATGGGGGAAAAAGCCTACAAATTTGTTTCGAAATTCTCTTGGTCCAAAGTGGCCGAATTCGTCGAGGAGAAATATTTTGAAGCTCTAAAAAGAAAAGAGGTGGAATAGTTTGTTCCCCTGGGTTTTGCTGGTGAGGGATGATGGTTTCATGAGTACTTCCATGTACATAGAACGGGCCCTTCAAAAAGAGTGTAATTTGATTTCTATTCGTCTTTCGGATGAAACCTACAGTATTTTGAGGTGGGCCATAAATAAACTTCGTGAGAAGACTTTAGATGTTCTTCTAAACAAGATCTTTCAACTAGAAGTCAAGCCACCACTTCCGCACGTGGATTTGATACTGGTGGTGGATCCGGTGAGAAGAAAACTTGACTTTAGCCACTTGCACGTGAAGACGGCGTACTATGCTATAGACACTCACACAGCGTTTCAAGAGCATATTCGTTTTGCGAATGTGATGGACTATGATTATGTTTTCGTAGCTCAGAAGGACCATGTTTCTAAATACGTCGAGGCTGGATGCGATAAGGTTTACTGGCTTCCGCTGGCATGTGATCCCGAGATTCATCGAAGGCATCTCTTGCCCATGAAGTATGACCTTAGTTTTGTGGGGAAAATTTGGAGAAATCGAGAGCGAATAACAAAGGAGCTAGGAGAAAATTTTAAGATGTTTGTAGGAAGGGCATACTTGCATGATATGGCTACAATCTACAGTCAGTCAAAGATGGTACTTAATATTTCCTATAGGGGAGACCTGAACATGCGCATTTTTGAGGTCATGTCATGCGGAAGACTCCTTTTAACAAATCGCATACAGAACGGCTTGGAGGAACTTTTTAAGAACGGAAAGCATCTCGTTGTTTATGAAGACATGAAAGATCTGTTCGAAAAAATCCGTTATTACCTGAAGGAAGAAAAAGAAAGGGAGAAAATAGCTCTAAGTGGGCAGAAAGAAGTTAGAGCTAAACATACCTATCGTCACCGAGTGAAAAAAATATTAGATTTGACGGTGGGAAGATGAAAATATGTTTAGTCAGTGCCGGGTTTAATATTCATGGAGGTGTCGAAAGATACACGGTAGAACTCGCGCGATATTTTTCCAAAAAGCACGAGGTACATGTAGTTACTTCAAAATATGAAACAAGAATCGAAGGCGTGATACCTTACGAGCTTCCAGGTAAGATCCCTTGGCCACAAAGCTTGAAAACATTGGAATTCAACTTTCTTTCAGCTAAATACGTGGAAAAACTTGATAAAAAAGAGAACTTTGATATTATACATGCAGGAGGATTGTGCCGCAGCGATGTCGCGACAGCACACGGTTGCCATAAAGCGGGAATAAAAAAGTGGAATCTTGCTTCTAGGCGAGATTGCGTTTATCCCAAGTACCTTTTCTACAGATTTGCTAGAGAGGCTCTCCCTGCTAATCTCCTAACCATCTGGCTGGAGAAAAAAAGTTATGAAACATCAAAAAAAGTGATTTCGGTATCCAAAAAAACCAAACAAGAACTAATTTATGAATATGGTGTTCCCGAAGAAAAAATAGTTGTGATACCGCCCGGTGTGAGTCTTTCTGAGTTTAAACCTAACCGAAGAAAAAGAATTGAGATAAGAAAAAGATATGGGCTATCACCAGAGGCTATTGTTCTTCTTTTTGTAGGTCACGAATTCAAGAGAAAGGGATTGAAATATCTGCTTGCAGCCTTGCCTTTGATCAACAGAGATGTAAAACTCTTGGTCGTGGGAAAGGGGGATCCGACACCTTATTATCCTTTTATTCGGGATAAAGCAATAGAAAACAGGGTTATTTTTACGGGCTTCGTGCCAGAGGTAAGTCCATACTATACTGCAGCAGACATTTTTGTGTTCCCTACTATTGATGATGCGTTTCCAGTCGTGACTTTACAAGCGATGGCTTCGGGCTTGGCTCCAATAATCAGCAAAGAGGCCGGTTCTTCAGAAATAATAACAGAGGGATACAATGGATTCATCTTAGAGAATCCCTGGGAGGCTAAGGAGATAGCCCGAAAAGTGAATTTATTGGTTGAAGATGAAGCTCTTCGAAGAAAAATAGGTTTGAGGGCTCAGAAAACAGCATCTAAGTATAGCTGGGACAAGATCGCAGAGGAAACTATGAAAGTATACGAAGAAGTTGCGACTAAATGAAAACAAACTTGCTTGAACACTACTTTTACCTAGTGGTTCGTCTGACGAAAAAATATTCGAGAATACCTATTAGGTGACCGTAGCCCTTTATCAGGTCCATGGCAGGAGTGAGTAAGCGATAGAGATTACGATCTTGGACAGTATCCCAAAGGGTTGTTCCTAATTTAGGAAGATAAAGAGCAAAGGGAAGAAAAAACCAAGGTGAAAGGGGGACCAGAAAAAGAGAGGTAAGAGAGGTAGCATACAGTAGAGGAAGAAAGGCAATCAACATCTTAGAAAGAATTGCCCGTTCTGAGGTCCTGAAATAAAGTATAGCGCTCTTTCCGAACCAGATGCTTTGTCTAAAGTACTCCCGGAATGTTAGAGGGAGACCATCGTATCTCATCGCTCTAGCCTCTTGTACCCATATCAAGGAAGGATGAGAAGCTAGGTATTTTTTAAGTCTAAGGTTAAAAGTATCGTCTTCTCCAGTTCCGGTCGGAGGAAATCCTCCGAGTTGTAAGAAGAGTTCTTTTCGGATAAAGGTAAGGGAGAAAAAAGGGAGAATACGGTTGGCTAGACGGGAAAAAGTGGAGGAGGTATTGGCTAGATACCACTTTCTGAGGGGGGTGGAGGGAAGGATTTCTAGGGCAGTACTCACAGCCACCACATTTTTGTTTTGAAAGTGCTTCATTGCAATTTCGAAAAATTCTTTGTTTACTCCTTTCTCGTCGGCATCCAGAAAGGCCACCACCTCTCCGGTGGCAACCTCTACCCCCTGATTCTTTGCGTTCCCGGGTCCCCTGATGGAGCCTTTCTCTTGGATGACGGTGGCTCCCTCCTCCTTCGCTATTTCCACCGTCCCGTCCGTGGATCCCCCATCCACCACGATGATCTCCTTCTCCGGGTAGGGGGCCTCCTTCAGGCTCCTCAGCAGCCCCCTTATCCTCTCCCCCTCGTTCAGGGTGGGGATGATGACGGAGACCCTCACCCTCCCGCCGTCCGGTACCACTCCACGTATTCCCGCAGGGCCTGCTCCAGCGGTATCCTCGGCTCCCAACCCAGCAACCTCCTGGCCTTGGTGATGTCTGGGACCCTCCTCTTCACGTCGTGCCTGAAGGAGGGGAGGGAAACGAACCTGAAGGGCTCCCTCCTCCCGCAGATCTCCCACAGCCTCTCGGCCAGGCGGTCTATCCTAGTCTCCTCCGGGTTTCCCAGGTTAAAATCCTCCCCCTCCGCCCTCCCGCTCTCCATGGCCATCCTGAACCCCCTCACTATGTCCCTCACGTGAGTGAAGCACCTGGTCTGGGAGCCGTCCCCGTAGAGCTCCAGCGGGTACTGGCCAGAGAGGATCTTCTTGGTGAGGTCGGGGATCACGTGGGAGAGGCCCGGCTCCTCCTCCGGACGCTCCC
>Ga0078972_1003967_pt1 | contig 11302 bp, 9 predicted proteins | sample YelNatPaOPGAMG01_FD_67568 | JGI IMG/M metagenome (GOLD analysis project Ga0078972, IMG submission 67568) | Hot spring thermophilic microbial communities from Obsidian Pool, Yellowstone National Park, USA - OP-RAMG-01 (SPADES assembly) (version 2) | ecosystem: Environmental > Aquatic > Thermal...
CACCTTTAAGTTTTAAACCAAAGCCTGGGTAGCTCAGTGGTAGAGCGGTAGCCTGAAGAGCTACGCGTCCGGTGTTCGATTCACCGCCCAGGCACCCGGATTTAAGATCCGCTTTGTCTCGCTGGGCGAGAAGAAAAAATAATAATGATAACAAAACAAAAAACACATCCAGAATTTTTTAATCAAAGAAAAATAGGCAACGTTGTTGAGGGTACGGTTTTAGATAATCAAAATCGTACTCTTTTTGTTGATTTGGGCCTCTTAGGCACCGGAGTAGTGCGCGGCCGGGAATATTTGGCTGCCAGACAAACGATTAAAAATCTTAAAAAGGGGGATAAAATCTCGGGGAAAATCATTACTTTGGAAAACGAGGACGGTTTCATAGAACTATCGCTGCGCGATATTTCAAAAGAAAAGAATTGGTTGAGGTTGAAAGAGATATTTAATGATGGAGAGGTTATTGAAATCAAAATTGTGGATGCAAATAGCGGTGGCTTAATTGGCGAGGTAGACGGTCTGCGTGGGTTCCTACCCGCCTCGCAACTTTCTCTTAATCACTATCCACGCGTCGAAGATGGTAATAAAAATAAAATTGCCGAAGAATTAAAAAAATATATTGGCGAAACTTTTGAAGTAAAAATTTTAGATATCGACCCTCTAACCCAAAAGCTGATCTTCTCTGAAAAAGCCATTATTTCGGAAGAGATGAAAAAAGCTTTAAGCCAGTATAAAATCGGTGATGTGGTTGACGCCACAGTTACTAAAGTTATTAATTTTGGCGCCTTTGTAAAATTTGGAGACCCACCCCTTGATGGTTTAATTCATATTTCCGAATTTGACTATAAATTGATTTCTAATCCACATGAATTTTTAAAGGAAAATCAAACGGTCAAGGCCCAGATTATCAGCATCAAAGATGGCCGTATTTCTCTTTCTCTAAAGAGCCTGAAACCGGATCCGTGGTTAGAAATTGAAAAGCAATACGCCGTTGACCAAGTGATTCGCGCTAAAGTAGAGCAAAAAACCAATTTTGGCTATTTAGTGAACATCTCGCCTGAGGTCCGCGGCGTCGTAAAGAACATGCCCGACCAACCAATTGAGCTTGAAATTAACAAAGAATATCCTTTTAAAATTTTAGCCTTGGATAAAAAATTCCGACATATTCTGCTGGCGCCGGTAAATGAATAAAAATATATCGCCCTCGGGCGATATATTTTTAAAAGCGTTTTCGTTTTCTTTAAAGCGTATAAATCTTATTTAATCGCTTCTTTTAGGCCTTTGCCCGCCCGGAACTTTGGCGCTTTGCCTGCTGGGATGCTAATTTTAGCACCCGTTCGGGGGTTTACACCTTGCCTCGCTGCCCTTTTCTTAACCGTAAAGGTGCCAAAACCAGTGATAGTCACATCTTCGCCGCGGGCCAAAGCCTTAGTAATGGTGTCGAAAACTTCATTAACAGCATCGGTCGCCTCTTTTTTGGAGCAAACTTTGGCGCTCACGGCCTCAATTAAACCTTCTTTAGTCATAAAAATTTTAAAAACTTAACTTAACTCGACCTTTAAAGTGATAACTCCTTCCTCCTTATTATACCAGATTTGGCTTAAATAAAGCAAAAAAGGTTATCCACAGATTGATTTTAGCGGGCGTATTCAATTGCCCGTGTTTCTCTAATAACCGTAACCTTAATTTCGCCTGGATAATTGAGCTCCGCTTCAATTTTTTGGGCAATTTCGCGGGCTAATTTCATCGCGCCATAATCATCGATTTTATCAGGAAAAACGAAAATTCTTACTTCCCGGCCAGCAAATATCGCATAAGCTTTTTCTACGCCTTCAAAATCAGTGGCAATTTTTTCCAAATTAGCCAATCTTTTTAAGTAATTTTCTAAGCTTTCGCGCCGAGCGCCAGGCCGACTAGCAGAAATCGCGTCAGCGGCATTAACAATAGCAGCCTCAAGTGTTTCGGTCGGATAATCACCATGATGAGAGCGCATGGCTTTAATAATTTCCTCTGAAATATTATATTTCTGCAAAATTTTCATTCCTAATTCCAAATGATTGCCTTCAACCTCATGGTCAATGGCTTTACCAATGTCATGCAAAAGCCCGGCTGCTTTCACCACTTCGGCATTAGCGCCCAATTCCTCAGCCATCATTCTGGCCAAAGTGGCTACTTCAATAGAATGGAGTAAAACATTTTGGCCATAACTTGTGCGAAAACGCAATCGACCTAAAAGATGGATAATTTCTGGCGGCAAATTAAGTACCCCTACTTCATAAGCCGCATCTTCGCCGCTTTTTTCAATCATCTCTTTAATCTCTTTTTGGGCTTCAGCCACTTTTTCTTCAATCCGGCCAGGCTGAATGCGGCCGTCTTGGATAAGTTTTTCCAAAGCCAACCGGGCAATCTCGCGCCTGACAGGATCAAAAGAAGATAAAACAATGGTATCCGGCGTTTCGTCAGTAATTAATTCTACGCCTGTTAAGCGCTCAAAATGCCGAATATTTCTCCCTTCCCGACCAATAATTTTCCCCTTCAAATCTTCACTGGGCAGCATTACGGTGGTAGTCGTTACTTCGCTCACATTGGAGCGGCTATACCTTTGAATAACATCCATCACAATTTCTTGCGCCTTTTTCTCAATCGCTTCTTTTTTGGTATTTTCCAGCCTTTTAATGGCAGTTAAAAGCTCTTCTTGATATTTATCTTCTAACCGCTTAAACAGCTCATTTTTGGCTTCTTCAGTGGTTAAACGGGAAATCTTTTCTAAGGCCGCCATTTGCTGATTATAGGCCTCATCTACTTCTTGCTTTAAAAGCTTAATTTTCTCGACTGCCTCTTCTAAATCCTTGCCTTTTTTCTCCAACTCTAAATGGCGTTTATCCAGCAATTCTTCACGACGAAGCAGCCGCTCTTCCAAGCGGTCTAACTGCTCTTTTTGCTTTTTTCGTTCAGCTTCAGCCTCTTCTAAAACCTGTGAGGCCTTTTCTTTGGCTTCTTCTAAAAGTTGCCGCGATTTTTCTTTGACTTCCTGAAGTCGCTCTTTAAGTTTAGACTCAATTGAATTGGCCCGTTTTTGAGCCAAACTTTGACGAACATAATAGCCAATTACTAAGCCGAGGGATAAAAGAATTACCCCTTCCAAAATAAAGGTAAAATTCATAGTAATCTAATATTGACGCTAAGCCGGTTTTGGGCTTCATAAATGAGATAGCGTCGGTTAAATTAATAATAAAAATCCAAAGTTTCGACAGAAGACATCTTTATCTTAATCCAACCTTTAAAATTTGTCAAAACATTTCTAAAGCATTAAAATGATTAAAGAGTTAAAAATGGTCAAAATGAAAAAGAATGTTTGCCTCATTATTTTAGACGGCTGGGGTATAGGTAATGAAGATATTTCTAACCCGATTTATCAGACACCTACACCCACTTTTGATTTAATTAAAAAACATTATCCTTTTACCTCTCTTCAGGCCTCAGGCATGGCTGTCGGTTTGCCTTGGTTAGAAGAAGGAAATAGCGAAGTGGGTCATTTAATTTTGGGTTCGGGACGAATTGTTTATCAATATTATCCCCGCATCAATTTGGCCATTGAAAATAAAAGTTTTTTTCAAAATCCGGTAATCACCAATTTTTTCAAGCACATCAAAGAAAATAAAAGCCACGGCCATTTGATAGGATTATTAACGAGCGGCAATGTGCACAGTTCTTTCGGTCATCTTATCGCCTTGCTTGATTGGGTTAAACAAACCAAAATTTTTAATTTAAAACTTCACTTGATTACTGATGGCCGAGATTCTCCACCTCAAGCCGCTTTAGAGCTGGTGAAAAAATTAAGAGAAGAAATTACTAATCGCGGTGGTCAAATAGAAATTGCCAGTTTAAGCGGACGATTTTATGCTATGGATAAAGAAAATAACTGGCCGAGGATTAAAAGGGTTTATGAAACCATTGTTTTGGGCAAGGGCAAAAGAATTAAAAATCCGGAAGATTATCTTTTAAGTTCTTACCGGGAAGGCTTTAATGATCAATTCATCGAACCGGCCTTAGTTGAGGGTGATAATTTGATTAAAGATAATGATGCTTTATTCTTTTTCAACTTCCGCGAAGATGGCATTAAAGAATTGGTCCAGTATTTTAATTCGGATGAAGATTTTATCGGCGGCGTTAAAGAAAGACCAAAAAATCTTTTCATCGCTACGATGACGCAAATAAAAATCAATCCCCCACCACCAGCGGCCTTTCCGGCCGAAATTATCAATAACACTTTGGCGGAAGTTCTTTCAAAGAATCAAAAACGGCAGCTCCATTTGGCCGAAGCTGCCAAGTCAGCCCATATCACTTATTTTTTTGACGGCCTCCGCGAAAAACCGTTTCCGGGTGAATATTGGGTGATTATCCCTTCTTTGGAAACCTTGCATTATGAACAGTTTCCGGAATTAATGGCCAAGGAAGTAACCAACCGACTCTTGGAAGCGATTGAAGAAAATATTTATGATTTTATTTTGGTTAATTATGCCAATCCTGATTTAATCGGTCACACGGGAAATTTTGAAGCTGCCAAGGCCTGTGTTCATTTTATGGACAGTGAATTAAAAAGGGTTTTAGATTTCGGCCTAAAACATAATGCCACCTTTTTTATCACCGCTGACCATGGAAATATTGAAAGAATGCTCAATCCTTATACAGGAAGAATCGAAACTCAACACGACCCTAACCCTGTCCCTTTCTATCTCGTCTCCAATGATTTCTATCAACCCAATCCGTTAAGCGAAGAAGAAATCAAAAGAAAAGAAAAAATAATTTCAGGCGTTTTGTCTGATGTCGCTCCCACTATTTTAGAAATTTTAAATCTGTCAAAACCGGCAGAAATGTCAGGTAAAAGCCTACTGCGTCAAATGATCGTGAGGGCTTGAAATTTTATTTATTTAAGTTAAAATAAAAGCGTTAATAATGATTTCTAAATTTATTCACCGTTTGGTTGTTTTGGTTGTTTTAAACATCGCCGGCCTATTTCTCACTATCTATCTTTTTAAATTAAATTGGAATCATCATTTCTGGTCTCTTACAGCCTTGGCTTTGTTTCTTGCTCTTTGCCATTTAATCATCAAACCGATTATCAGTTTGTTCCTTAAACCCTTTATCTGGCTTACCTTTGGGCTTTTGAGTTTAATTCTCAATATCCTTATTTTAAAAATCGGCCTCTACTACCTGCCTGTAATCACTATCAGCCAGAATACCACTTTAATTCTTATAGCGTTAATCTTAAGCCTTCTTAATTCCTTTGGCACTTTATTCTCTAAAAAATAATTGGAAGAAAATAAATTTTAAATAAATTAATGACTACTATTTTAGGTATCTGCCAAATTATTGTCGCTGTTATTTTAATTGTTTTAATTTTAATTCAACAGCGGGGCGGCGGATTGGGAGCTATTTTTGGTGGCGCGACCCAATTTTACGGCACAAGGAGGGGTTTAGAAAAAACTATTTTTTATCTAACGATTGCCTTGGCGGCCATCTTTATTATTTTGGCGGTCTTAATGCTTTATTTTTCCCGTTAAGGTGCATGAAAAAGATTTATCTTAAAAGCGCCTGGACTCATTTCTCTTTGAAGGAGAAGATTTTGGCTTTGCTTTGTGTCGCTTTAATTGTTTTAGGCCTTTACTTTTTGTGGCTCATCATTTTAGGAAAAATCACTACCTTCGTTCCCAAACAAGGTGGAAAGCTAAAAATCGGCGAAGTGGGAAAAATTGTCACTTTAAACCCTTTGCTTATCCAAGATAATGATGTAGAAAGAGATATCTCAGAAATCATTTATAGCGGGCTTTTTAAGGTTGATGGCCAAGGCAGCTATGAGCCTGATTTAGCCCAACGAATAGAGGTTGGTCCTGACGGAAAAACTTACGACCTCTACCTAAAAGACAATGTCTTTTGGCAAGATGGTGAAAAATTTAGCGCTGATGATGTTATCTTTACCTTAGAAACCATTACCAACCCTTCTTACCGCAGTCCCTTACGCTCCTTATGGCTAGGCATCAAGGTGGAAAAATTAAATGATTATTTAATCCGGTTCCAATTAAACCAACCTTATAATTCCTTTATCAGCTATTTAACTGTTAAAATCATTCCCCAGCACCTTTGGTCTCAGATCAGCCCGGAAAATTTTCCTTTGGCCGAATATAACTTAAAGCCCATTGGCACTGGTCCTTATCGCTTTTTAGAGTTTCAAAAAAGCAGTGATGGCCAAATCTTAAGTTATACCCTTGCTAGTAACAATCACTATTTTGGTTTAAAACCGCATATTCCCCTTGTTGTTTTTAAGTTTTATAAAACCGAAGACGAGGCTTTAAATGCTCTTTTAAAGAAAAACGTTGATGGCTTAGCTCATTTGCCGCTGGAGCAATATCCTTTGCTCAAGAATAAAAATCGTTTCAAAATTTCGCGCCTGCTCTTGCCGCGTTATTATGCCATTTTTCTAAATCAAAGCCAAAACCCCTTATTAAAAGAATTAAAAGTAAGACAGGCATTAGAACTGGCTTTGGATAAATCCGCTCTTTTAAACGAGGTCTTAGATAATCAGGCTATCATCTTAAATAGCGCCATTAGTCCGGGTTTTACGGGCTATGACGATAAATTGGCTGAAGAAAATTTATATAACCCCACTGAGGCCTTAACCCTTTTAAAAGAAGCAGGATTAGACGACTTTGATGGCGACCATTTTTTGGAAAAAAAGGAAAAAAATAAAATTACAAAGGTAGAAATTAATCTGAGCTATCCAGCCAATGCGCAACTTGACCAATTGGCCCAATTCGTCAAAAATTCCTGGGAAAAAATCGGTTTAAAAACAAATTTAATTAAAATCGAATTAAATGAAATACCAAAAGAAATTTTGGTTGAACGCCAATATGAAGCTTTAATTTTCGGCAATGTCTTTGGCCAAAATCCGGATCTTTATGCTTTTTGGCATTCTTCCCAGAAAGAAGCGCCGGGGCTAAATCTAAGCCTTTATCGCAATAGTAAATTAGACAGCCTGCTCGAAGAAGCCAGACAAACAACCAACGAAGAAAAAAGAATAATTGATTTAATGGCGATTCAAAAAATCATTAATGACGACAAACCGGCTATCTTTCTTTACAACCCCTATTATTTAAGCATTTATCGAACCAATCTAAAGGGAAACGATGGTCTAAAGATGGCTGATTACCCTTCGGAACAATTTAGCCAAATTAACCAGTGGTATTTATATCAAAAGCGGGCTTTAAAAATTTAAATAAGCTGAGGTGGCGGAATTGGTAGACGCGATAGGTTCAGGGCCTATTGGGCTCTGCCCGTGGGAGTTCGAATCTCCCCCTCAGCACCAAAATAAAAAATCAATAAATTAAAAAAATATGGAAGAAACAAAAAAATCTAAAGCCAAAAGCAATTGGCCCGAGCAACCCTTAAGAATCATTCCCTTGGGCGGAATGGAAGAAGTGGGTCGGAATATGCTGATTTTTGAGTATAACAACGAAATTATCATCGTTGATGCTGGTTTGCGTTTTCCGGAAGAAAATATGCCTGGCATTGATTTTATTATTCCTAATATCGAATATCTAACCAGTAATCCCCAAAAAAAGATTTTGGGTCTTTTTGTCACCCATGCCCATTATGACCATATCGGCGCCATTCCTTATATCATCGGCAAGCTTAAATATCCTCCTATTTATACCGCGCCCTTAAGTCGGGGAATCATTCTAAAAAGGCAAGAAGATTTCCCTCATTTAAAAAAGTTAGACATCTTTACCATTAATAAAGAAAAAAACGAAACCATTAAATTGGGGCCTTTCAAAATTACGCCTTTTCATGTAAATCATAATATCCCCGATTCTTTAGGTTTAGCCATTGATACGCCCCAAGGATTGATTATTCATACCTGCGATTTCAAATTTGACTTTCAGCCCGTAGGCGATAAGCCAGCTGACCTTTCCCGAATTGTAAAAATTGCCGGCCAGGGAACAAAACTTTTAATGTCCGATTCCACGGGCGTAGAAAATCCAGGCCATTCTATTTCTGAAAAAACCATTATGGATAATCTGGAAAAGATTTTTGAGGAAGCACCCGGCCGGATTATTTTAGCTACTTTTGCCTCTTTAATCGGCCGTCTCCAACAGGCCATTTGGCTTTCGGAAAAATTCGGCCGCAAGGTAGCCATTGAGGGTTATACGATGAAATCAAATATTGCCATCAGTCAGCAGCTAAATTATCTCAAGGCAAAAAAGGGAACAATTTTAAAGACAGAAGAGGTTTTAAAGTTGCCGCCTTCGCAAATTACCATTTTATGCACCGGCGCCCAGGGAGAGGATAATGCTACCTTAATGAAAATTGCCAATAAAGAGCACCGCTTGCTGCGCATTCAGCCCCATGATACTGTTGTTTTTTCTTCTTCGGTGGTGCCAGGCAATGAATTGGCTGTCCAGAATCTTAAAGATAATCTTAGCCGGCAGGGAGCTAAAATCTTCCATTATAAAATGTTAGATATTCATGCGTCGGGCCACGCCTACCGTGAGGATTTAAAATTAATGATTAACCTGATTCAGCCAAAATTCTTTATGCCCATTCATGGTTATTATTATATGCTGCGCCAGCATGCTGATTTGGCCCAAGAGCTGGGCATCAGCGAAGAAAATATTGTCATTCCCGCTAACGGCCAAATTGTGGAACTTTCCAAAAATAAAATTGAACTGACAGCAAAGTTTGTACCCGCCAATTATGTCATGGTTGATGGCCTAGGGGTAGGTGATGTCGGTGAAGTAGTTTTAAGGGACCGGCAAACTTTGTCCCAAGACGGCATCTTTATTATTGTGGCGTTAATTAATTCGCGCACCGGCCAATTGCAAAACGAACCGGAAATTATTTCCCGCGGTTTTGTCTATATGAAAGAATCCCAAAATCTCATTAAAGAAGCGAAAGAAAGAGTAAAAAATATTATTAGGCAAAGTACCGCTGGCTCTAAGCCCTACACCTATAATGAAGCCTATATCCGCAATAATCTGCGAGAGGAATTGGGTCTTTTCCTCTTTAAAAAGACGGAACGCCGACCAATGATTTTGCCGATTGTAATAGAGGTCTAAAATTTAGCCTTCTTTTGAAAGGCTCCATTTTATTAAGCCCCAATCCGTTTCTAATTCCTCGATAAGATCAGCCTTATCTCTTAGGCCTTCTTTTAATTCTTGGGCATTTACTTCGGCCATTAGCATCTCTTTATTTTTATCAATAATGTCTTTTAGTTTCGTTTGGGTTTCAAAACCTAAATAAATTTTTTCTTTAGGATGATAACCTGCTTTTTGCCTTAATTCTTGAATCAAGCGCACTAATTCCCTTATTATTCCTTCGGTTTCCAATTCTGGCGTTATTTCTGTATCTAAAACGATAGGCTCTGGTAATTGTTCGTCAAAATATAAAGCCTTGATGTTGGTTTCATCTAAAAGAAGGTCAGTCAGTTCCTTTGAAAACGAGGATTCCTTCATTTTAAGATAAACGCCTTTTAAGGGCTGGCGGATTTTAAGATTGTGTTTTTGCCGCAAAGCCAGAATTTCACTGGCTAACTCTCTGATTTTTTCCATTGCTAAAATTAAATCAGGGTTGCGCCATTCTTTTTGGGGCGCCGGCCAATCTGAAAGATGAACGCTTAGAGGTTCACCTTCTTCTCTTAAATTCTGCCAAAGATAATCGGCCAGAAAAGGACAAAAAGGCGCCAAGATTTGGCTTAATTCTTTTAAGCCCCTTTTTAAAACAAAAGAAACATTCATCAGCTCTTCTTCGCTTTTTGGTTTTTGAAATAGTCGCCGGGAACGGCGCACATACCAGCGCGATAAATCATCTACATAACGATCAAGTTCGCGCGCCGATTCATAAACCTTAAAATGATTTAAATTATCAGTAACTTTTTCTTTTGTTTCTTCGAGCCGGGCCAAAAGCCAGCAATCCAAAGGCCGCAGTAAAGTCGGGTTCAGTTGTTCTTCTTTTTTAATCTCATTAGGTTTATAGGTTTGATAAAAAACAAAAACATTATAAAGCGTGCCTAAGAAGCGTCGTTCATGCCTTAAAAGATCTGCTTCCGAAAAATTTTTCGTTTCACCCGGTGGATTAATAATGTAAAAATACCAACGCAAAGCATCAACGCCGTAGCGATCAATAATTTTTTGCGGCTCTACCACATTGCCCAATGATTTTGACATTTTATTGCCCTTTTCATCATGGACCAAACCCAAAGAAATTACATTCTTATAAGCCGGCTCTTTGTTCAGCAAGGTAGAAATAGCTAAAAGTGTATAAAACCAGCCACGGGTTTGATCCATACCTTCGCTGATATAATCAGCTGGATAATAAATTCTTTTATCCACTAATCGCCGGTTTTCAAAGGGCCAATGCCATTGGCTAAAAGGCATGGCTCCGGAATCAAACCAGCAATCAATTACCTCTGGCACTCTCTTCATTTTTTGGCCGCAACGCGGGCAAATAATTTCTATCTCATCAACATAAGGCCGGTGCAAATCTAGTTCCCCCTCATCGTTAAAAGGCAGGTTAAAATCAATTTTTTCCCATTGACCAGGCAAAGGATAACTTATTTTTAAATAATCAGCCATGGGCAAGCCAGAAAGAACACATTTTAAGGCCCATAAAGGATCGCCATGGCCAATGAGTAAAATTTTTTTAGAGGGATATTTTAAAGTTAATTCCTTTAAGAGTTTAATCTCTCGTTTTACCACTTCCTTTAAGGTCTCCCCTCCTTCCGGTTTTTGGTCAAACCTTTGGAGACGGTTTTGAAAAAGTTGATGATAATCCTTAACGGATTGGCCGTTTAGTTTTCCAAAGTTCGTCTCTCTTAATCTTTCGTCATAAATAACCGGGCATTGTAATTGGTCTTTAATTAAATCAGCTGTTTCTTTGGTGCGCCCCAGATCAGAACTAACAATCAAGTCAAAATTTTCCCGCTTCAAACGAGGAATCAGTTTTACAATCTCGGCCCTTCCTTTTGGAGTTAAAGCGGACTTTCTTTTTTCTGGCCACGAGCAAAGAAATCCTAAAATATTTGATTCTGCCTCTCCATGGCGCAAAAAATAGAATTGGGTTTTCGCAAGAGCGCGTTCTTTTAATTCTTTAATTGAACCAATGGCCTCTTGGTGACCGCAATGGTTACAAACCCAAATATTAAGCGGCGTACCCCAATATCTTTTTCGGGAAAGAGCCCAATCGCGTAAATCGCGCAACCATTCCCCAAAGCGTCCTTCCTTAACATGGCTCGGCACCCAATTAATTTTTT
>Ga0078972_1001284_pt2 | contig 11301 bp, 12 predicted proteins | sample YelNatPaOPGAMG01_FD_67568 | JGI IMG/M metagenome (GOLD analysis project Ga0078972, IMG submission 67568) | Hot spring thermophilic microbial communities from Obsidian Pool, Yellowstone National Park, USA - OP-RAMG-01 (SPADES assembly) (version 2) | ecosystem: Environmental > Aquatic > Thermal...
TCTTTGGCTGACGTTAAAACTATTACAACCTACCAAGGAGTTATTAATGTCCTTAATAACATAGCTCAATGGGTTTTTTGGTTTTTTATTGTTGCTGCTGTAATTTATATTATTGTTATAGCTTTTAACATTTTAACCGCTAGCGGTGATCCTGATAAACTATCTAAAGCTAACACCCAACTTATATACGCAGTAATAGCCATTGCTATTGCCACTCTAGCTCTTGCTATTGTTCATTTCGTAGCTGGAATTTTTGGAGCTACTTTTTCCTAGTTAAAATTAATTAAAACCGCTAATAAACTGTTCTAATTGACATTTTCCTTAATTTATCTTATAGCTTATTTAGATTAAGCGCTTTAAAAATAAATAAGAACGGAGAATAAGTATGAAGAAATTCTTAAGACGATTATTTTTTTCTGCTGGTTATTTAGCAACATTCGGGTTTGTTAATTATAAACTTTACTCAACTATTGAAGAAGTTACTTTTCATAGAGCTCATTTTATAAAAATGCTTCAGCTGCCTATTGATAGAATTATTCCTTTGACTCCATTTTTTGTCTGGGCTTATATTTCTTTATATTTAATAATTTTAGCAGCATTTTTTGTCGATATTTTACCAAAACACTTCTATGCCAATAGAGTAATAATAAGACTCATTAGTTATAAACTAAAGCTTAAAATATCGCGAAAAACTTTGAAAGTTATCTCTAAAGTAGCCGCTAAAATGGATCGCGCTATAAAGCTTTTGCTCTCTAGCGATGAAAAAAATAAATTACTCCTCAGAAAAAGCCAGACAATTATAGCTTTCTTTCTTGTTGCTATAGTAAGCAGTATTATTTACTTAGCATTTCCGCTTATTGTCCATCGGCCAGCAGTTAAATTAACCGGTAGTTTGTCAGCCGAAATGCTAAGATTTGTTTGGCGAACCGACCTACCAGATAACACTTTGCCTAGTCAACATACTGCTTTTTCTATTTTAGCTTTTCTAATTATTAACCGACTTGTAAATAAGCCTATTATTGGAGCCTGGATGATAAAACTAAGAAAGAAAATCTACACCTTCCATGTGTCTTTCTCGGGCGGATTTTTCTTGATATGGGCAATATTTATTATTCTTTCAACAATGTTTATAAAACAACATCTTTTTATTGATTTAATTGCCGGAATAATCGTCAGTTACCTTTCTTATAGAATAGCTTTCTCAAAATTGATAGAGAAGAATCTTCAAAGAATAAAATTTCTAACTAAGTATTAAAAGCTTGGAATTTAATCCAAGCTTTTTTAATAATAAAAAATTTCTTATAAATTTGACAAAATTAATTGAATATAGTATAATTTGGTTAGAAAATTAAATTTAAATAAAAAGGAGGAAAGTTATGAAAAAAATAATTTTTGCAGTTTTGGCTATTCTGATTTTGGTAAGTTGCGCGCCCTTTATTTCCATTAATACCTCGTCAAATATTACTAATGCCTTCGCTTTAAGGCGAATGACATTAATCAATAATAGCAACTATGTCGCAAAGATTACAATTAACTGCGCAACCACGCCAAACATCCCTCCGAAAGGGATATTGACTGGTACTTGGATATACGATTTCGACGAGATCCAAGTACCAATTACCATTCAGTTTTTCGACAGCAAGAATCAGTATGTAGGAACAGCGCAACGTGTTCTGTATTATTATCCAAGTTATTTAAATAATACTTGGGTAATTAGCAATGAAGACATTAATTATGTAGATAGCTCTATAAAAAGACATCCCTTTCCTCAACCAAAAACTACCACAGTTTTTAAATTCAAGTTCCCAAGAATTAATTGGTTATCAACAACGATAATTCAGATAGCGAACAATACCCATGAGAAAGCAACAATTCTTATTAACGGGAAGATAAGAGCTATATTGAAAGAAGGAGATGTCTACTGTGTTGATTTGCAACAAGGAAATTTCTTTGAATATTATGAAATGACTAATATGACTGCTCTCTATGGGAATAAAGTTTTCTCTCAAGATATTTACTCTTATCCAAACATAGAGAGCGCCTACGTCTTCACTTTATTCTAATTTACAAAAATTTACAAACCTCGTCTTATTATAGACGAGGTTTTTCTTGATTTTTTCATTTAAAACAATATCTTAATAATATATAATGTCCGGACATAACAAATGGACTCAAATTAAACGCCAAAAAGAAGCTGTTGATAAAAAACGAGCTTTGATTTTTGCTAAACTTTTAAAAGCAATTTCTGTTGCTGCTCGTTCAGAGCCAAATCCCGATTTTAATCCAAAACTTAGAGCCGCTATCGAAAAAGCTAAAGAAAATAATGTTCCTCAAGATAACATAGAAAGAGCCATTAAAAAAGCCTCAGAAGCCAATAATAATCTTGAAGAGTTGATAATAGAATCATATGGTCCAGAAGGTACTGCTTTTTTAATTGAAGCGGCTACCGACAATAAAAACAGGACAATAAGTGAAATTAAAAAAATTCTTGCCGATAACGAAGCTAAATTTGCCGAGGCTGGAAGCGTCCAGTGGGCGTTTGAAAATATAGACAATAATTGGAAAGCAAAATTTCCAATAGAAATTAGCCAAAATTCTAGAGAAAAAATACAAAAACTTCTTGATTTGCTTGAAGATAGAGATGATGTTTTAAAAATATTCCATAATATCAAATGATAATTTTAGGAATTGACCCTGGAACTAAAAGAATTGGCTACGGATTAATTAAATCAGAAAATCAAAAAATTAAATTTCTTGCTTCTGGAATTTTAAAAATAAAAGAAAAAGAGCCGAAAAATTTTTTAGAAATAGAAAAAGAACTTTTTAAAATTATAAAAAAGTATAAACCCACATTAGCTGTAATAGAAAAAATATATTTTATGAAAAACCAAAAAACCGCTATTGAAGTCGCCCAAGCTAGAGGTATAATAATGAATCAAATTTTAAAAAATAAAATAAAATTAATTGAATGCACTCCTAACGAAATGAAAGCAGCAATAACTGGCTATGGTTTTGCCGATAAAAAAGCTATTTTTAAAATGGTCCGACTTATTCTAAATTTACCCGAAAGCACAAAAATGATAGATGATGCAGCCGATGCTTTAGCAATGGCTATTTTTGGAAATTTTATTCAAAAAGCAGTTGACAAATAAATTTATATTTATAATATTTATTAACACCTAGAAAGGTCGGCATTAAATCATTACTATGATTAGTTATAATATCATCTCAAAAAAAAGAGGAGATGAAGACGATATCGATATTGATGAGATAAACGAGGAAATAGAAGAAGAGGAGGAAGAAGACGATAATCTAATTTTCCCAGAAGATGACGAAGAAGATGAAGATGATGACTTTATCGAGCCAGAAGATGATGAAGAAGAGGATGATGATGAAAGTGAAGAAGAAATATAAAAGGCTATAAACACAAACCGCCTTTCTTAGTAATTGAGAGAGGCGGTTTTTCTAGTTATTATCAATATATGCCGACAAAAGCAAAAAAAATAATAGAAAGAATCTTAATAGTAATAGTTTTACTAATAATTATAATCATCATTACTGGAGGAAGTATATTTTTATATTACCTCTATACCCTACCCTCGCCATTTCAAGAAGCCTCTCAAGATTTTTCTCAATCGACAAAAATATATGATCGGACAGGTCAAATTTTGCTTTATGAAACCGGCGGACAAAAACAAAGAACAGTTGTTTCTTTAAACGATATCCCTAAATATTGTCAAGAAGCCACTATAGCTATCGAAGACCAAAATTTTTATAGCGAGCCAGCTTTTGATGTTGTTGGAATTTTAAGAGCTTTATTAATTGACGCGATAAGCGGTAAAATCGTTCAAGGAGGATCAACTATTACTCAACAACTCGTTAAAAATCGTTTCTTAAATTCAGAAAAAACATTAACTAGAAAAATAGAAGAGTTGGTTTTAGCTTTAAAAATAGATCATTACTACACAAAAGACCAAATTCTAGATCTTTATTTAAATCAAATACCTTATGGATCTAATCTTTATGGTATAGACTCAGCCTCTAGAGCTTATTTCAATAAACCTGTTGATCAATTAGATTTAGCTCAGTGCGCTATTTTAGCGGCTATTCCTCAAGCTCCTACCTATTACTCGCCTTGGGGAAATCATCTAAACGATTTGTTTTCTCGCCAGCAAATTATTCTTAATAAAATGTTTTCTCTAGGAGAAATTTCTCAAGATCAACTTACTTCAGCCTTAAAAGAAAAAATCTCTTTCTCGACGCCAAGTCATATTATGCTTGCTCCTCATTTTGTAAATACCGTTTTAGATTATTTAACTCAAAAATATGGTGAAGATATGGTAAATAACGGCGGCTTAAAAGTAATTACTACTCTTGATTGGAATCTTCAACAAGCTGCTGAAAAAGCAGTTACTGAAGGAGTTAAAAGAAACATAGCTCTTTCTCAGAGATATAATGCTGCTTTAGTTGCTGAATCAGCTACTAGTGGACAAATATTAGCTTTAGTTGGTTCAGCTGACTATTATGCTCCCCCGGCTCCAGCCGGCTGCCAAGAAGGAAAAAATTGTAAATTTGAAGGGAATTTTGATGTTGCCACAATGGGACTACGCCAGCCCGGATCATCTCTTAAGCCATTTGTCTATTTAGATGCTTTCGAAAAAGGTTATACGCCACAAACCGTTCTTTTTGATGTTCCGACGGAATTTGTAACTAACAATCCTAATTGCCCGATAGATAACATAAATTATTCAAAAAAGAATCCTCAATGCTTTCATCCGGTAGATTTTGAAAATTTTCAAGGTCCGGTTAGTCTAACAACAGCTTTAGCTCAATCAATAAACGTTGTAGCTGTTAAACTCCTTTATCTAGTCGGCTTAAATTCAGCTATTAATACTATGCAACAATTTGGTATTACTACTTTAAATAACCCTAGCCGATACGGATTATCATTAGTTTTAGGAGGTGGAGCAGTAAAACTAATTGATATGGTTTCAGCTTATTCTGCTTTAGCTGATAATGGAGTTTTACATAAACAAACAATGATTTTAAGCGTAACCAACAGTAGTGGACAAGTTTTAGAAAGCTATCAAGATCAAAGCCAACAAGTTGCTGATCCTCAATACGTAGAAATGGTAAATAATATTTTATCAGATCCTCAAGCTCGAGCAGGATTGTTTGGAGCAAGTCTAAATTTAACAGTATTTCCAGGTTATGATGTTGCTTTAAAAACCGGAACAAGTAATGATTATAAAGATGTTTGGTCTTTTGGTTATACTCCTTCATTAGTAGTTGGAGTTTGGGCAGGAAATAATGACGACAGTCCTCCTTCAACTGCCGGTTCTAGTATTATGGCTGCCGTTCCTATTTGGAGTGATTTTATGAATCGAGTTATAAAATCATTTCCTCCAGAATCTTTCCCTCATCCTCATCAAGTTGTTGCTGACAAACCAATCCTAAACGGAAATTATGTTATAAATAATCAAGTTCATAACATTCTTTATTATGTCAACCCTCAAGATCCAACTGGGCCAGCTCCAATTAATCCGGAAAGTAATCCTGAATTTTGGAATTGGGAAATACCGGTGTTAAAATGGGCAACTAATAATATTTATAACCTTGGATCTCAATCTGTCAGTCCTTATCAAATAAATATTCAAATTAATAATCCAAAAAATGGTGATTTTGTTTCTGAAAACAACATCAATCTTCAAGCTCAAATAAATGCAAATAATTTAATCTCAAGTATCGAGATATACTTAAATAATCAACTAATAAAACAATATACCAATGTTCTAAGTTTAAATTACAACCTTAATTATTCTTTTTCTCAGATATTAAATGATAAAAACCTTTTACAAATTATAGTAAAAGACCAGAACGGTAACCAATCATCAGCTGCTTTAGTAATTTATAAAAGGTAAATTACTTTACGATTGGCATTAAAAGATAAAACAAAGAATCATCATTAATTGATTTTATAATGGCTGGTTGATTAAAATTATTAATTCCAATAAATATTTCTTCGCTATCTTTAAAAATTTTTAAACCATCAAGAAGGTATTTCCAATTAAAATTAATATCCACTTCTTCTCCTTTCACTTTAGCTTCTAGAATATATTTATTTTCTCCAATAATTTGATTAGATGAATATATTTCTAAATTTTTATTTTTAATTTTTAATCCAACTTCAAAACTTTCATTAGAAAAAATACTTGATAATTTAAGAGCTTCTAAAATTTTATTTAAATTAAGGCTTATTTCTGTTTTAAATTTTTTAGGAATAATATTTGAATAATCAGGATAATTATTTTCTATTAATCTTGAAATCAATTCCCAATTTTTAGATTTAAATAAAATTTGATTCTCATCAATATAAATTTTTAAAGATTCATTTTTTGAACCTATTATTGAAGTTAAAATTTGAGCTGTTTTAAGAGGGATAAGACATTTTATGTCTTCTTTATTACTATTTTGATAAACTGATGGTAATAAAGTTTTTTCTGTTAATCTAAAACTATCAGTTGAAACTAATTTAAAGTTTTCATTATTAATATTAAATAAAATTGTCTCCAATTCTGGTCTTAAATTTTGCCCAGAAGCACTTACAATTAATTTATTTAAAATATCTTTAATTAATAACGAATTTATTTCTATATAATTTTTATTTTTTATTTGAGGAATAACTGGAAAATCTTCTACGTTATTATCTATATTCATTACTGCTTGATAACTTCCCGCAGAGATTTCAACTTTTTTTTGTTTTTTCTCTAAATTAATTCTTTCTTCGCTCGCTAAATTATTTATCAAGTCATAAAATTTTGAAAAAGGAATTACTACTTTTCCTTTTTCAATAACTTTACATTGGGTCTCGTAAATAATAGCAGTTTCAAGATTAGTAGAAATAAATTTTATTTTATTATCCTCAGCTTCAATAAAAAAATTACTAAGAATTGGCAAATTATTACTTATTGAATAACCAATAACATTTAACCCTTCTTTTAAATTATCTCTTATTACTATTAATTTCATATTATTAGTTATTATAGCTGATATTGTGGATATCGTCTATAACTTTATTTTTTATATATTTTATCATTATTTTTTTATTTTATTTTTTTAATATCTTGTTGATAAACACTGATTGATTGTTTATTAATTTTTTCTTATCCTTTACTAACTAAATCTTTAATAGTCATAATTTTTTGATTAAAAGAAGCATTTTTATTGATTTCTTGGTTAATTTTGTAGTAGCCGTGGATAATAGTTGTATGATCGCGATTCCCCAACTTTTCCCCTATTGATGGATAAGACATCCCCAAGATTTCTTTCATAAAATACATTGCTACTTGACGAGGCTCCACATATTCTTTTTTTCTACTTTGGCTTATTAAAGATTCTGGAGAAATACTATAAAATTCAGCAACATTTTTTATTATTTTTGAGGGAGTAGTATTAATTGATTCTGTTTTTATTAATCTGTCAATAAATTCTTCTACGAGTTTTTTATCTAATTCTATTTTCTTTGATTCTCTGTATAAAATAACTTGTTTTAGTATTCCTTCTAATTCTCTAATATTTCTTCTTACTTTTTGAGCAATTAAATCAGCAATTTCTGGAGAAATTGATTGATTTAATTCTATTAATTTATTTTTAATAATAGCTAATCTCATTTCATATTCTGGAAAAGTAATTTCTGCAACTAATCCTCCTTCAAATCTAGATCTTAATCTTTCTTCAAGTGTCGGCAACAATCTTGGCGGTCGATCAGAAGAAATAATAATTTGTTTATTTAATTCATATAAGGCATTAAAAGTGTGGAAAAATTCTTCTTCAGTTTTTTCTTTTCCTCCAATGAATTGGATATCATCAATAATTAAAACATCAACATCTCTGTACTTTTTTTTGATATCATCCATTCTTTTATTTCTCATTGCCCAAACAACATCATTAGTAAATTTTTCAGAAGTTACATATTTTGATTTTACTTTATTGGAAAAATTATTTTTAATCTCATTTCCAATAGCTTGAATAAGGTGAGTTTTACCTAACCCAACTCCGCCATAAACGAAGAAAGGATTATATTTTGTTCCTATGTTTTTGGTTATGGCTGTAGCGGCAGCAAAGGCTAATTCATTTGATGAACCAACAACAAATGAACTAAAGGTGTATTTTGGATTTAGATTTGTTTCCGGGTCGACTTTTGATAATTCTATTTCAATTTGAGCTTTATTATTAATTAGAGGAATTTTTGCTTTATTATTTTCTTGAAAAAAGTTACTAGAAACTATGAAATCAATTTTTTTAACAGAAGAATCTAAATTTTTTATTATTCCTAAAATAGTTTTTCCATATTTTGATTCCACCCACTCTTTAGCAAAATTATTTGGCAAAGCAATTGTCGCCGACCCGTCTTTTAAGTCAACGAGTTTGCTATTTTTTAACCAAGTCGTGAAATTAGCTTTTGAAATTTTAGTTTTAATTTCTTCTAATGTTGATTGCCAAATATTTTCCAATGTCATTAATCTTATTTTAAATTTTATATTTACTAAGTCAAAGAGCTCTTTTATAACAAATTGTTTATTTTCTGTGGAAAACTTTTTTTAAGTTTTAAATTTGCCTTATTTTAAAAAGTATTTTATAATACCATAGATGTCCACAACTTATCAGCCAAAAAAAATAAAAAGAGCGCGAACTCATGGTTTTTTAAAAAGAAAGAGGACGCCTAGCGGTAGAAAAGTTTTAAGCAGGCGTCGTCTTAAGGGTCGATATCGACTAACGGTTTGATGGTTTCTAAAAAATTTCGTTTTCCGATTCGACTCATTCATAAAAAACCCTTTCAAATTATAAAAACTGATTTTTTTTTGCTCAAAATTTATAAAAATAATCTTAATATTAATCGTTTTGGTGTTATTACCAGTTTAAAAGTTGATAAAAAAGCGACCGTTAGAAATTTATTGAAGAGAAGAATAATTTCTATTGTTAAAAATTTTCCAAATCAAAGCCAAGATTTTTTAATTTCTGTTTTTCCGAAAGCAAAAACATTAAATTATAATGAACTTCAAGAAAATTTAAGAAATTTATTTAATTTAAATAAATAATATTATGAGTTCAATTTTTGATTTAATTTTATATCGGCCGATGCTTAATGTCTTAGTATATTTTTATAATACTATAGCCTTTGGCGACTTAGGAATTTCAATTATTCTTTTAACACTTTTAATTAGATTAATTCTTTATCCATTTTTTGAAAAAAATGCTTATAACCAAACTATTATGCAAATGATTCAACCTAAAGTTAAGGAAATCCAAGACAAACATAAGCACGATAAGCAAAAACAGACAGAAGAACTTTTAAAATTATATAAAGAGCATAAAGTTAATCCTTTTTACACTTTCCTTTTTTTATTAATTCAATTACCAATTTTGATTATTCTTTACAAATTAATTTTAAATAGTTTTTCAACTCAATTTTTTAATGAGCTTTATCCCTTTATAGCAAGACCTAATAATTTTCAAACTTACTTTTTAGGCTTGATTAATTTGAAAAATAGAAGTATTTTATTAGTAGTGTTGGCAGCAGCTTTTCAATATTTAGCAGGGTATTTAGCTCTGCCAAAAATTAATAAAGAAAAAGAACTTTTGCCAGCTGAAAAAGTTGCTCGGCAAATGGTTTTTATCTCTCCCCTGCTTACAATTTTTATATTTTTTAATTTTCCTGCAGCTATTAGTCTTTATTGGTTAGCTAGTTCAGTCTTTTCTGTTTTTCAACAAATTATTATTAACCAAAAAATCCATGGACAATTTAAAATTAACAATTCAAAAAATTCTTGAGCTAATGGGTTTCTCTGAATTTAAAATAGATATTAATGAAGCCAATTCAACTGGCAGGATTTTTATTACCAGCGACTATGATTTGGTTAAAAATAACCTTAATGTTTTAGTTGAAAGTATTAATTATCTTATAAATCAAATTGCTAGAAATAAAAATTTACCATTTATTCACTTTGATGTTAATAATTATAGGCAAGATCGGGAAAAAATTATTATTGAACTTGCTAAAGCAGCGGCTAAGAAAGCTTCTGTTACCAAAGAAGAAGTTGTCCTTCCTCCTATGAACTCTTATGAAAGACGCCTAGTTCATCTAGAGCTTGTTTCTCACCCGGATGTTGCTACCGAAAGTGTCGGCACTGGCTCTAACCGACATGTTGTTATTAAGCCAATAAATTAAAAATTAAAACCAAAAGTTTATAAGGCTAACTTATAAATTTTTTGATCATATCTATTGATGAAGTAGATATTTCCTCCAAAAAATTGTAAGTCATTCATATCGTAATATTCTAAAGGATCATTAAAAATAATGTGGAAATTTCCATCTTTAAGATTTATTGCCTCAACGTCATCTGTTGTATATAAGGCTTTCATTAGGTAACTATCTGGCAAAACAGCTTTAGCAAAATCATTGCCTCGAGGAATGGCACAAAAAAGAGTGCTGGAAGAATTTTGATTAAAGGTGCATTTTGAGGGCAGGGTTAAAAACGAGAAAGAATTAATTTTTTGACCTGTTTGGCTAAATAAATTCAAAAATCCTCCTCTAGCAGTTGGTAAATTAGCGCTAAATTCTAAAACTTGATTATTGGGTAAAAATTTTAGAATTAATCCGGGAATATTAGCGGCAAAGATATTCACTGTTTTATTTACAGTATTAAAACTTAAAGCACTACCCCATGCCCAGACACTTGGTTTTTGAACTAAATATATTGTATTTTGATAAGGCCAATAAACTCGATAATCTTGCTCAGCAAAGGAAGCAATTTGGGTAATCTTAGTAGTTTTGCTACTGAAATTAATTACATCTAATTCACTACTAGCTCCGTTGTTTTTTAAAATAGCTATTTGAGTTGAGGTTGTCGGAGAAAAAGCCAAGCTTTCAATGCGGCCCAAAGCATTTAAAGGAGTAACAGTGGTTGAAGAAGTATTTATAAGCAAGTAGCTATAAGGAGCAGTTTTAATAATAACTTCTTGGCCGTCATTGGAAATTTTAGCATCTATAATAGAACTGCTGGCGCTATAAAGTATCGATTCTTGGTTTTGATTTATTTCTCTAATAGTTCCGCTAGCGTCAACATAAATTATATTACCCGAAGAAAGGATATTATAATTTATAGCCGGATATTGGCTAACTAAAGATATTTTTGATGGTAAATTTGATGGAACTTGCGGAGAAGGAGTTGGTGTTGTTGAGACGCTAGGTTGAGATGGGGGTGGTGTAACAGAAGTTGAAAAAAATGAATAAATTAAATA
>Ga0078972_1015952_pt1 | contig 11300 bp, 10 predicted proteins | sample YelNatPaOPGAMG01_FD_67568 | JGI IMG/M metagenome (GOLD analysis project Ga0078972, IMG submission 67568) | Hot spring thermophilic microbial communities from Obsidian Pool, Yellowstone National Park, USA - OP-RAMG-01 (SPADES assembly) (version 2) | ecosystem: Environmental > Aquatic > Thermal...
AAAAACTTGGATAAGTCTTCTTTCCTGAGCCAAGGAAATTTTTGGCTGGCAGCAATTTTCAAGATAAAATCTATATGCTTTGACTGTCGGTATCTTTCCAGAAGAAAAATAAAGCTTTCTTAGATATCCTTCTTTTGCTAATCTTGACATTTCGATTCTTAAAGTTGCTGAACTCACCTTAAGTTTCTTTTTCGATGCCAAAGTCTTAGAACTCACCGGTTGCCTGCTTTTCATATACTCCTCAATCAAGCATTTCAAAACCAATTTTTGCCTTGGGCTCATTTTAAAGAGAACTAATATTATACCAAAAAATAATTAGCAGTCAAGTGTTTGAATTGCTAATCATTGAGCGGGTGAGCGGAATCGAACCGCCGTCATGCCCGTGGCAGGGGCACGTAATGCCACTATACTACACCCGCAAAAAAAAATTATGCCGGAGTCCGGAATCGAACCGGAACTTTTGCTTTTTCAGAGCAACGTGCAGACCACCTATACTACTCCGGCAAAATTATTTTTGCAAAAACTTTTTCACAAGCTCACTCACCTCTTTACCATCAGCCCTCCCTTTCACTTTTGGCATTACTTCTTTCATCACTTTTCCTAAATCCTTCATCGAAACTGCTTTTAATTTTAAAATAGCATCTTTAATTAATTTTTCAAGATCCTCTTTGGAAATTTTCTCTGGAAGATATTGTGCGAGCACCTCAATTTCCCTTTTTTCTTTTAAAACCAAATCCTCTCTTTTCCCTTTTTGAAAAATTTCAATACTCTCTTTCCTTTTTTTAATCTCTGAAGAAATCAAAGAAATTATCTCTTCGTCGGAAAGCTCGCTTTTTGCTTCAAGTTCTTTTGGTGAAAGTTTTTCTTTTTTGGCCAAAATAGCTCTTTTTTCTTTTTCTTTATTTAAAATAGCAGCCAAAAGAAGGCGTAAGGTATTTACTTCAAAATTCTCCTTATTTTTTATTTTCTCTTTTAAGTCTTTTTTAATTTTGTCTTTTAATTTTGAAATTTCCATATTATTTCCATATTATGGGCGCGTCAGGAATCGAACCTGAGACCTTCCGCGTGTAAGGCGGACGCTCTGCCAAACTGAGCTACACGCCCAAAAGATTTAAATATATTTTAAAAAAGGATTTTTGTAAAGAAAAGGGTCAGGACTTTTGCCTGACCCTCAAAAAATTTGTTTCAATCCTCCCTCCTTGGACAGTAAGGTCCGGGTATTGGTTTTCCTGGAACTTCGTGATGTTTTAGACATCTTGGCTCGTAAAGCTCGTTGCCTCCGACCATCAAAAGTGGCGAATCATAGGGTGCTGGTTTCCCGTCAATTAGTCTTTGAGTGCGAGTGGCTGGCGCTCCGCAAATTCGGCAAACCCCTTTGAGTTTTATCACTTCTTGGGCAATAGCTATTAAATGTGGCATTGGCCCGAAAGGTTCGCCTCGAAAATCAGTGTCAAGTCCTTCGACGATAACTAACATTCCTTTTTCTAAGATCCACTCAACGACCCTCACCAGCTCTTCAGAAAAGAATTGTGCCTCACCAATTCCAACAATTTGAGTCTCTGGTTCAAGATTAAAGGCAATTTGCCAAGGGTCGTTTGGAGGGATAGCTATAGCCGGAAACTCCACTCCACTATGAGCTACGAGATTTTGGGTTTGATATCGGGATACATCAAGTGAAGCCTTAAATGCCTGGACAGAAAATCCTGCTTTTTTAAAACTGTCGAGAGCACCAATCACAAAAAGAGTTTTTCCAGCAAACATCGGCCCGCAAACTACCCTAAGCTCTCCTCTCACTTTTAACCACCTCCTTTAAGATTTTGGCGGAAGGGGTGGGATTTGAACCCACGAGGCGCCTTTTGGCGCCACGGCTCTCCAGGCCGTCCCGTTGGACCACTCCGGCACCCTTCCTTGTCGTCTCGCTAACGCTCGGCTCCCAATGGGGAGAAATATCTCCCCTCTTGCGCTCGCTCAAAAAAATAAATTTTTTTCGCTCGCTGTCACCCCTCTTAGAGGAATAATTTTTCTTATCCCCTTCCATGTCGCCTCGCTGACGCTCGGCTCCCCAAGGGAAAACCAAGGTTTTCCCCTCTGGCGCTCCCTCGCCTACTGGCGGGGTCGCTGTACCCCTTTCCTAGAGGTAAAATTGCTCGTTTTTCTAATCTTTTCTTAACTAAAATTTTGATTTTTTTCTTATCCCCTTCCTTGTCGCCTCGCTCGCTTACGCACGCTCGGCTCCCCAAGGGAAAACCAAGGTTTTCCCCTCTGGCGCTCGTTTTCTCCGCTTTGCTTTAAAAACTTCACCCTGCCCCTTTTCCTGACCGGTCAAAGAATAAATTTTTTCACATAAAATTTTATCCTCTTTAAAATAAAATTTCAATAAGTAAGTTGAAAAGATTTTCAAAATAATCTAAAATTTTTCTTATGTTTGAACTCCAAAGATATAAAAATAATCCAATTTTAACCCCAATCAAAGAACATCGGTGGGAGTCACGAGCGGTGTTTAATCCAGCCGCGGTCATTTTTAAAAACAAAATTTATCTTGTCTATCGAGCAATAGGAGAAGATATGTTTCAAGGTTCTCCTATCTCAAGACTTGGTCTTGCAGTATTTAAAAAAGATGGAGTTACTTTAGAAAAACGGTTGCCTTACCCAATTTACGAACCTCAAGCTTGGTATGAACCAGCGGGATGCGAAGATCCAAGAATTACAAAGATAAATGGTAAATATTTCATGCTTTATACTGCATACCTTGGCAAAAAGACGCCGCCATTTTTTGAAAAAGAAGCCACAAATATTGCCATGGCTTCAACAACTGATTTCAAAACCTGGGAAAGATATGGACTTATTTTGCCCGAAGTAATCCAGCCGGAAAAAAATGGAGTTTTGTTCCCTAAAAAAATTAAAGGCTATTTTGTCATTTATTATCGCGTTGACCCAGATATCTATGTTGCTTATTCAAAAAGCCTGGAAAATCCAAGATGGATTGGGCACAAAAAAATCATCGGTCCAAGAGATGGTTGGTGGGACTCTTGGAAAATTGGCTCTGGTGCTCCTCCGATAGAAACTCCCCTTGGTTGGCTTTTAATTTATCATGGTGTGGAGGAAAAAATGCCTCCGCGAAGGGAAATCATTAAAAAGAGGGCCAAAGCAAAACTCGCAAGGATTTATCGTTTGGGTGTAATCCTCATCGATAAAAAAAATCCAGAAAAAATAATTTATCGATCAAAAAATCCAATCTTGGAACCAAAAGAAAAATATGAAAAAGAAGGCGAAGTACCAAATGTTGTCTTTTGTTGTGGAGCGGTAGTAGTGGAGGATGAGCTTTTTGTTTACTATGGTGGAGCTGATACTGTGGTTGGAGTGGCAAAAACAAAACTCAGCACTCTTTTGAAAAAAATAAAAAAGGAGGAGCTTTAACTTTATGATCCAGGTCAAAAAATATCCCAAAAATCCAATCTTGCTACCCTTGCTTAATCGAAAGGAAAACTCAGCTTACAATCCTGGAGCAGTGGTACATCAAAATAAAGTTTTTCTTTTTTATCGGAGCGAAAAAGGCCTTCCGGAAAAAGCTACCTCAGAAATTTGGTTAGCTAAAAGTAATGATGGATTTAATTTCAGAAGAATTAAGGAAAATCCTGTAATCAAAAGAGAGAGGGTTTATGAAAAAATGGGATGCGAAGACCCAAGGGTAGTTAAAATAAATAGCGAATTTTTTTTAACATATACTGCCTATCAAGGAAGAGATAAAAAGGGGAGCTATAAAATAAGACTCATGGGAGCTTTTTCAAAAGATGGTAAAAATTGGAAAAAATTTCCGATATTTTTCGGAGAAAAATCTGGAATTTTAATTCCAAATTATAAATGGGAAGGAAATTTTGTGATGTATTTTGGTGGGCAAAAAATTGGCTTGGCCATCTCAAAAAATCTAAAGAAATGGAAAATTGTCACCAAGGATCTTTTTTTGCCAAGAAGTGGAAATTTTTTTGATAACCATCTGGTTGAAGGGGGACCTCCGGCTTTAGTAAGAAACGATGGCCTTTGGCTTTTTTACAATGCACGAAATAAACTTGGCCAATTCTCTGTCGGAGTGGCCATTTTTGACAAAAGAAATCCTGCAAAACTTTTAAAAAGATTTCCAAAACCAATTTTAAGGCCGGAATTTTATTGGGAAAGATATGGAAAAATAGATGATACGGTATTTGCCACTGGGCTTATCAATTTTAAAGGTAAATGGCTTTTATATTATGGAGGAGCTGACAAAGCCATTGGAGTTGCGGAAATCTTTTTTTAACTATGCTTAAAATTTTACAAGTAAATCATTTCTTTTTAGATGGAGGGGGAAGAGAAAGATACATTTTGGAGCTCTCCAAAGGATTAGCTAAAAGGGGCCATGAGGTAACTATTTTAACATCTGATTATACTCCAACTGGCAAGGAACCCTTAGGAGAGGAGGCAAGAAATACCAAAGGAATTTTTTTAAAAACATTGAAAGGGTATCTTGTTGATGTTCCCCCGGGAAGAGTAGTTATTCCTGATTTAATGAATTGGTTATTAAAAAATGATAAATATGATGTGATTCATGCTCATGGGATGGGGGAGCAAGTAGTTCTTGAAGCATTTTATATTGCTAAAATTAAAAATATTCCTTTTGTGTTCACTCCTCATTTTCATCCCTATTTTGCCTATCAGGAACTTGGAGCTCAAAAAATTTGGAAAGTGCTTCAAGAAACACAAACAAAAATGATTGTGGAAAATGCTGATGCTACGATTGCTTTTTCAAATCTCGATAAAAAAATAATTTTAAAATATACCAAAGCCTCTCCAAGAAGCAAAATTTTTATTGTTCCAAATGGTGTCGATGAAAATTTACCAAAAGTGAAACAAAAAGATATTAAAGAAGTTTTCGCTAAATATAACATTCCCAAGGCCACCCATTATCTTATTTTTCTTGGCGATATCACTAATCCAAGAAAAGGAGCTTTGCTTGCAATTCAAATTTTCAGAGAAATTAGATATAAACTTCCAGATTCACATTTAATTGTGGTTGGTCCTTGGGGAACAAGATTAAAAACTGCTCAAAGCCTTGAAGTTTTAATGAAACTTTTAAATAAATTGGTTAAAGCCGGAGCGGTTACAATTACTGGTTGGGTTAACGATAAAGAAAAAGCCGCTTTGCTTTCAGGAAGTGATCTTTTAATCTCTCCAACTCTTTATGATTCATTTGGAGTTGCCCTTGCTGAGGCAATGTTTTACAGAACTCCGGTGGTGGCAACTAAAATTGGGGGCATTCCCCATACTGTCCGTGATGGAATCGATGGAATTTTGGTAAAAAACCCCTATAACATCAAAGCATTTGCTCGAGCTTGTCTTAAAATCCTTACAGATAAAAAGTTAAAAGAGAAACTTGGGAAAAATGCTTCACAAAGAGTCAAAAGGTTTTTCCTCTTTAAATATGTAGTTCAAAAAATGGAAAAAATTTATAAAATCCTTAAATTAAAATATGCAAGTAGAAAAGATTAAAGATTTAAGGATTATCTTTCTTTCCTCATTTCCTCCGCGAGCATGCGGAATTGCAGATTTTTGTCAAAATACCATCGAAGCAATTTATAGAGTTAATCGTGATGTAGACATAAAGGTAATTGCTATAGAAGAAGTGAATGCTCCCAAAAGGGATTATCCAAGCATTGTTAAATGGAAATTGATGCAAGAAGATCTTGAGTCTTATCAAAAAACCGCTTTGTGGATAAACCATTCGGGAGGGGATGTTTTATTTTTAGAACACGAATATGGGCTTTTTGGAGGCTTTGATGGAGTATTTGTTTGCAAGCTCCTGCCCCAAATTAAAATTCCCAAAATAATTTTTTTACATTCTCTTCCCGTTTTAAAAACTGCCAAAAAAAGAGAGTTTCGGCTTCAAATTATAAAAAAAATTGCTCAAAATTCCCAAAAGCTTTTGGTCCCCTCTTTACTTGGAAAAAAAGTTTTAATTCAAGAGCTCAAAATACCTCAAAAGAAAGTAGAGCTGGTGCGCCATGGAGGTTTCGCCCTCCCTTTTTTGGAAAAAAAAGAGAGAGAGAAACTTAAAAAAAGATATCATCTTGATAAAAAATTTCTCATTTTAACTTATGGATTAATCACTCAGGCAAAAGGAATAGATTTTGCTCTCGAGGCAATTTATGAGTTAAAAAAAGAGTTCCCCAATATTTTTTATTTAATTTCGGGCCAGCCTCATCCAATTCACGCTCAAGAGAAAGATAAATATTATTTTAAGTTTCTTCAAAAGAAAGTTGAAGGCTTAAAACTCCAGGAAAATGTGAAGTTTATTCCCGAATTTTTACCTCAAGAGACGATTTCAAATTATCTTTTAGCTTGCGATGTTCTTTTGCTTCCCTATCTTACCCATGCTCAAATCTCCAGCGGAGTTTTGGCAAATGGAATGTGTGCCGGATGTTGTATTGTCTCAACTCCCTTTCCTTATGCCAAAGAAATGCTCTCTTCAAAAAGAGGCTTTTTTATAAAATTTAAAGACTCCTCTTCAATTGCTCACGTGCTCAAAAATTTAATTCAAAATCCCCAGCTTATTGAGGAAACTCGTAAAAAAGCTTATTATTTCGCAAAAAGTTTCACTTGGGAAGAAATGGCCAAAAAGTGTCTTCGCGTTTGTTTTGAGATCAAGAAAAGTTTCAAAAAAACCTCTTTTTAGTATTCTTCCTCAGCTGGAGATGATGGAATTTCCTTTTCTTTCTTTTCTGGTTTATCAGTAATTACAACCTCGGTGGTCAAAAGCATTCCTGCAGCCGAAACTGCATTTTCCAGAGCGCATCTTACAACTTTTGTTGGATCAATAATTCCGCTTTTGTATAAATTTTCAAATCTGTTGGTTAGGGCGTTGTATCCAAAATCTCCTTTTCCTTCTTTCACTCTTTGAACAATTACTCCCCCATCCTGTCCTGCATTTTCAGCAATTTTCCTCAGTGGCATCTCAAGAACTTTCTTTAAAATATTCACTCCAACTTTTTGTTCTTCGGGCACTCTTAATTCTTCAAGGGCAGGAATACATCTTATCAAAGCCACTCCGCCCCCAGGAACAATTCCCTCTTCAAGAGCTGCTCTTGTAGCGTTTACTGCATCTTCAATTTTTTGTTGTTTTTGCTTTTGTTCAATTTCAGTAGCAGCGCCAACCTTAATTACTGCTACTCCTCCAGAAAGCTTTGCTAATCTTTCTTGCAACTTCTCTCGATCAAACTCAGATTCGGTTACTTCAAGTTCTTTCTTAATCTGTTCAATTCTTGCTTGAATATCTTCTTTTTTGCCTTTTCCTTCAATTATGGTGCATTTTTCTTTTGTGGCAATCACTTTCCTTGCTCTTCCAAGCTGAGAAATTTCAGCATTCTCAAGTTTAAGTCCAACTTCTTCAGAAATTACTTGAGCTCCAGTTAAAACAGCGATGTCCTGAAGCATTTCTTTCCTCCTCTCTCCATATCCTGGCGCTTTAACTGCCAAGGTATTAAACACACCTCTTAATTTATTGATAACCATCGTTGCCAAAGCTTCTCCCTCTACATCTTCAGCAATAATAACTAAATTTTTCTTCCCTGCCTGGTTAAGCTTTTCCATTATAGGCAAAATCTCAGAAAGACTGCTTATCTTTTTATCAGTAACTAAAATATATGGCTCCTCATAAACTGCTTCCATTCTTTCGGGATTGGTAATCATATAAGGAGAAATATATCCCTGATCGAATTGCATCCCTTCAACAATCTCTTTTTGAAGTCCAAACGTTTTTGATTCCTCAACAGTAACCACTCCACTTTTGCCAACTTCATCAAAAACATCGGCAATAAGTTTTCCCACCTCTGAATTTTCAGCAGAAATGGTGGCAATCTGAATCATCTCTTCTTTGGTAGTAATTTTCTTTGAAAGTTTTTTGAGCGCTTCTTTCACTTTGGCCAACCCTTTATCAAGACCTGCTTTAATTTGAAGTGGATCTGCTCCTGCAGCAATGTTTTTGAAGCCCTCATTGACTAAATATTGAGTAAGTAAAGTAGCTGTGGTTGTTCCATCTCCAGCAACATCATTTGTTTTTGAAGCAGCTTCTTTGGCTACTTCCGCCCCCAAATTCTCAAATTTGTCTTCAAGTTCAATCTCCTTAGCAATAGTTACTCCATCATTAGTAATTTCTGGAGCTCCAAAGCCTTTATCCAAAACAACGTTTCTTCCCCTAGGACCAAGGGTGGCGGTAACCGCATTAGCAAGCTTATTTAGACCTTTAAGCAGTTTCGCTCTGGCCTTCTCTGAATATAAAATCATTTTTGCCATAGTTTTTTATTCAATAATTGCTAATATATCTTCTTCTTTTGCAATTAAATATTCTTTATCATCGACCTTTATTTCGTCTGGACCATATTTTCTGAAGAGAACTCGATCCCCTTTCTTAACCGCAGGTGGAATAATCTTCCCGGAAGAAAGCCTTTTGCCCGGTCCAACCTCTAAAACCTTTCCTTCTTGAGGTTGCTCTTTATCAGCAGTTTGAGGAATTAAAATTCCACCTTTTGATTTTTCTTCTTTTTTTATTGGTTCAATTAGAATGTGATCGCCAAGTGGTTTTATCTTCATAAAATTTATTTTAGCAATTTTGACCTTTGTCTGCTAATTTATTTAATTTTAAGATGATTTTGAATTTTGTCAAGAGAAATACTTTTGGGCATTTTTCGAGTTTCCTCAATTGTTCCAAGAATACTTGCTAAAACCGGAATTATCGCAATTATTCCCAAAATTCCACCAATTTTTGATCCAATTGCCAAAGCAATGATTGTAAAAAGTGGACTAATTTTTATTTTCTTTTTAACTAAAAATGGTATCAAAAAATAATTGCCAATTTGTTCAAAAACAGTATACAAAAAGACCCCCAAGATGCTTAAGGTAAGACCTTTCTCAAAAAGCAATATTAAAAATATTAAAATTCCAGCACTAATTGGCCCAACTATTGGAATTACTTCCAAAATTGCTACCAGCGTTCCCAGAAGTACTCCGTATTTACTGCCCAAAAAACTTAAAAAAATAAAAGAGACTATCCCAATATAAAGTCCTGCTAAAAGATAGCAAAAAATCCAAGATCGAAGCTTTGTTTCAAAAAATTGAAGTGAATTATATGCTTTTTCGTTTTCTTTAAACCAAGGTAAATTTTTAAGGAAGAAAATTTCTTTATAATCCTTTTCAATAATCAAATAAAATGCCACAACAATTACAAAAAATATTTGAAAAACTATCTTGGAAAATCCAAGCCCCAAAGGTAAAATCCTTCGAGAAAGAAGGCTAATTCCATCGAAAATTGCTTTTTCTAAATTTGTTTTTAACTCAATGCCATAAAATCTCTCCTCAATTTCTGGAATTTTTTCCAAAAAAGAACTGAAATATGAGGGAAAGCGCGAGAAGAAATTTTGAATATCAGAAATTAGAGGTGGTAAAAAGAATGTAAAAATCAGAATCAAAATGCTAAAAAAAGTTCCAAAAATGATTATTCCTCCAACCATTCTTGGAATCTTTTTTGACTCAAGCCAATCAACCAGGGGACGAAAAAACGTCCCAAGAATAAAACTTAAAATAAAAAGCAAAATAAACTCTCTTAATACCCACCCAAGATAGAGGAGGCAAAGAATTCCCAAAATTTTTAAAAAAATTTTTATTTCTCTTTCCATAGAATTTTAAAGCGTAAGTTTTAAATTTTTTGGCTTTAAAGGAGAAATCAGTGCTAAATTAAGTTTTTGGGGTTTAAAAATCATCTGTGAGGCTTTTTGGATATCTTCCTTTTTTACTTTATCAATTTCTTTAATTTTTTGTTGGGGAGTTAAAATCTTTTTCTCCAAAAGTTCTTGGATCCCATAAAAAGAGGCCAAAGAATTTGTCTCTTCAAGCGAAAGCATTAATCTCCCTTTAAGATAATTTTTAGCGAGCTCTATTTCTTTTTCAGAAATTTCTTTGGTTACATTTTTATATTCTTCTAAGATAATTTTTACTGCATCCCTAATTTTGCTCCTGTCAACTCCAGTAAAAGTGCAAAGATACCCAGTATCAGGATTTGTTTCAATATCAGTATGAACGTAATAGGCAAGCCCTTCTTTTTCTCGAAGACGCTGAAAGAGCCTTGAAGACATATTGCCTCCAAGAAGAGTTGCTAGAACCAAAAAGGGATATCTTAAGGGATGAAAAAGATTAAACCCTCTTACTCCAAGAGCAATATGGGCTTGTTCGGTATCTTTTTGAAAAATAAGTTTTTTTGGGGTTTTTTGTTTCTCAATTACTTTCTTTTTTTGAGGAGATTTGCCAGGCCTAAGTTTTAAAAAATAATTTTTAATTTTGCTTAACACTTCATTGACTTTAAAATTTCCTGCAATGCTTAAAACGGTATTTGGTGCCAAATAAAAGTTATTTACCCAATTTAAAATATCTTTTCTTTTAATATTTTTAACGGTTTCTTCCTCACCGGCGATACTCCAACCTGCCGGTTGATCTCCATAAAGGAGTTTTTCAAACAGAACGTCTATATAAAGGGTTGGATTATCTTTAATCATTTTTATTTCTTCCAAAATTACTGTCTTTTCTTTCTCTATTTCTTCCTCTTTAAATAATGAGTTCAAAAAAATGTCTGAAACAACATCTAAAGCTAAGGGCATGTAGTTTTTTTCAACTTTTACAAAATATCCGGTATAGTCTTTTGATGTAAAAGCATTAAAAACTCCACCAACCCTATCAAGTTCTTTTGAAATCGAAAGCGGGTCAGGTCTTCTTTCTGTTCCCTTAAAATACATGTGCTCAAGAAAGTGGGAAATTCCTCTTTTAGACTTTGTTTCGTATTTTGAGCCAACTTTAACAAAAATAAAAACGGAAAAACTCTGAGTTTTTTCAAGTGGAGCGAGAATTACTCTGAGACCATTTTTTAGGGTTTTCTTAATAATCATATTTTTTAATTTTTGCCCTGCCAAATTTAAAAATTGAATCACTCTTTTTTAAAAGACCGTTTTTGGCTCCAATTTCCATTAAACAACCAGCGGAATTGGCCAAAGCAAGTTGAATGCAATTTTCAATCGAAAATCCCTTCAAAATTCCCGCAACAAAACCACTTCCAAAAGCATCGCCACATCCAGTTCGATCAATAACTTTTTTTACTTTCAAAGCTTCAAATTCATAAACGTATTTTTTTTCAAGAACGATTCCACCAAGAGGGCCTTTAGTAATAATTCCGATTCCTTTTACCCAATTTTTAAAAATTTGAATAATTTCTTTTTCTTTTGTTGGAGGAA
>Ga0078972_1015953_pt1 | contig 11300 bp, 9 predicted proteins | sample YelNatPaOPGAMG01_FD_67568 | JGI IMG/M metagenome (GOLD analysis project Ga0078972, IMG submission 67568) | Hot spring thermophilic microbial communities from Obsidian Pool, Yellowstone National Park, USA - OP-RAMG-01 (SPADES assembly) (version 2) | ecosystem: Environmental > Aquatic > Thermal...
AGAAGCGGGGTGAAGCGGTCCAGGCGAAATCATGTATGTTGTCCTGACGGTAAGTGTAAGTTGCCTTTCCGTTTTTAGGGTCAAGAGCTCTGTCCACTTCTTCCCCACAGGCGCCCACGACAAAATTCTGGGGTACGGTTATTCTGACCAGAAAATCGGCGAAATCAGCGTAGAATTCTGAATTCAGGTGGTATTCATGACAGTTCCAGCCCTTCCCTTCTTCGTAAACTCCAGGCTTGGGAAACCACTGGGAGATGAAATAACCGTCCCGATAAACCCCGGTCCTAAGACCATTTGGCGGGACTTTGGCCTGGAATTCCAGGTTAAGCTGGGTTGATTGTCCTGGAGCCAGTGGCTCCGGCAATTCTACTCTCAGGACGGTCTCATCGTTCAGGTTTTTTGGGTCGTCTGGGCTGAAAAATGAAGCCCTTTTTATCAGGTCTTGACCATCGGCTGTGGTCATGGACAGGATTTTTATCCAACCCCACCTGTCTTTCTTCGGACTGTAGCGCCGTAAAAGACTTTCTTTTTTGGCTTCTTTAGCCAGAGTTGACAGTTCATTCTTAAAAGCGTTCCAGTATAGATGGAGCTGTAGGTCAGGCACGTAGTCCTGGGTCAGGTTGGTCCAGATGATCGTTTCAGTTGCTTTAATCATCTGAGTTTCTGGCAAAAGCTCAACAGAAATCTTATATTTTATCGGACTTCCCATTTCTGGAAAGGCTGGTTGGACCAGCCAGCCCAAAAAAATAATTATCAGAAGCAAATTCAGACAAGAGGATAAATTTTTTCTCATGGATGTCCTTTCCTCTGTAAATTTTAATTTATAATTTTTGGGTCATTTTATTTATACGGTATTAGATTCTCCAGGGTTCTTTAGTTCGCATCATTTTTCTCGCTACTTTTTTGCCGGAGACAATTCTGGTTCGGAATAATCACTCCACGCTGGCCCAATCTTTGCTGCTGGTTTTTTCTACTAACCATTGTTCCCAGGCCTGACGCCGCGGGAAAAAGATAAACAGGACTACCACGGAAACCCCAAGCAGGAGGTAAAAATCCTTAGTTAACCCCCTGATCAAAAAAAGAATCAAGCCAAACATGGCCGGTAGTTCACTCATGATGACCAGAATGAGAGAGGTCCGGTGCAACTTGTTGAGTAAATCGAGAGGTGTGTCTCCTGGCTTTTTCTGGAGCAGCAAAGACTGGAGCAACCGGGCCAGAATAACACTTGCGGCTGACAGCCCATAAAAAAGATAACGCAGATTCTTTATGGTTTGCATATCTTGTATCGGATAAAGCCCGTGGAAAGGAGCCAGTTTGACTTTCAAAAGTTCGACCAGAATCAGGTAGAGAAGCAGAGCACCAAAAACAGCATAGCCGATCAGGGCTGAGATGCGGTGTGTTCTTTTTATAATTTCCCTGGAATCCATGTTTTTCCTCCTGCTGCTGATTATAAGTAATTTTCTGGCGGGAGACAATTAAAGAAATAACAAGGAGCGGGCTGAATTCTTCCTTCCTTAGCTCAGGTAAAGCAAAAGTCCCTTTAGGTAGTCGCTCTCCGGGTGAAAAATACTGACCGGGTGGTCAAAGGCCATCCGGTGGCGTTGGATGATCTTGGCCTCCCGGCCAGCTTCAAGGGCTGCCTGGAAGATTATCTTCTGGAAAAGCGGGGCTTCAATGTAGTAAGAACAGGAAAAAGTCAGGAGAAAACTGCCTGGTTTCATTCGGGACATGGTCAGAGCATTCAAACGGCGGTAAGCTTTTATGGCTCTCTTAAGGTCTGCTTTTTTCTTGGCAAAAGCTGGCGGGTCCAGGATAATAAGGTCATGGTCAAGCGACCCCCTGGATTCGAGAAAAGAAAACATGTCTTCGTTGATCAAGCTGATAGCTTTCCCAGCAAAGCCGTTAAGAGATAAATTTTCTTTGGCTACTTCCAAGGCTTTCTTCGAATAATCCACCAATTCCACCTGCTGGGCTCCGCCTTTTAAAGCGGCCAGGGCAAAACCACCAGTGTAAGAAAATCCATCCAGTACTTTCCAGTCAGACGACAGCTGCCGGACAAGTTCTCTCATGTGTCGCTGGTCAAGAAAAAACCCGGTTTTCTGAGCCTGGCTTAAAAATATCTTAAATTTCAGCCCGTTCTCTTCTACTTGAATCGGTTCTTCAAGGTGGCCCGAAAGAAGTCCTTCATATTCTTCCAGACCTTCTTCTCTTCTGGAAGGCAGGTTTGATTTTTCAAAAATAAACTCTGGCTGTAGAATAGCTCTCAGTTCTTCAACCACCAGAGGCTTTAATTTTTCCAGGCCAAGGGTTGAGACCTGGATGACCAGGCCTGGTCCATAACGGTCGACGATTAACCCGGGCAGGTGGTCACTTTCTCCGTTAATCATCCTGACAGCTTCAGCCGAAGGATAGAGCATTTTCCTCAGAGTGATGGCCTTAGCTAAGTTTTCCCTGATGGTCTTATAAGGGTCGGCTGAGCCGAAACTGACCAGCCGGCCAGCCACGGAGCACCGTTGGTTAAAGTAACCATGACCGAGAACCTGACCATTTTCAGACCGGACCGGATAGATTTCTCCGTTCTGGAAGTTTTCCGGATAGGAAGCTATGGCCCCGGAAAATATCCAGTGATGATGGTTCAGGACAGATTGTTCACGGCCACTTTTCAAGATGACCGCAGTGGTATTTTTTGACTTCATTTTTTAGTTTGGCTGTTTCATGTATTTTTTGTGTTTTCTTACCCGGACTGCTTCTTTCACCACAAATTCTGCCCCAGCTTAGAGCTGGTGTCAATGGCAAAGCGCTGTCTTTCCAGAGCCAAAGCTATTAATTGCCAGATTAATCTTTTGCTGGTAAGATTAAGAAAATAATTATCTTTTAGCTGGAAGATCGGCCATGGAAAACAGTAACAGAAAAGATGGATTTGGTCAGGTCCAAATAGCAGAGTACATCTGCCTGAGAACTCCCTCGCCTCTTGAAATAGACGGAAACCTCGATAAACCAATCTGGAAAAAAGCGAAAAGATCTCCCAGGTTTGTTGACCTGGTCACCGGGAAACCGGCTTTTTTTGACACCCGGATAGCCGCTCTCTGGGATGATCAATATTTTTACCTGGCTTTCTGGGTGGAAGAACCTGATGTACGGGCTCAGTTTACGGAAAGAGATTCTTTTATCTGGCTGGAAAATGATGTGGAAGTCTTCATCGCTGGCTTGGATTGTTATTATGAGTTCCAGGTGAATGCTCTGGGAACTATCTACGAGGTTTTTTACATCTGGCAGGAAGTCCTGAAGCCAGGCAGCGTCTTTGACCGGCCAGAATTTAACCTCACCATGAGAAAAGTTGACCTGCTGGGAGGATTTCAAGACGCTTCACGCTACGGTCGGCATCCCCGCGGTAAGCGTTGGGCTTTCCTGGACTGGGATTTCCCGGGATTAAAGTGGGCGGTAAGAGTGGACGGTACCATTAACAATTCTGCAGATATTGACCGGGGCTGGACGGTGGAGCTGGCTTTCCCCTGGTCCGGAATGGAAATACTGGCTCAGGGGCGGCAGCTTCCTCCCCGTGATGGTGAGGTCTGGCGGATGAGTTTTTCTCGTTTTGAAGCCCTGGAAGTTAACGGTCGAAAAATAGAACCCTCCATCGGCTGGGCTTTAAATGCCCACGGTCTTTATGATTCTCATGTACCAGAGCTTTTTTCACGGGTTATTTTTTCTGAAAAAAATCTTGAATAACAGGAGCGCGAGTTTATGAGTTTTAAGAAATTAAAAATAGCTTTTGTGGCTTCTGAACTGATTCCTCTGGCCAAAACCGGCGGGCTGGCCGATGTGGCCGGAGCCCTGCCCAAGTATTTAAGCCGACAACCGGGCCTGGAGATAATTGCCTTTTTACCCTTTTACCGCGAGGTTAAGAAGAAAAATCTTGACCTGGAGATGGTCTTCGAAAAACTGTCCCTGAACTGGCCGGCACCACAGAAAAACTTTTCTGTTTTTTCCTACCAGGCTGAAGGCTTTAAGGTTTACCTGATAGATAATGACTACTATTTTGATAGGGATTACTTATACGGGACTCCCCAGGGAGATTATCCCGATAACGGTGAACGGTTTGCTTTTTTCTGTTTGGCCGCTCTTGAGTCCATGAAGCAATTAAATTTTAAGCCCGACCTGATCCAGGCCCACGACTGGCAGGCCGCCATCATTTTTGCTTATTTGAAGCAGCACCCAGAGAAAGAAAATTTCTTCCAAAATACCGCTTCCCTTTTTACCGTGCATAACCTGGCTTACCAAGGCCTCTTTCCCAAACAGGTTCTGTTCAAGATTGGCTTGCCGGAAAGTTTATTCAACCCCGAAGACTTGGAGTTTTACGGACAGGTCAACTTCATGAAAGCTGGTTTGCTGTACGCCAGCGCCATCAACACCGTCAGTCCAACTTATAGCCAGGAAATTCAAACCCGGGAGTTCGGCTGCGGCCTGGAAGGTGTTTTGAGAAAAAGGGCTGACCGGCTTTTTGGAATCTTAAACGGGATTGATTACCTGGAGTGGGATCCAGAGAAGGACCGCGCCCTGCCCATGAATTATTCCGCCAGAGATTTGACGGGCAAGAAAGTCTGTCGGCAGGCTTTGCTCTCACAATTCAATCTTCCGGCAGAATCCGGGAAACCCTTAGTTGGGATGGTTTCTCGACTGGCTGGCCAGAAAGGTTTTGACCTGGTGGTGGAAAGCCTGGAGGAAATTTTCAAAAGGCAGGTTCTTCTTGTCATCCTGGGTACCGGTGAACAAAAAATCCAGGACTCGCTTCAGGAAGCCCACAAAAAGCAGGCTGACCGTTTTGGCTTAAAAATAGCTTTTGATGACCGTCTGGCCCGCCTGATTTATGCCGGCAGCGATTATTTTCTTATTCCTTCTAAGTACGAACCGTGCGGGCTGACCCAGATGTACAGCCTGAGGTATGGCACCATCCCCGTTGTCCGCAGCACTGGCGGGCTCAAGGATAGTGTTGTTGAATTTAACGCGCAAAACCTTACTGGCAATGGTTTCCGCTTTGACGAATACAGGACTAAAGACCTGATTCAGGCTCTGGACCGGGCTCTGACCTTTTACCAAAAAGAACCATACTGGTCCGCTCTAAGACAGCAGGCGATGAAATCTAATTTCTCCTGGGAAAAATCCGCTTCTGACTATCTGGATCTTTACCTGAAAATAATAAAGGTTTAATTTTTAGCTTTTGCTGAACGTGGTATTTTTCAAGTACTCGGCGGCTACTTCTGGCGGCACAGGGTTTATGTAAAAACCGGTGCCCAGCTCAAAGCCAGCTACTTTAGTCAGGATGGGCATGACTTCCAGGTGCCAGTGGTAATAATTTTCTATGCCCGGCCAAGCTTTGTCTGAAACCTGGGGATTAGGCGAATGATGAAGTACCAGGTTAAATGCGGGGTCAGAAAGCTGGACTTTTAGACGAGCCAGAGATTGCTGCAGGGCTTCAGCCAGGGCCAAGGTATCTTGGTCCGATATATTGCGGTAGAAAGCCGAGTGCTCCAGAGGGACAATCATTGTTTCAAAAGGAAACCTGGAAGCAAAAGGGGTGAGCACAGCAAACCGTTTATTCTTATAAACCAGTCTCTGGCCAATTTCCATTTCCTCTTTTAACATGCGGCAAAAAGCGCATTCGCGGAAATGATTGCGGTACAGGCGTTCGGCACCATAAATCTCTTCTTTAATACGTTTAGGAACAATCGGAGTAGCAATTATCTGTGAATGGGGATGCGAAAGCGAGGCTCCAGCCTCTTTCCCTTTATTTTTAAAAACCTGAACGTACTGATGGTGATACTCCTCTTCGATAGCTCTTATTCTTACCCGGTATATTTTTAGGATTTCGGCCAGATGCTCTACTGGTAGTTCGGTCATCTCCTGGTGGTGGTCTGTGGTCTCAATGATAACTTCATGAACGCCGATACCTTCCATCCATTGAAATATGCCTTTGGTTTTTTTCGGCGGTGGTGGGCCGGGCTGCAGGGCTGGAAATTTATTGGGAACGACCCTGATCTGCCAGCCGGGCTGGTCAGGTTTTGTCCCTGGTTTGCGGACAGACATTATTTCCGGTGGAGTCTTGGCTTCGTTGCCCGGGCAGAAAGGACAAAAGGTCAAACTTTCTGCTTTTGGTTCGGTACCGGGTGCCGGTCGAAAATCATCTGGTCTTTTGCTTCTTTCAGTTGAGATTATCACCCAGCGGCCGGTGAGTATATCTTTCCTCAGTTCTGGCATAGTCAGTCCTTTCTGTTTTCGGTTCTATTTTGGATTATTCTGTTTCTTTTTCAAAAAGTAATTCTTTTATCTTGTTCTTGAGTTCATCCAGTGAAGAAGATTTTATGACATAGGCATCTGCTGCCCAGGTCATAAAATCATCTTTGTAACTCTGGTAGGCAGTGTTGATTATTATGGGGATATCTTTTCTAAGTCCCATGACACTGGCAATTAGTTCAATGCCATCGCGTCCGGGCATACGAATATCGGTGATGATGAGGTCAAATTTTTCCTTCCGGATCTTTTCCAGGGCCGACTCAGCATCATAGACCACGACGACCTCATAGCCTTCTCTCTCAAGTTCTTCCTCGTAGAGCAGACTTAAAGCTTTTTCATCTTCTACCAGAAGTATCTTTTTCATGATGCTCCCTTCTCCTCGATGGCTTTGAAATATAATTTAAAAAGAGTTCCGTGCCCAGGTTTGCTCTGAACCTCAATCTTGCCCGCGCACATTTCCATAACTCTTTTGACAAACAAAAGTCCGAGGCCAATACCTTTTTCCTTGGTGGTGAAAAAAGGAGTAAAGATTTTTTCCTGGGTCTTTTCATCCAGCCCGGGGCCGGAATCTTTGATGGTCAGCCTCAGCCATTTATTATTGGCGGGAAAAACCCTGAGATAAACATGTCCTCCAGCCGGCGTAACATCAAGTGCATTATCCAGAAGGTTGACCATGGCTTCTTCAAAATAAACCTGATCACATAAAATTTTGGGCAGCTGGTCATTCAACCGAAGGACCAATCTCTTACTTTCAGCCTTGGCCTTAAGGTCCGGCCGTTCAAGGAGTGATAGAATAATCGGACGCACATCGATTGGTTTTAGTTCTTTGATGCTGATTTTTAAAAAGTGGCTTATTTTAAAAATAATCTCTTCCAGGTGCTTGGTTTCCTGCTGGATGATGGACAAGTTTCTCTGACACTTTTCCAGGTCGCAAGGTCGGTTAAGGAGCTGTCGGGTGAACCCTCCGATGGCGACAATGGGGTTCCTTAACTGGTGAGAAACAAACGCTGCCATTTCTCCCAGGGCCGCCATTTTTTCCATTTCCAGCACTTTCTTGTAAAGATGAGTGGTATAAATGTAATTGCCGGCCAGCAAGCCACACAGGCTGGCCAGGTCAATGTCCTTGGCCGTTATGGGAGCTCTGGTAATACCATTATCTACCACGATTTCTCCCATTAGTTCATTTTTGGCTACCAGCGGCAGACAAAGAAAAGAATCGACATCAACAAATTCGCGAAAGTTATCATCAACCAGTCGTTCTTTCTTAGCCTCCTTTACCAGGACAATTTCCTGGTTTCTGGCAGCCAGAGCCGGGATTTTCAGGTCAGGAACATCCAGGTTGTAATTAAGAAACCTCAATTTCGGCTGGAGGGCTTCCATTGTTCGATCAACCAGTTCCCGGTTATGCTCAACAATTTCGGCATAGCCAATTCCAGGGGTAGAAAGGATCGACCAGATGGCCTGGGCTTCTTCTGGTGAACGAGGTCCAAGCCACATACGGGCCTGCAGCCTCTCTCCTTCTTTCAAGAATAACAGCGCCCGGTTAAAGCCAACTCCTGTTCCCGAGGTGAGGGCAGTCAGAATAACCAGCAGGTTATCATCCAGAGAAAAAGGCTGGAAAAAACTCTGGGCGATTATGGACAGAAGAACCATTTCCTTGGAGCTTTCTGGTGTGAAACTGGCCGGCTGCAAGCTAAATCTTTGAATCATTCGAGTCGCCAACCTTTAGGAATTGTCCTGATGCCCAAGTTACTTATTTTAAAGAAGGAATGATCTTTTTCCAGGTCCAGACCGACCGAAAAGCCAGAGGGAATGATGGCCTGTTTATCTATGATGGTTTTCGAGACCTTGGCTCCTTTTCTTATTACCGCGCCTTCCAGGATGATAGATTCCTCAATTTCTGCTTCTGGTTCGACGATGACACCAGGCGAGAGAATTGAATTTACAATTTTCCCACCCTGGATATAACAGCCATCACCGATAATACTGTTAATTATCTCCCCGCCGCTCAGGTAACTTGGTGGGTATTGAGGTTTATAGGTGCGAATCGGCCAGCTGGAGTCGTTCAATTTTATCGGCGGTTCCGGGGAAAGAAAATCCATGTTGGCTTTCCAGTAAGCATCTATGGTCCCGATGTCCTGCCAGTAATCATCATAAACAAAAGCATAAACCCGGTGCTGTTTGATTAACTCGGGCATGACATCTTTGCCAAAATCGTGGCTTGACTTATTGCTTCGGGCATCTTTTATTAAAGCCTTCACCAGGACCGGGGTGTTAAACAGGTAGACGCCCATGGAAATCAAAGCCTGGTTATTGGCCCAGGGAACAGCCTGTGGCTTCTTGGGTTTTTCGGTAAAGTTTATGATACGCAATTCTTCGTTAACTGAAATAACGCCAAACCGGCTGGCTTCTTCGAGCGGACAGGTATGGGCCATGACGACCACTTCAGCCCGCTGGTCAAGAAAGAATTTTAAAACCCGACGGTAATCGGCCTTATAGACATGGTCTCCTGACAGAATTAGGATGGCGTCTGGGTTTTCCTGCTGGATAGTGTAAACGTTCTGAAAAACGGCATCCGCTGTCCCTTCGTACCAGTGTTCACTCACCCGACCCTGAGCTGGCAGAGAGATGATGTATTCATTGCTCTCAGGATGGAAAATGCTCCAGCCCCTTAAAATATGCCTTTCGAGGGAAAGAGACTTGTACTGAGTTAGCAGGGCAATTTTCCGAAAGCCTGAATTCAGGGAGTTGGAAAGGCTGAAGTCAATGATGCGGTAGCTTCCGGCAAAGGGCACAGAGGGTTTAGCCCGGTCTTTAGTCAGAGGATAAAGCCTTTCGCCTTTCCCTCCGCTCAGAATCATAACCAGGATTTTTTTATAGAAGGTTTCCATCTGGCAGCCGGATCTCCTTGAATAAAGAATCTTCTTTTTCTGTTAATTTTATAAAATATTCATCCTCTTCGTTGAGATATGAGCCCTGGGAAATCATCTGAAAGATTCTCATGGCTCTTTCGTAGTGCAGAGTGGCTCTGGCTTCTGCGTAATCTCTCGCCGTCATGGTGGAAATGAGGAACGGCCAATCGGAACTTTCCAGAAGAAATTTTTCCTGAGCCAGGAGCTTAATTAACCTGGGGTCGGTGCGGTTAAGCAGCTCGCGCTCGGTTATCAGGTTCCAGAACAATGCTTCAATTTCATAAATCCTGGACCAGATCCAAGAATTTTCTTCGTTGAACCAGATCCAGTGAAAGCCGCCTTCACCCCAGGAACCTTCGGGCAAGGCCACCATGGTAGTGGCTGGTATTTGTTCCAGGCCGCTGGAGGCTTTGACAATTTTTACTTCAGAAGTCTCGGAGTTAAGTTTTTTGACCACGCGGTAAAGCCATTCTGGACCCTCGAACCACCAATGGCCAAATAATTCAGTGTCATAAAGAGAAGTTACTAATCCCTGTTCCCTGTTCTTCAGTATATCATTGACCAGCCAGACAAAATGATTGGCATGCTCTTCTACCATGCCCAAAGCCAGGTTAGGGTCATAGCATAATTTGTCTGCCAGGTCAGAAGAACTGGAAGTGATTTTCCAGTAACGGTGGCCGCCAGGAAAATGCTTCTTGTGGAACTCTAAATAATTTCCATCTCCAGGGTAACCTGAATGGCGGCTCCAGACCTGCTGGCCGGTGACCTGATCTCGGGCCAGGAAGCTGACAGCTGATGGATGTGCCAGGTACGGCTGGTAAAGGTCGTCTGGCCGGATAGGTTCAGACTTGGCCCGGGTTTTATACTTTTCCCACAGGTACCTCAAGGCCGGAAATTTTTCCAGGTAGATGCCCTTGGCTTCTCCGCCCCTTAAAAGATGGGCATCTACAAAGAAAAAGCGCAAACCTGCTTCACCCAGAATTTCATCCACGCCCTGGCGTTTGTAACTTTTCGACTGCCCGACCGGACTGGTCCAGATGTAACCTGGCCGGTAGGCGCACTCTGGCAACCAGAAACCTGCTGGCTGCCGGCCAAAATAACGGGCATAAACATTTTTTCCCTGCTGAACCTGGAACTTGATGCTTTCATCCCTAGACAGCAGAGGAAAATATCCATGAGTTGCGGCGGAGGTGGAGATTTCTATTGAACCTGAATCTTGCAATTCTCGAAAAGCGGAAATAATATCTGAACGCAGCTCGTCAATGTAAAAACGACTGATTTTTTCATACCAGTCTCGCCAAAAAAGAGCCATGGCTTCAAATTCAGTTTGTCCAGTGTGCCGGAAATAAAGGTAATCATTAACAGCTGCTTCGAGTTTCATGGTCAGGTAATCTATGAACCCCTGCTTGAAGGTCGGGCAGCTGAGCTGTTCTACCAGCACGGGGGTAAAACTGATAGTGAGGTTTGCTTTATACCCTTCCCTTTCAAGCCGTTTCAGCACCTGGAGCAACGGTAAATAGGTTTCGGCGGCAGCTTCGTTTAACCAGTCCAGGCCATGCGGCCAGGTCCCATGATTAAGCACGTAAGGAATATGAGAATGCAAAACTAAGCAAAAATACTTTTTTTTAGACATCAGGTCCTTTCCAAGTTCCCCACTTTGAGTTTAATTGTTGGATTAATTATAGCACACCACTGCCCGATAACAAATGTTTTTCCAGACAAGTTTCTTTCTCTAATGTTATTTATCCTGCTTTTTCATCAGCCGCAGGGCCAAGAGCTGTTGCCCGTTGGGTTCGATGACCAGGGGCCAGACAAAGTGAAAACTAAACCCCTGAGTAATTATCTCAAAATCTTTTTCGGATTGAGAAACAGTTCTAACCGGAAATTCCCAGATTTCTGCGGCCCCGTCTGCTTTCAATTCCAGTTGATTCTGGTGAAAGATAATCCTGTCTTTTTCCAGGTAGAAATCGTTTTCAAAAAGAGCCAGGTTCCATTCGGAGATAAAGACCAACTCCAACGCACCTTTCTCCAGGTTTTCTATTTCATATTCGAAAACGAGGCCGTCTGAGACAGGAATAATCTTTTTTTGCAGTTTTA
>Ga0078972_1005099_pt1 | contig 11299 bp, 18 predicted proteins | sample YelNatPaOPGAMG01_FD_67568 | JGI IMG/M metagenome (GOLD analysis project Ga0078972, IMG submission 67568) | Hot spring thermophilic microbial communities from Obsidian Pool, Yellowstone National Park, USA - OP-RAMG-01 (SPADES assembly) (version 2) | ecosystem: Environmental > Aquatic > Thermal...
CATTTATGATTTCTTGTTTAACAAAGTAAGGAAAAACCTGTTGAACTGTAAGGCCTAATTTATCTGCTAGACCTTTTAACATTTGAGCAGTATTATTTCCAACGTCAATACTTACATTCATTTTTTAACTCCTTTAAGCTACATCTTCTATGGTAATTTCTCTACTACCTCTTATTGGAAATGCTTGGTTTATGTAGTATACACGATTTGGTTGTACTTTTAATGCCCAAGGATCTGCTCCATCTGTAGCATTTGTAAAACGCAATGTAACATGACCACTTACTAATGCTTCAGATAACTTTAATGCAAACAACTTAGCATCTTCAAATTCTCCATAATATCCATCTACACTAGGATAAAATAAATATCCAGAAACTTCAATTTTTGTTAATGTACCTGTCGAAGTAGTTTTAAATTGTACATCTTGGAAATCTAGATATAATTTTTCTCCATCGAGTATTATGTATTCATTTTTAAAGAAATTCTCAACTTCTTTAATTTTAACTAAATCAACTTTGGTTTTTCGACCGATAGAATAAGTAAACTTAAAATTATCATACATATCAAACCTCCTTTTTGATATCGTTCATTAACTTTACTAAAAGAACATCTCTTGCTAAATGTTCTTTTGTTGATAAATCTTCTGGTATTCCATTATCTACAAAACGATTCCAGAATTCTATGAAAAAATACATTGCAAGTTGAGGGGATTCCGTCCCATATAACTTACGCATTTCGTCTGTTATTAAATCGATAATAGCACTATATACTCCACTGTATGCAGTAAACTTCTTGGAAAAAAAGTCATATACTTCTTGAAAGTCATTGAATCTTGGTAATTTCATGTAACCTCCTTAAAATTTTTTAGACAATTTATTTAACTGTTCTTCCACACTATTAACAAGTTTCCTTTGCTCTCTCCCGATATCTATGATATATCTTTTATTAGCGAGTAGAGGTCCTTTAAGATAGGATGGTCTCTCCATGAATTTAATGATCTCATTGAATAGGTACTCTAACTTAGGCTTGACGTATAACTCTATCCACAGTGAAAGAGCTAATAAAACAACTATGATTACAAATAGTATAATAAGAAATACATTCATAATTTCCTCCTTTTCCCATGATACCGAGGATCTTCTCCATAAGTATCTTCGTAGATTTTATATGCTTCTTCGAGTTCATCAGTATCTGGAGGAGCTATAAACTCCCCACAGACATTACAGATATAACCTTCAATCGGAACTACGATATCTCGTCCCTTAATCTTAATTACGAAGTCTTTTTTGATAGGAGTGACTTCTTGCTCCTTTTCGCAGTTAGGACATAAAAGTAACATATTACCTCCTTTCTTCTTCGTTTAATGTAATTGTTAGTGAATCTTTCTCTAAATCCTTAGTCAAAATCTCACCAGCTTCTTCAAATTCTTTTACCTTGATTTCAAGTTGATCTTGGTCTATATAGTTATCTATCTCTTGCCCTTCAATTCTACGTTCTATCGCTTCAAAAGTTTTTAGTAAGTTATCTGGACTTGTAAGTATACCTTCTCTATTTTCTAGGGCAGCGTCAATCTGAGCCAACCACGTTTTTGATGCTCGTTCGTACTCAACGGGATCTAACTCCAGTAATTGCCCATGAATCTCACATAATGCTTTATAAATCAACTTCACCTGGTACTCTATATTCTCCGTACCCTCGACATACTTTTTATAAAGCTCATACTTCTCTCGTATCATTTTAAATTCCTCCCTCATATTACTCCTTCTAGACTAGCTATTATATCAGCTAAATCAAATAAGTCTTCGGATATATTGATATATCTAGTTTTAAGTGTATTCTCGTCTGCCCTCATATCATTTAGACTTGATTCAAGACTTTCTAATTCCTCAAGTTTATCGTGTAGTGCTTGCTTATCGCGTTGGAGTATATCAATATCCTCCTCAAGCTTATTCAACAATAACTGAATAATTTCCTTTCTACCTTGAATATCTAGCTCACTATAATCTTTTAGTTTTACAAATATCTCATCAAAGTTCATCTCAGAACCTCCTTAGTTTTATAAAAGTTTACTAACCCCTTCCTTTAATGAACTCTTCAATCGTGAACGCATAATCTTCAATTTCATCAGAAATTTTTGAATACTTTTCTTTTAGTTTTACAGTTTGAGGATCACTATTTAAGTCTTGTATATCATCCAATTCTTGTGATAGTTTTACTAACTGCCCCCACAACTCTTCTAATTTACGTTTATAACTTTGTGCTTCGGTTATAACTAAATCAATATCGCGATTCATTCGCTCAAGGATGTTAAGTCTACCTGGAATATCTATTACCTCACGTTTTGCTAATTCTTCAAATATTTCTTTATACACACTCATAAGAACCTCCAATTTAGCAAGAAAATATATATAACTGTTTACTGCACGATATGCAATATTAAGTTCATCCTCTGATTGCTGTTGATCGCTCTGTGATATAGATTTTCTTAACTTAAGTATTATATCAGTAAAATCGAACTTATATTGATATAATTGAGTGATCACGTTATCAAAATGATCAACGAGAGCAAAGATCTTGTCATCCTCATTAAGAACCTTTTCTAAGTCATAATAACTCAATTGATCTAGTACCTGCTCCAAATCCATGTTAAACCTCCTAAAAGAAATATCTCACATATATCCTCTTAGGATATATGTGAGAAAATACTATAGAACTACTTTAATGAATAGATTAACTCATTTTGAAGTTGATCTTCCTGACCACATGTTATTGTCCTTAGAATGTATCCAACAGCACTGCGAGCAATTCTTATAGCTCGAGCAAGAGTATCTACCTTATCTTTAAAACGTTCAAGCAAACTTTTAACGTGACTATCTTCAATTAATAATCTTGTACCTAATACGTGACATAATGATATAGTTCCTATCTCAGCGATAAGTTCCTCGAATACTGGGTTATCTTCAAGGGGTGCTTCTTCACCATACAAACCGAGTCGTGGAGATTGATATGTAGAAAGCAAGCAAACTTTTGCAAATGCAGTTATGAGATTTTGCTCTGTTGATGCAAGTCCTATAGTGTCAGTTTTAGGATCATAGAAAGTTGTCTTAGAAGGTACAACCTTTATGTGTTGTCTTTGACAATACTCACTCAATAATGTATATTCGTAGTCTACGTTCATTTCAGAACCTCCTTCTAAGTTATTAATCAATTCTGTACGAACGTCATTAATTTGCTCTCGTGTCTCTTTTACTAAATCTTCTCTGTTCATCTTAGAACCTCCTAAATTTTTTAACGCTCATTAACTTGCACTAACATTTCTAACTTTTTTACTTAATGGTGGAGATAAATTACATTTTACTTTTCTACGTCCATACATTTTTAAACACCTCCCTTAAATTAAATACGATTTAGTTACTCTTTCTTTATACACCTCCTTATCAATAAACCAATCAGGTAAAGCTTTTCTATAATAGCGATACCATTCTGGTTTTAACATGACTCTTTGATATACTCGTTCAAAATTAACAAGAATATCATTAAGATTCGGACTCCAATCATTGAACAGAAATTCAGGAAGAGCTTTGAAATCAAGTGTTAAGTTCAAATTAGTAAATCCTCTTTGTCTAAGCTCTTCCTTTATCCTCTCATGTCTATTCTTTAGGTACAATAGCTTATCTTTGAAAAACAAGATATGGCCGATACCTAAAGCATAGTTAGAAGGTATTCCGGCTAAGCCCCTAGCGTTAAAAGATTTCTGAATGGCATCAATAGCAAATGTGTATTCTAGATACTCTGCCTGTAGATGTTGATCGGCTAAGAATTCAACATCTACAGTATTAATTCTGGTCATTTTTGACCCCATTACTGAAAACCATTTGCATTGCTTTTAACCTCCATAAACTTAAAAGTATGTAGTTTATGAATGCAAAAATGTTTCAGTAATTCCGTTGGCCTCTAACTATTAACTTCTACTTAGAACAAACGATTTCTTGAATCATAATTCCCTAAATTGAATTAAATGCCAATTCTTTTTGAACAACTTCTTTCATTTCATCAACCGTATTTTGTTGCTTCAACTTCACTAATAGTGCATTAATATTTAGATCTATAAATGCATAATCATCGATATGGAATACTTCATCTCGAGTTGAACATTTAAACTTCGTTTCAGGATAAGTGTAGTTTGTAGATAGGAATAGTACGTGCTTTTTCGAGGATAGTAGGATTATTGTGTTTAAGATAGCTGTATCAATAGATATGTATATATCATTCTTAAGTTGTGTAAGAGGATAACCATCATGGGGTGAAAATATAACTTTACGCATTATCGTTTTACAAACCCTAAAAAGTTTATTATGATACCGATCATACAACGTGCTATTTATCCAATAAACATCACTCATTCCATCAACAAACCTACGAATACTCCGTAATGATGAAAATGGGTCACCTTCTCCAGTAGTAGAAATTACTACTTTATATTTATGAGACTTAAGCTTCTTAAGTAGGAAAGCCCTAGCTCCCGTTTTCGTATAGGCTACGAGGTATTCGGCATTGAAATCTTGTCCTTCTCTAAATTTAAGACTATCTTCTTCTACTAGTACCTTTGGTGTACTATTTTGATTTACTATGTATAATTCCGAGCCCGTGTGCATCTATTGCCTCCTTACTCATCTAAGATATGAACAACAGTTCCCCACGGTGGCTTTTCGTTGCTCTTTGTCAAAACCCATAAAACAGGATAACCTGGTGGATCTTTTGGATACGTTGCATATCCGTCAGTAAAGAAGATCATTGTGTTGCACTTCTTTACTTTTTGAAACACGTCACGAAAATCAGTACCTCCACCACCTTCGAACTTTATTTTACTTACTAGTTCTTTTAAATCTTTAACCTTTACAATCTCATGAACTTTAGCGTCCGCTGTCATAACTGTATACTCAGGTACAATATATTCCAGTGTCTGAAGTTCTGATATAAACTCCGTTAATTCATTTTTGGATATAGAACCGGAAGTATCAAGAACCACTACAATATTATCTAGCGTTCTATATATAGTCTCAGGAATGATTATGTCATTTCCATAATCCCTCCTAGTGTTATGACGAATCCTAGAGATATCTTCTAGACCATCTCTAGCACGCACTAACATTCCATGAAGCATCTTTTTCCACGAGATCTTAGGAGTTGTAAGACTATCGAGTAATCGCTTTAAACCTGTGGGTAGATCACCCCGCTGTTTTTTCATTTCAGTCATTACCGCAATTGCCTTTTCTGCCGCTTCTTTACTTTTATCAGACCTAACGTCACCCGCTAGGGGTGCTCGCTTCTTGCCTTGAGTATTCTTATTACCTCCTCCATCACCTTGATCAGAACTTTCTGATCCAATACCCTCTTCACCAATCATAGCTGCCAATATTGCATATTCTTTTTTGCTTTTAGGAAACCTCTTTACTAGCGCTTCATATACTTCTGCAGTACTATGATCTAAACCATAGGGACTATAAAAATATATCTCTCCAGATATAGATGCAAGAGTACTAATTATATTATTACTCGCTAGAGGATCAAATGACTGTCCTGGTAACTTAAAGGGAGTATCTTTGATTAACTCATTCGTTGTCGCGTTTACAACAATTTCGGTTGCTATCAACCACAAGTTTTGATCTCTACCTTTACTCTCTAATTGAGTAAGTTCCGTTGGATGCAAAAATACACAATGAAAGATCTCGTGCAATACAACCGCAGGTACTTGCTCTCGTGATAGTGTTGCTAAGAATTCAGTGTTATAATATAGATGAGAGTAATCAGTACCCATTGTAGGTACTGCCTCATTGTACTCTTGTATATCCCATGACATCATTATTGGCGATACAGCAGGATAATAATTCATTAACCTGATGATTGCCTGTTCAATTCTCTCATTAATTTTCATTGACATCTCCAAATATTTTCTCAATTTGATCTAGTAAGTCAGGATGTAACTCTACTAATTTCTTCAATAATGTCCTATTCTTTCCCTGAGGTGTCCTTACTAACTCCTTCATGCATGCCACCCTGAATTCTGCGGGCAATTGTTGTAAGAACTTATAAACGTTATTATGAAATTTAGTAAGATAGCCTACACCTTGTTGCTTTAAAAAGCCAGCAACACTCGTTATCACGGCATATAATTTATCACGAGCTGAATCAGTAGGAATTTCTGCTTTCTCTATAATCTGCCTTGGATTCAAATTCTTCAGATACTTTATAAATGCCATAAAACTAGCAGCAGTTGCACTTCCTACAGTTGCACTAGCTAAGTTTCTTAGTAAATCGTCATTCTTCTTTTCAGCTACTTTTAACGATTTACTAAGCATATGCCAACTTCTTGGTGTAGGAAATGCTTTGGCATCCACTGTTGGTTTATTGAAGAAGTTTTGAGGAAAGGCTCTTAAATAAGCTAAAATATCTTCCTCTATCTCTGCTCCCATTATATCAACCCACTGCTCTAAATCGGGAGCCATATAAATATGAAGCATCCTATTCAGTACAGGACTAATAATACTATTAGTACCTGCGAGATCCGTTTCCTCATTTCCTGTAACAATAAACTTTACATTCTTACCAATCCTATTAGGCCCAATTCTCCTATCAAGAATCAACTCCATCAATGGTATCTGCTGAGATGGTCTAGCGTGCGGAAGATCGTCAATTAAAACTAATACAGCCCTATCGTCTTTCTCTTGCGGAATCATATCGATGGTTAATAGCTTAACTGACTTTGTTTCCTTATCTATCCAAGGAATAATTAAGTCCGTAGGTTCCAACAATGGGGCATCATAATGAACTAATTCCATCTTTAACTCATTCGCTAATTGCCTACAAAGCGATGATTTTCCTATACCGGGTGATCCCCAAATGAATACTACGTTTTCTGTTTTTGCTACCACTTTTAAAACTTCGTACGTCTCCTTTGGCGTAAGATACATTTCCATAAATAAAAACCTCCTAAAAATAATTTATATTACATTAAATGCAAATTTTCTTGATAAGTACTCTTGCATTTTGTCTAAACTCTCTAACTTTGCTAACTCTTTAATGATATTAGGTGTTATCCTGAAACTCTTAAAAACTATATCATCCAATTCGTAACTTTTTACACCAGAGTAGTTACAAAGATCTCTTAAATATATTGTCTGGAAATTTATTTTGGTTGGGTTTATAAAAGCAAACTTTAGTTGATAGTCAAATAGGCCGAGGAAGATATTCGCTAAGTAAGATACGTATAAGCTATCTTTTATATGAAAAGTTCTGCGAGTCTCTGCTAACACTCTAATCCACTTAGGATCTACAACACGTATTTCCTCATTAGCCTCATTGTAGAATTTCTCACCCAAATAGTAGAAATCATTAGATTCTTGAATAAATCGTCTTGCCAATGTAATTGCAGCCCAACCTGATATTTCTTTGTAAACTTTATAAGTACCATAAGCCCTCTTTTCTAATATGAGTGCACTTGAACGATGTGTTACAACAATACGTTTACAACCCTTTATAAATTGACTCTTTCTAAATTTAAAACGGTTGCTATCGTATATAAATTTAAAGTGTCCTTCTACTGGTATAAAGGTACAAGATGAGCCTACTGGAATATTCACACTAACCTCCCTTAAAAATAATTTAAATAACTGAGAACGCTAATTGCTTTTTCAAATAAGCTACAACGCTATCAACGGTGTCTAACTTTTTTAGTGCACTACTAATATCATTCCTCATCTTAAACTTATCTATTGCAAGATTATCCATAACTACAACATTATTTTTATCTGTCTCTTTTATACTTATCATATTCATTCTCTTATGACTTGTAATAACAACCCACTTTCCTTTAGTTATAATCACAAATCCTTGCTTTAATAGATACATAACGCTTATATCCTTTAATTGATAATGTATACCAGTAGTTAATAGAGCTACAAGGGGTATAACCTCAGGCATTGTTACTATTTCATTATGATCTCTATCGTAGAATATATAGGGATCTTGATTAGCTATCTTCTGTATTATATAAAAGGGTATCTTACCTTCTATAAACTTAGCAATAGAAGTAGCTTCTACGTCGGAAGATCCAGTTGAATAAATATTTCTAGAATATGTTTTGATTATCGTAAATTTAGTCGGATCTTGATCTGATCTTTCTAAAACGTAAGCGTGTATAAGTCCTGATTCACTTTCATATGCTAACAACTTCTTCGTATTAAAATTCGGTGCTGTACCTAATTTTAAATGAGTAGTTAATAATACCAATTTTGGTTCTTGGTTTTCATAAATCAATTTAACTCTATCTTCTGATAAAATTTGCATACTTTATATCCTCCTTTGTAAAATATAGCTATATAGAAACACAACCATTTCTTCGAGAGTTTTAACTGATCGCAACTTTTCTTGTATAACGTCATCGACTTCAAACGTCTGGGGAAAGTAATTTATTTGACAATATAATAATTCCCCCGTGGAAAAATACTCATTAGTAAATAAATATATACTCTCTGGAAAATATAAGAATATTATACGAGTACCAGAGGAGGAGTCGAAATATAAATACCTATTCTCATAAGAATATTTCTTAGATCTTAAAAGTGCCCGCATTAACCATGAAGATATGCTGCATAACTTTTTATGTTGTTTACTATAAATATTACCAGATTCCAAATAATAAAAAGGTAGTAATCCCTTAACGAATGCATTAATTGAGGTATATGATAGTGTGCGACCATCGTATATGCTAGAAATAATAAATTTTTGATCGTCCTTAGATTCTAGAACATACGCATAATTTTTACTTATAGCAACTAATTTCTCTCCAGTAAGATCTTGCTTACCGAGCTCTACATTTAAATCTAAATATGCGATCTCTGCATTCTGGATTTTAGCAACCATATCTTTAATTTCTATATTCATTATGTACCTCCCTTAATTATAGTAAAAGACTCTTACTCATCAACACATATACCTCGCTTAAACTTATAGATCCTAACCTGATCTGGTTTAGCATATTTCTTTGATCCAACAAGTTTAATATATTTTCCATTACCTTCGTTACTACTAACCTTATACACTTTCCCATTAAACCAGACTAAATCTCCTGCTTGATAAAAGTAATGCTGTTTTCTTATTTGTCTTTTACCTGCAGATTTTTTAGTTCCACGATATTTGTGCAAGTTTTCAGTGTTTAGTTCTTTGTTTCTAGTTGTCCTACCGTTGAATAACTCTTTACCAGAAGCAACTTTTCCTGTTCTAGTATCTATATACTTTGCATCAACAAACGTTTCCAATGATCGATTATTTCGTCTAGTTTGTACAAAGTTTATAGGTTCTACTCTTTTATGGTCTTTTGTACCTCCGGCAATAACAAAAGCATCATTATAGTGTGTTTTACTCAGACCTAATTCGATACGTTTAGACTTTGTTTCGTAGCCATAAGTAACATTAACGTTAAATGTCTTGTTAAGTTCATTTGCAAGTTTCTCTTTAACTATTGACATAAATGTAGCTTCTTTAAGAGTTCGAGCAGCAGACTTCATACCATACAATTTACCTCCTTTAGCGTGATTTGCTGAACTATGACACTGGGTACATAGCGTAATTAAGTTATCAGGCCTATTAGTCCTATCACCTTTCCAATAGCCGATATGGTGAACTACTAAAGGCACACCTGAGTTACCACATAGTTGACATTTGTAATTGTCCCTATAGAGAATGTACTCACGTAAGTTGTAAAAGTCTTTTTGTGCACCATTTTGATAACCTGTTCCAGAAATGTTTGGATCTTTAATCTTTTGTGTATCAAAGTTACCTACTTCAATATTGATTGTTGTCAAAGGTAAGAAGGCTCTAAGTAGGTTGATAAACCTAATATGACTATCAAACTTATGTTGAATACTTGGTGCTAGCCAACCATCAGGTATTTTCCTATTATCAAATCGTGGCTTTCTGTATCTAAGTCTTGAACGTCTTATTCGCCTATACATCCTCCTTTTCTTTAGTCTTTCACTCATGTCTTTCAATAGTGTTAGTTCACCACAAATAAGTTCTTTCTTATTTGCAACTACTGAATAGCCTACGTAAGTGTAACCACTATCAATTCCAAACGTTACTGGTTGCACATAAGTCTTTGACTTATACTGAAGTTGAATTGTGAAAGGCTTTCTGCGTACTACTTTTGCTAGACCTTCTTTTAAGAAATGCCTAACCATTCCATGTTTCTCTGTTGGCATCAATGGAATGCCTTCTTGTGAAATTACATAAACCATAAACAACTCCTTTAATGTAAGGATTCTAGTTACAACCTTACGATTGTAACTAGTTGGCACACATCGTCAATGTTAGGTAGGGTTTATTTATCAGCAGCACTTCTCGCTCATCCTACGAGATGTTTAACCACTGACCGTAGAGCGTCAGACTTGTGTAGTATCTGACGGTACCTATCTACACATTATTAATGTGCATTCCTACCTAACGTAGCCCCGTTAGTTATTAAGCTAGTGGCTGAGAACCTAATCCCGCAACTACTCGTTTGTAAGAGTAGGGATGGCGAGGACCTAATAGAATAGCGTCATCTACATACTTTGGTAACGTAACTTTCTGTAATACGACTAACTGATAACCTTCAAACCAAAGCATTATGTGCGTGTGGGGTCGCTCCCAAATGTATCGCTCAAAAGAGCGCTTATATATAAAACTATTCCATAATTCAGTAAGAAAAAGAGATGTGACTTGTCTAACCTGGTTGTGGTATCTATTATATAGATTTTCATCTATAATATAAAAGGGGTATATATCATCGATAAAACCTTTTAAGATATCCCACATAACTTTATTATCACTTCTATAAATTTTCTTTGCAAGAACATATGAATTTTGTATAGTTCTTTCAAATTGAAAAATTACTTTAGAATCTTCTAGATGCGTAAATAAGAGAGCTCGATTCTGATTAGGTCCAAATACGATAGTCTGCCCATCTATCTTTATCTCAAAAACGCCTGGTGGAATTTCTATAATATCTCCAACTTGCATTCTAGCCTCCTATCAGATTATACTAAAAAGCATTTCTCTTTTCAGATAACTAATTACACTCTCCACTGAATCTAATGATTTTAAATTTACAATTACTTCATCTTCATAAAATTCTCTAATATCTTTTGATATACTAAGTTTTGTGATTATTCTACCATAAAAACTCTTTACTAAAAGTGGCTCTAATACAATTGTGTTTGGATAAAGTATAGGTTGATCTGATCCTTGTAATACAATAATT
>Ga0078972_1015955_pt1 | contig 11299 bp, 17 predicted proteins | sample YelNatPaOPGAMG01_FD_67568 | JGI IMG/M metagenome (GOLD analysis project Ga0078972, IMG submission 67568) | Hot spring thermophilic microbial communities from Obsidian Pool, Yellowstone National Park, USA - OP-RAMG-01 (SPADES assembly) (version 2) | ecosystem: Environmental > Aquatic > Thermal...
AGAACCTAACGCAAATTATTGCCTTGCTTATGAAATTGCCAGGATTTCCCGAACAAATTGCTCAGGGTGGAAAGGCAAGATACGGAAATATGGAAGTCAATTTTGCTGAATTGCTTAAAAGGTTTTTTGCGACTGCTGGGATTGATGAATGGGACAAGATTGTCAAGGAATTGCCAAAGGAAAGTTTGGAAATGGGAGGGCGAGGACAACCAGGTCAACTAAGTCAACTAGGTCAACAGGGGCAAATGCCACCTACTACTCCTGGAGGAATGCCAACAGGAGGAATGCCAATGGGAGCAGAAGGACAACAAGGACAGTCAGCAGCAGAAGAAAATCCTTTAGTTGCTAATTTGCCTGAAGACCAGAAGCAATTGTTTTACGAACTGTTAGGTGGAAGATGAGAAAAAAAGATTATTCGGCAGTGCCGCCGACCTATACAATCAAAGATTTTATTGAAAAGGTTGGCGATGCTACCAAAGAAGAAATTTTTAAGAAGGCAGAAGCAGATGATGAGAAGGTAGTTGATTTGCTTTCTCATCCGTCTTGGGAAAAGTTTAAGGAATTGGCTGAAGAAAGGATTGCTTTTTTGAAAGAGATGATTGACCCAGACAGTAAGGAAGCGATGATTAGCTTGGCGGATACGCCAGAAATAATTGGCATAAAGTATTTGATTATTAGTTTTGCGGTTAGTCAAATCAGGCAATTGATAAAGTTGCCAGAAACGATAAATGAAGCCAGAAGAATTGCCAAAGGAACAACAGGAACTGAAGAGTGAAGAAACGATTTTTCAGCTATCGCAGGAAGAATTAGAAGAAATTAGGCAAAAGGCAATTCGGGAAGCGCAGAAAAAAAAGCATCAATGGAGGCAAAAAGGGGTTTGGTTAGTTTGCGAAAGCTGTAAACACAAACACGGTTATTACATAGGCTTGAAAAAAATAATGGTTGGGGAAGATGAAGAAGGAAACCCGATCTTAAGAGATAGAGAAGAGGTCTTTAAAAAGGCTTCTTCCCTGTCCCTTAAGACAGGCGTGCGGACGACCAAACGAAAACTGGTCTGAAAAAGAAAGGGGGTGAAAACCCAAATGGCTGACGAAGATAAGGTGGATGAGGTTGCCACCGCCTCCTCGCCAGAGGAAAGCGAACAACCGCTTGAGCAACCTGAAGCAAAACCAGAAGAAAAAGAAACAGAAGAAAGCAAGCCTCAGGAAAAAGAGGGTGAGGCTGAAGTTCAACCAAAGAAAACAAGGATTGAAAAAAGAATTGAACAGCTTGAACAGAAAAAGTCTGGTTTGGATGAGCTTTTAAGTTCTTTGAAAGCGGGACAGCAGGAGACTGTAAAATCCTCAGAAATTCCTCCTGAGTTGCTGGAGGGTTATGCGCCCTCGCTTTATCGGGAGGGAGAAACAGAAATTACCGTTGATGAGTTAGAAAAGAGGATTGCTCAGCGGGAGAATTTCTTGCGTCAGCAAATCAAGCAAGAAATTCAGTATGAAAACACGGTTAAAAGCCATATTTCAGAACTGGAAGGAATGAAAGAGGCAGATGAATTCAAAGACGAAGATTTTAAGAAGGAATTTGAAGACACTTATCAGAAAGCAAACTGGGTTCTGGGAATAAATGGACAACCGGTTTTCATTGGTGCTGTTTCGCCAAAAGAAGCTTTTGAGCTGACGAAAAAGAAGTTCGAGAGTTTAAAGGCAAAATTGGTTGGTTCAGTCGCCAAAACTCTCACCGAACAGGTTGGGAGTTCGGCAGTCTCACCTTCGTTAGGGGGCGAAAAACCAGAGGCTGATTTAGAGGAGCTGAAAAGCAAACTCTGGAAAAGCCCGGGACAAGTAGCCCGCCTTCTAGAGGAAAAGTTATCTAAATCCTAAATAGAAAGGAGGTGAGAACAAAATGGCAACCATTGTAACAAGTGATCTCTCTAATGAGGTCAAAACTTATTATGTAGCTAAGTTTTTGGAAAGAGCGCAATACCAATTGCTACACGGAGAAGGAGCGCAAAAGAATACCCATCCAAAGGGCGAAGGAAATGTAATTAAATGGAATAGATATGATCCATTAACTGTTTCTACTTCAGCATTAACTGAAGGTGCTAACCCATCGGAAGCATCTATTACCGCATCAACCGTTACTGCTCAACTGTCTTCCTATGGAAATGTGATTAAGATTTCAAAGGTTTTGAAATTGACTTCAATTGATAAAGACGCAGCCGAGAAAGTTGAGCTTATGGGACAAAACATGGGAGAAGTAATTGATACCTTAGATAGGGAAGCTTTGTTTGCTGGGGCAACAGCACAGTTAGCTGGTGGAAAATCTGCTTTGAGCAACATTGCCGCTTCTGATGTCTTTAATGCTACTGAGATAAAGAAAGCTGTAAGAACCCTTGAGGTAAATAAAGCAATGAAATATCCCGATGGTTTCTTTATTGGTAAAGTTGGTCCTTATACGAAATATGATTTGATTTCTGATAGCACCTGGATTAATGCGAAGACATATTCTGATACGAAAGATCTTTATCGAGGGGAAATGGGAGAATTGTATGGAGTAAGGTTCTTGAATGTAACCAATCAGAAAACAGAGACATCAAGCGTTACGGTTTACAGCAACTTTATTCACGGAGCAAATGCTTTTGCCGCTTATGATTTAGAGGGAGACCAGCCAAAACTTTATGTGAAAGTTCCTGATGCCAGTGATACTTCCAACCCGACTGATAGGTATTCAACCATTGGTTGGGCAGGGAGTTATGTTTCGAAAGTACTCATTAGCAGCTGGGTAGTAAATGTGAAGACTGGAGCAACTGCCTAATGTAGCGAGAGTATTGATTACCTATTGGCAGCTTTAAGCTTTGTTAGCGTAGGGAGAAGGCAACTTCTCCCTACCTAAGAGAGTTTAAAAATGAAAAGAAAAACAACACGAGAAGCGGATTTTGAGGTTTTGGAACAAGGTGTAAGCGAGGCGCAAACAACTGAAGGAAAATTGCAACGCAAAGCAGCTTTAGAAATGATTTGGGAACAAATCAAGGATCCTTATTTGGAGAAAATGAGGATTGCCTTGATTGACGCCCTAAAATATGGAGATTGGCAAAAGATGGCAGAAATTAGGAAAAAAGTGGAAGAATACACCAAATCGCCAAGTTTTGTTTTGAATCAATTAAAAGCAAAAAAAAGAATTTTAGGAAGGGGGTGAAAAAAATGTCAGAACAAGTTTTTAAGGATGCCGTAATGGGGATAAATGAGGTTTTGGTTTCCAGCCCAACTGCTTTACAGATTAGCTTAGAAAAAGAAGAAGGAAGACACACTTATAAATGGGTAGATAGATCGCTTCCGGCAATTAATGCTCGGAAGAAAGCAAGAAAGATTTTGAAGGATGCTTGGGCGGCTGGAGCCTTTAATTATCAGCAATTTGCTGATGCTTTAAGAGTTGATGTTTTGGCGATTAGGGGTTTGATTGATGAGGATATGTTAAGAGAATTTCCTCATTTGGCAAAATGACAGATTTGACTTTTAGAGCGCCAGTTGAAAAAACGGAAATAACTGAAGCAAAAGCAGAAGAAAAGCCGCTTTCTAAAGATGTAAAAATTGCTTTGGAAGAAGGAAAAAAGGATTTGTCGCCAGAATTGTGGAGTGAAACAGAAGGTAAACCTTATTTAGTGAAACTTTTAGATTTGGTGAATGTTTATGATGATTTAGGAGCAGAGGTTAGGGCAGATATTGAGTTGATTGAAGATTATATTAAGCAAAAAGTTAAAAAAGGCGGAGAAGGTGATTATAAGTATTTGTTGAGGTTTCTGGAACACATTACCAATACCAGAAATCAACCAGTTTTACAAAAACTAAATGAGATAGCCAAATTTATTAAAACTTTAGGGAGGGTGAAAAACTATGCCGTCAAGACAAGGTAAACCAGATGTTAGCAGAACTGAACAAGCGGTTCAGAACTGGTCTTTTGATGAGGATTTTCAGGTTTTGGCAACTGAGAATTTGGTTTATAATCCCGCTACTGGGAATTTGGATAGAATGGTTCAACCAAGTGGAGAGGCAAGATTTGGCACAAATAATATTGACGAAGCCTCTTCAACCTTAACTTATGTGGGAAAGGAAGATAAAGATGGGGTGTGGGTAATTCAGAAGATTGACACTTCTTCGGGGACTTCAATTACTTATGCTACCCAAACAAATAATCCGAGCTATACCAGTTATTCCAATGCCTGGACTAATAGGGCAAGTTTAACTTATTCGGCTTATAAGGATGCCTTTTAAAAGGAGGTGAGTATGGCTACTTTATCAACAAACTTAAAAACTGATTTATCAACACTAACTTCTACCGAGCAGATAGTGAAGATAGATGAGAATACAGCAAAAAGGTATAAAGTGGTTGAGGAAACAATTGATTTGGAAGCGTTAAGAAGGGAAAAAGAGGGATTGGAAGCTGATTTAAACCTTAAAGAACCGACAACTGAAATGCTTATACAGGAAGGAATGGGAGTTGACCCATACTACAGAATAGATAAAACAGCGGTTCAGGCAAGGATAGACGTTATAAATAAAATTCTAGGTATTTAATATGGCCGTAACTTTTAATGATTGGTTTGATTTCGGAACAAGCCAATACACTGGCACTAGCAATTATATCATAAATGGGAATGGTGTTTACGTTACATCTTCAACGGCTTTTGATTATTTTAATGATGCTCCTGCGGTAGGAAATACCTTCGAACTTGGCTCTAATAGGATTTGGAAAGATATTAAATTCTATGTTGGGACGCCAATGAATGGCACCCCGACCTTTGTTTGGGAATATAAAACAACTTCGGGGACTTGGGCAACCTTGAAAGTTCTTAATGGAGACGCCTTTACTAAATCAGGAGAACAAATTGTCTCTTTTACCCCGCCTAAGGATTGGCAGGGGGCTTATAATGACAGACCGCTTCATCGGATAAGATGCAGACTAACTGGTGTTACGGGAGTAACTGAGGGTGGTGCTCAGTCAACTCAAAAAGTCCAATGTGGCAATATGGCATTTAGAGTAACGGGGACAGGTAATACTGCCTCAACTGTTCTTGCTAATAATAATGCGACCGGCTACACTATTTTAACCCCAACAACACCAGCGACAGGAATTGTGCCAATTGAAATGCCTCACCTGCGGCTAGGACTTTCAGACAGACTTGATGTTACCCTTTCAGGAACATCGGCAGGGGCTGGGGACACGGTTGTCTTAACAGGGGTGGACAAGGATAACAACAGCCAGACGGAAACGATTGATGTTTCTGGTGGCAACGGTACTTATACTTCCACTAAACAATTCAAAAACATTACTCAAGTTGACTGTAACGGTTTTGCTGATGGGACGATTGCGGTAGCGACTAAAACCAGGGGAATGATGAGCAATTTTGGCAACTTTTATTTTTGGGCAGCCCACCTATTTATTGGAGATAATTCAACCACCACTACTTTTACCTCTACTTCAGAACAATGGTATTTTGATAGACAGTATAACTTTACTGTTACTAATGCCGCCACTCTTTCATTTGGAACAGAGGATACTGGCGGAGATGTTACTGGAACAAGTAATTGGTGTTATGTTTATTTACTGTCAAGCACAAATGTTTATGACCCCAATTATTATCTTTGTAACACGGGAGGAACTTTAAATATTTATGGGTCAACAATTCTTTCTAATGCCACAACGGGGAGTACGAAACATTGTCTTTATGGAACTGTGAATATACGGGATAGCAGGATATCGCTGGGCGGATTGGCTTGGGCGGCAACGACGACCTTAAATAATACAGAAGTTCAAAACCTTCTAGCAGACGTTGGTTTTTTTGCCAGTGGTTCTACTTTAAATGGCTTAAAGGTAAATCAAGATATTAATATGTATAATAATCGGACAAGACCTATTATTATTGTTTCAGACAGCTATTTTGAAACATTCAGCAACTTTAATAATTTTGATCCGGGCAGAAAGGTTGAGTTTATCGACTGTCCCAACCTTACTACCAGCGATATTACTAATACTGCCAGTAATTATGCAGGAACGGATGGGATTTATATTGAAAATCATTTTGACTTGAAGGTAATAGATGTTTCTGGAAATCCTATTTCAGGGGCTGCGGTTGTTATCAAAGATGTATTTGGAACTCAAGTAGCCAGTATTTCCACTGATGCAAATGGGGATATTACCCAACAAAAACTTATTAACGCCAAGGCGGTTTGGAATTATCCAGGAACTGGTATTACTTGGACTACTTACACTCCCCATACCGTCACCATCTCCAAAACAGGCTATCAGACAAAGACAATTAAATATACTATGGACCGCCGTCGTGAAGAAATTGAGGTTTTAGAGCCTGCGGTTAAACTTTTGATGCCGATGGGGAAAAGAATTTACAAGAACCTAAAACCTGAAGATGGGCAGAATAAGGTTTTGTGGGAAGAGATATGAAAAAACTCAGGATCTTGGCAGTTGAGACCCATTACAAACTTCCTAATGGGGAAAGAAGGACTTCGGCAGTTGATTGGTGGCGGATTATCAATCCTTTTTCTGAACTTCAAAAGCATACTGACTGGAAAATAGAAATTAGGAAAGGAACTTTATCTAAAGATGATTATAAGTTTGGCGACCCGCAAGCTGATAAGGAATGGGAAGAAGTCGCCAAAAACTTTGATATTGTCTGGTTTTCCTATATGGAGAACGCTATTGCCTATTGTTATTTGGAGGTTTTAAGCAAGAAATATGGCTTAAAATTTGTGATTGATTATGACGATAATATGCTCCGTCCTTGTTTAAGTAACCCCTATTTTGCGACTGTATTTGAAGAGCCAGGCTTATATGAAAAAATAAAAATCATTTTGAAAGAAGCCCCCTATTTGGTAGTAACCAACAATTATTTGAAAAAGGAATATGCCGATTTTAGGGGTTCTGATAAAGGGATTTTTGTTTTTCCTAATTATGATAATTTTGAGTTGTCCCAGCCAGGAGAGCATATTGAAGATGATGTTCTTACCATCGGTTGGCAGGGAGGATGGACACACTATGATGATTTTTTTAAGTCCTCTTTTTATGAAGCAATAAAATATATCCTTTACCGCCATAAAAATGTTAGGTTTTCTGTGGTTGGTTTTGCTATGACAAGCCCATTAGATAAACTTCCAAGATTTGAGCGAATAGATGGCAAGGGGGATTATTATGAATGGATGGATATGTGGAGGCAATGGATTAGAAAAATAGATATTGGGGTTTGCCCGCTTGAAGATAATTTGTTTAATTTGGGAAAATCGCCAATTAAAACTTATTCTTTTTGGTCGGCTAAACTGCCAGTGGTAGTTTCTGATGTTGGACCCTATAAGATTGTTAATGAAAAAACAGGAATTCGGGTAAAAACTGGCGGCGAATGGGTTTCTGCTTTAGAAGATTTAATTAAAAATGAAGAAAAAAGACGAAAAATGGGCGAAGAAGGCTATAAGTTTTGGAAAGAAAACTGCCTAATCGAAAATCACTGGCAGGAATTGAAAGAAATTGTAGAAAAAATCTACTATGACAAACGATAAATTAATTGAGTTATGGGATAGTGAGATTGAATTTTTGAAAAATTTGTTTGGAGAAAACAAAATTTTGGTAGAAATTGGTTGTTTTAAGGGAAAAACTACCCTTGCTTTGGCAGAAAGTAATGTTGTTATTGCCATTGACCAGTTTGAAGAGAATTATGACCCTCAAGATTTAGCCAGTAGTGAAGTAAAAGAGGCAGAAAAAATCTTTAGAAAGCAGATAAAAGGGAAAAATATCATTTGGTATAAGCAAAAAAGCGAAGAAGTTTTAAAAAATTGGCGGTTGGCGGTAGATGGCGTGTTTGTAGATGGTTGCCATCAGGAAGAGGCAGTAAGAAAAGATGCGCAATGGATTAGATTTTTGAAAGAAGGAGGAATAATTGCCTTTCACGATTATGGGCAATGGATTGGGGTAACTAAAGCGGTGGATGAGTTAGTTAGACCATATTTGAAAATTATCGGATTTACCAAAAGGATAATTGCTTTCCAAAAATGAAATTGACGGTTTTAACAATGTGGTATAACGAGGGGAAGTTGGCTCCTTTTTTCTTTAAACATTATCAGGACTTGGTAGATGAGATTGTTGTCATTGTTGATGCGGATACTAACGATAATACCCGAGAGATTTGTAAAAAGAATGGGGCGATTATTAAGGAATTTAAGTTTCCTGATGGCTTTGATGATATTTTGAAAAGGGATAGGCTAAATGAGGAATTGGTAAATATCAAGGCTGATTGGGTTTTGGGAGTAGATGCTGATGAGTTTGTTTTTGCTCCTTTTTCTTTCAAAATCAAGCCATTTTTGAAGGAAGCAGATAAAATTGGGGCAGGTTTAGTTTATACTTCTTTTGCTAATGTTTTTAAGCACAAAACAGAAGGAAAATTGGATATTAAAAAACCAGTAGTTTGGCAAAGGCAACACGGAACTTGGGATATTCCTGAGTGGGGACCAAACAATAACCGCAAGGCAAATGTTATTAAGCCATTTGTAAAATGGGAAGTTGGTTTTCATACTGCTTATGGTTGGAAGACTGCCTATCAAAATTGTTTGCTTGGCGCTCATTGGGCAATGGCGGATGTTAATTGGGCAATTGAGAGAAGAATTTATGGGAGAAAGTTTAGAATGAGCAAAAGGAATAAGGAATTAAACTTAAGTTGGCATTTAAGTCAAGCGACAAAAAAACAAATAAGGGAAGAGTGTAAAAAGCACGAGAACGACCTGAATGTTTTAGGGAAATATTTACCCTCTTGACAAAAGATAACATTTTTGTTATATAGCAATTAGACTTCCCTTTTCAAAGGGCGTTTAATTTTACCCATAGGATTTTTGTGGTTTCTGTGGGCGAAATTAGGCGTCCTTTTTTTTGTGGCAAAAATTTAAAGGAAAGGAGGCGAGAATGGCTAAAAGTAAAGTTTCGGCGGTAGGAAGCCGGGTTTTGGTTAAGAAAGGCAGAAAGCCGCTTTCCCAGTTGTCTCCTGCTTATAAAGCAAGAAAAATCGCCGCTACTAAAGGAGTTTATGCTGCTTACGGAAAAAAGAAACCGAAAGGAAAAAAAGGTAAAGCAATGGTGGCTAAATTAGGGAGGAAATATGCTACGGGAATGTTTGAAAATATTGCTCAAAAGGCAGCAAGAAAATATAAGTCTAAAGAAATAGGAGAAAAAGTTGCTGGAGCAATTTTTCAAAGAATGGTTAGAGCAAGAAGAGGGAAATAATATGCCCGCAGTCAGTAAATCGCAATTTAGATTTATGGCAATGGTTGCCTCAGGGAGGAAAAAAGTAAAAGGATTAACTCCCCAGAAGGCAAGAGAATGGTTAGCTGGTGTTAATTATGAAGATTTACCTGAAAAACTAAAAGGAGGTGAAAAAGGGAATGGCAACCAAAGAAAAAAGCGCAGAAATAGAAAAAATGCAGCTTAGTGGAAAAGAGCTAATTAAAGAAGCTCTTACTTCCACGATTACTTTTTATCGGCAATTTGAGAAAGCAACGCTTCAACCCGGTAATTCAGTAATTGCCAAAAGAATTGGGTTTTTGAAGATAGCTTTAAAAGAGTTGGAGAATTTATAAATTGGTTTGGGGTTTTTTAAATTTTGATTTGAAGAATTTGAAGAAACGATAAGCAAGGAAAAGTAATAATGCGCCAGTGATAGCAAAAAAGGCTAATGCTGATGTAGTTGGTAAGTCCTTTTGGAGTTGTTCTTTGGAAGTAAAGATAGAAGTAAAGAAAAACCAAAGCAGATAAAGAGAAAGAAAAAATAAAAAGGGACGAATTGTTTTAAATATCTTTTTCATTTGATTTTATCAAATTATACAAGAAAGGGGGTGAAAAAGTCAAATGCATATAGGATCTTGGGGATTACCAGAGTTTGGAGTTACGGAATGGCTTGGAAGAGAAATTGCTAAACTTGGGGGTGGATATGCTCCGCTTACGGCTCAAGGTGGGTCAAGTTTAGTGGGACCCGCTTCTGAAATTCAATTGGCGCAAAATCCGTATACAGGAGAAGTTTATCCTACTACTTATCAACGTGTTTTGGGGACATCAACAAATAATACCAATCAAAAACAAACGACAAATAATCCGAATAATGGGCAACAAAATACTAACTTGAATGATTTGATTAATAAAGGAGAAAGTGAAGCAGAAAGACAGGCAAGAGAAGCAAGAGAGGGAATTCTTTCTGGAATAGAGAGTGCTTATAGTGATTATATCCGTCAATTAGATGAAATGGCAGGATTTTATGGCCAAAGGGAACAGGAAGATGTTGCCAGTGCTCAGCAAAAAGGACAATTGATGGAAGAAGAATTAGGAACTCAGAAAGCTGGAGCAGAGCAACAAATTGATCTTTACAAGCAAGATGTAGAAACAAGGAAAAGAACCTCATTAGAAGAATTAGCTCAGAATTTGAGGAATTTACTTAAAGCAACCCAAATGAGATTGGGCGCTTTAGGAGCTGGTTCTTCTTCTGCATCTCAAGTAATTGCGCCTTGGGCAATTGCTAAACAGGGAGCAAGAGCAGGAGCGCAAGTAATTGGTTCAGCTAATCAGCAATTGGCAGATTTGGACAAAAAAATGATTGATGTTAAGACAACCTATGAGACGCAATTGTCACAAATTAGAAGATGGGTAAGCGATAAGATAGACCAAATTAGGCAAACCTATGATTATTATCGGGCGCAATTAGCGGATTTGAAGAGGCAAGCACCAATAGAAAAGCAAAATGCAATCAATCAATTAAATCAAGCCCTGTTATCGAATGCGATTAGTCAAATTAATATGTATAAACAAGCAGCATTACAATACGCTTTAACCCTAGATGCTTGGGCAAAAGAAAGAAGTGCAACCCTTCAAGAAATGGAAAACCAATTAGCTAAAACTGCTGAATATCAAGTCCAGACACCGACTTATGAACCACTAAAAGGGATTGAGCAGCAATATATTGCTTCTTCTGGTGAATTTTGGAACCCAGCTTTATTAAGGAAGCAAATTAGGGAACAACTTAATTTACCAGCATAACAAATGGAAGACTTAATTAAGAAGCTCAAAAAGACGCTTGCCGACTTCCAACAAGCAATCCAAAGCCGTGTCCAGACAAATGTTTTACCTGCTACCAAAAGTTTCATTCAGTCAATTCAACCTGCTGGAGGTTGGCAAGCAGGTATTGAGCGGGTGAAACAAACCCCGCTTAGGGAGTTTTTTTTGCCGACAGCAACGGAAGCTGAACCATTTAGGCAATATATTTCTGAAA
>Ga0078972_1015956_pt1 | contig 11299 bp, 12 predicted proteins | sample YelNatPaOPGAMG01_FD_67568 | JGI IMG/M metagenome (GOLD analysis project Ga0078972, IMG submission 67568) | Hot spring thermophilic microbial communities from Obsidian Pool, Yellowstone National Park, USA - OP-RAMG-01 (SPADES assembly) (version 2) | ecosystem: Environmental > Aquatic > Thermal...
TAATGACAAAATAGTCTTTAAATATGCAAAAGAAGACCTTAAGGATTTTATTGACTTTATGAGAAGTATCGAAAAGCTTCTTTGAGCAAAAAGGCTCGATGGGTAGAGGAATTTGTTTATAAATAAATTACTCTGGTCTAATTGATAATATTGCTGAGAGAAGATAGAAATGAATGATATTTGCAGGAATGATAGTCAGATTTCCATCAAATATACCGTGGAATAGTATTCCCAAAAGTCCAGAAAGAATACCTATATATAAGGCTTTAATCCAGTCCTTTGAAGAGCTTATTGCAGAAAATCCTTGAGATAAGAGAGTAATAATAACTATAAAGAAGCTAACCAGTCCAATGATGCCTATCTCTGAAGCTATCTGAAGATAATCATTGTGGGCATAATTTATAAAAGCATGCCATCCTTGCACAGGTCTATATCTGGGGAATACATCTGGAAATGTCCCAGGACCTGTTCCTAATAAAGGATGGTCAAAGACAATCTTTAATGTATACTTGTATGTACCAATTCTTCCCACTATACTTTCATAAGATAGATTTAACAAGGCATCAAACCTCTGAGAAAGATAGCCTTGAGGAAGCTGTGGTCCTTTAAGAAACATCCCCCCAAGGGAAATTAGAACGATGACTATCCCTATTACGGCTGTTTTTATAATTACTATTTTCTTTTCTAACGCCCATAAAGATAAAGAGAGTAGAAATATAAGGGCGATAAGAAAAGCCACCTCCCCCCAGGAATAAGAAAGAGCAAGGTTTATCCCCAGGATAATAACCAAAATACCAAGACCTAAGGTTTTCCAGATGGACATAGTATAGAGAAATAGCCCTATAGAGACAGGTAAGACCATAACTAGATATCCAGCATAGTGATTAGAATTGTAATATGTAGAAGAGATTCTTAAAGGAGTTACACGAGGGGTAAGAGAGGCGATATTAAAAAACTGTAAGATACCGTATACCCCAATGATAAAATTTACAAGGATGAGTGCAGTTATAATCCTTTTTATCTGAGATTCCTCTGTTATATTGTTTGTAATGATAAAAAAGAGAATTATAGAGGTAGCAAAATAAGAGAAAACTTCCCAACTTATTCTTTTATAATTTGATATCCAGAGAGTAGATATAAGAGTTACACCTAAAAATATAAGAAGAGGAATATCTAAAGAGGTATGTTTAAAGGTAAACCTTCCCTGTAGAGCTATTTTCAAAAGCCATATTCCTAGAAGCAGAATAACTGTTGCTCTCATTATAAATATAGCCCATTGCTGAACAGTTCCTAATGCCATAGGGGTGAAGATAAGAAGAAATATTATCCCTGTTTCTATAAAGATATCACAGAACCTCGTGCTCATCCTATCTACTCATCTCTTCTAGTACCCTTTTTGCTCGTGGCTCATTAGGGAATATAGCTAGTACCTTTTCTAACTCTATTTTGGCTTCAGAAAGCTTATTGAGTTTCTTATAGAGCAACCCTAGATTTAAATGGAAATAGGCATTGTTTGGGTCTCTTTCTATTGAAGCTTTGAATGCAGTTTCAGCATTTGGATAATCTCCTCCATAATAGTAAGCCCACCCTAAACTGGCATAACTAAAACCGTCATTAGGATTTAACTGAATTGCCTTGATAAACTTCTTAATGGCAAGTTCTCTTAGTTCTTTATCTTTCCTAAATATCGCCATAGTATTATAAAGCTCACCCAACGTCTTATGATAAAGCGCATAATTTGGGTCCCAGGAAATAGCAAAATACAGCTCTTCGGCTGCTCTATCATAGTAGATATTCTTTTTGAGTTCGAGAGCCCTTCTATAATGTATGTCAGCTAAAAAAGGTTTCAGATTTAAATAAAATAAGCCTGCTGTAAGAATAATTACCAAAATAACCCCAAACCACTTCCTCATTAGATTTTCTTTCTCTACCAATAAAATTACTACTTAGGCTTTACCGGTGATACAGGTCTCAAATAAGGCGCTGCTAGTGCCTCTACAGCAATGGGATTTTCAAAAAATGACGCTACATTATCTACGGTTACAGGTTCATCAGGGCTTCCGGACTCCATAACCCCATAATCTACAAGGAGATTTATATAGTCTTGAGCTGTAGCTCCTCTTGGGAGTTCTTCCTGTAAATCCCATACATCCACTAGAATTCTAGCCATTATTCCTTTTGTTAAAGGTTGATCAAGTCTTGCTAGTAAGGAACCTGCTGTTGTGGCATCGATAATATTCATCCTTCTGAGAAGCATAAGGTAATCCCTTGCAGGAGAGCCAGGTGGAAGTTGATTCTCAAGTCCCATAGCCCTGACGATTTTCATAATGAAATCTCCTATCGTTTCTACCTGGGCATAGGATATACTGGCAATAGATAAAAATACAAGTAAGATTACTAAAAATATACTAACTTTAATCTTCATAAAAGACACCTCCATCTATCTTTTCTCTACTAAAAGAATAATCTAATAAAAAAATTTTACATCTACCAAAAGTAGGAAGAAAGAATAGGACATTGGTATGTATTGCTTTATGATATAATATCTTCATAAAGAAGCTTATATTTAGATGGAGGAATAGGACAGTATTAGCCATAGAAGATTGGAACTAAAGAATGAGCTCCTCATAATAGATATTCTCTCCTTTATTCTTATATTAGTTATATCTTTTACACACCTTCAGGCGGTACGTATTATTTTAGGACTTCCGTTTATACTGTTCTTCCCTGGTTATACCCTTATCTCTGCCCTCTTTGTTAAGAAAGAAGACCTAGATAGTATAGAGCGAATTGCCTTAAGCTTTGGCTTAAGTATAGCTGTAGTTCCCCTTATAGGATTATTATTAAACTATACCCCCTGGGGAATAAGACTTTACCCTGTCCTTTTTTCTATCTTTATCTTTGTAGTAATAATGTCTTTTATTGCCTATTACAGGAGAACGAAAATTCCAGAAGATGCTCGTTTTAAAATCTCTATTGAGCTAAATACTCTTAAAGGGAAAGAAACCTCCAAGCTTGATAAAGCCCTTACTATTATTCTTACCTGTTCTATAATCTTTGCTATAGGGACGCTTATCTATGTTATTACTACTCCCAAGGTCGGAGAAAGATTTACTGAATTCTATATCCTTGGTCCAACAGGAAAGGCGGAAGGGTATCCAAGAGAGTTAGAATTAAAAGAAGAGGGAAAAGTTATTATAGGGATAGTAAATCATGAGTATGAAGAAGTAGTCTATAATATAAAGGTAAGGATAAAGGGCAAGATTTCTGATTCTATTGGACCTATAAAGCTTAAAAATGAAGAAAAATGGGAAAAACTTATATCGTTTATCCCTCAAGAAAGAGGGAAGAATATAAAGGTAGAATTCTTACTCTACAGAAAAGACAGGAAAGAAGTTTATAGAGATCTGCACCTCTGGATAGATGTAAGATGAATATCTGGCTTTATATAATAGGTATCAGTATAGGAGAGCTTGTTACCTCTTTTGTTAGTCCACAAGGAGGGATAGTAATACATATCGTCCTTCTTTTACTTTTACTTATCCATTCCCTCATTGAATCTGAGCATCCTATCCACCAGGTTTATCTAACACTTACTATTGCACCTCTTATAAGGATAATAAGTCTTTCTATGCCTTTGTATCCTTTCCCTCAGCTTTACTGGTATCTTATCACCAGTATTCCTCTTTTTGTGGGAGTAATTTCAATAACAAGGATTTTAGGATATAGAGCAAAAGATATTGGACTTACTATGAAAGGGATAGTTATTCAGATTCTAACAGGAATCACTGGTATAGGCTTTGGATATATTGAATATCTAATCCTTCATCCAAAACCTCTTATAGAACATATAAGCCTTAATTCCATTTTTATCCCTGCCCTTATACTTATCTTCTCTACCGGATTTGCAGAAGAGCTTGCATTTAGAGGAATGATGCAGAAAGCATTTTATGAGGTGATGGATAAATATGGAATATTAGCTGTAAGTATAGTATTTGCCTCTTTACATATAGGACATCTTTCATTGATAGATGTGATATTTGTTTTTGGAGTAGCAATATTTTTCTCTATTATTGTTCTTAAGACAAAATCAATAATAGGGGTGGCACTCGCTCATGGAATAACGAATGTCACCCTTTACTTAATCTGGCCATTCATCCTCTAGCGAAGGACCTCCCATACCTTTGTAATTACTATTAGAGCAAATACGACTAGAAGGGGAGAGATACCTATATCTAGAAGCCTTTCAAAGAGCTTAAATTTTCGTCCTTCACTAGCACTTACCAGCTCTTTTGTGGTGAGGAGACTAATAAGAAAGACTACAGCCAGAAGACCTAGTGCACCTGCCAGGCTAACCGTTGTCACTGTAGTAACTGTAGTTGTAGTTACCGTAGAAATCATTCTATCCTCCTACAAAAGTTTCATCTATTTTAAAATAGGAGCGATTCCTTGTCAATAAGACTTTGGTCTGAGATTTATATCTGACTTTCTGAGTAATTCATTCGTAACTATTACTGCTTCTAATCTAGATTTTACATTGAGTTTACTGAAGATATCTGTAAGGTGAGATTTGACTGTTTTTTCACTTATCCCTAAAAGCTTAGCGATTTCTCTATTGGACAATCCCTTACGGAGAAGTTCTAGCACCTCTTCTTCCTTATGAGTAAGCGGATCTAGAAATATTTCATCCTTTTTAGAATTGCTGGTATAATCTTTTAATGCCGCAAAGATAAGCTCTCTATCAATATAAATTCCTCCATTATGGACAGCTTTTATAGCGTTTATCAATTCCTGAGGAGAGATACTCATAAGGATAAATCCTCTAATATTATACTTAAATGTCTCCCTTATTACTCTATGGTCAGGTTCTAGGCTTGTTATAATTATCTTACCCCCCCCCATCTCCTGAGGGGACATCTCAAGAAGTTCTTTGTAAGGAGAGGTAAAATAATCTAGGAGAATAATATCAGGTCTTTTCTCTTTTATAAGGTTTATCGCTTCATCCTTTTCACCCACTACCCCCACACAGAGAATTTCTTCGTGTCCTTCCAAAGCATAACCTAGAGCTTCCCTAAAGAGAGGCCATTTTTCAACTATTAAAACGTCAATCTTGTCAGCCATCATCCTCCTCCCACTAGAGTTTTCTGATGGCCGGTTTCGCCATTAGGTCCTCCCTGGCTATTGGCGACCATACTAAAGCCAGAGATTCTTCCCTTCCATCAATTTCATATAAATAATATTACTTACGATGTAAAAAGTCAAGTAAACTGCACTATCGACTTTCTTACCAAGGTCTTATAGATTTTTACTACTTTTAGCCGTTTCTAAATATCTCTTCATTTCTTATAATTCAAAGATAAAAGGAGATAGAGGTTACTATGAGAGTAGTTGCTGTTATCCCTTGTTATAATGAGGAGCGATATATAGGGAGTGTAGTTTTAAAGACCAAAAAATATGTCAGCGATGTAATTGTAGTCGATGATGGAAGCATAGATAAAACAGCTGAGATAGCAGAGCTTGCCGGAGCAATAGTAGTAAGGCATGAGAAAAATATGGGGAAAGGTATGGCATTAAATACTGGTATCAGAAAAGCAAAGGAGTTAGGTGCTGATATACTGGTCCTTCTAGATGGAGATTATCAACACAATCCCGACGAGATTCCTTCCCTTATAAGTCCTCTCTTAAATGAAAAGATAGATATAGCTGTTGGTTCAAGATTTCTAGATGTAGAATCGAAAATGCCCGGCTACCGCAAATTCGGTGAGCATATTCTCACATTATTCTCTAATGCAGGTTCTAAGGTGAAGCTTACTGATTCCCAATCTGGTTTTAGGGTACTTTCCAAAGAAGCTATAGAAGGATTACACTTTGACTCTAATGGCTTTGCAGTAGAATCAGAGATGCAATTTTTGGCTGAAGAATTGGGATTAAAAATAAAAGAGGTCCCTATATCGGTAAGTTATGAAGATAAACCCAAAAGAAATCCATTCTCCCATGGCTTAAATGTTCTAGCACATATTATCTCTTTTATAGGAGAAAGAAGACCCCTTCTTTTCTTTGGTGTTTCAGGTATAATCATTCTTATTCTTGGAATATTAGTAGGTATATGGGTAGTGGATAGGACCTCTCATACAGGAAGTCTTCCAGTAGGCACAGCAATGATTTCTCTCCTCCTCTGTATCATAGGAACCCTCACCCTTTTTATTGGAATAGTACTAAACTCTGTAAAGAATCTGATAAAAAGAGGGGAGAAGTGAAGATTGCCTTTATTGCTCCTGAGTTCTATCCTCCTGTGGGTGGTGTAGGAATATACGGAGTGAACCTGGTGAAAGGACTCTATAAATTCAGTGATTTAGAGATTCATATCTTTACACCTAAAAGAGGAACAAATTATGGTCAAGAAAAGGTAGATGCGTTATTTAATGGAAAAGTAAAAATATACAATATAACAGAGGCAAGAGATACATTTATTTATAATTTAAAGTTTCAGTTAGGAATCTTAAAAGAATTCCCTTCTTATCAAGAAAATAATAAATATGACCTTATTCATATAACAAGTTTAGGACATCAGCCGGACATTTTTTTAAAATTAAAAGGATTTGATATGCCTAATATAGCCACAGTACACTCTACGATTAAAAATTTATTCAACGCTAATTTATTATCTGATAGAAGATTTTTATCCTTTGCCGAAAATGAGTGGGGAACAATTCTATTCTATCCTTATATAAGTTCTTTAGAGCGTATCTATTTGAGAAAGACCAAATCGCTTATCACTGTATCTAAAATGTATGCTTATATTTTAGAAAAAAAATATAATTATACAGGTAATATATATACCATATACAACGGAATAGATGGAAATATGTTTTCTCCCATTCTCAGAGAAGACCCTTACAGATATTTTCCTAAACTTAAAGGTATAAGGTCTCCCATAATCTTATATGCGTCTCGAATTACCGGAGGAAAAGGAATAGGTACTTTTGTAAAGGCTATGAAAAAACTGATTAATGAAGAAGTCCATTTCGTAATTGCTGGTGGGGGTTCAAAGAAACTTTTAGATAACCTTCTTACCCAATATAATATATCTGAGAATAAATATACCATTTTAGGGACTGTAGACCATCAGATTATGCCTTATCTCTATGCTCTTTCTACAATTTATGTTCTTCCTTCTATGCATGAGAATTGTCCCTATAGTCTCCTTGAAGCTATGGCTATGGGAATTCCATGTATAGCTACCAATGTAGGGGGTATCCCTGAAATAATTGAAAATGGCATTAATGGATTTTTATTTGAGCCTAAGGATGTCAATAAGCTTGTTTCAATTATAAAGAAAATCTTAGCTGACGAAGCTCTAAAGGTCTCTATAGGTAAAAATGCAAGAGAAACAGTTGTAAATAAATTTACCATAGAGAATATGGCAAAACAGACTCAGATGGTCTATGAAAGGGTGTTAAATAATAATGTCAATTGAAAAAAGATTAAATATCCTTTTAGTGAATCCACCAAGATTTAAAGGAATTCCTGTAATTAGAGAAGAGAGATGTGAAATTACAGAACGATCTTCGATTTTACCACCGTATAGTCTTCTTCAAATAGCTGGCATATTGAGAGAGAAAGGAGTAAATGTCAATTTAATAGATGCTAATGGTTTTAATTTAAGTTATCAGCAGGTAGCAGATATAATGAAAACACTTGATTATGATGCTCTTATATTCAGATTTACTCCCACGACCTTTGATTATGATATAGAATTAGCTAAGATTTCTAAAATGATTAATCCAAATGCTAAAACTATTGGAATATGTTGGACACTCCATAATTCCCCAAAAGAAGTATTGGAAGAGACCTCATATTTAGATATATATATTTATGGAGAGTATGAATCTGTAATACCTGAACTTATGGAAGCTTTATCGGATGGAATAGACTTATTTAATATTTCTGGGATAGGTTATAGAAGTAAAGATGAAATAATAGTAACAAAGAATAATTCTTCTTTATATAGTTATGATAATTTACCCTTACCTGCATATGATTTGCTTCCTTCTTTAAAACCTTATTATGCTAATACAAAACACGCTACTCCTTTTACTATTATATATACTAGTAAGGGCTGTCCGTATTCTTGCATTTATTGTACAGTTGCAAATACAAAATGGAAAGAAAAATCAGTAGATAAAATTTTAGAAGAAATTAAATATCTTAAAGAGAGATTTAATATAAAAGCAGTATCATTTTTTGATGAAACCTTTACCCTCAATCGTAAAAGAGTAATTAAGCTTTGTAAAGAATTTATTAATGAAAAAATAAATCTAATATGGTACTGTAATACCCGTGTAAATCTGGTGGATAAGGAACTACTCAAATTAATGTATGAGGCTGGTTGTAGGGGTATATCTTATGGGGTAGAATCTGGAAGTCAAGAAATTTTGGATAATGCAATTAAAAGCCAAACAGTAGAGCAGGCTGAAAATGCCATAAAATGGACTAAAGAGGCAAGAATTAAAGTCTATTGTAGTTTTATACTTGGCTTACCAGGTGAAACTTGGGAGACAATTAAAGAAACCTTAGACTTTGTTAAAAGAACTTTACCTAATGGGGCACAATTTAATATAGCGGTTCCATATCCTGGTACTAAACTTTATAGTTTAGCCTTAGAAAAAGGATGGATTAACCCTCATCTTAATTGGAAAGAACTTTATCAACATAAAGCCAATATGAGGACAGAAACTCTCTCTACTAAAGAGCTTGAAGAAGCAAGAAAATTGGCATATAGAACTTTATATTTCAATCCTAAATGGGTATTAAGTAATATCACATGGATATTAAAAGAGCCCCAAGATATACCTCTAGCAATAAAATATTATACAAAGTCTATTAGAAATTATATCTTATATGGGATGGAAGATGCGCACTGAGAAAAATATAAGGACAGTTTATTATTTTGCTAGTTCCCCTCATCCTGTTCATGAAGGATTTATAACAGATCCACCAGATGGATATAAAATAATTTCTAATATTAGTTTTGAAGATACAGGGATAATTAGACAATATGAAAAATCTTTTAAAAAGAAATCGAGTATAGCCTCTAAAGTTTTGGATATTTTAAAAATACCTCGAATGTGGTATGTTACTACATCAACTGATTTAATCCATACTAATAGCGGAGTGCTTATTTTAAATAAAAAACCTTGGGTAGTTAGTGTTGAATATGCAACTTCATTTCTAAATTTGAAAGATGAATATCTAAATGATAAAAGAAGAGTAAAAAGAGTAATAGATTATTTATGTAGTGATTATTGTAAGAAGATACTTCCTTTTTCTTACGCTAGTAAAGAGTCTATTCTTAGTGCTTTTAAAGAGTATCAAAACTATTTAGAGCCTAAACTTGAAGTTGTTTATCCAACATTAAGTCCAAAAAGAGTTAATTGTAGGCTTAACAAACATAGTAATGACCAAGTAAAGCTTTTATACGTGGGGGAATTCTTTAGGAAAGGAGCTAAAGAACTTCTAAAAGCCTTCGAAGTATTAAATCGAAATTATAACGTTGAACTAACAATGTTTGTAGGTTCTTATATTGATGAATCCATTCAAGAAAAAGAGGAATCAATCATAAAACAGTACCAAAAATATAGAAATCTTCATATCTATAAAAAATATGTCCCGAGAGATGAACTATTCAAAAATTTTTATATGGCATCTGACATTTTTATTTTACCTACTTTTGGGGATTGGTATCCTTGTGCACTTCTTGAAGCTACTTCTTGCGGATTACCAATAATAAGTAGTAATATATTTGCAATACCTGAAATAGTAGAGGATGGGAAGAATGGCTTTCTTATTTCTATACCTGAAGAATTAAATGACTTTAGGAGTGATTTTCTATTAAAAAGTAGAGATGATATTAAAAGAAAATATAGAATTTTATCAGAGAATATTATAGATTCTGTTGTAGAACAACTAGTAGAAAAACTTAGTATTCTTATAGAAAATAAAGATTTAAGAGAGAAAATGGGTAATTATTCAAGGATGATGGTAGAAAGTGGTAAGTTCTCAATAGAAGAGAAAAATAGAAAATTAAAGAGAATCTATGATGAAGCACTGGAATAATAAAACAGTCAGGTAAAGAAAAGGATGGTCAATATGAACATGAAGAAAGTAAGCAAGAGTTTATTATTTGAAAGATACTCTCATGAAAATATCCATCCCTATAGTACTTCTACTTCGAAGCTTATAGAGGAAATGATAAAAGAATATCTTAGGTGGGCTAGAAGTTTTTCTCTCTGTGATCTTGGTTGTGGTGATGGGGCTGTCATTTTTGCTTTGCATAGCCAAGGTCTTTTAGAAGCTGCCGAAAAGATTGTAGGAGTCGACCTTTCTTCTGAGAGGATAGAACACCTAAATCAGCTAAAAAAGGCTGGAGTCAAACGGCTTATAGGAATCGTTTCTGATGCCTGTTCGGTGAAGCAGTTTACTGATGAAAGTTTTGATTTGATTATATGCTCTCAAGTAGTCGAACATATCCATAATCAAAAAGCATTGGTGAAGGAAATTTATAGGCTTTTAAAGCCAAATGGTAAGGCATATGTCAGCTCCGTGATAAGGAAATGGCCTGGCATTTGGATCTATCGAAATAATGGAAGATGGGTACTCGACCCCACTCATGTTCATGAATATTCATCCAAAGAAGAATTTGTTTCCTTACTTAAGGAAAACGGTCTGATTCCGATTCAAGTAAAGGTAACAGTTTGTGCATTCCCCATCTGGGATATGCTCATTCGACTATTAATTAAATCCAGAATTATTTCCCCGAGTAAAGGCAGGGAACTATTTCTATCAACCTCTTCTTTACGACTTTTACTAACAAAACTACGGTTCCCTATTTTGGGCTTCTATATTATTGAGGCTATCTGTAATCGTGCTCAATTCTCTGTAGGAGTATCCGATGAAGCCTCTTAGGTTTCTTATGACTACCACTTTTTATCCTCCTTACCATATTGGTGGAGATGCTATCCATGTATATTATTTAGCTAATGAATTGGCTAAATTAGGTCATAAGATTCATATTATCCACTTGATAGATTCTTATAGATGGCAGAGAAAGGAGAAACCTACTGGAAGTTATCCTAGTCATCCTAATATTACTGTACATCCAATTAAATCTCCTATTGGTAAAGTTTCTCCTTTAATGTCTTATATTTTCGGTACATATTACCCTATTTCTAAAGAAATTCTAAGACTTATTTATGAAATTAATCCAGATGTAATTCATCATCATAATATAGCAGGTTTT
>Ga0078972_1015958_pt1 | contig 11298 bp, 7 predicted proteins | sample YelNatPaOPGAMG01_FD_67568 | JGI IMG/M metagenome (GOLD analysis project Ga0078972, IMG submission 67568) | Hot spring thermophilic microbial communities from Obsidian Pool, Yellowstone National Park, USA - OP-RAMG-01 (SPADES assembly) (version 2) | ecosystem: Environmental > Aquatic > Thermal...
CCCAAAGGTTGCGAAGCAGCTTGGAGCGCCTCGGCACGGAGCAGCTAGAGGCCCTGATGGACGTAGCTCTGTCCGCCACCACACTCGACGAGTTCGCTGGGGCCGTGCCCGACGGCGGGGAGGACCCCGCATAGCGCAGTCTCACCTGGTCCGGGCGGTCCGCAGAAACGCTTCCACCTCGGGTACGGTGGGGATGCCTTGGCGCCCGCCGATCTTGGTGCATTTGATTGCCGCCACCGCCGAAGCGAACTCCGCAGTATGCCGCAGGCTGTACCCGCGCAGGAGGCCGTAGATGAACGCCCCGTGGAACACGTCGCCTGCGCCAGTTGTGTCCACCACGTCCACCTCGAACGCGGGCTGATGGAACACCCCTTCTCGAGATGCAACCACGCACCCTTTGTCGCCCAGCGTGATGCATGCCGTCCTGGGACCAAGGTCTAGCATCTCAAGCGCGATCTCTTGGGGGGGCTTGTTGCTGTGGGAGCGCGCGAAGTACTCCGAGGCGATCAGCGTGTCGATGAACCTGATCAGCTCAACTGCGCCGGGCCCGTAGTAGCCAGCGTCGTACACAGTGTGTACCCCAGCTTCCCGCGCCAGCTTCGCGGCCGCCAGCGACGGGCCGGAGAAGCCGTCTAGGTGCAGGAACTTGCCGGATAGCAGGTATTCCCTGTCGATCTCCTCGATCGACAGCGGCTTGGCGGTGCCGGCCCTCACCGAGAAGGACCTGTCGCCGGTTTCTGCGCTCACCAGGCACAACACCACCGATGAGACGGCGCCGGGCTGCACCCCGAGGTGGCTTGTATCCACGTTGTAGCGGTGGAACTCCTGGCGGATGAACTCGCCCGCTGGGTCGTCGCCGATGCGGCCAACAAAGCCAACGTTCGCGCCTAGCTTCCCCAGCGCAGCCAGTGCGGTGGCAACCGGACCGCCTCCCTGCGTGCTGTACCCCCTGACCGATGAACCGCGCTCGAATGTGGGCGGGCGATCCACAATGAACAGGTGGTCAACGGTGCACAGGCCCAGACCCACTACGTCCATGGCGCGTCCTCGTCGGCGTAGCCAGCGGAGCCGAGCATGGCGATGTAAGCCAGCGCAACCTCCTTCACGGCCGCCCTGGCCGCGTCCAGCATGGCATACCCCCACGGCCTCTGTTTCGCTTCCCGCGCTTGGCCGATCAGCGCGTCTGTGAAGGCGATGCCGATGTCGGTACCGACATTGAACTTAGCCACTCCCAGCGACACGGCCTGGCGCACCTGCTCCGGGGGCGAATCGGATCCGCCGTGCATCACCAGCGGAACGGAGGTGAGCTCTGCTACCCTCTCTAGGCGCGCCAGATCCAGGTCGGGCGGGCTGGGATAGCGGCCATGGGCGTTGCCGATGGAGACCGCCAGGCTGTCCACGCCCGTCCGCTTCACGAAGTCCGCCGCCTGATCCGGGTCCGTGAGGCGGGCGATGCGCTCCTCCTCCGTAAGCCTCTCCGTGGCGCCCCCCACGTGGCCCAATTCGGCTTCAACGGGTACATCAACGGCGTGGGCCATCTCCACCACAAGTTTCACAAGCGCCACGTTCTCCTCGTAGGGAAGGCGGGAGCCGTCCACCATTACGGAGGTAAAACCGTGCCTAAGCGCCGTGGAAACCTCCGCAATGCCGGAGCCGTGGTCCAGGTGCAACGCAACGGGGACGTTGGCGCGGCGTATGCACGCGTCCGCCATCGCCGCGAGAACGTCCGGTGGAACGCGCTTGAACACGCCGCCGTACACCTGAAGGATGACCGGAGACCTGGCCTGCTCCGCCGCCTCCAGGCATCCGCGGATATCCTCAAGCCCGTTGATGTTGAACGACGGAACGGCGTAGCCCGCGTCCAGAGCCTTCAGCAGCATGAGTCTTGCGTTGGCGTACATGCCCCTCACACCTCAACCGGCCGGACGCCAAGCATGCGGCACAGATCGAGCATCTCTTGGTACACGTCTTGGTAGATGACGGAGAAGTGGTGCTCCCAGCCGCCGTATATGATCGCGTCCAGCAGCTTCATAACGGGTACGCGGAAGCGCCCCACCGAAGTGGTGCCGTTGAAAGCCATGTCGGCCTCGATGGCCTCGCCCTTCGTCAGCAGCATGCGAAAGCCCTGGTCGTGGCCCAGCTTGGCGAAGGTGAACGGCCCCGGCTTCAGGCCGAAGAAAGAGCGCGGCCACTCCGAGATGCCCGCCTTGGCTTTGTCGTTGGCGAGGGAGAACGGCGCGTTGCCACAGTGCCACATAATGCCGGTATCCTGCTCCGCGTCGGCGTACACGAAGTCCACCAGGAACGGTGGCTTGCCGGTGAGGTAGTGCTGGATGAGCATGGTGACTGTGCCGTACATGTCGGCCTCACAACCAGCCATCATTCCATCGTCTGTGAGCTTGGACAGCGCGGAGCAGACCGAACACCCCAGCGCGGAGCGTGCGTCCGGCCAGCACTTGACGGCAAGCGCGGTGCACCCGTACTGCTTACACGCCGACTCCAGGGCAGCGCACGCCCTCGCCAGCTGCCTGAACCGCTCCTCTCCGATATCCTCCCATCCGATCCGCTCCCTGATCTCCCCGGCGGTCTTCAGTACCTCGGCGTCGCTTAGCGAGTCGGCCACCCGCATAACCTCTGCGAAATCGATGTGGTGCACCTCGGGGCCCAGCTGCTTGCGCAACCCCAGCTCGTCGAACGTGGAGCCGTAGAAGCCGGGCACGCGGTACCCTACCAGGGCTATTCTGGTCTGGCGCAGGCGCACCGCGGTGCTCACCACGCGAGTGAACGCGGCAATCGCATCCAACGCCTGCGGCGAGTCGGCGGGGGCGTACACGTACTTGTAGAAGCGGCCGAGCCGGTACAGGGCGCTGGAGTTCATGTTTGCGCCGCACAGCGAGTTGGAGCGCAGGCGGCCTCCCCTGGTTGGTTCGGGCAGAGCCCACAAGAGGATGGGGACGTTGACCGCTTGCGCGAGGTTCACTATGTGGCCGCCCCATGCGAACGTTCCGTTCTGCACAACGATGGCGTCCACCCTCTGGCGCTGAAACTCATCGATGGCGGCCGCCATCGCCTCGGGTGCGTCCACACAGGCGTCCGGCGAGACCAGCGCGGTGTCTGTTGCACTAAGCAGCCTTCTCGAGAGGGCGAACTGCTCCTGGGCCCAGTCCCAATCGAAGCCGCGCTGCGCTATCGACACAAAGCCGAGCTTCATCTGCTTTGACCGTTCCTTTCGGAAGAAGAGTGAGGAGCACGCGGCTCGGCAGGCAGCAGCCGGCCGCTTAAGAACCGGTTCGCGGTTGGCGTCGTCCATCCTGCCCGGCTTCGGGAATCCACCCGCCGTCCCACCCCATACGTGCCGCCCATCGCCCGCATGCTCCACCACTGGCTGGACATCTACGAACGTTCGCTCTATAATCCTGTGTGTGCAGGGGTAATGCCGCCCCCGTAGAACCCATTTCGTAGCTATGTCGCACTGCTCTGACGGCCCCACTTCGCAAGGCTTGCAGTCCGACCTGTGGGAGGGAAGCTCCCTGGGCACGGAGGACTCGTTTCACCAGATTGCCCCTTACGTGGGCAAGATGAAAACCAGCATGGCCAGCGCGCTGATCGAGCGCTATTCTCAGCCCGGCGACGTGGTGCTCGATCCGTTTGCCGGATGCGGCGTGGTGCCGTTGGAGGCCCTTCTTCACGGCCGTCACGCTGTGGCGAACGACCTGAACCCATACGCCTATACCGTTACTCGCGCCAAGCTTGCCGGCCCGCCATCGCTGGACGAGGCAACCAGAAGGGCGGAGGCGTACCTCACCGCCGCCGAGAGCCAGGCCAACCTCATCAGCCTCGACGATGTGCCGGCATGGGTCCGCAGGTTCTTTCACCCCGATACCCTCCGAGAAGCACTTACGCTAACGGCCTTGCTGCGCGCCAGGGAGGAGTGGTTTCTGCTCGGATGCCTGCTGGGCATACTGCACCACGTTAGGCCCGGTTTCCTTTCGTATCCGGCAAGCCACCTCACGCCGTACCTGCGCGAGGCCAAGTACCCGCGCCACGACTACCCCGAGATGTACGCATACAGAGACGTCAGGTCCCGGCTCCTTGCCAAGGTGCGCCGTGCCTACCGAAGGCACACCCATCCCGCCGCCCACCTTCGCCGCGCCGTCCTGGTGTGCGACGCACGCTCGCTGGACCTGCCGGATGCGTCAATCGATGCTGTGGTCTCAAGCCCGCCCTACTTTGATGCCCTCGACTACGGCCGCGATAATCGCCTACGCCTTTGGTTCCTTGGAGTGCCGAACTACAAGCTGTTGGACCCCATGATGATCGCCAGCCCGGGCAGATATGTGGAAGATATGGGCGCCGCGCTCCGTGAGATCGCCAGGGTGCTGAAGCCCGGTGGGTGCTGCGCCCTGGTGCTGGGAGAGGTGAGGCGCGACGGCCGTCACCACCGAACGCCGGAGCTCCTTTGCCACCTAGCTACGAATGAGCTCGGCTTGTTCTCTTACGTTGAGACCATTCACGACGAGATACCGGATATCCGCCGCTCTCGCCGCCGCACCCACACCACCAAGGCCGACGACGTTCTGGTGTTGAGGCGGGTGTAGCCGGCCAACCTGGGAGGACGAACGTTGGCGCTGTTGGAGAGCCTGGCAACGTACTTGCGCGATCGCGCCCGCTATCCTGACGTGCATGTGGTGGGCTCCGATACCCCCGCGGTGGGGCTCATGCAGGAGCTAGACGTCCCGCACAACCGGCAGGAGTCGTGCGTCATAGAAGGCGACGGTCCTGGACCATCGTTCTACCGCGTGGAGGCGCGCGGCGAGACCGGCTTCACCCACTTCGAAGACGGCATCCAGCGCCAAGAGGTCGTGATGTACCTCCGGGGGGCGCCGGTGGTGTACGCGTACACCGCGGCCGTTATTCGCCAGCGGCAAGAGGATCTCACCATGACCACGTGGGGAGAGGATGCCTACGAGGCGCTGTACGTCCCCACCGCCATCGTGGGCGAGAGCGAGGTGGAGGCCATGCGGTCGGCGGGGCTGAAGTGCCACGACGTCGATGTACCTACCGACGACGGACAGCTTTCCATTCCGCTTATGTACGTGCAGGCGGTTAACGCCATCCGTACAGAGCGCGCCCATCTGGAAAGGCGTCTCTTGGAACAGTGGATGGAAGAGCACCGGAACAGCCCCAACGCCTGGCTTGCCGTTGATGGAGGCCTGCGAGAGACCATACGCATCCCTGCGCCCGCCACGAACCTGGTGGGCATTGCGAAGGATTGCCGCACCCTCTATTTCCCGTGGGCGGACCAGGCCCACATCTACTCCATGCCGGCCGGGTATCGATCCAGCGTCTTTCAAACGCCCGCCGCGCAGAGCAACCAAGTTCACTCTTGGTACCTCCGGCTCTGGAGCAACTACGGGCACGATCTGCTGTTTGGCATCATCCGCCTGGAGCTGGCGAGCCAATGCCCAGCGGTGAGCATCGCCCGCGCCGACGAGATATCCTCTTGGCTGTTGGCAGAGCGCATGCCCCTCTCCAAGCCGGATTCGCGCTGGGACCGTCTGATCTACCCGATCCATGACTGTGAGGAGTACCTACGCAGCAAAGCCCCGTCCTCAGCCGCCGTAAAGGCTGTGTTGGCGGGGATCGGAGGCATACACAGTGCAGCAACTCGACGATCGCTTGCAGGGCCATGACGGGCACGGTACACCCGCGGGGGGGGACGTCCCGGTTGGTCGCGTCGTTGCCACCGAACGTAAGCCGAACACCGCCTACCAGTTCCATTTCTGGACGCCAAAGCAGTCCAGGGTAGGCATCGGCACCTTGGTGAAGGTGGTGGACGAGGGCGTGACGGTGTACGGCGTGGTTGTGGAAGGGGTTCGCTACAGCGACTTGGATGCGCCCATGTCCGACTATTACAGCGCTCAACAGAACCCCGCTGCCACGCCCGCCACCCAGCGCCCCGACCTGAAGCTTTTCACGGCCGCCGTGTTGCGCATGGAGCCGGAGGAGCCGGTGCAGCCCGTGCCGCTTGGCCTTGTCTACATGGCCAACGATGAGGACGTATCCGCCGGCCTACGCATGGACGGGTACCAAGCCAAAACCGGCATTCCTGTGGGGCTGTACCAGAACGGCGACGACCTCTCGCCCGTGTACCTCGACTGGGAGTTCCTCCTCGGCCCGGAGTCCGCTCACCTGAATATCACGGGCGTCTCCGGCCTCGCCACCAAAACATCCGCGCTGGAGTTCATCCTTCAGGGCATCTTCGCCGCTTCCGAGCGGATGAAGCGCGAGTGTCCCCAGGGCGATTGGTCAGTGGCCGCGGTCCTCTTCAACGTAAAGGGCCCGGACCTGCTGTTCCTTGACATGCCCCAGGATCCGCCGGAGGGCAGTCCGGAGGCAGAGCGCTACCGCCAGTTCAACGTGCCGCCACTACGGGAGCACGATCGAGAGCTGTACAGGAAGCTGGGCATACCTTGCGAGCCGTTCAAGAAGGTGTACTATTACGCGCCACTCCGCGGCGACCTGGCGACGCCCAACACATTGCGCCGCCATCCGGACCTTCCTGGAACCGTGCGTGGCCTGAGCTGGGGCCTCAGGGATATCCTGCCCTACGCCGAGGTGGTGTTGAACCGAGACGACATCGATGCCAAGGCGGACGCCCTCATCGAGTTCGTGAAGGAGCGCGTGGTTGGCAAGACGACGCAGGTAGGCGATAGGAACTTCAAGGTGGATACGTTCGCGCAGCTCGGAGAGTGGTTCGACGCCGTGCTGAAAGCCAAGGAAAACAAGGAAGACGAGCCGTGCGCGATCCACGCCTACGAGACCGTCCGCAAGGTCTGGAACCGGCTGTGCAACCTTCCTGGACGCTATACGGGCCTTATATCGCCGGACAGCCCCGGTGCCGGCTCCGATGACTTCCCCGGATCGCAGAGGCTGGAGGACGGCGCCGTCTACTGCATAGACATATCGCAGCTTGATTCGCAGGCTCAGGACCTCGTGTTCACCAAGGTGGTGAGCGAACTCCGCTCCATAATGGAGAAGGGCAAAGAGGGCGTTGGCGTGAAACACGTTATTATATGCGTGGACGAGCTGAACAAGTACGCCCCTGCGGACGGGCCTGACACCCATCTGAAGCGCACGTTGCTTGACATCTCCGAGCGCGGCCGCTACCTTGGCCTGGTTCTTTTCAGCGCGCAGCAGTTCCGCAGCCAGGTGCACAAGCGCGTGGTGGGCAACTGTGCCACCTCCCTGTACGGCCGCATGGACATGGACGAGTTGGCTACCCCGGGCTACCAAACGCTTACCCAGGCGGTGAAAGAGAAGCTGGCTACCCTGGACAAGGGCCAGCTTATGATCAGGCACCCGCACTTCAGCCAGCCCGTGTTCATCAAGTTTCCGCAGCCGAACATCCTTCGCGGCAGCGACGCCAGGCTCATCTATGCTCCCAGCGATGCTAGCTCCATCACCGTCGAGGGCGTTTTCCAGAAACTGCACGCGCTGGAACCATCTATCACACGCGCGCGCGTTGAGGAGGCTATGGCAGGTCACAGGCCCCCGGTGGTTCACGACGCCCTCTACAGCATCCTGATGGCAAGACCAAAGGGGGATCTGCTGGACGCGTTCCGACGCCGTGTCCGCCAGAAGGCCGGCGTTGCCGAGGCACCCGCCGATCCGACCGGCGATGGGGTGCCCATGGGGCCCGCCGAGCCGGATCCTGACGATCCATTTGCATGAGGACCCGTATGCGAGTACTCCACTTGGCCGATGTGCACCTTGGTTATCGCGCCTATAGCCGCGTTACGCAGTACGGCATCAACCAGCGCGAGGCGGATGTGTTCCAAACCTTTGAGCGCGCCCTGGAGCTGATGCGCGGCTTGGACCCTGACCTTATCCTGCTGGCGGGCGACCTGTTCCATACCGTGCGCCCCAGCAACCTGGTGATCCACAACACGTTCCGCCGATTGGCCAAGCTAGTGGAAGCTACCAGATGCCCAATTGTCATGGTGGCGGGAAACCACGAGTCGCCGCGCTCCTCGGAGGTTGGGTGCATACTGCGCCTGTTCACCAACCTCGCCCGCGTCTACGTGGAGGACGCCAAGTGCCAACCCCTGCGCATCCCAGAAGCGAACGCCACCGTGTACTGTGTGCCGCACAGGGGCCTGGAGTCGTTGGGACAGGTTGTGATGGAGCCGGACCCAGCCAGCAAGTACAACATCCTCATGCTGCACGGCACGCTGGACGGCATTGAGACCGGCTGGTACGACACCTACGTCGTCCCGCGAAGGGTGGTGCGGTCCGATGGTTGGGACTACGTAGCTTGCGGGCATTACCACAAACACGTTCAGGTGGAAAGCAGGGCGTACTACAGCGGCAGCCTGGAGTACACCAGCCCGCGCTTCTGGGCGGAGCTGGACCTGCCTAAGGGTTTCGTGGAGTACAACCTGGATGAGCGGGCGAAAGTGCGGTTCCATCAGGTCCAATCCCCCCGCTTGTTCGAACACCTAGGCACCATCGATGCGTCTGGCCTGAGCGCTGCGGAGGTGAACGAAGCGATCGCCGCCAGGCTCGCCAAACCCAAAGACGGCTTGAAAGACAAGGTGGTGCGCTTGGTGGTGGAGGCCATATCCCCCGCCGCCAAAGCCGACCTGGACCACAAGCTGATCCGTGAGGCCCGCCTCCAGGCGTTGCACCTCGATCTGGATCTCATCACGGCCAGGCGAGCCGAGGGCCGAGATGGCGAGCGCAGAGAAGGGGACGGGCAAAGCCGCACGCTTGAGCACGAGTGGGAGAGCTTTGTGGAGGAGCGCTCCATTCCCAACGGTGTTGATAGGGCCAGGTTGAGAGAGATGGGACTGAGCTACTTGGCGCAGGCTCAGGAGGAACTAGATGCGGCTGAAACAGCTTGAGATGCGCAACTTCCGCCAGCACGAGAACAGCCAGATCGAGTTTCGCGACGGGCTCACGGCGGTGATCGGTCCCAACGGAGCTGGCAAGACCACCATCCTGGAGGCGGTTGCGTGGGCCCTATACGGCACCCCCGCGTTGAGGGGCAAGAACGACACCGTCCGATGCTACGCCGCGACGGGCGCCGATCCAGTGGTGGTGCGCCTGGGCTTCTCGCTTGGAGGCCAGAGCTACACCGTTGAGCGGCGAATCCGGTCTGACGCGCAGCAGGCCACCCTGTACATGGGCGACAGAGACACGGCGATCCACGCCGGCCCGAGGGCGGTTGACGCTGCCGTTCGCCGCTTGCTGCGGATGGACTACCGCGAGTTCTTCTCCAGCTTCTTTACCGGACAGAAGGACCTTGCGTTCCTGGCCGAGCTGGACACGGCAAAGCGGGCCGCCACCATCAGCCACATGCTGGGGTTTGAGCGCCTTACTCGGGCCTACACGCGTGCCGTGGAGCGCCGGAGGGACCTGGATGCCACGCTGCGCGGGTTGGCGGAGGGCTTGGGTGATCCGGAGGAGCTGAAGGCGCGCGTAAGCGGCGCGCAGCAGGCGCTGTCGGCCGCTCAGGATGCGAGGGCCGCGGCGGAAGCCCGGCTTAAGGCGGCCGATGCACGGTTGCAGGCACTGCAGCCAACCAAGCAGACATCTGAGGCAAGGGCGGAGCTTCATCGCACGCTCACAGAGGAGCTGAGGAACCTGCAGACCGAGCTTGCAGCGCTGCGCGACGCCGAATCGCGCCTTCAAAAGGAGGCCGACGAGCTGGCGGCGGCAGCAAAGAGGTTGACTGAACTCCTGCCAGCCGCCGAGGAGTTCGAGAACCTCCGCCAGGAACGCGACAAGCTGATCGAGCTCCAAAAGCACGAGGCTGAGCGTGCGGGCCTCGCGGCATCCATTGGGGAGCTGAGGTCGTCTGTGGAGCGGCTCGACAGGCGCATTGGGGAGCTGTCCGACGCCGGTGAGGCAGAAGCCGCTGCTCGGCAGAAGCTTGAGGACCTTCAGCGAGAACAGCAGACGCTGCAGGACCTCCTCCAGAAGGAGCGCGACAAGTGGATGGCCAGGCAGCACACGCTGAGGGCGAGGCTGGAGCAGCTTAGGGCGCAGGCAAAGGACGTGGCGTCCCGACGAGCCGCGCTTGAGGCGGCCGGCCCGGAGGGTAAGTGCCCCACCTGCGAGCGCCCGTTCACCGGTGAGCTGCCGTCCGTCCTTGCAGCCCTCGACGCCGAAGCCGCCCAGCTCGACCGCCAGGTGAAGCAGACCATCGCCGAGAGCGCTGCGCTTGAGGCGGAGCCGCAGCTAGTGGCCCGGCTCCGCGCGCGCCAGACCGCCCTCCTATCCGAAGTGCAGGCGGCCCAGGCCGACCTTCAGGCGTGCGCCGGCACCATTCGGGAGCTGGCGGCCTGTCGCGCCGACCGCGACGCGAAGGCGGGCAGGATGGCTCACCTCGAGGAGAAGATCAGAACCATCCCGGCGGGGTTCCAACGCGAGAAGCTGGACCATGTGCTGGCCCGTGGGCGGGAGCTAAAGCCCGAGGCGGATGAGGCTGTGCGCCTGCAGACGCGGCTGGAGCGCAGACCGCAGGTGGAACGAGACCTCGACGAGAAGCGCCGCGAGGCCGCCCAGCGCGCCGCCAGGGAGGCAGAGCTGACCGAAAGGCTGGCCGCCCTCGCCTTCGACCCAACCGCGCACCAGCGCATAGTGGATGAGTACGCTCAGGCGGAACTGGAGCTGCAGCAGGCGAAGCTGGACGCCGCTGTGAAGGCGACGGAGGAGAAAGCCGCCCGCGAGCGCCTCGAGCAGGCTAGGGCGGATGAAAGAGCGTACGCCGAGCGGGCCGAGGAGCTGCGCCGTCATCGCGAGGAGCGCCTCCATGTGCACATCACCGCTGAGTGCCTGGGCGAGCTGCGGAGCAGGCTGAGCAACGCCATCCGGCCAGAGCTGGCCGAGATCGCGTCGCTCCTCATCGAGGACGTGACGGATGGCCGCTACTCGGAGTTGGAGATAGGGGACGATTACCTGCCTCGCCTGAAAGATGACGAGGAGTACAGGCCGGTGATCTCCGGCGGTGAGGAGGACGTGCTCAACTTGTGCGTGCGCCTAGCCATCTCCAAAATGATAGCGGAGCGCGCGGGCCAACCCCTTTCGCTGCTGGTGCTGGACGAGGTGTTCGGCTCGCTGGACGCCTCCCGCAGGGACAACGTGGTGCAGCTGCTTCACGGCCTGAAGTCGCGCTTTGAGCAGATCATCCTCATCACGCACGTGGATGCCATACACGACGCGGTAGATAACTGCCTCTGGGTCCGCTACGACGAGAAGCGGCGCGTGTCAACCGTATCGGAGGGGCTGCCG
>Ga0078972_1015961_pt1 | contig 11293 bp, 10 predicted proteins | sample YelNatPaOPGAMG01_FD_67568 | JGI IMG/M metagenome (GOLD analysis project Ga0078972, IMG submission 67568) | Hot spring thermophilic microbial communities from Obsidian Pool, Yellowstone National Park, USA - OP-RAMG-01 (SPADES assembly) (version 2) | ecosystem: Environmental > Aquatic > Thermal...
CATCCTTTGAGCAGGGCAGCCTTATTCAATTCAAGTTGTCGTTTATCCCTGGAGTGCATCCGGTTAAGTACCCTGATTATACTCATTGTGGAAACTATCTGTCTGTTTGCCAGTACGGCCCCCAGAGCAACCAGATTACCGACCGATTCATCACCCAGATCCTTGGCCAGCTCAACTGTAGGGACATAGACAGCATGTATATCAGTTCTCTCCGATTTATCAGGTATGAGTGATTCATTGACCATTAGCAGCCCGCCGCTTTTAACCGACGGTTCCAGCATATGGTAGGCCGCCGGGTTCATGGCAACACCTATGTCCGGATGTGTGATGAAGATCGATCCAATCCTTTCATCAGCGATATTTACAAAACATGAGCACATCCCACCTCTTTTCTCGCCGCTGTAATAGGGAAGCCAGGTAACTTCTCTGCCTTCTTCAAAGCTGGCTTCCATAAGCAGTCTGCCGATAAACAGTACACCCTGGCCCCCAAAGCCGGAGATGGTGATTTCGCAATTCATCCTCGCATACTCCTGCGCAGTCTCTCAACTTCCGGTATAACCTTGAACTCACCCAGTGGGTACTGTGGAATCATTTTCTCATTCATCCAGGCAGGGGCCTGCCTCGGCTCTACCTTCCAGTTGATGGGGCACATTGAGAGCACTTCGACTAACGAAAGACCCAGACCCGCCATTTGAGCTCTGAAGGCAATTTCGATTGCCTTTCTGGCTTTACGCACATTGGCTGGCGTATGAACGGCCACTCTGGCGATATATGAAGGCCCATCCAGCGTCGCCAGCATCTCGCTGACCCGGATGGGGAAGCCCGCCTGCTTTTCGGAACGCCCCAGAGGCGTCGATGAAGTGTACATGCCCAGCAGTGTGGTGGGCGCAAGCTGTCCACCGGTCATACCGTAGGTAGCATTATTAGCAAAAATCACGGTAAAATTCTCTCCTCTGGCGCAGGCATGAACAATCTCGGCCATGCCTATCGAGGCAAGGTCGCCATCGCCCTGAATGGTGAAGGCTATCAGTTCCGGATGACAGCGCTTGATAGCTGTGGCTACCGCCGGTGCACGACCATGAGCGGCTTCAAGACCATCTACCTTAAAATAGGCATATGATGTAACCGTGCATCCGATTGATCCGATGCATATCGCCCTCTCCTGTATGCCAAGTTCATCTATAACCTCGCCAATCATACGCTGAATGATGCCATGGCCGCATCCCGGACAAAAATGCGTGGGACGATCTTCCATGACCTCAGGTCTGCCGAAAATGCGGTATTCTTCTTCGTTCATTTTTCTGTTCATTTTTACACCAATAAATCGAGCGCTTCGAAAATGGCGTCTGCTGTCAAGGGTACACCACCGTAGCTGTTGACCAATATGATCTCACTATCATTTCCAACCGCCATTCTGACATCTTCCAGCATCTGACCCCCGCTCATTTCAGCCACTACAAACTTACACCCTCGTTCAGCCAGGTCCGCCAGCGGCTGGTAGGGGAAAGGCATCACTGTGATGGGTCGAAGAAGTCCCACTTTTATTTTATTTCTTCGTGCCATTTGCATAGCACTTAGGCCCGAACGTGCGGCGCTTCCGAATGCAATAAGCACAATCTCAGCATCTTCCAGGTTCAGACCCTCATAGCGCATTTCCTGCTGTCGCATGCGCTCCCATTTTTCCAGCAGTAACTTGATCCTGGCTGGATGATCAATGGGATTCATCTCGAACGAATTTATAAGGTTCTTGGGGCGACCCTTTGCACCCGTAATTGCCCACTTTTTTTCAGGCAGAGCTCTCACCGGATCGCGCATAACAACCGGCTCCATAGCCTGGCCAAGGAAGCCATCAGCCATCACAATGACCGGGTTGCGGTATTTATCAGCCAGTTCGAAGGCCAGCATCGTCAGGTCCATCATCTCCTGTACGGTAGAAGGAGCGAGACAGATGAGCGAATAATCGCCATGTCCACCTCCCCTCGTACATTGCATGTAGTCGCCCTGAGCACCTCCTATATTACCGAGCCCTGGCCCTGCGCGCATGATATTGGCGATCCCCGCCGGTGTTTCCGAGCCCGCCATATATGATATACCCTCCTGCTGAAGGCTAAATCCGGGGCTGGAAGTCGAAGTCATGGCTCTTATGCCAGTAGCCGCCGCTCCGTAAACCATATTTATGGCTGCCAGCTCGCTCTCCGTCTGCAGGAAAACACCTCCCACCTCGGGCATTCGATGCGCCATGTGCTCGAGCAGGTCGTTTTGTGGAGTTATGGGATAACCGAAATAAGCACGGCAGCCTGCCAGGATAGCCCCTTCGGCTACGGCAATATTACCCCCCATGAGGGTTCTTTCCGACATGAGATGATTCCTCGAACAAAATATTCAGACAGCGTCACCGCTGTCTAGCCTGCGGCTGCGGTATACGGTGATCGCCATATCGGGGCACATGATAGCACAGGATTTACACCCGGTACACTCATATGCCCTGTCCGGTTTTATCTCAGCGTAATTTACACCGTATCTGTTAAAATTTTGAGAAACACCGATTATTTCCCTCGGGCAAACCGACACACAGTAAAGACATGCTTTACATTTTTCACTGTCAATCACCACGAAGTGAGTTTTACGGCTTTCGGAGATCAGCAACTTATAAAACTCCTTACTAAAAAGCGAAAATCAAAAGATAGTTTACATACGAAAGGTATCTCTGTCAAGCAAATGTAAGCGTCCATAACATATTGGACTTTTTGGAGGGGGTTGAGAATTTGTCTATATAATACCTGAGTGGAGGGATGTTACCAATACCTATATGGGCCTTTTCGGTATTGTATAATATTAGGTAATCCATTAGCTTGCGATTGAATTCGTATATGTTGTCAATCAGATCGATGTGCAGGTCTGCAGATTGCTCCTGGACAGTCCTGTTGAATCTTTACAGGCAGCCATTTGATTGAGTATGCCTGGGATAATTATAGATATGGCCTCCCGGTTTTCACCCCGGTCAGAGTCCAATATGTTTCTGAACTTTTGCAAATTATAGTATCGATATTGCCTCGGGTATTTCTTTGTGTCATACTACTTGATAAATTCCATAGATATGTGAGTTATGGAATATAAAAAATTCTACAGCTTGGCTGATATAGAGGGTAAGATAAGTCCTCACCAATCGCAGATTAAAGGTGCTTTAAAGCAGAGAGTTGACGCTCTTTCCTATGCAGGCGATGTTGACGCTATGGCAAAATATGTGGGTGGCTGGGTTGAAGAAGTCGGCGGGGATGGGAGCTGGTTAATAGGTAAGGAGATTTACCCGTGCGTGGTGATCTGGCTTAAATTTAAGCCTGCTGATAATGAATTCCCTGCCTCTCTCAATGCACTTTACGGTGGTGATAAAATAAATTCAGTCCGGGGAGAGGAATTGGCTACACTGACGATATCGATGGCCAATCAACTTCTTCGCTTCGTCAGGTTATATAATCCGGATATCGCTTTACCGGCCATCTGCTATAAAGTCTAAAAGGAGGATGACTTTTCCATGGATGATGAGCTTAAGGCATTCATCGACAGGAAATTTCATATCGATCCTATCGAGGGTGAGGATAAGGTATGTTCACTCCACGAGGCCATCAGCAGGAACGTCCGCGCCGGTCAATCACTCCACGTGGCCAATAAATGCGGTGCCCTTTTTTACCAGCTTTTGCGCGAATTCTGGGGCAAAAAGCCTGAATTTACGCTGATAAGCCCCTCGATGTCGGCCCATTTGCTGGCTCTGATCAGCGGTAATATGATAAGAAAGGCGATTATCAGTTTTGCCGGGAACTCATATCCTGCACCCGGCCCCAATCCCCTTATTCAAAAGGCCTATGTTTCCGGTGCGGTTGAATTTGAGAACTGGAGCATGCTCACAATTACCCAGCGTTTGATGGCTGGCGCTATGGGCTGGGAATTTATTCCCACCCGGTCGCTTATCGGCAGTTCCATGGCGGAAGAAAACAAAGAAGATTTTACTGTGGTGGAATCTCCCTTTGGCACCGGCGCTAAGGTAGGTTTATTGCGTGCATTAAGACCGGATATAACGATAGTACATGGTCTGGCAGCCGACAGGGCGGGTAATACGATATTGCCCTATCCACTGGGTGCTGATGCCTACGGTGCCTGGGCGTCGAAGGAAGGCACCATTGTCAGCGTTGAACATATAGTGCCAACCGACTACATACGGTCTAACTCCCATCTGGTACGGATACCGTCTTACATGGTCAGGGCGGTATGTGAAGTACCGTACGGAGCACACCCGGGGGGCGTATCCAATAGCGGATTACCTCAATATGAGGGATATTTCGACGATTATGAATTTGCTACGCTTATACGGGATGCGTCAATGGACGAATCCCGCTTTTTATCCTTTATACAGGAATGGATACTCGGCTGTGTTACACATGACCAGTATCTGGCCAGATTGGGAAAAGACAGGCTAAGATATCTTAAGGAGAAAGCCAAGCCGCACGGCTGGGTAGTGGAAGCTATGGCAACCATACCGTCAGTTGAATTTGAAAAAGAGTCCAATCAGCTGGAGCGGATGGTTATTGCAGGCAGTCGATATATAGTTGAGCTGTGCCGTAAAAAAGGATACCGTACCATACTGGCTGGTGTGGGGTTGTCCAATCTGGCAGCCTGGCTGGCTGCCTATAAATTGCGGGAAGATAAATATGATGTTGACCTGATTGCAGAAATCGGTATGTTCGGCTATTTGCCCAGGCCTTCCGATCCCACAATTTTCAGCATGCATAACCTGTTGTCATGTAAGATGCTTAACAATATAGAGACGGCACTGGGTGTGCTTGTCGGCGGTTCGGCAGGCAGTTGCCTTGGCGTTCTGGGCGCGGCCCAGGTGGATCAATTTGGCAATGCTAATTCGACCAAAATTCCCGGAGTGTTCTATATTGTGGGTTCCGGCGGTGCCAATGATGTGGCCAGCTCAGCGCGCGAAGTTATAATATTTGCATCTTCCGGCAAGGAAAGGTTGCCCGAAAGAGTCCCTTATATAACATTTCCCGGAAATAACATTTCCACCCTGATAACCGATGTGGGGATATTTGAAAAGATTGAGGGTCGGGATACCTTTACCCTGACGGCCTATATCCCATACGGGACTGCTATAAAAGAGGAAGAAGCTATAAAGGGCATCAAACGCCTTGTAGGCTGGGAAATGGATGTTGCACCCCAGTTGAAGAAAATAGATTTACCGTCTTATGAAGAAAAGATGTTGCTCAGGCTGTTTGACCCGCAGGGCTTTTTTACAAAGGGATAGCTACAATATTCGGCCGAACTCTTTTTTGAGCCGTTGAGCACTGAGATGGATCACCGTTGGCCTTCCGTGGGGGCAGGTTCGGGATTGAGGCGTTTGTTCTAGTTGCTTTATCAAACCCTGCATCTCTTCATGGCTGAGTGTTTGACCGGCACGGATTGCCCCGTGGCAGGCTATTGACCTGGCAGCAGTCTGTCCATATCGAACGGTGTCCTTTTCTTCGGCAAGTTGATCCAGCAGATCATATAGGGCTTCATTCAGATTTGCTCCACTGAGAACCGCCGGAACAGACCGGACCAGATAGGTGCGAGATCCAAATTGCTCAAGTTTGAATCCGAGAGCTTCCATCAGTTTTGAGGCTCTTTGCAACGTCTCTTCCTGTAAAGGGCTAACTTCGATGGTAAAAGGATCAAGCAGACCCTGAATATCCGGGTTTTTATCACCTTGTTGTGCGATTATTTTGTCGTAAAGTACTCGTTCATGTGCGGCATGTTGATCTATTAAATACAGGCCGTCTTCACCCTCGGCCAGTATATAACTGGCTGAAAGCTGACCCAATATACGGAGAGGAGGCAAGCTCGAGGAACCACTGAAGGTCTGCATCAAGGACCCATATATATCTGTGTTATCCGACATTTTGATGGACGTTATGGGTGCTTTATCCAAGGCATTTCTCAACGTTCTGGTGACAGCGTTAAAAATAAGCTGGTTATTACGGAATTTTACCTCGAGTTTGGCAGGGTGGACATTGACATCAATCTCCTCGGGTGGAAGCGATATATTTAATATGACAAGTGGATACCTATCCTTCATAATCAATCCCTGATAGGCTGCCTCAATTGCTTTGGCCAGAAGACTGTTGCGTACATAGCGGCGGTTTACAAAGAAGCTCAAATAGCTGCGTGTGGCTCTCTCCACACCAGGTGGAGTGGCCAGCCCCTGCAGAAAAATGAAGCCCTCAGTGCCTTCAAATTCCAGCAGCTTACGGCCCGTTTCAAGGCCATATATTTCACTGGCGACTGTTCGTAACTCGCCGTCTCCCTGGGTACGCAGCGTGATGCGTCCATCAACGGTTAGCAGGAACCTAACCTCGGGGAAAGATAAAGCATACTGGCTGACCACGTTAATGATATGTCCTGCTTCGGTTGAAGGTGATTTAAGGAATTTAAGCCTCGCCGGCAGGTTGCGGAACAGATGACGTACGGTTATTGTTGTGCCTTGGGGGCGGCTCTTTTTCTCCCGTATTATTATCCGACCATTGTCAAGCCTAAGGTAGGTAGCCGCACTGCTTTCCCCATCACGTGTAAGGATTTCCATCTCTGCCACAGCGGCAATGCTGGGCAGAGCCTCACCACGAAAGCCCAGAGTGTGGATATGTTCCAGGTCTTCAAGCCCGTTGATCTTGCTGGTGGCATGTCTCCTGATGGCCAATTCCGCCTCGGTGGCAGATAGGCCGCAGCCATTATCGATAATCCTCATAAAACCGATACCGCCGTTTTGTACCTCTACAGCGATCTCGCTTGCTCCGGCATCCAGGGAGTTTTCAATTAGCTCTTTTACTACTGAAGCCGGCCTCTCGATTACTTCGCCAGCGGCAATTTTGGAAGTTACCTCTGGCGGAAGGACTTTAATAGGCATATGTTAATTTTACATCATTTAAAAAAGCGATTAATCGCGTTATGGAAACGGGACTGCATGTGATTAGACTTAATAACCTGTGGTTAAAGCATCCGACCCGAGTTGGGCAGGAAAATAAAACTAAAGTCACAGTTTATGATTGATTGATATTTGTATAATTTTAAAAAGTTAAATGTGAGGTTGTACTATGACATCAAATATAGAGAATGTGAAGTATGAATTATGGCTTAGCGAAACCGAAGCTAATGCGGGTGTTAATAAATTGCTTATTCGCAATGATAGGAGACTCGATGTGATAGTCCCCCCGGGAACCAGAGACGGCACAATGGTGAAACTGCCCAATGCCCTGCAGATTACCGATGGCAGGGCAGGAGATATCATCATCCTCATTAAAATTAAAAAAACGGCGGGGGTTGTAACGGTAGATGAGGGTAGTTTTGGTGGAGAAGTATTGAAGAGCGAATTGCCGGTAGTGGTGGATTTCTGGGCGCCATGGTGCGGCCCGTGCCGCATGATTGCTCCCGTGATGGAAAAGCTGTCCGCAGAATATGGTGGAAGGATAAAATTCTGCAAGGTAAATGTGGATGAAAATCCACAACTGGCGGCTGAATATAAGGCTATGAGCATACCCATGCTTGTATTCTTTAAAAACGGAGTGGAAATAGGAAGGAGTGTAGGTGCCTTGCCCGAACCAGTACTCCGTGCTAAGATACGTGAAATATTCGGGTAGAAGACATATTAGGGTTGTAAAAGATTAAAACTAATCAAATCTGGTTGTTTTCACCGTCAACTCGATTGAGGCGGTGATTATTATTCAGCCGATTATAATATATAAATAGTGGAAGAAGCAGAATTAGCGAGGTGTGAATATGTCGATTGTAAGGCAGAGGGTGATACCTGTACGTTCCAGTTTTGTAAATTCATTCATTATCCAGGGACAAAAGGCAATTCTGGTAGATACGGGGACGCCGGGCTATGAGAAACGCATTTTACATCGGATGGAAGAGAAGGGCGTTAAAAAGTCTGATATCTCGTTGATTATCATCACCCACGGGCACTATGACCACTTCGGAAGTGCTTTTATCCTGAGGGAGAATATCGGGGCACCGGTAGCCATTCACAGAGCGGATGTTGAATCGCTGAAAACCGGCATAAATCCGCCGCTTATCTCTATTGGCATAAAGGGCAGGATAATGGCCGGATTGACCAAATTGATGAAACCACCCCGGGTAAAAGGCTTTGATGCGGATATCCTGATTGAGGATGAAATGGATCTCTCGCCGTATGGAGTTAACGGTAAAATAATAAATACCCCCGGCCATACGGAGGGGTCTGTATCGGTTTTTATGGACGGTGGATGCATGCTGGTTGGTGATTTGGTCTGCGGTGGTCTTCTAAGGGCAAAAGCACCGGGCTATCCTTATTTTGGCTACGATCGCAGCATTATCTGCCAGAGTGTGAAGAAGGTACTCGATTATAATCCCAAGATAATCTACGCCGGACATGGTGGACCTTTTACAGTGGAAGATGTCCGGCGCAGATTTATGAGTTAATATTATTTCAGTTGATCGCGTGTGAAGTTGAGCACGTGTCGGGCGACGATCAGTGTATTTATCTGACCTGTTCCTTCGAAGATATCATTGATCTTGGCATCGCGCATGAACTTTTCAAACAGATACTCTCTTGAGTATCCCAGAGGTCCCATCAGTTCTACCGCTCTCTGTGTTATGAGTGTGGCGGCGCGTCCTGCTTTGGCTTTGGCCATAGATGATTCAAGTGCGTTGGGTATTCCGTTCATCATCATCCATATTGCCCTCAGTGTGAGAAGGCGGGCAGCTTTATAGTTTGCTTCCATCTCCATAAAATCACGTTCAAGGGCAGACTGCTTACTTCGGGGGGCTCCATAATTTATCCTGATGCCCTCCTTTTCCAGCACATCCCTGAGCATATCGAGGGCGGCACGCATGACCCCCAGCGCCATGGCAGCGACAATCGGACGTGTTGCATCGAAAGTAGCCATGGCTCCTTTAAATCCCTCGGTTTTTGTTTTAACCTCGGCTTTACCCAGGATATGATTGAAAGGGACACGGCAGTTATCGAATATGACTGTGGCGGTATCGCTGGCCCGTATGCCCAGTTTCCTTTCAAGTTTCTCTACGCGGACGCCGGGTGTTTTAGCCTCTACCACAAAGGATTTCATTCCGGCGCGGCCAGCCGATTTATCGATGGTAGCCCAGACCACAATTATGCCATCGGAAAGATCAAGGGCGCGGTGGCCGAAGGTGACGAATATCTTTTCCCCGTTTATTACCCAGTAATCACCATCGCGGACAGCAGTAGTGGTGATGGCCGACGTATCCGAACCGCAACCCGGCTCGGTCATAGCCATAGCACCCCATTTTGGTTTGCCCTCATTGAAGCGGCTGAGGAATTTTCCCCATTGCTCCTGTGTGCCTGCCGCAAAAACAGCTGCGCCTCCCAGACCGGGGCCGGGCATTGCCAGTGCCAGGCCGGCATCGCCCCAGCATAGCTCCTCAGTTCTTAGAGCCCCATCTATTCCCAGTCCCATCAGACCCCCTTCACCCCGTCTTTCCCACATCGTGTTGATTAAATCCCAGGGCTCTTCATGCTCATGCTCATCATAGTAGCGGCTAACAGGACGGAAATATTTCTCGGCTATCTCATGAGCCCATTCGACGGACTTTTTTTCCTCGGGTGAAAGCTCAAAATCGATCATTTTAAGTTACCTCCTTATACAATAGCCATGCCGGTAAAAATAGTAAAACCTCTGCCGTTGCGGAACCACAGTTCTACAGGGTTATCCCTTATGTAGCCATGGCCACCCATTATTTGAACGGCGTAGTCGGTGGATCTCATGACCATATCGGCTGCATACATCTCTGCCAGACTGGCTTCGCGTGTTGCATCTTCTCTTCGATCCAGTTTCCAGGCCGCTTCCCAATTCATCAGACGGGCTGCATCTATATCCATGGCCATTTCCGCCAGCATAAAGGCGATTGCCTGTCGGGAACCGATGGGTTCTCCAAAAGCGTGTCGTTCGCGAGCATAATCCCGGGCAAACTCCAAAGCGCCGCGTGCAACACCCACCGCCATGGCTGACAGGGCTACCCGGGATAGGTTGACCAGGCGGTTGAAATCGCAGCCATTGTTACCACCAAGCCGGTTTTCCAATGGGATAGTACAATCTTTCAGTTGAAGATGAAAGCAGGGTAATGCCTTGATGCCCATCAATTTGTCACGCTCCCCGATTTCCAGCCCCTCTTTACCTTTGTCCACGATAAAACATTGATTGGCCGTTCCCTCTTTAGCATAGATCAGCATAAATTCGGCTTCATCCGCCAGCGGTACATAGCATTTGGAGCCATTCAGAACATATCCGGTTTTTCTAACCGCAGTTGTGCTAAGTTCGGAAGGATCGAAATTATAACGGGGTTCAATAAATGCCGCCGTGGCAGCTTTAAATTTACTTTCACATAAACGGGGGAGATATTGTTGCTTCTGTTCTTCTGTACCCATTTCCACGATTGGAAGAATCGCCAGTGAAGGAGCCAGTATGTTCATGGCCATAGCAAGGTCTCCCCAGGCCAATTCTTCAGCTATCAGGGTTCCCGTGACGGCTGAATGTGCCCAGCCGGCCCCGCCGAGATGCTCCGGTATACAGCTTACAACCAGCCCCAGTTCCCATGAAGTGTCAATAATATCGGTCGGGATTTTACCTTCCTCATCGCATTCCCTGAATTTCTTACGCATGTAATCGTTGGCAAACTGTTTGACCGTATTAACAATCATTTTCTGTTCTTCGGTCGGGCTAAAGGAAATCATAACCTACCTCCTGTTAGTATGATGTAATCACAAAAAAGCCATTGTTAATTTATCACCGGCCGATTAGATAGTCAATCAATTGAAGAGCCTTGTTACTGTGATTGATTTGTTGAAATAGCCGGCAGATGGTGTAAAATATTGGCCTTGTTTAGAATCGCTAGGATACTATGATCACGGCAGCTGTAATCCTGTTGCTGACCTATATCGGCGTCAGCTTCACCAGATTACCACATACCAATATCGACCGTCCTGCGGCAGCACTTACAGGTGCTTTGCTTATGGTACTGCTGGGTGTGCTCAAGTTCGATCAGGCAATAGCGTCTATAGATTTTCATACGATTGCTTTACTGTTGGGCATGATGCTGCTGATGGCTGCTCTACAGCAGGCCGATTTCTTTAATGTAGTGGCCGCTCGCAGTATTGCATTGGCCAAAACTCCCTGGCAGCTCCTCATAGTAGTGGTTACGATAACGGCCATGGGATCGGCATTCATGGGAAATGATGTTGTAG
>Ga0078972_1015962_pt1 | contig 11293 bp, 13 predicted proteins | sample YelNatPaOPGAMG01_FD_67568 | JGI IMG/M metagenome (GOLD analysis project Ga0078972, IMG submission 67568) | Hot spring thermophilic microbial communities from Obsidian Pool, Yellowstone National Park, USA - OP-RAMG-01 (SPADES assembly) (version 2) | ecosystem: Environmental > Aquatic > Thermal...
CGTATGCTTTAACTTGGGACTTTGACGGCCAGCTCACGGGTATTTCGTCCGGCGGAAGCACGGTGGGGTTTGGCTATGACGCCTTGGGCCGCCGCATTAGCCGCACCGCAGCGGGAGTAACCACCCAATACCTCACCTCTCCGGTGGATGGGCATGTATGGCTTGAGGCGCAGGGAAGCACCACGACTGCGTCGTATACCTATGGCAACGGCCTGTTGCGCAAGGACGGGGAGTACCCGCTCTTTGACGGCATCGGCTCCGAGAGGACGGTGACCGGCGCGGATCAATCGGTATCGGCATCGCTGACGTATGAAGCCTTTGGTCAAACGGTAGCATCGTCGGGCAGTTCCGGCAATCCCTATCGTTTTGCCGGGGTGTGGGGTTATCGTTCTGATGGCGATGCTGGGCTGATGTTGGTGGGTGCGCGCTACTACGATGCGCAGGTAGGGCGGTTCATCAGCCGGGACACCTATCTAGACCAGCCGCCGTATCTCTACTGCGATCACGATCCGGTGAATGCGGTAGATCCGAGCGGGCACAACGTAATCGATTGGATAGTCGAGAGGCTGGAGGGCTTACCGCGAGGAACCGGCGCAGTGTTCATGCGGGGCATAAGCATCTTCATTTCCATATGGGTCGGCGCGATCATCGCCGCGAAGCACTTTCACAAGCACATGGGGCACCAGCCCCGCAACTCGTGGGGTGACCTCTACGGTAATTCGCACCAACACCAGCGTCGGATGGTGGACTGGTGGTCTAGCCCGGATTCGAGATGAGCTACAAACCGGTTGACTGCAACCGTTCGCCGGGAATCCCTAGAACTGCGGTGGCGCTGGCCTTGCAACGCGCGTGCTGGCGCCGCCGGCCGGAGGTACGCCCATGAAAGAACAGCGATGGCTCCTGATCTGCATGTGCGTGGCTGCATTGGGAGCGATTGGCGGCTGCGTTCAAAGGCGCCCGCCACCAGGGCCGGAAGCATGGAACTACATGCAGGCCATGGAATATGGCTTCGGGCGGGAAAAGCACGGTGATTACCCCGGCGCCATCCAAGCATATCGGAAGGCGCTGACGAGGCTGGATACGGTTTACCCCGATCTGGTTGTCAAAGCGCAGATTGCCGTGCACAACAGGATTGGCAGTTGTTACTCAAAGCAGGGGCGCTACGCGGACGCTTTGAAGGAGTTTCGTGTATCCGCCAAGCTTGGCGACTCGCGCTACGCCCCGGTGGCCATCGAAAAAATGAGGCGGCACCTACAGGCACCCGATGGTGGGCGCCGCAGTGCAGAAGGTGCCGCGAGGTGACACATCGGCGTGTCCAGCAGGAAGGACGCCGGGCGCTTCAACAACAGCATCGCTGACGTATGAAGCCTTTGGTCAAACGGTAGCGTGGTCGGGCAGTTCCAGCAATCCCTATCGTTTTGCCGGGGCGTGGGGTTATCGTTCCGATGGCGATGCAGGGCTGATGTTGGTGGGTGCCCGCTACTATGATGCGCAGGTAGGGAGGTTCATCAGCCGGGACACCTATCTAGACCAGAACCCGTATCTCTACTGCGATCACGATCCGGTGAATGCGGTAGATCCGAGCGGGCATGACGGCGAGACCCTGGAGTTCGAGGTTAATCTGGCGCAGGCCATCGCGAATCACGACGTTGACCAAGCGGGCACGCTTATCGAGGCCGTTACAGACAGCGACACGGCACAACCGGTGGAGGGCACTCTTCGGGAGGCGTTTAAGCAACTGCCGTCGAAAATGTCCAGGTCGAGGGGCACCTGGAAGCACCTTAAGCTTCTGAAGAACGTCTACGAGCACATTAAGCATCGGATAGGCCCGGACGATCCCGCCTTAAGGCACCACCTCAAGGAGGTGGAAACGTGGATCGTCAAATTCGGCAAGACGATACGGATCAAGTAATACGGGGTCGCGTGCCCGTCGAGCTGAGGGCATCGGGGCACCCTAGCGCAGTTGTCGGCCTGGCGCTACCTTTTGGCCGAGGGGGACACTATGGCGACTGAGCGGGACCTTCCGGCCGATGCAGGATCGGACGCCGTCACAGCCTTCGTTCATTGCGTGAATGATTATTGTGCATTGATCGAAGCTGCCCCCAACTTCACGACGAGGGAATTCGTGCGCGAAGTTTGCCTTTTGCTCGCGCGGCTTTACATAGCGGCGTTCGAACTCCCTCCCGATCCCTGGCCAGGCGAACACCGAACATGGCCGGTTTCAGAATTAAGCCATTCTGAGCGGCAAGAGCTTCAAGGGCTGATCCATAGTGTGCTTGGGGAATACGACGGGTATTTCGAGGTGTTCGATCCTTATGCCCCGGACTCCCCTGTATCAATGCATGTTAGCGAAGACCTGCTCGATATCTATTGCGACCTACGTGCAGGTCTCGAACTCCTCGGCACGGGCGGCAGGCGTGGGATCCGGCGCGCCGTGCATAGCTGGCGGTGCGGCTTCTCAATCCACTGGGGGGACCATCTGGTAGACGGGCTTAGGGCGCTGCATCGCCTGCTCACGTCGGTTGCCGACGAACGAGGGATCTCGCGCGCATAATTTATGCTCGCCCTCACAGGCTGGGCGGGGCTTTGATTGGGGTAAGGTGTGGGGCCATCCGTTCGCTAAGGGACTGGGCCATGGACGATGACTGGATAATGGATGATGGAGAACCGGACGTTCCCCATCTGAGTGGATCGGAAGTAGACGGTCCATACAATGAATATGGGTGGCCCCTACACCTAGTTGTTGTGGCCGGCCTCGTGGGGTTCGTATGGGGGTCGTACCTACTTATCATGCGGTTCGGCCAGCCGGCCATCGTGGGTACGTGGCTCCAAACCGACACGCAGCCGTGGTTCTGCACGCGGGCGGTGCGGTTCAAGGGGTTTCCGTTGGGATCGCCGGGGCCTTCCGTGCTGCAGATAGGGCCTGGGCCTGCGCTGGGGCGTGGTGTACTTCGATTCGTGATCGCTTTGCCACCGGCCGGCACTGCACCGGTGCCCGGGCTGGCGTATGGTGGCCCTCGGATGGTGCAGGCCAGAGTGCCAATCGAATGGCGGTTCGGCGTTGTTAACCTCGGCAGGGGTGTAACGACCACGAGGAGGCTGTGTATTAGTTTGGACACGGACCGTGCGGAGCCGGTTATGCTGAGGCCACTCCTGGCAGACTGGCTTACGTTCAAGGACGTTCACATAAGCGCCGACGGAAGGCGGCTGGAGATGACGGACGAGAATGACGTAAATGAAACCATTCGGTTTGAACGATTAGCCTATCGGTAATGCAGAAAGGACACTGCGATGCGCGCATTAGGGGGACGATCGAAAGGTGTGCTTGCCGTTGCGGTGCTCGTGGCTTCTGCTTCGTGTGGGCACCAGGGCACCGGCTCGTTGCAACGGGTTACGCAGGGTTCCGTCACGGTCCAAATTCCGCCGGGTTGGCAGCGAAAGCCTGGGGAGCTGACGTTCCGCCGGCAGGAAGGAGGGCGAACGGTAGCGTTCATCGCCGTGGATCAGGTGCCCACAAGGGGACGGCCGGCCGGCGAGGTTCTGGCTGCGCTTCGGGCCTCGGCCCTCACGGGGCAACGGACGGTGGAGACGGAGCGCACAACCACATGGAAGGGCATGGCCACAGACGATCTGGTTTGGTCGGGTAGGCTTAAGGACGGTCGCTCGGTGCGCGGTGTTCAGCGCTTCGTGACGACGCCTGGCGCGATTGTCGCGATCTTTTGGTACGTGCCTTCTTCGGACTGGGATCGAGAACATACGGCGATGGAACAGATCGCAGATAGCGTTGAGATCAAATAGCATTGCGACGGGCTACACGCCGTCGCGATGGGCCGGACGATGCGCGGCGCTATTGCGGATCTGCGTTGTAGGGGCGCGTTGCTGGAAGCTGCCCGCTATTACGATGCGCTGGTCTATCACGCGCCCTAATGTGGTGCTTCGGCAAGGACCGGTGGGCGGCGATTGGCGCCGGTCCCTGCGCCCACGCACCTGTGGCCGCTCCGATGCTCAGCACGAGGAATGATCACGGATCGGCCAAGCGACGCTTAAGACAAGGGGATCACAGCCATGTCTAGGAAAATTAATATCTTAGCATCCATCGGATGTGCATCCGTGCTCGTGGCGAGTGGCGTCCTTGCTGTGTTGTTCGTATTGACCATGGTAAGAATGCAGAAGTTGGATCAGTCTATGGATTTACCTTTCTTGTTCGAGGACCATCGCCCGCATGATTCCGTCCCCTCAGCTACTCGCATTGCGCAAACGGTTCTTGGGGAAGATCTCATGAAGCGTACGGATGTTGGCAACGCTCGGCAATTGGTGCTGAGGTTTTACTATAACCGTGAGCCGGGAGAAGCGCTTCCCGTAATGGACCTGGGACCGAATGCCCTCCTATACTCGTGGGTAATCTGGACACCCGTAGCCTGGCGTGACGGATGCCGGGACACGTATTCCTACGCGATCTATTGCCTATGGAATTCCCCATCGAAACAGCCGCCCGACGCTCTCGCCGTGCCCCTTGACGACGGCAAGCGCGTGTGGAATGTAACGCTGCAGGGCGAGCCTCCTGAGCTCGCTAGCGGTTCGAACGTGCGGTGGTATTCCAACCACTGGGAGCGGCACGGCCCGCACTTTACGCCTACGGGGCCTTCGATCCTTGGCGTGGGTACGCCGTCCCAATGGACGTGGCTCACGCTGGTCGGAACACCCGGTGGGCAAGATAGGGGCGTATTGGGGGCGATTCTGCAGCCAACGCCAGACGAATTGGTCTGCTTTCCAAAGCGGGCAGCCGGGCAAAGAGATGTGATCATTGCGGGTTGGTGTCGGCTTCACCGACCGGGCTCGCGCATAAATCTAGTGGTTATTCACACAGATGGCACTCACCAGCGCCTTGAGCTCCACCGCGGCGACAAAGAGATCCCCGGCTGGCACCTTGTGTGGACTGAGCCTACTGAGCACGGGCGCCGAGTTGCCCTGGTGAGCCGGTAACTACTGCCGCGCATTAAGTCTGCGCGGGCGATCACCTGTGTGATCCGAGCGGTGGCATGCTCGTTGATTGGGAACACTGCACAATTGTTTTCGGGCGCACAATACGGACGGGTGAACTGGAAGGCCGAACTCTAGGTAGTTCGGCACGACGGGAATTCACGTTGACGGGTAAGCAGTTGCGGTGATTACCGCGCTTGTGGGGTGAACAGTTCCACGCACTGCAGATTGGGGGTCTCGATGTTCACGCGATCACACATGGCATTGCTGGGCACTCTTGGCATCGGGTTCGTGTTTGGAGCTCTGTTCGGTCTGCCACTGGCAGTCATTACGATGACAACCGGGCCCCGGCCGTTGCATTCCAATCTGGACGTGTTGTTCGCGGCGGGTTTTGTTGCGCTTCCTGCGCTCTGGGGCACGGTCGTGGCCCTGATCGTTTGGATTGTGATGTCCAGACCTAGTCTGCCGGGCCGGTCGCGATGGCTTTTCAGTATCGTCGTAGGCATCGTGTGCGGCGTGCTTACGGAGCTTGGCACGTTTGGTCATGTGAACGGTGTACTGGGAACAATCGGGGGCATCGAGGGCGCGCTTCTATATGTCCTGATGCACAGGCAATTGGAACGCGCCAAGTGATGAGCCTTGAGTGAGGCCGCGGGATGTTGCCCGTCCTCGTAGCCGGATCGCCGTGCCACGCGCTTGCACCGGGATGGTGGCCGTGAGATCGCGATATTGGACGCTTCACACGCTGATTGCCGAACATTTCAACCACGCCAGCGGCTCCTCCGCCCGATCCCACGAAAATGGAGAAAGGCAGGAACAATGAGCAGTCCCTATCGCTGATCGGCAGGGGCGCGCTGCCGGTGGTGGCTGCGTGGGGCGGACCGGCGCACGTCCGAGTAGGGAAAGGAAGTAACGATGCCGCAAGACGAGTTCGCGGATGACGGACATGTTAGTCGTGTGATCATGGCCGAATCGAACCGATGGCACTTGCGTGATTGGTTCCGAGGATGGCCTGTATACGCGATGCTATCGCTGGTAATGGCTGCCGTCTTCGCGTCACTCCATGTCATGGGGTTCTTTATGGGCCTGGTTTACGGAGCGATGGTATGTGCATGGCCCCTGCTTATCCGCAGGGCACTTGTGTTCACTCCGGAGGGCTACGTATACGCAGTGATGCCGTCGTTGCTTCCCCCGCCGGCAAGGCTCAAGCCGGTTAAGCGTGCTCCCGTTAGCTACGCAGAGATCGAGTCGATCTGGTTGCCCTCGGCGGAAAGTGGACCGGAGCTCCGGGTCGAACTGCGTGACGGTACGGTTCTCGGGATGGAGTGTGGCTACTGCAACGTACCGGTGGATGTGGCAAGGGCCACCATTCTTGGATGGATGTCCTGGTGAGCAGCGCCACGGCACGCGCAGCGCTCCTTGATCCGGGGCCAGCGTGTCGGCGCCATATAGCGGCTGGCAGTGGAGGTTGTTCTAAATGGGGAGCACCGGAATGTCTGAGATGGCCGCCAGTTTGGTGGCACTGGGCGGTTCCTGCGCGGGCTATGTGTGGCTTACGCGTCGCTTGGAGCGAAGTTGGCCGGCATGGTTGCCGGCCAACCGCCTCCGTGCGGGCTGTTTGGGTAGCGTGGTTGTGGTGGTGCTTTTGGTGGCTACTTCGTTCGCAGCGCTTTCGGTAACTTCGGCGGTGGTGGGCAAGTTTTCTCGCCCTTATGCTGAAGCTGTAGAATATTGGGTCATGTGCCTCCTCACAGTTCCTTTGGGTGCGTTATGGTATACGTTTGCGAACATGGCTCTCTCGGAATTGGCGCGACTTGTGTGGCGGTGGCTGCGTACGCTGTTTTCGCGAGAGCACCCGGGTTCTGGGGCGGTTCCGGGCCGCCGAGATCGGCCGGTGCGTTCGGGCATGAACTCCGCGGACGGAGGCGGTTCCTTGTTGCCGTTTTGGATGCATCCACGGGCGTTACGCGTCTTCCTGCTGATCTTCTACGGCGGTCTTATTCCGGCGACAATTGCTCAGCAGCGCGGTGGTGATTTTTGGCCCCGGTTATTGCTTGTTGGAGGAGGGGCGGCGGCAGGCTTATTGGTTGTGCAGGGAGTATGGTTCCTGTTCAAGAGGCAGATCCGCGCTGCTGTGGCAACCGGAAGATGGGCTGTGCTGCAGATGTGGTTCATGGCAGTTGTGGTGGTTGGGTTGCTTCTTACGATCATCAGCGTGCGAGGTGCACCGGTGATGCGAGGTATTCCTCCGGTGGCTGCTGGGTACGTTCTGGGTATGGGTTCGATTTTCTACCGATTGTGGCAACTAAGCAATGTTCCTAGCGCGCCGGATAAGTCGGGTGCCCGGCGCAAAAAGCCGTAGCCTATCGTTCCGATGGCGATGCCGGGCTGATGTTGGTGGGTGCCCGCTACTACGATGCGCAGGTAGGGCGGTTCATCAGCCGGGACACCTATCTAGACCAGCACCCGTACCTCTACTGCGATCACGATCCGGTGAATGCGGTAGATCCGAGCGGGCATATGGGCGGTGGGAGATCGCTGCGCAGGTGAGGGGTACGTGCTGGCGGATGTGGAGGCGAGGCAACGCACGTGCTTTACACATCCGGCCTGCGCCGGTATAATATAAACGAACGGGGTGTAGCTCAGCTTGGTAGAGTGCCTGGATGGGGGCCAGGAGGTCACCAGTTCAAGTCTGGTCACCCCGATGTGCATAATGGGCGCTTCCTTAAGGAGGCGCCCATTCTTTGTGCATCGCCTAGAAACGTCCATGTTTCCGAGCGGCTTCGGTTCCCCGCGTATTCCTTGAGCGGTAGGTCCTCGGGATTGCCCCGGCGTTTCCGGATGTGCGGTTCGGCGTCCGCGCGGAGGACCATGGCTCTTCATCGGGCGCCCCAAAGCACGCCTCCTGTGCGCTGTTCCAGCGCCCGCTCCTACGCGTCGGCGATCCGCGCATATCTTTGCAATGCCCTCCCCGAGGGACGCGTGCTCCCGTGAAGCCTCAATCCATGCCCTATGGGTGCTGGACGGTACTCGATTCCATCCGGCCGTTACCTATTTCCTACGGCCTCTTTTGGCGCAGCGCTTGCAATCCTCTTGCATTGCTTGGCGACGCGTGATACGATAGGCCAAACAGCATGAGTAGTTCCTGCTACGGCACTTTTGCAACCTCGTTATGTAATGAACGGTATCGCAGCACAGAAAGGGTGCTTCCATGGCAACTGCCGCCGTGTCATGTCGCGAGCTGTCCGTGGTGGAAGCCGGCGATCTTTCTCACCTGTTGGATGCCCTGGAGCGGCGCGGGTACACGGTTATCGGGCCGCAAGTCCGCGACGGGGTCGTTGTACTGGATGTGCTCCATTCCGCGCCCGATCTCCCCGCAGGATGGTCTGAAGTAACCGGAAACGGCCGGTACACTCTTAAGCGCACCGGGGGTTCCTTCTTCTTCCGATGCACCCCATCCGCGCAATCGTGGAAGGCTTGGCTCTATCCCCCAAAGCTGCGGCTGTGGCGCGCATCTCGCGAGGGATCGGGTTTTCGGGTTGTACCTGAGGATGGACCGATCCCGCGGTATGCACTCTTGGGGGTGCACTCCTGCGATCTTCATGCCTTCCTGCGGCTGGACGCGGTCCTGGGCCAGGGCAAGTATCGGGATCCCGTATACACTGCCCGACGCCAAGAGGCCTTCATTATTGCTGTAACGTGCTCAGAACCCGAAGCGAACTGCTTCTGCGCCTCCATGGGTACCGGTCCCCGGCCCACGGAGGGCTACGACCTGTGCATCACCGAGGTGCAAGAAGGGCGCCGCCATTACCTTCTGGTGGAGGCCGGTTCGGAAAGGGGCTCGGAAGTGCTCTCCGACGTTCCTCGTACCCAGCCGGACGAGAAGCAGGCATCCATGCCGGGCGTGTTGGCGAATAAGGCTGCAGCACGGATGGGGCGCACGGTGGACTTGCATGGGATACGGGAGGCACTCTATACCCGTTTGGAGGATCGGTACTGGCAAGAGATCGGCAAGCGGTGCCTTACCTGTGGGAACTGCACCATGGTATGTCCTACCTGTTTTTGTACTACAGTAGAGGACACCACGGACCTTGTGGGTTCCCAGGCCGAGCGCACGCGCAGATGGGATTCGTGCTTCACCGGGGAGTTCACGTACATTGTGGGCGGAAGCCTGCGCTATTCGCCGGCGGCACGGTACCGGCAATGGCTGGTCCACAAATTCGCGGCCTGGCAGGATCAATTCGGAACGCCTGGTTGTGTAGGTTGTGGAAGGTGCATCACGTGGTGCCCCGTGGGGATTGATATTACTGAAGAGATCCGCGCGTTGCGCAACGGCGCGCAGAAAAGCAAGGAGGAGCGTAATGGAGACGCTTGAACGCATTCTGGCGGAACACCCGTTTTTTGAAGGGCTCGATCCTCGCCACCTCAAGGCCATAGAGGATTGCGCCACAAACGTCCGCTTCAAACCCGATGAGTACATCTTTCGGGAAGGCGAGGAGGCCAACTGGTTCTACCTCATCAGACAGGGCCAAGTGGCTCTGGAGGTGTTTCATCTGGAGCAGGGTTCCATCATCATCCAAACGCTGGGGCCGGGCGACGTTTTGGGGTGGTCCTGGCTGATTCCTCCCTATCGGTGGCGCTTCGACGCACGAGCGCTGGAACATGTGCGCGCATTCGCTTTGGACGGGCGCTGTTTGCGTACCAAATGCGATGAGTCCCCTGAACTGGGATACGCTCTGCTGAAGCGCTTCGCAATGGTTTTGGAGCAGAGGTTGCAAGCCACCAGATTGCAGCTTTTGGATCTCTATTCGGTTCGCCGCTGAGGGGGAAGAGAGATGGCCGTTTCGGTGGAGGATCCCATGCTCACGCGGCCCTGCCGTGTGCAGCGCATGCGGATGGAGACATCAGATACGTTCACCATCGAGCTGGAGAACCCCTGCCACAACGGGGCAGGGCCGGGGTTTGCCCCTGGCCAGTTCAACATGTTGTACCTGTTCGGGGTGGGCGAGGTGCCCATCAGCATATGCGGGGATCCTGCACGGCCGGAGGTATTGGTGCACACCACCCGCGAAGTAGGCTCCGTTACCCGTGCCATGCGCCGTCTACGCCCGGGAGACGTGCTGGGCGTACGTGGTCCTTTCGGAACAGGCTGGCCCGTGGACGAGGCGGTGGGCAAGGATGTGGTGCTGATTGCCGGCGGTATCGGCCTGGCGCCCCTGCGTCCTGCCCTCTATGCTTTGCTGGAACGCCGGGATGAGTTCGGCAAGATTGTACTCCTCTACGGGACCCGCAGTCCCGACGACCTCCTCTACCAGCGTGAACTTGAGAAGTGGCGCGCGCGGTTCGACCTCAATGTGTACGTAACGGTGGATCGCGCGGCGGGCCGGTGGCGAGGAAATGTGGGGGTTGTGACGACGCTCATCCCCGGGGCTCCCTTCGACCCACTGGAGACCGTTGCCTTCGTATGTGGCCCGGAAGTCATGATGCGCTTCACCGTACAAGAGTTAGAGCGCCGCGGCGTAGCCAAGGAGGCGATCTACGTGTCCATGGAGCGCAATATGAAGTGCGGGGTAGGTCTCTGCGGCCATTGCCAATTTGGGCCTTTCTTCGTGTGCAAGGATGGCCCCGTATTCCAATATTCCAAGATCGAGCCGTTCTTCGGAAAGCGCGAGGTGTAGCATGGACCGAGCTCGAAGGCCTAAATTGGCGGTTTGGAAATTCGCGTCCTGCGACGGGTGCCAACTGACACTGTTGGACTGTGAGGACGAGCTGCTGACCATCGCGGGTGCGGTGGAGATTGCTTACTTCCCCGAAGCCACGCGGGCGGTGACACGGGGGCCCTATGACGTGTCCTTGGTTGAGGGGTCCATTTCGACACCTCACGATGCCGAGCGTATCCATCAGGTGCGGAGAGCATCGCGAGTGCTGGTGACGATCGGGGCGTGCGCCACAGCCGGGGGGATTCAGGCCCTGCGCAACTTCGCCGATGGTAAGGATTTCATTGCGGCAGTCTATCCCAATCCTCGAACCATTGAAGCGCTCGGTAAATCCACTCCCGTGAGCGATCATGTGTTTGTGGATTACGAACTGCGCGGATGCCCTGTCAGCAAGCAACAGCTCCTGGAATTCCTCTCGGCATATCTCAATGGCCGACGGCCGAATGTGGGCCGGTACAGTGTTTGCATGGAGTGCAAGCTTCGGGGGAATGTGTGCGTGGCAGTTGCCCAGGGGAAGACCTGCTTGGGGCCGATTACCCAGGCCGGCTGCGGGGCGTTGTGCCCTTCGTTCAACCGGGGATGCTATGGCTGCTTTG
>Ga0078972_1015964_pt1 | contig 11292 bp, 3 predicted proteins | sample YelNatPaOPGAMG01_FD_67568 | JGI IMG/M metagenome (GOLD analysis project Ga0078972, IMG submission 67568) | Hot spring thermophilic microbial communities from Obsidian Pool, Yellowstone National Park, USA - OP-RAMG-01 (SPADES assembly) (version 2) | ecosystem: Environmental > Aquatic > Thermal...
CGTCAGGTCCGCGTTCTAACCTTCACCCTGATAGACATCATCGAGTCCGCCGAGGTCTCAATCCCTTCTTCGTCAGGTCCGCGTTCTAACCTTAGGAGGCATGAATGCAGTTCGTGAAGATCTCGGTCTCAATCCCTTCTTCGTCAGGTCCGCGTTCTAACACTTCCGGCGGCATCATCTTCCGTCGCCTGAGCCTGTCTCAATCCCTTCTTCGTCAGGTCCGCGTTCTAACACGGAGTACTAGGAGGGCTGAGCCATGCACGTCTCAATCCCTTCTTCGTCAGGTCCGCGTTCTAACGCCAAGGCAGTCTTCGGCTTGACGAAATCAACGTCTCAATCCCTTCTTCGTCAGGTCCGCGTTCTAACCTAGAGTTCGTTAAGGCCGACGTCGGTGAAATCGCCGTCTCAATCCCTTCTTCGTCAGGTCCGCGTTCTAACGGTACATGCGCGGAAACCTGCCACTCTTCTATGTCTCAATCCCTTCTTCGTCAGGTCCGCGTTCTAACCGCTGCTGGCTGAAAGCCGTGTTCAGCCAAGGCGTGTCTCAATCCCTTCTTCGTCAGGTCCGCGTTCTAACTCCGTTTCAACCTTGAGCAAAAACTCAAACACTTGTCTCAATCCCTTCTTCGTCAGGTCCGCGTTCTAACGAACGCGCCGGCATCAATGTGATCGAGGTGAGCAAGTCTCAATCCCTTCTTCGTCAGGTCCGCGTTCTAACGATTGCTTCGGCAACATGGCCCAAGTCACCGAGATGTCTCAATCCCTTCTTCGTCAGGTCCGCGTTCTAACTGACAAAGACGCAAGCTAAACCTCAAGTCACAACGTCTCAATCCCTTCTTCGTCAGGTCCGCGTTCTAACGATGACCCGGATGCAACTTCTGGACTTGGCCATGTCTCAATCCCTTCTTCGTCAGGTCCGCGTTCTAACGTCCACTTCCTTGAGATGGATCCTGACATCATCGTCTCAATCCCTTCTTCGTCAGGTCCGCGTTCTAACTGTATGGCCATAGGCTCTGCGAGCCTCCAGTTGGTCTCAATCCCTTCTTCGTCAGGTCCGCGTTCTAACACGAGCTGGACCAGATCGAGCGGCGGCTGGGCGTCTCAATCCCTTCTTCGTCAGGTCCGCGTTCTAACAAAGCCATGACAACCACTAATGGCAATCTCAAGTACAAACGTCTCAATCCCTTCTTCGTCAGGTCCGCGTTCTAACTTGAGAAGCTTCAGAAACAGAACGAAATCTTGGTCTCAATCCCTTCTTCGTCAGGTCCGCGTTCTAACATCAACAACATTAAGAATCAACAACATTAAGAGTCTCAATCCCTTCTTCGTCAGGTCCGCGTTCTAACGCAGTACCAAATTGACGACATTAAAAGGAGGCAGTCTCAATCCCTTCTTCGTCAGGTCCGCGTTCTAACGAGGTTATCACGAACAATTGCCGTGACGCAGAGCTTGTCTCAATCCCTTCTTCGTCAGGTCCGCGTTCTAACGTATGCGGCCAACAAGTTTATGAGGTCAATATCGTCTCAATCCCTTCTTCGTCAGGTCCGCGTTCTAACAGGGCAGGTGTCCTCGGCCATTGGGCACGCGGACACTGTCTCAATCCCTTCTTCGTCAGGTCCGCGTTCTAACGAAGGTATGGCGAGAGTCAAGACTGGCACTTGGTCGTCTCAATCCCTTCTTCGTCAGGTCCGCGTTCTAACGCCCCAGTGGGCGGATTGCTTGTGTTCTCCAAGTGGGGTCTCAATCCCTTCTTCGTCAGGTCCGCGTTCTAACGGCTTGGCCCGCAAAGTACTCGACGCCTTGCGGAGGTCTCAATCCCTTCTTCGTCAGGTCCGCGTTCTAACTGGCCCTTCATGGGCTTGAACAGAAACTCCGAGACGTCTCAATCCCTTCTTCGTCAGGTCCGCGTTCTAACAGAGGAGGACAGCGAATGGCAGAGGAAAAGTCTCAATCCCTTCTTCGTCAGGTCCGCGTTCTAACTGACCTGGAAGAGGTTAAGTCCCGTCTTAAGGGGTCTCAATCCCTTCTTCGTCAGGTCCGCGTTCTAACGCGGAACACTGGAACATTTCCGCCGGGACACTGGTCTCAATCCCTTCTTCGTCAGGTCCGCGTTCTAACATCGCGCGCATCAAGGATGCGTGTGGGCAGCAAATTTCGTCTCAATCCCTTCTTCGTCAGGTCCGCGTTCTAACTTGAAGTACATCGCAAGGCATGCATCTAAGGTGCGTCTCAATCCCTTCTTCGTCAGGTCCGCGTTCTAACATCAACAACATTAAGAAAGGAGACTGAAATGTCTCAATCCCTTCTTCGTCAGGTCCGCGTTCTAACCATGAACGCGGCGGACAATCCCACAATCACTGCCGGTCTCAATCCCTTCTTCGTCAGGTCCGCGTTCTAACCCGATCACTTGACTGTCGTCCTCAAGCATGAGGGTCTCAATCCCTTCTTCGTCAGGTCCGCGTTCTAACGATCAAATCGCACTTATCCGAAACCAAATCAAGTCTCAATCCCTTCTTCGTCAGGTCCGCGTTCTAACCGCGGAGCTCGCCCGGCTTCGTGGGAAGTCGGGGTCTCAATCCCTTCTTCGTCAGGTCCGCGTTCTAACTGATTCTGGCCATGAAGCGCATCTTGGAGCGTCCTAGTCTCAATCCCTTCTTCGTCAGGTCCGCGTTCTAACTTGACGGCCCACCCGAGCAGGCTTGGGCCGTCATGGTCTCAATCCCTTCTTCGTCAGGTCCGCGTTCTAACGCGAGCAAGGTCACGGACACGCTCAAAGCCGGTCTCAATCCCTTCTTCGTCAGGTCCGCGTTCTAACGGAATTAATGCATACGATATTTTCAGGGTTGGAGTCTCAATCCCTTCTTCGTCAGGTCCGCGTTCTAACGGTCTCGGTTATGTGCTTGTCAAATGGCACAGCGTCTCAATCCCTTCTTCGTCAGGTCCGCGTTCTAACCTGGGGTGACCGCAAGCGCCGCGTAGAGATCGGTCTCAATCCCTTCTTCGTCAGGTCCGCGTTCTAACTCGCAGACGAGCTTAACAAGTAGTTCTATAGGTCTCAATCCCTTCTTCGTCAGGTCCGCGTTCTAACACGAGTACCGCATGAATGGGCGGCTTGTGCCGTCTCAATCCCTTCTTCGTCAGGTCCGCGTTCTAACCAGCAATGCTGTATCCATTGGGCGGGAGGTAAAGTCTCAATCCCTTCTTCGTCAGGTCCGCGTTCTAACTCACGCAATCTCAAATTGCGGATGCAATTGCGTCTCAATCCCTTCTTCGTCAGGTCCGCGTTCTAACGCCACTTGGCCCAAGCTTTGGCAAACGTTGAGGTCTCAATCCCTTCTTCGTCAGGTCCGCGTTCTAACCCCCTGCGCCCGTAACCACCCCAAAAATCAACGGCTTGCAGAGGGCCTTGACAAAAATTTTAAGCCATCGCCCACCTGTTGACAAGCGGTTGACGGCAAAGAACTTGTCGGCGCCCTCCGGCGCAGCTTCCCTGCGGCCCGCTTCGCCTTTCCGACCCTGCCGGCGCAAGCTTTCCATCGCCTTCATTTCACTACAAAGGGTCGCCGCCCGCGTCCCTGGCAAGCTTTCCGCCGCTCCAAAAAGGGAACGGGCCCCGCGGCGTCAACGGCCGCGAGGCCCGGCTCTGGGATTCCGGGTGGGCGCGAATCAGAAGAAGAAGTGGATGCCCAGACGAGCGGTCCGCGGTCCCTGGAAGGCGCTGGCCCAGCCGTAGCGCGGGTCCACGCGCAGGTTCTGCTCCTTCATCAGGGCCTTGTAATCGAAGCCCTTGAAGACATCGGCCTCGTGCTCGAACTGGATCTGCCCGTCGTTGGGATGGACGTAGTTCATCCAACGGTCGGTCACCGTGCTCTGGTTGAACAGGTTGAACACCTCGAAGCCGATCCGTACGCGGTACCGCTCGGGCAGGTTGCCGAGACGGAAGTCATGGGTGATGCCGAAGTCGGTGTTCGAGTAGACCGGAGTGCGCCCGTAATCGCCGCGCCCGTTCACGTACATGGGCGTGGTCGAAATCACGTTCACCTCGGTCGTCAGCGGCGTGCCGCTCATGACGAAGAACACGGGCGAAAAGCGCGTCTCGCCCAGCTTGCTCTTCAGGGCGTAGGTGCCGAAGAACTTCAGGGCGTGCGGGCGGTCCGTGGCCAGGCGCCCCTCGACCAGCCTGCCTTTGGCGTCGTAGTTCATCCACGGCAGGTCGAAGTAACGGTTCACGTTGGGGCTCATGCGCCCGTTCTCGTCCGAGCTGGCCAGACCGCCGTAGTTGCCATAGAGCCGGCTCAGCGTGTAGCTGACCTGGAACGTCAGGCCGCGGCTGAAGCGCTTGTCCAGCCGGATCTCCATGGCGTCATAGATACGCTTGGCCTTGGGCGTGGTAGGAATGCCCGGCCCAAAGGTCTTGGGATCCGCCGTCAGACCGAAGCCCGGGTTGGCGATGTAATACTTCTCGCCCTGCGGCGTCAGAACGCCCACGTCCTCGATGGTGCGGTCCAGCTTCTTGTGGTTGTAGCGGACGTTCAGCACTAGCGTATCGGTGAGCGCATGCTCGATGCCGAAGTCGTAAACGCGCTCGCGCATGGGCTTCAGGTTGGGATCGATCGTGTTGTCGTTGGGATCGTTGGCGGGAATGCGCCAGTCGACCGTCTCCCAGGCATTCGGTCCCACTTTGGGGCTCATGGGCTTGATCTTGAAGAAGTCGGGATCGTCCAGCGGGTAGACCACGTCAATCCAGACGTCGCCGCCGAAGCTGCCCCGCGGCATCTCGTACTTCATCAAGTCGTAGAACAGCCCGAAGCTGCCGTAAACCTTGAAGCGGGTATTGCCGAAGACGTCCCAGGCAAAGCCCAGCCGCGGTGCGATCTTGTCGCCGAAGCCGAACTCGATGGCTCGGGAGGGAATGTTCTGCGCCACCCGGAACGACGGCAGATACTCGCGCTCAGTCCGCAGACCCAGGTTCAGGCGCAGCCGCGGGTGCACGTTCCAGCCGTCCTGGATGTACAGGCTCATGTTGTCGCTGGCCACATCGCCGGTGGTGGCGAAGAAGCGGTCAATGTAGTAGCCGTAACGCCCGCGCATGGTGCCGGGACGGGTGATGCCGGTGCGCGTGCGGTTCCAATACAGCAGGATGTAGCCGTCCGGCCATGTGTCGGCGAGGGCGTCGTTGTGGAGACGGTTGATCTGGTAGCCCCACTTGAGGTTGTGCTGGCCGCGCGCGCTCAGCAGGTAGCTGGCGTCGGCATACAGATTCCAACGCGTCTGGATGTCGCGCACCGTCTGGCGGTTGTCCGGCGTGAAGTTCCCGGTGGGGCCTTGCAGGTTGGGCGGAACCGGCAAAGGCGTACCGTCGGGAGCAACCATATTGATGTTCGACGCCATGAAGCGATAGCGGGGCGTGCCCCGCGGGATGCCATAGTCTTTGTAGTTGCGGTAGTTATAGCCGCCCCAGACGCTCACCAGCAGCTTGGGCGTGATGGTATAGTCCACGCGGGATGCCGTCGTGAAGCCGGGCGTGCGATTGCCCCGGTCCGCCCAAGGCGTGGAGGCGGTATCCGTACCCTGCTGGGTAGGCAGCAACCCGTTTACTTTGTACGGGGAGTAGACATAGGAGAAGTAAGTCCGCACGTTATCCGTGGGCGCCCAGTCGAGCTTGCCCGTGAACCAATCCTGGCGATCCTTCTCGGTGTACGTGTTCTGGATGCGCTCGCGCAGGAAGTAGACCGGGCGCTCCCAGCGCCACATGGCGGGGTAGTAGCTGGTGAAGAACCAAAGCTTGTCCTTGACGAACGGCCCGCCCAGCGCGAAGCCGGGATTCAGCAGGCGGTAGCCGTCCTTGGTCCCGCAACCGTTGGCGGGATCCAGTTGCTTGCAGTTCACATGGAAGTAACTGGCGCGGTTGTCGTCCAGCGGATCCAGGCGCAGCATCGGGCGGCCCGCCGCGTTCATGGAATCGTGCTCGAAGTACAGTGAAGCCTGGCCGTGAAACTCGTTGCTGCCGCTGCGAATCACGGTGGCCACCACGCCGCCGGTGGCGCCGCCATACTGCGCTTCGAAGCCGCTGCTGCGGACTACCAGCTCGGAAAGGAACTCGACCGGCACCCGGCTGTTGCGCGGCAAATCGCCGGTCTGCAAGTTGGTCACTTCGACGCCGTCAATGGTGTAGACGTTCTCGGCGCCGCTCGCCCCGTCCACCTGGTAGCCGCCCTGCTTGACCTCGCGCCGGGCGCCCGGGGCCAGCTCGATCAGGCTGTCGAAGGTCCGGCCCTTGGGAAGCCATTCGAAGAAACTGCGGCTGACGTTGGCCTGGCTGGTGCTCTGGGACACGTCCACCAGAGCCGCTGCGGCCGTGATCGTGACGCTTTCCGTCACCGCGCCCACCTCGAGGCGGAAGTCCACCGTCAGCAGGCGACCGACCTGAAGGTTGATGCCGGCCTGCTTGACTTGCCGGAACCCGCTGGCGGTCACCGTGATCGTGTACTCGCCGGGAGGAAGCGCGGGAAAGATGTAGTTGCCGAAGGTGTCGGTGTTCACGGCGAGCGGCCGGACCAGAGCGCTGCCGCTGATTTCAACCCGAGCATTGGGCACCGCAGCGCCGGAGGGATCCGTCACTGTGCCGCGAACGCCGCCGGTGGTTTCCTGTGCGATAGCCATCGCTACGCACAGCAATACGAGCAGAATTAAGGGAATGCGTTTCATGGGTTTCCTTTCCTCGAGACAAAGATCGTGGTCAGGCTCTGCCCAATCCGATGATTCTAGCACTTCCTGGGCGGGCGACAAGTCCTTCCTTTATTAAACTTCGTTCATTGTCGCCCCTCTGTCTCTTCACTTTGTGGTGGTGCAACCGGCCTGCCAAACCCTGTCCTGCCCCAAACCTCCAGGAAACAAACAGGAAACATGGCGCCCGACCCGTCCGGGCTCCACTCCCGCTCCCATCGCTGGAAGACCCTCTCCGGATTCTGGTAGGCGCGGCTTGCCTGCCGGGCGCCGCGGTCGCGCGCATCTTGAGCGCGACGCTCAGAACCGGCCGGCGGGGCGCAAATGTGGAATTGCACCGCGCGATCGCATTGCCAAAGCGCAGATAGCGCCCGCCGGGCTCCTGCCCCTACCTGCGATCGCCCTCAGTCATGCTCCTGCAGCTCGCGCGCATCGGGTCGCCCGCAAAATTCGGACAACGGTGCCCGGCTCAGAAATTGAAGCGAAGGCCGAACAACACTTGCCGCGTGCGGTTGAGCCGTCCGCGTGCGTAGTCCAGATCGCTGGCCTTTTGCCCTTCCGGCGCCGCAGCGTAGTCGTAGTTCAGCGCGCCGAAGCGGGCGGTGAGGCCGCCGTAAATGTTGGCCGGCGCGTGGTTGAACAGGTTGTAAAAGTCGGCGAAGGGGACGATCTCCATGCCTTCGCGCAAGCGAGTGAGCTTGATGGGCCGGTCCAAGCGCACGTCGGTCGTGAACAGGTTGTGCCAGGGCCAAGGATTGTTCTCCGGGACCAGCGGGATGGTGGGAATCACAGCGCCCAGGCGCTTGAGCTGGGCTTCGGTGAAGATGCCCGCGCGCACCAACGCCTCGCCGTGAGGCGTCAGCTTGCCGGCGTAATTCTGGTTGAAGCTCTGAATAATCTGGTTGAGCTTCTTGAAGTCCTTGATGCTTCGACCGAAGGCCCCGGCCTTGGTCCCGGGCAGCAGATCCGCCGCCGGCGTGGTGCCTCGCCCGCCGTCGCCGTTGATGTCGGTGCCGAAAAAGCCGTTGGCGCCGGAAATGGCGCCGCCCAGGTTGGGCACCGTCAGGTTTTGCGCCTGAGCGGTATTGAACTGCCAGAACGAGTTCAAGCGGAAGCCGCCGGGTACGGTCATGACGAGAGCCCAGCGCAGGGTGTGCGTCCGGTCGAGATCGTTCGGACCGAAAGCCTCCCTCCAGTTCCACCGGCGGTTATCGAACGGCGTAGCCAGAAACTCGACGCGGCTGACGGCGCTGGCCGATTCCCCGCGCGCCAGTGCATAGCTCAGGTTGTAGCCGACATCGCGGATGCGCCAGAAGCTCCGCCCGCCGCCCCGCAGGCTGACCTGAAGGCCGCGATAGCGGGTAAATCCGCCCGTGAAGAAACGAGCCCGGATATAATCCGGGTACAGCCCCATATAAGTGGTGTCGCTGATCAGGCCAAAGGCGCTGATGTTGCGCGTGGGATTGGCGGCGATCCACTCATCCACCGTTTTGCCGCCGAGTACCGAGTTGACCCGGGCTCGCGCCGCAGCGACGTTCAGCGTTTCGGCGTCGCGCCGCCGCTCGTAGTCCACGAGAAAGTTGGGCAGGCCGATGGCGTGGTTGTGAACGTAATCCACACTGAGCACCGTGCCTGGCACGATCTCGCGCTGAACGCCCACGTTGAACTGCACGGCGTAAGGGATCTTGAACTGATTGCCCGGGATCACGCCGCCGTAAGTCAGCCCCTGGGCCTGCTTGAAGAACGAGGTGCCTTTTTTGGGATCGAACTGATAGTTGGCGTAAGCCGCATTGAGGGCCTCGTGAATCTGGCCCAGAAGCCCCACGACATTCTTGATAGGCGTGCCGATCAGGTCTTCGTAGTTCCCGTCGGGATGCTTGCCATCCACGTTGATCGGCTTGCCGTCGGGGCCAGCCACGTGGCTGATGTCATAATATTCGGGCCCCAGACCCGGCGGCAGCATCGAGAACTCATCGAACATCGTGTTATTCAGGATGTTCATTTCATAGGCCTTGTAGAAGCCCGCGCGGATGACGGTCTTGTTATCGCCCCTTACGTTCCAGGCGAAGCCAATCGAGGGCGAAAAGGCGTCCTTGGGGAACTCCGGGTACGTGGAAAAACCCCGGCCCCAACGCTCCAGATCCGGTTCGCGGGGCACTTCCTTGCTCGCAAAGTAACCGGTATCATACTGCCAGCGCACCCCAAGGTTCAGGGTGAAGTTCCGATGGAGCTTCCAGGAGTCTTGCAGGAACCAGGCCGTGCGAGTATTGAAGTGGCCGCCGTGAGGCAAGCCGTGCGCCGGCGCCAGGTTGAAGAAACCGTTCTGGTTGCCCGTGGTGAAGGACTCCAGGGGATACTCCAGGGGGTCCTGCAAATTCGCGCCACGCGCCTTCAAGGCCGCAATAGTAGCCGCGTCATAGGTTCCGTAAATGCTCAGCGGCCCAGCAAAGTTCGCAAACCCGCCCAGGATGATCCGCCGCACGTCAAAGCCGTAGCGGAGGGTGTGCTTGCCCTGAAACCAGCTCCCCTCATACGAATTCTGGTAGTTGTCCTGGTAGGTGGCTTGCGGGGCGAGCGAATTCGGCCCTGCGGCGTAAGGTCCCACGCCCAGGTAATATGGGATGCCCTGCGGGGTTCGCAAAAACTTATACTTCAGCTCCTGGGATTCGATGCGGTTGTTGAAGTTCACATACCCGAAACGATACGTGTGCGTCATGCGCGGGCCTGTATGGTCCAGCCCGAAGGTGACGAGGTTGGTCCAGTTAATGGTCTGGAATGGCGAGACCGCGCTGCCGCCGGTAGCCAGGTTCCAGTCGTGATGGAACTTGCCGAAGAAACGCGTATTGGAGGTGATATTCCAGTCGAGCCGGTGGTCTGTGAAGCGCAATCCGGCGGGCCAGGACTGGCTGATGTTCAGTTGCGGAAACTCCGGCACCCGCGAAGTCCGCAGCTCGGTCTGATAGTGCCGCTCCCAGTTCACCAGCCAGAACAATTTGTCCTTCTTGAAGGGCCCGCCGATGGTGCCACCCGTGCGATTGCGCTTGAAGGGAGGATTGCTGCCGTTGAATTCCTCCAGGTCCTTCCTGGTCAAATAGTGAGGCCGCGCGCCCATGTCCTGGTTGTAGTAATCCCAGAACCAGTTGCCGTGGATCTCGTTGCCGCCCGTGCGGGTGATGATGTTGATCGCCCCGGATGAGGTGAAGGAGGTGGAGGGGTCCAGGGACGAGCGCGTGAGTTGAAACTCGTTGATCGCTTCGGGCGAGAAGTTGGCCACCGTGGTGCCCACGGTCTCGTCCGTTACGTCAATGCCGTCAATCTGGACACGGGTGGCGGTTCCGGAGCGCCCCACGACGCCCACCACGCGGTAGGCAAACTCCTTGGTCGGGTCAATCGAGCCGCCGTCCCGGATCCAGGTGCCTGGCGCCAGCGCCGCCATGTCCAGAAAGTTGCGCGAGAAATAGGGCAAGTTCCGGACCTCGGTACCGGTAATCACGGAGTCCACCGTCTGGCGTGCGGTATCCACCGTGACCGCCTCGGCGACCACAGAGATTATCTCGCCCGTTTTGCCCAGCTCCAGTTTCATGCTCGCGTTGACCACTGCGCCGCTGGAGACCGAGACTTTCTCGAGTGTTTTCGCTGCGAACCCGGCTGCTTCTGCCGTTACCTTATACACACCGGGCAGCAAGTTACGGACCACGAACCGGCCCTCTGCGCTGGTGGTCAGAGTTACTGACCGCCCCGTGGCCAGCTCGGTAACCGTAACTTTGGCGCCAGGGATTACGGCCCCACTGGGGTCCGTAATTTCGCCTTCAATGGCGCCGGTGGGTGTTTGCGCCCATCCTGGGCGGCTCAGCGTCATTGAGAGCAGCAGCGCCGCAATCCCAAGCGCCCGGAAGAAACCAGAAACCCAACGCACGAACTTGAGATCCATTGCCATACCTCCTTGGAAGACTACACTGGGCCTGCTAGCGCCAGTGCCAGTCGGAATGCCCAACTTACGTGCAAAAACCTCCGTGTGCTTTCGAGCGGCTCCCCACCCAGCTTCCCAGGAGCACTGCCCCACCTGTGATCTCAAGGCCTCTCCAGTCCGCTGACCGGTGCCTGCCTCGTATCCCCCGGAGTATACTGCCAGGACCCCCGGGATGTCAATGGTCCGAATTGGGTCATCGAAAATGTCACCGAAGGCGGGATCGTTGGGTCAGGAAAAAAGTAACCGGAGCGGACGCTCGCCTGCCCTTTTCGCCGAGGGCGATTTTGGGCAGCGCGGCCGCCCGTCAAGGGTGCCCTCCGGCTCGCCGCGCTCGCCCTTGACGGGTCCTGGCCGCGCCGCCGGGGACCCTCCCGCTGATAGGCGAAAAGGGCAGGCTGGGCTCGAGGCAGGCCACGGGCCTCACACTGAGGTCATGGATGCCGAAGCTCGCAACCAATACTTGCGGGAGCTGCGCGAGGAGTACGTTCTGGCGGCGAAAGCCACCAAGAGCCGCCTGCTGGATGAAGCGGTCAAGCGCACCGGTCTGGCGCGCAAGGTGATCATCCGCAAGCTGGCTCGCCCGGTGACGCTGGTGC
>Ga0078972_1015966_pt1 | contig 11290 bp, 17 predicted proteins | sample YelNatPaOPGAMG01_FD_67568 | JGI IMG/M metagenome (GOLD analysis project Ga0078972, IMG submission 67568) | Hot spring thermophilic microbial communities from Obsidian Pool, Yellowstone National Park, USA - OP-RAMG-01 (SPADES assembly) (version 2) | ecosystem: Environmental > Aquatic > Thermal...
CTTTAACAAATTGCGACATTAAAATCAAGTATTTTTTTAAATTAAAGGAAAAAAATGTCGTTTTTTATTTTTCCTTTTTTGTCGGTTTTTGTTGTAATGTGAGTATGATGTTTTCATTACTATTTTGTCGCTCTTCAAATAAAGTGCGACATTTTGTTTCTTGGCTTGGTTCCCGTTATGAGCTTCCCCCTTACAGATAGTTTTTTCCTTAGGTGCATCTAGGATTCGGTTTTGGATCAGCGCTCGGCCTTCTTGTTTATGCTACAATACCCTTGCTTATTTTGGGGCTATTGGAAAGCTTCGGCCTCGGAAAAAAACAAGGCCGAGCTTTCCGCTCCTACTCTACGTAGTAGAGTAACGTATAGAAGGCGCTCATTTTGAGCGCCTTATTGTACATACGCGCACGTATACGTGCGTAGATGGAATTTGCCCAAAATGAGCGCCTTATTGTACATAGATTCTTGTTTTAGGTCTTTGGTACAATTTCAGGGTCGTTTTTGGTGTCCAGGCAGGGTCATGCCAGCCTATGCCGTCTGTCATGCCCCTGCAATCTGGACCTTATAAGGTATTGCCCTGAAATTATTCTTTTTTCTTCGGAAAACCATCCCTCTGGTTTTATGAAGGGATGGTTTTCCGAATGGTTTTTTTTTTAATACCCATGGGTCCTGAAAGGGGGTGATTTGTTATGTTGGAGAAAAAAAAGGTATTTTCGGAGGACGAGGCCAGGAAATATGTCGAAAATTTCCTTACGACAAACAATTGTCCATTGGCTGGGTTTGCCTATTGTCATCCTCGATGTCCGGCTTATCGGAAGGCTTATTATGTCTTCGATAGGCAGGAAGGTTGTTACTGGTGCGTGCCGGGTTCTTGTTCTGCGCCGGCACTGGTTTCCGGTAGGTAATTTATTTTATTTGTTTTTTCGTTTTTGGGCCCTTTTTCCGTTTTCCCGGAAATGGGCCCTTTTTTTTCCCGAATCCTGCCCCGAAGTGAATGCAAAAAATGATGAAAAACAACCGAAATATTTCGATTTTTATAATATTATATATTATTTATATGCTATTAAAGAATATCCTGTGCTCCCGGAATCTCATTTGAATTTCTCCAGTGTTCCCGAAGCGAAATTATTCAATGCTCTCCGTTGTTGTTTCTTGATATTTGCCGCATGGCTTACGCATTTTGCCTATAAGGGGGGTTTCTGCTATGTGTTAGGGGTTTGATATGGGTTAGGTGTAGATCTTCGCTCATATTCAAATCTGGTTCGTCTCCGTTTAATTGAATCAGGCCATAGAACAAGACCGGGCCGGGTCGGCCTGGGCCGGGACGAAATACCTCCCCCGGCCCAGTCCGCCCCAGGCCCTGCTTGGGTGCTTATACGGGCCTTCTTGCTTATTTCGGGTCTTCTTGGCCGGGCCGGGTCGGCCTGGTCCGGGACGAAATACCCCCCCCGGCCCAGACCGCCCCAGGCCCTGCCTGGGTGCTTCAACAAGATATGGTAGTTTTTTGTTTGTTATTAGGGAGAATGCACAAGATGTTGTGTGATGGTGGTTGTCCTTGGGTCTTTTCAGGATGATATTTGCCGGCAAAGAGATAAGCGCTCCGTTGGAAGCTCCGAATACGGCGGTCCCGTCCCTCCCCCCCCGCAGGCCCCCCCCTCCTTGGCTCCGGCCGTCGCTCGGCCGCCCCTCCGCCCCTGCTTCGGGATCGGCCGGCTTTGGGCCGGTTCAAGGTTTCGCCAATCACAAATTTCTTTTTTGCGGGGGGGGGAGGGCCTCTAACGGCGGCCTATGGCCGGCCGCCAACCGCCCAGTGCTTCTTTCTGCCTTGAGGGCCGGCAAAACCCCCCCCTGCCCCTTTCGGGGTGCCTAACTACCACAGGCGGCTTTTCTAATTTTTTTTTTGGAGATTTTAAAGGCATTTTCACCGCTTCGCAGGGATGGCGGGCTTCGCCCGCCCTGCTCCGCTCTGCGGCACTAAAAGCTCACCTTAGGCCCCCTACCCGCCCCCGCCCGTTTCCTTCTAAAATCTCCCCCCGCCCCCCAGAGGGGGGCTCCCGTTCCCCCAAATACTACTTTTAGAAGGCCGTTCGCTCCCCCCCCCTTCCCCCCCCCTCGGGGGGGAAATTTTTTTTTATGTTTAATGGTGTAAAATTTCCGTCTTTAAAAAAATAGAAAAAAATATTAAAATATCCAGCGAAAATTCTGATTTTTTGCAGGCGTCTTTGTTTTGTTGGGGAAACGGTTGCGGCTTGCCGCGCTCTTTGCTTTTGGGGGGTTTTTTAAAATGGCCAGTAAAATTCCAGTTAATATTTTGTTAAATCCCTTGGATCACCCTGTTACTCCTTCTGAGCAGAAGCTTATTTCTCCTTTTGTGCTTTTTCCGGGTGTTTGTATGATTGGTTTGCTTCCGCCCATCGTTAGTGCGGCTTTGGGCATGCCAGGTCAGAAATTTTACTTCCAGAGGGATTGGGGAAAGATTTGTTTGACTCGTTATAATAGGGGCCCTGTTACTCAAACACCCGCTTTGGTTGCTTCCAAGTCACGTTTTGCTCAGGCTGTCGCTGCTTGGCAAGCATTGTCCCCTGAGGAAAAGGCCGCTTGGAATTCTGACCAAAGAAGGCATGATTTTCGTTTGCCTGGTTATCAGTTTTTTCTTAGGGAGTATTTGAGGGGGAAGATTTAAAGGTTTGGTTGGGGGTTTCGTGGGTTATGGTATATTTATCCAATGCCAGATTTAATGCTAGCAAGATAAGGGCAACAATTAGCCCCCCAAGTATAGTAAATGCTACTTTGGAAAGGTTGCTGCTTGAACGTTCAACCCGGTCCAGTGTTGCTTGTACTGTTTGCCACCTTTGGTTTTCAACTTTATGCCTTTCTTCGCATACCTCTACGGTTTGGTAATTCCAGTTTGCTCGTCTTTCAGTTTTATCTTCCATTTTAAATTTTTCTTGACTTATTTTACATATTTGGCATGATACTTGCTTTGGAAGCCCGACGCAAGCTTTTTTTTTAAAAGAATAGGAGGGTAAATTATGGCTAAGGTTACTGGTCCCTTTATGTCTGTTGACGCATCTGGGACGTTTGGTGGGTTACTTACGGCCTCAATTTGGAAGGGTCGGAATTACATTCGTCAGCATGTTAAGCCGACTACATCCCAGGCTGCTCAATCTGTTGCTGCAAGGGAGGCTTTTGCGGCCGCCGTTGCTTCCTGGCAGGGTCAGTATCAGGAAATTAAAGACGCTTGGAATGAAGCCGCTCGTGATGTCTATCCGCCTATTAGCGGTTTCAATTATTATGTCTCACAATACATCTTGCAGGCGGGTGTTCCTGAAATTCCTGAGACCGCTCCCCGCAAATCCAAAACACTTCATGGTTGATTTTATTCTTGCGTCGGGCTTTCTACCTTTTCCAAGAAAATAAGCGAATCTTTTAAAAATCTAATAATGTCCCCGTCTCTTATAATGCTTATGATTTGGTCCTCTACTCCTTTTGTTATATTCATTGGGTCTTCCTCACAAAGTTGTATTAGAAATCTTAGTTTCATTGCTAAAATATCCATATTTTTCCCCCCTTTTATTTGATTATTGCATCTTTTTCTCTGTCTTCTGGTTCAATTGATAGTTCGCAATGTTTTCCCTTCTGCCAGAAGAATAAGGTATTTACTATTTTTTCCGCGATTGTCCCCTTATAGTTCCTCCCTATTCTCGAGCTTATGGTTTCATCCGGTGATCCTCCTAGTATTGTATTTCCTAGTTGGTCAAGGCTTACAAATATATTCCATATGTATTTCCCTGCTTTTTTAATAAGTCCTTGTTCTTTCTTTTCCCCTTTTTCTTTTGCTTTTTCTTTTAAATTGATTAGTCCCTTTTTTATGTTTTGGTAGTATTGTTTATTTTTTGCCATTTTTATTCCCCTTTTATAATTCCAAGGTCAATCCATCCTAGTATTGATTCCACATGGGTTAGGTCTTTTATTGTCTTCCAATTTCTTCCGGTGTTAAGGCCATACTTTTTTGCAGTCTCATCCAGCGCCTTATAGGCCGGCCCGTCTTTCCAGTTTAATTGCCCATTAACTATATTTACCAGATCGCATGCTTGCCATACTTGATGTAGTCCTTTTTTTACTTCGCTGGCTCCCTGTGCATAATACAAAGCCTGTTTTTCTGGGGGCCTATAGAATTCATATGGCATAAAATCAAAACCTTTATCCTTTAGTTCAATTATTGTTTTGGCAAGGTTCAGGAAAAAAAATACTCTTCTTTCTTGTTTGTTCATTTTTTTCCTCTTTTTTTTCCCTTTTTTGGTTCTTACTTTTTATATTAGGTTTTTTAATTTTGCGAGTACCATTTCTGGCTTAATTTCTTTCATACATTGGTTTGTCCCTTTGGGGCATTCTATACATAGTTTGTCCTTGCATTCTATATTTATTCTTATATCAAATATTCCTGTTTTTTCCCCTATTATATACTCCGGTGTTGTTCCCCCCCATAGGGCAATATAGGGTTTTTCCATGGCCCTGGCCAAATGTAGAACACCTGAATCAATACAAACGACGGCTTTGCAGTTAGTTAGCACTTGGAATGTTTCAAGCCATGTTAGTCCGTTCGTAAGGTTTATTCCTAATTTTGAATTTTTTGGGTATTGTAATTCTTTTCCTAAAATAATAGCTTCATAATTTGTTTCTTTGTATATAAGCTTAATGAAGGCTTCAAGGTTTTTTAGCGGCCAACTTTTTGCTTTCCCTGATGCAGATACAAATTGTATTCCAATAGGGGTTTTTTCTCTGTTCCAATTATGTTTTGTTAATATTTTTTCCCCTTGTATAAGGTCTTCGGGGCTTGGAATAATTTTTGCTTTCTTTTTTATTTGCTCAAGACCAAGGACTATTCCATATAGGGATTGTTTTCCGTATCCTAGGCCTCTTGGGTCTGTCATATATTCCGTCCGTCCGCTTACTGTTATGGTTCCTTTTGGGAGCTTTTTTTGGTTTAAAAAAGCTCCTATTAGGTCAATTCCTTCTATTTTTTTTAGCAGGTCTTCATATTGTTTTTTTACATCCATTGCTATCCATTTATCAGGGTATGTTTCTTTGAATTGAAGGCAAGCCGCTGCTTCAAGAAGATGGTCTCCTAATCCTCCCTCGCATTCATATTTTATACTTTCCGCTTCTTCGCATATTTTTCGAAATTTTTTAATCATCCTTTCTATTGTGATTGGGGTTCCACTTGTCAAATAAAGAAGTCTTTTCCCGAATTCATTGGGGTCTTTTATTATAAGTTCTTCTGTGTTTGTAATTTCAATTCCATCTGTATAAAGGACCCCTATTTCATTGTGCCTGTATCCAGGGCAATACCTTTCTTTATCTTTTCCTTTTGAAATATATAGGCATTTTTCTACCCTTAGCACTTTCCCGCTTTTTAGTTCATATAAAAAAGTGGTATATGCCATTTCATTTCCTTTTTATGGGAGGGTTACATTAATTTGATATTCATATCGGCAAGTATTTCCATTATATACCGTTAGTTCGTATAGACTTCTCTCAATCATAAAGGTATACCAGTTGGTTCCAAAATATCCAACAATAAAAAGGCATACTTCCTTTAGGTCCCAGGTCCCTCCGCTGGTATTTTTAATTTCTCTGGTTATAGAAATTCGGTGGGTATTTGTTCCTACTTCGCTAAGAGATACTGAAGTCAAATAACTTGTGTATCCTGTTGTTATAGGGGTTTCAAGTTTATATTGCGATCTTGAAACAGCAGTTGTCCCTGTTCCAATCCATATCCCGTGGTAACGGTCATTTGCTGCATTTACGGTCCACCATCCTGCATTTCTTCCGGGTGTGCCGGCGGTGCCTTGGTCATTTACCGGTTGCGTGTCTATTGATCCCATACAAAATGCAAGACTTTTAAGAAAGTTTAAAACAAATGAATTGGCTCTTTTTTCCGGGCCCCATTGCACTTTATTGTTTGGTAAAAGTATTCCTCCTTTTATTGTGATAATAATTTGTTCATTCATTTTATTCCCTTTCATATTGCGCCTTGTGCGTTAACTGTAATGGATATTTGAAGGGTGTTGCCTGTGTAATTAGATATTCCATAAACATGGTCTTTATTTGGGTTGCATGGTTCTTCTATATTATTTTTCCAGGTTATAAGGTATTCTTCAATGGCATAAATTGAATTAATTAGGCTGTTAATAAGAATTGCATCTACATAGTTTTCATGGTCAATTGCGGTTGGAAAGGTATCCACATTATCGGGAAAATTTTGTTCAAAATCTTCTTGATCAAAGTGGGTTGGCATATTAGTGCTCTTTTTCAATTTTCTTTTTATTATATATTAAATAGGTTTGTATTGTTTTAATACTTAGGGCAATTTTGTTAAATAACCAAGCTTGGAAATTATCTGCCCCATCTTGGATTAATGGACAATAGTCAAGGTCATTAGGAAAGTTATTTTCATATTCTATTTCTTGTGCTTGGCCTTCTATATTTCCTTGCTTAAATACATCTTCGTAAAAAATAATTTCACTAAACCAATATCTATAACCCCTTAGTGCAACATTTAGAAAATAATTATATCCTGTCCATGGATTTGGAGCATTTTGTTTCCAATTATTTTTTTCTTCTTCTGTTAGCTCTCTCCATTGGTTTTTTGCTTCTTTGAAGTTCTCTCTAACAATTTCTTGCCTTGCAGTCCTTTTTTTCCCAGGTCTCCTTTTTTTTTCTATTCTACCATAGGGTATTTCATCTTCATCGCCGGCGCTGGTAAAAGGTCTTCCTTTCTTATAGGCTAGGATATTGGCTACTTCTCCAGAAGCCCAATCACCAAAAAGGGGCCCTTCGGTCTTTGCCATTTCTTATTCCTCTTTATAGGATTTTTTCATAATTACAATTTTGACACCAAATATAACCATTTTTTGCGCCGCAGCATGCTTTCATTTTTAATAATTTTCTCTCTCCACAAAAAGGGCATGGGCTTTCTAACTTTTTATCTACTGTCCCAGGTATAGGGTCTTTTTTACTGGCTCTTTTTAACTTTGTTAGGTCTAAAGTCATCTTTTAATTCAAGTTCCTTTTCCCATTCAACTAAGGTCATATTTGAATTTAACACTAAATCGCATTTTGGATTGGAGCAGACAAGTTGCATTTGAATCCCATCTTCGTTTTGCGGGACAGGCCTAAAAAAGAAATCATGTCCGCAATCAGGGCATTTTGGCCTTTTAAATTTATCAAAATAGGACTTTGGTCTTTGGCCCTTTGTTTTTGTATCAATTATTATCGGTCTATCTTTTTCCGCAAGGATTAATTGATATAGTTTGAAGGCTATGCTAATATTTTCTGTTATTCCGCTTTCAATAAATATTTTCCTGGCTCTTTGTAATGCTTCTATTCTGTCTCTAAATTGTTTTTCTGTTAATTTTTTCATTTTTTTAAAATAATTGTGTTGGGCAGCAGCCGGATAAAAGTTGTTCTGTTGTCCTTGTATCGCTTTGGCATGTTATTCTTCCCCATTCAATTTGGCAAAGTTCTTCCCAGATTTCTAAGTAGTTATCAAGTGTGCAGGGTATTCCGCCTGTTCCAGGGCTGCATGCGTAATAGCTTGTGCTTGTAGATCCGTCGCAGTAGAGTTTTTTTGCTTTAATTTGCGCTGCACAAAGCCCAATTGCTCTTTGTGTTTGGCAAAAAAAATCAACATATCCGGCTAAACCTGTTCCTGTATTTATGGCAATTTCAAGGGTGTCCATTATGGTTTCATAGCAGATTAAAGCTATGGTTACGTTTTCTTGGCAGTTTGGGTTTGTATTTGGGGCATAATATTTTCCATCCCCGTCAATTTCCCCTCCGCCTGAAATAATTCTTAATTCATAGCTGCCTTCAGGGTTTGGATTTAGAATAGTTAAATTTTGTGTTTCTCCCCCTTGCATTTGATTGGTTGTAAATCCAATAGTTGCCCCTGTGCATCTTGTGTCTGGACATGTAAATATTTCAAAAGGGCTAAATTCGCAGTTTCCTATTGCTCTGCATTTTTTAAGGCATTCTCCCATGAATGTTGAATATGGGGTTGAATACCATTCTGGCGGTATTTGCCTGGTTTTTGGTCCTGGCCTTGTAGAATTATATATTTCCTTTACGCAATTTTTAAAAAAGTTGGGTGTATTTCTCCACATTTCGGCGCAGCATTTAAAGCAGTCTCTTTGTGTTGCTTGCGCCGGCGTTCCTTTCCCTCTTTGTCTTGGTCTCCCGTTTCTTGGTGTTTTTTGGACAATTAATTGCCCTTCTTCTACTGGGCTATTGTGCCCTTCTGTTAGGGTGTGAACATAAGCTTCCCCTATGGTGTAGGGTCTTTGCGGATCTGGTGAATATAATATTTCATATGCTGGTATGTTTTGGTTTTTAACTTTTGCCATTTTTTAGGCTTTCAAATAAAAGATCAAATTTATCTGCAAGCAAAACGCCTAAGGCCATTGATTTAATTTGAACTGTGCAATCAAGAGGATTTTGTATGGATGATCTGGTAAGATTATGTGATCCTATAAATATTTTTTCCAGGTCAATAATTGTTATTTTCATATGAAGGGTTGGCTTTCCCTTTTGTATTGCATATTTATATCCATTTCCTTCTAAGTATTTAGAAAAAAACAAAGCTGGTTTAAAATTTGCGGCCCCTTTTTTGGGCCCGTCAATTATAAATTTTATTTCAACTCCTTTCCTTTTTTTTTGTTCAATAATCTTCATAATATCATTTACTGGGTTTCCGGCTTTTTTAAATGAAAAAGCTGTAAGGTATGTTGTCATTCTTATTGATTTATTGGCTTTTTGAAGGGCTTCACAAAGTGCTTTTTTGTAATTTGAAAAATGTATTTTATAATCTATCCATTGGATATTTTGGTTTAGAAATTCAAACATCTTTTTTTTTAATTTTTAGCTTTTTTAAGTTTTTTCTTCTCAATGATTTTTTGTCTTTTTAGGTCCGCCGGGTTCCAGCATAGGGTTACAACGGTTTGCTGGTATTTAGGTTCTTTTCCGTTCTTTATGTTTTGACTAAATTTTTTTCCAGTATTCCATCTTTTTAAAATCTTCTTTTCTTCTAGTGTTATAAAATCTCTCCGGGTTTGGGCATAACTTCTATTTATTTCCTTTGCAACTTTTTTTATGTATCCGGCCCATCTTAGGTTTCCATTTTTGGTTTTTTTTGCGTGTTTCCATAGATAGTCATATAAAATCCATAGGCCGGGCGTTTTAAAAATTCCAGGGTGTAGTTTTGGGAAATTGGTATGCTTTCTTGGGTCTATTTTTACATCTTTTTTGCTTGTTTTTGCATTCTTTTTTGTTTGAATATTTTCAGGCTCTTTATTCCATGTTCCTTTTTCAATGGCTTTTTGTTTTAATTTTTCAAGTAAATCATATAAAAGATTATCGGCCATTGTTTTTTAGGCAATGTTTTTCGACTATTTAAAGGCTTTTTCAATTGCCGCATTGCAATCATTGTTATTAGGATGGGTATAAATTTCGGTTGTAGATAGGTGTTTGTGTCCTAATAGTGTTTGAACGACTCTAATAGGGGCAACTCTCATAAGCAATGTTGCAAAAGTATGTCGTAGGGCGTGCGGCCAAAGCCCCCTTCCAATGATTTCTTTTGTTCTCTTTTTAACAATTCTTTCCATTGTTCGAACAGAGATTGCTTTTCCTGTTTTTCTTGTGTTAAATACAGGTAATGATGTTTCCGTTCCTTTGTTTTCCTTTTTTAGCCATGACCAGTAGGCAATTAGTGCATCATTTAGTCTCGGCGATACTGGTATCCCTCTCGGTTCCCCTATTTTTCCATGTGAAGCCCTGGCGATTATTTCCCTGACAGGGTTTCCTAGAATGTATAATTCACCAAGGGTTAGGTTCTTAACCTCGGAAGCTCGCAGGCCGGCTTCCAAAAAGAGCATGATTAAAAGCCTATCTTTGGGTGGTATCTTTTCTACTTGCCGGGTCAGGGTATAGTATTCTGGCTCCGTCAGGCAGATGACATTCTTCCCCATATATTTTCCCTTTTTTAAATAGTTTTTTACAAAAAACGACATTCTATTAAAATTCCTTTAACAAATTGCGACATTAAAATCAAGTATTTTTTTAAATTAAAGGAAAAAAATGTCGTTTTTTATTTTTCCTTTTTTGTCGGTTTTTGTTGTAATGAGAGTATGATGTTTTCATTACTATTTTGTCGCTCTTCAAATATAGTACGACATTATGTTTCTTGGCTTTGATTCCGTTACGAGCTTTCCCCTTACAGATAGGTTTTTTTTTAGGTGTATCTCGTGGTCAGTTTTGGATCAGCGCTCGGCCTCCTTGTTTATGCTACGATACTCTTGGGTAATTAGGTGCTATAGGAAAGCTTCGGCCTCGTTGAAATTCAAGGCCGAGCTTTCCGCTCCTACTCTACGTAGTAGAGTAACGTATAGAAGGCGCTCATTTTGAGCGCCTTATTGTACATACGCGCGCGTATACGCGCGGAGGTGGGTTTTTCTCAAAATGAGCGCTGCCAAATCCTGCCGCGACTCGACTAGGGTCAAGCCGTGTTTCACCCCCAAAACGCATACGGCTGTGGCAAAACTGTCGGTAGTAACCGCATCTTTCCCAAAAATTGAAACTTGGATTCTATTGGTCAGGCCGATACCGGTTTTAGGATTCACAATATGCGAGTAACGAACGCCGTTTATTTCGACGAACTGCTCGGTGTGCAACCAGCGCCTTTCTTCCACCAGGATGCGTTGCGCAAACGGTAGCACACCGCCGACGCCTAGCAGGGTCAGGTGATTGAACGCCCAGAACAACTCACTCAGACGGCGCGGCGTCTGCAAGGGCGGTGCGGGCTGGCCGCTACGTTCGATGCGCTCGTCTTGCGTTGGAGGGCGGCGCGGCATGGAAAGCATGAATCCAATCCTGTCTATTTTCACAATATGGAATTACGAATTCGGGATATGAAAACCACTGCTGCAATGCAGGCTCATGAGCTTTCATGGGGCAAGAATACATTCCGTATTGCAAAAAATTGTGTTTAAGTTGTTGAATTTTCAAACAATAAAATTATGTCTTATATAAGACATAAGACTATGCTGCGCCGCAAAAGTCAACTACGCTGAGGCATCGATTTTTCATTCACCGGAGAAGCAGATGGCAGATCGCAAGCAGCAAGTGGCGCAGTTGGAGCAGCAGTGGTCGCAGAACGCGCGTTGGCAAGGCATCAAGCGTGGCTATGGCGCGGAAGAAGTGGTGCGCCTGCGCGGCTCGGTGATGGTTGAGCATAC